>CABECX010000983.1_pt1 | contig 11211 bp, 8 predicted proteins | sample 3422721 | NCBI WGS metagenome assembly CABECX01 (sample SAMEA5534328, study PRJEB31848) | metagenome | biome: tundra; feature: field; material: soil | place: USA | collected 2013-05 | depth 0.15 m | reverse complement strand
AGCGTGAGCGTCTCGCGCGCCACCTTCTGGTTGTTGCGCGCCACATCGAGCTGGTTGGCCGCGGTTTTGAGATCCAGAAACGCATCGCGCACGTCGGCCTCGATCCGGCCGCGCACATCTTCCAGTTCCGCGCGCCGCTGCCCCAAAGCGGCGTCCGCTTCCTGGGTTTCGCCTTCGGTTCGCCCTCCCTGCCAGATGGGGATGCGCAGCGTGCCGACCACCGTGAACGTGCCGTGCGATTGCGCCGGGTTGATGCCGATCGCGCCGTAGTCGGCCGAGAGTGCCAGCGAGGGCAGGTGCTCCCAGTGCGCCGCGCTCCGAACGCGCTCGGCGGCGCGCACCTGAGCTTCGGCGGACTGTAAATCCGCCCGATTTTCAAATGCCTGTTTGAGCGCCTGCTCCACAGTCAAGTCCGGCGCCGGCGAATAAGGGATATCGTCGGTGATTTCGTAGTTGTCGTTGACAGGCAGGCCAACCACCCGCGCCAGGTTGATCTTCTGCTTAGCCGCGTCGTTCTCGAGCGACATCAGCCGCTGCCGCTCGGTCTGCAACTGGACCTGGCTGCGATTCACGTCAATCTGCGGATTCAGCCCCACCGCCCGCCGGTCCTGGGTCTGCTTGAAAAGCGCCTGCGCCGTATCGATCTGCGCCTGGGCCGATCGCACGCGCGCCTCGGCCGCCATCACCTGCAGATACGCGCCGCCGGCCGCCAGCACTACCAGGTCGCGCGCATCGCGCAGGGCGGCCTCGTTCGCCTTCACCAGCTCCCGCGCTGAACGGTAGTTGTTGAGCGCGGTCAGATCCGCCACCGTCTGCGTCAGCGTGGCGCGCAGATCGTAGTAGTTGAACGGTCCCACGATGGTGGGAAATGAGAAGCCCGGAATGGGCACATGGATTCGCAGGCCCAAAGCCGCCAGGTTTTCCTGTTCCACCGTCTCGCGCAGGTAGCCGTTCAAATTCGGCAGCAGGGAACTCCGCGCCACGCGGGCCTGGCCGCGGGCCTGCCGCATGGCTTGCGTCAGCCCCTCGGTGCCCAGGTTGTATTCGAGCGCGCGCCCCACCGCTTCCCGCAGCGACAGCTTGCCGGAGAATGGCTTCGCGCTTCCCGCCACGCTGCCGGCGTAGGGACCCTGCACCTGCACCGATGTGTTGAGCGTGTTGACGCTCGACGTAACGCCCGGCACCGGCGTCCCGACCGTATTCACCGAGCCGCCCTGCCCGCCGCGTCCGGACAGCGGCAACTGCGCGGCCGGCGTGCCCTGCGGCGGCGGCGCCTGCGCCTGGAGAATGGCCCCCAGCGCGAGCCAGATTACTGCGCTATAACGTATGGTCATCTGTTTATCATCCAAGTTGTTTCCGGAAACGCCAGATGCTGAGTGACACCAGCACCAGCGCGAATCCGATGAGCGCCAGAAAGTTCGGCCAAAGGACATCGATGCCGCTGCCTTTCATCAACGTGGCGCGCGCGATGATGCCGAAATGGCGGATCGGGTTCAGCCAGGTGATGGGCTGCAGCCAAGATGGCATAGCCTCGACAGGCGTCAGCGACCCGGAGAGTGTCGACAGCGGCGGATTGATGAAGAACGCCGTCAACTGTGCTTGCTGCGCGGTTTTGGTAATCGTCGCCACGAACGTGCCGATGCCAATCCCACACAGGATGCACAGGGCCGAGCTCAAGATCAGCAGCAGCATGCTGCCCCGCACCGGCACCGCGAAGAACACCCGCATAGTGCCGATGGCGAGCAAGGACATCACCACCAGCAGCGCGAACAGCGGAGCGATCTTGGCGACCACCATATCCGTGGTGCTGGCCGGGGTCATCAGCAATTGCTCCACGGTGCCGCGCTCGCGCTCCTTGATCATGGCGGTCGCTGCCACTAACGAGCCGTTCAATATCAGCAACAGCCCGAACACCCCGGTGACGATAAACCAGGCATTCACCAAGCCTGGGTTGTATAAAAACGCGGTCACCGGGGCCACCACGCCGCGAGGGCCCGGCGGAGCGCCGCTGGCGCCGCTTAGGGTGCGAATCCTGGGCCGGATACCTTCCGCCGCCAGCGTCTGGTTGTAAGACAGGATCACGCCCTCCGCATAGCCCTGCGCCATGGTCGCGGTGTTGGCGTTGGCCGCGTTCAACAGGATCTGCACATCCACCGGCGTCCCGCGCCGGATATCGCGGGCGAACTCGTAGGGCACCACGATGCCGGCATCCAGCTTTCCGCGGCTGATGGCGGCTTCGAGATCTTGCACCGAGGCGTAGCCGCCGCCCAGCCGGAAGCTCTTGCTCTCCGTAAGCGTGGAGACCATTTCCCGGCTTTCCGGCGTCTGGCTCCAATCGATCACTCCCAGGCGCAAGTGGGACACCGTCGAGTCCAGCGCGAAGCCGAAGAGCAGAAGCTGTAGCGTGGGTGGGACGATCAGCGACACCGCCAGCCGCTTGTCCCGCCGGATCTGCGCAAATTCTTTGCGGACCAGGGCGCGCAACCGGCTCATACTTTCACCTGCATGCGGCGCATAGTCAGCCAGGCCAGTGTGTAGCACACCGCGCCGAGCACCCCGATCATCAAAACGGAAAACCACATGGCCGGCCATCCGCCACCCTGCAATAAGGCGTCGCGCACGATTTCGATGTAATACCGGCCCCACACGATGTAGGAAACCCAGCGCAAGCCGGCAGGGATGTTTTCCACCGGAAAGATCAACCCGGAGAGCAGAAACACCAGCAGAAAGCCGAACAGCGCCACGGCTTGAATCGCCGCCGCCTGGTTCGGGATGCCGGCGCCAATGAAGGTCCCGAAGCTAACCACGCAAAACGCATACAGCACGCTGCCTACGATCAACGGCGTCGGATCTCCGGCAATGTGCAAGCCGAAGACAGTTAGCAGGCTGATCATCCCGAGCACAAATTCGCCGGCCGCCACCACCATGAAGGCGAGAATCTTGCCGAGCAGGAATTCGTGCGCCGAAATGCTCGAAACATAGACCTGCAGAATGGTCTTCTGCTCTCCCTCTTTGGCCATCGCCAGAGCGGCCAGCAGCGCGGGGAACATGGAGAGGCCCATCACAAAGATGCCCGGGCTGTAGAACTTCGGGGAATCGCGCCCGGGATTGTACCAAAGCCTCACTTGCGCGCCCACCAGCGTGGCGCCCGCCGTGGCGCCGGAGGCCTGATTGAAGGCGTGGGTAATCTGGTTGACATAGCCCTGCACGATGCGCGCGGTGTTGGAGTCCGTGGCGTCCACCAGCAATTGGACCTGGACATTCGCGCCGCGTGCGAGGTCGTGGCCGAACTTCCGGGGCACGATCAGCACACCGCGCGCCGCGTTGGCCGTAAGGGCATCCTCTGGCTTGCGATCCGGGGGCCAGGCAACCACGTGGAAGGAAATGGACGAGCGAAACGCGTCCGCCAATCGCCGCGAGGCGGACGAATCGTCCAGATCCTGAATTACCAGCGGCAGGCTATGCACGGTCAGAGCGATGGCCGTCGAGAGCAGAAACAGCAGGATCAGCGGCAGCAGCAGCGCCAGCGCCAGCGCCAGGCGGTCGCGAACCAACTGCGTCAGCTCCTTGCGGGCTTGCGAGAAGATGCGTCTCATATCAGCCTTTCAGCTATCAGCTTTCAGCGCCTGCTTCACGACCTAGTCCTCTGAGGCAAGACTTCCGGCTCTGCCGGTTTGCGCTTGCCGCCCACCAATCGGGATGAAGACCCACTGGTGGGGCAGGCTCTCAGCCTGCGGCGGCCTCTCAGGCCGCCCAGCCTTGGTTTCAACAGAGAAGTGGATTTTCGTCCATGCGGGTCCGCCGGACGCTCTTGGCGTAGATCAGCCGTATCCGGACACGAACAGGCCGGCGTGGACGCCGGCTGCAGGGCTGGAGTCCCGCCCCACGAATCGGTAATCCTCATTCAATCCTCCGAAGCGAACTTGCCCTCTTGCCGGGCCTTCTCCACCACCGCGATGAAAACATCTTCCAGCGAGTAGCTCTCCTCGTGCATCTCGTGCACGGCCACGCCTGCGTCGCGCAGCCTCTCGCCAAGCTGCTTTTCAGCGGATGCCACATCGTCGTCCGTTATCACATGCAGCCGGTCGCCGAACAGCGACACGCGCCAGCGCTCCATTCGCTCTTTCAGCCGATCGGCCGCGCGCTGCGGCTGGTCCACGCGCAACTCCAGCAGGTGCCCGCCCTGCCGGGCTTTGATGGCGCTGGGGGCGCCCTCGGTCACTAATTCTCCGCCCGCCATGAAGCCCAGGCGATTGCACTGCTCCGCCTCTTCCAGGTAGTGCGTGGTCACCAGAATGGCGGTGCCCATATCGGCCAGCCGGTTGATCATCCGCCAGAACGCGCGGCGCGCCAGCGGATCCACGCCCGAGGTGGGCTCGTCCAGAAACAGGACGCTGGGCTCGTGCATGGTGGCCGCGCCAAACGCCACGCGCTGCTTCCAACCGCCCGGCAAGCTCCCCGTAATCTGCTGCTCTTTCCCTGTCAAGCCGGAAAACGCCAGTACCCACTTTTTCTTCTCCGCGATCTCGTCTTTCGCCACGCCATACACGCCCGCGAAGAAGTCCAGGTTCTCATCGATGCTCAAATCGTCGTACAGGGAGAACTTCTGCGACATGTAGCCCACCAGCGCGCGCACTTCTTCGGATCGGATGGCGCCCTGTTTGCCCGCAAGTTGCGGCGTGCCCTCGGTGGGATCCAGCAGCCCGCATAGCATCTTGATGGTGGTCGTCTTGCCCGCGCCGTTGGCGCCCAGCAGGCCATACACTTCGCCGTAGCGCACGTTCAGATTCACGTTGTGTACGGCCGTGAACGCGCCGAACCGCTTCGTCAGATTCTGCGCGCCGATGGCGATCTGTCCCTTAAGATTGCGATGCGGGTGCTTGCCGGGGAACGGCGGCGCGTTCATTTCCTGCCCCATGGCCCGCAGCTTCGCCACGAAAGTGTTCTCCAGCGTGGGGTCCGCAATCCGGATATCCCGCACGGCGATCCCCGCCTTCGCCAGCGTCGCCTCTACTGCTTGGCGGCCTGCCTCGGGATCCTTCACAATTACGTCCAGCCGGTCGCCGAATCGCTGCACGTCGCCGATCGCGCCGTCTTCGGCTTCGGTGAGCTTGTCTTCCGCCTCCTCCAGATTGGCGGTGTGGACCTCCAGGCGCCGCATGCCCAGGCTCTCCCGCAATTCGGCCGGCGTGCCGGTCTGCTGGATCTGGCCGAGATGCATCAGCGCGACCTTGTGGCAGCGCTCGGCTTCATCCAGATAGGGCGTGGCGACCACGATCGTCAGGCCGTCCGCTGCCAGATGCGCCAACGCGTCCCAGAATTCGCGCCGGGAGACTGGATCGACGCCCGTGGTCGGCTCATCGAGCAGCAGAACGCGCGGTTGTGCGACCAGCGCGCAGACCAGCGACAACTTCTGCTTCATGCCGCCGCTCAACTGTCCCGCCAGCCGGTCCTTGAAACGGTCCATGTCGAACATCTTTAGATAGCGATCGCCCCGCTCGACGATCTCTTTCGGCGGCACGCGCCGCAGATCGCCCACGTACCGGATGTTCTCGTTAACGCTCAGATCGGGGTACAGACTAAACGTTTGCGTCAGGTAGCCTACCGCGGAACGCGACTCGCGAGCGGACTTGCCGAATACCTCCGCCACGCCGGAGGTCGCCTCCATGATCCCGGCGAGGATTTGGAACGTGGTCGTCTTGCCGGCGCCATCGGGGCCAATGAGGCCAAAAATCTCGCCCTCGTGGACATCCAGATCGATGCCCCTGACCGCTTCGACGGGACCGTAGTTCTTCCGCAAGTCGTGCGTATGAATGACCACGCGATCCGGCGCGTGGATCTGGGCCGGTTCAGCCAGCGCCGTGGCGCCGGCGTCGTCGGCATGGCGATCGCCCCTCATTTCCGATGGCTTTCCGGCGGCCACGCGTCGCCCGCCACCAAGACCTCACCATCGGCCGGCATGCCCGGCTTGGCGTAGCCGAACCCGCTCTTCAATCCGAGCTTCACCCCTACCACTTGCTTCACCCGGTCGTCGCGAAAGTAGGTGTTTTCAGGCGTGAAGGTGGCCTGCGGATCGATGCGCACCACGTAAGCATCCAGCGGCTGTTTGGAATTCGAATCCAGGTACACGTGCGCCGCCTGGCCCACTTTGACGCGTCCGATCTGGCCTTCGGGAATGTAGCCGCGCAGATACACCTTGTGCAGATCGAGCATCGTGACAATGGGCGTTCCGGCAGTGAGCACCTCGCCCGGTTCGGCGGTCCGGGTCACTACCGTTCCACCGAAGGGAGCGGTAACGGTAAGATCTTTGCGGTTGGCGTTGGCCTCCATTAGTGTCGCCCGCGCGTGTTGTTCATCGGCGGCAACACTGGCGATCTCGGCCTCCTGCTGCGCGATTTGTTGGCGCAACGCGGCTGCTTGCAGGCTTCGAATATCCGGATTGCTCAAAGTGGCTTCGGCCGTGGCGAGAGCGCCGCGCGCGGCCTCCACCCGGCGTTTGGACGCGGCCACCAATGCCGCTTGAGTCTCCGCTGTGGTTTCCGCCTGCTTGCCCTGGCGTTCGGATACCGCGCCCGTTTGCGCCAGCCGCGTGTAGGCGTCCTTATCGAACAGAGCCAGCTTATAGGCGGCTTCCTGCTGCGCCAACTCGGCTTCCGCCACCGCCAGTTCCCCTTGCGCCTGGCTGACACGGCCCTTGGAATCCACCTTGGACTGGCCGTTCTCCACCGAGCTCTGGAGCAACTGGTCTTCCAGGACCGCGATTTGCCGCCGGGAATATTGCAGACGCGCCTCGGATTGCGCGACGCTGGCCTGCGCCTGCGCCTCCCGATCGCGCAATTGCTGGTCGTCCAGGACGGCAATGACATCTCCCGCCTTGACCTCGTCTCCCTCGCGCACCTTGGCTTCGAGCAGCCGGCCCGTGGCTTTGGACGATACCGCCGAGTCGTCTCCTTCAATCCGCCCGCTCAGAAATATGACGTTGACGGGGTCGCGCGGCTTGGCCAACACCACCCGCCAGACCGTGATGGCGCCGGCGGCCAGCAGGACGACTATCAAAATAATCACGGTCCGGGCGCGGCCGGCTTGCGCATGTATAAAAGGGGAATTCTCCATGACTCACCTCGCGGTTTGCTTTCGTTTTCGTTTTCCGGCAGCGTTGCGCCGGCTCACACTCTTCAGCGCGGTGAACGAGAAGGAGGCGATGTGGCCGGCGATCTCATCCAGAGTCTCGGGGTTGAACTGCAACTCCGGCCACAATCTTTTGAGGGCCTCGCGGCCATGGCCATAGATGCTGATCTGCCCCAGGATGCTCTGCGCGCAGAACCGCGTCTGGCGATCGTCCGCCGGCCGGCCGATGACGCCGCCCACCAGCGCGCGTATGGCGTCGTACCGGGGGCGGCTTGCCTGTTCGACCACCTCATCGAAGGCGGGCGTGGGCTGCGCCAGTTCGTGGGTCATCAGCCGCACGGGCCAGGCCGGCCGGTCTTCGCCGTACATGTGTTGCAGCAGGCCAAGCACGAACGCGCGCAGTTTGGCTTCGGGCGTGCGGCCCGGCAGAGCCGGATCGAAAGTGGCGACGTTGCCGGCCGCGCGCGCGGCATAGCGCAAGACTTCGGTATAGAGCCCCAGTTTGTCGCCGAAGTGATAGTTCACCGCGGCCAGATTGACTCCGGCGCGCGCGCAAATGTCGCGCACCTTGGCCGCCTGGAAGCCGGTTTCGGCGAAGACGTGCCCGGCGGTTTCGAGTATCCTGGCTTCAGTGGCGTCGGCAGGGAGGCCGTTGTGCGATTTGTTGCGGTCCGGCATGGATCAAACAGCATTTTAAAACATCTGTTTGAACCAGTCAAGAGGAAAGTTTAGATCGCGTGTTGCCATGGAGGTCTACGCCGAGTTCCTGCGGGCGCAAGGCCGCCACGACCAGGCGAGCGAGGTCGACGCGCGCGCGGCAGCCATACGGCAGGCAAATGCGAAGCCGGCGCCTGCCGATCTGGCGGACGCGTATCTCGTGAGCGAAGACGTATCGGTTCCGTCGGTAGCGCAGAGAGGGGAGCCTCAGTACAGCGATGAAGCACGTGCCGCGCGGTTGCAGGGCACCGTGGTGGTCCAGGTAGTGATCGGAACCGACGGCCTCGCCCACGACCCGCGGATCGTGCGGGGCCTGGGACTCGGCTTGGACGAGAATGCCATCGAAGCCGTGAGCCAATGGCATTTCAAGCCGGGCCTCAAGGACGGCCGGCCGGTGAAGGTGGCCGCAACCATCGAAGTGAACTACCGGCTGCTGTGATTCGCTCATACTGCGGAGCGATCCTCGTCCGCAGCCGGTCTGCCAGGAGGCTGGCCGGGACAGGTCCGGAGGCCTGTCCTACTTACCGAGCTTATCTAGGTCGAGGCCGGCATCCCAGGTTTCGTTGGAGCGGAGCAGTTCGTCCCAGGTGGCTTCCTTGCCGGTGTAGGCGGCGGTACGGCCGAGCATGGCGGAGAGAGCCGATTCGGCGCCGAGCGCGGCTTGGTTATGGAATTTGCCGGTGACGATGCTTTGGATGAAATCGGCGTGCTTCTCGGAGTCGGCCTGCGCGAGGTTGTCCGAGAAATTGCCGGTAACGGAGAACTCGCCCGGCTTAGGCTTGTCGGGCTTCTCGCTGCCGCTCCAAGTCCACGGCTCATCTCCGGCGATCTGGAGGGGACCGGAGTAGGGCGATTGGGAACTGCCGCGCGTACCGAAGAAGCGCTCGCTGGCTTCGAAACCCGTCTTGCCGAACTGGCACGAGCTGAAGCTGACATGGACGTCATTGGGATAATAGAAGACCACGTCGAAATGCGACCAGTTATCGCCCGGCGATTCGGTGCGGCCCTGGCGGCCGCCGGCGCCGATGGCCTTCACGGGATGGGATTCGAGCACCCAATTGCAGATATCGACGACGTGGATGTCCTGCTCGACGATGATGTCGCCGGACAGGACGCGGTCGTGCAGCCAGTGGCGGAGGCGAAGCTCGGCCGGGGAGGCCTTCGGGTAATCGGGCATGGTCAGGAACGGGCAATAGTAGTAGGCTTCGCCGCAGGCGATCTCGCCAAGGGCGCCCGCATGGATGCGGCGCACCAATTCCACGAATGGCGGCGCTTTGCGGATCTGGAACCCGACATCCAGGCTGAGGCGGCCCTCGGCCCGCTTGCCGCTTTCGATGGCGCGCAGGGCTCCGGGCACGTCGACGCCCACGGGCTTTTCGCAATAGACGTGCTTGCCGGCTGCGACCGCGGCAGCCAGGTGCCGGGGATGGAAATAGGGCGGCGTGGCAACGACTACGGCGTCCACTTCGGCGGAGTTGAGAATCTGCTCGGCGGCATGCGGGCCTTGAAACATTTGGGAGGCGGCGACGCCGGCGTGATGTTGTTTATCGGCCACGTCGTCGAAATGCTTTTTGGCGGTGGCGAGGCGGTCTTCGAACAGGTCGGCCAGGGCGACGATGCGCGCCGGTCCGTTGGTGGCGATGCTGGTGGCGTCGGCGGTACCGCGACCGCCGCAACCGAGCAGGCCGACGCGCACGGCGGAGTTGGCTTGAGAGCCGCGCACGAGTTGCGGCTTCACGATCATGAAGCCGGCGGCGGCGGTGGCGCCGGCAAGGAATGCGCGGCGATTTGGATTGGGATTGTCAGTCATAGTAAGTTTTCCAAGTAAGCTTTCGACGCGCGGATGTCTTCGACCTGTTTGGCGCCGGAGATTTCGCGCTCGATGGTGAGAGGGCCGCGGTATCCAACTTCCTTGAGGCGCTTGATGAAGGCCGGGAAATTGACCTTGCCCTGGCCGATGGGCACCTCGCGACCCAACTCGCGGGGGCCGGTCGGGTAGAGGCCGTCCTTGGCGTGGACTCCCTGCACCAGCGGGCCGAGGATGTCGAGGGCGTCCACCGGATTGGCCTTACCGTAGAGGATGAGGTTGGCGGCGTCGAAGTTCACGCCGACGTTGTCGAGGCCGACGTCGTGGATGGCACGGTAGAGGGCGATGGGCGTTTCCTGGCCGGTTTCGCAGCGGAAGTTCTGGCCGTTGCGGCGGCAGTAGTCGGCCACGGTGCGGATGGCTTCGACGGCTTCCTTGTAAATGGGATCGTTCGGATTTTCGGGGATGAATCCGCAGTGAGTTTGGACGGCGGGGACGCCGCACTGTTTGGCGAAATCGGAGGCTTTCTTGATTTGGGCGATGCGCGCGTCGCGATATTCGCGCGGCACCAGGCCGATGGTGAGCGGACCTTTATAGAAGTCGTAGACTTCGGGGCCCGGGCCGCCGGAGACTAGCGACGTGGCCTCGATTTTGTATTGGTCGAGGGCGGCGCGGAGGCGTGCGGGCATGCCGGGGTCGAACGCGCCGATGCCCACCTGACAGGTGGGGATGCCGAAGCTGTGGACTTTGCGGATGGCGGCTTCGGGGTCGGTGCCGGCGGAGACGATGAGGCCGATCTGCATGGCGGGCCGCGCAGCGGGCGTCTGTGATTTCAGGGGCAGCGCAACGGCCGCGCTGGCGGCGGCCAGTCCGACAAAACGTCTGCGAGTGGGCATGTCGAATATTTAACCACCATTTGCGGGACCAGTCTGCGCGAGTTGAATGCGCGGTTTTAGTTGGAAAAATCGGCACGGCTTAAGCAGTACCATAACCCCCACTCCCCCAGCCCGCAATCCTCGTGAGCGCTCAGCCGCAGAGATAAAGAGGCGATTATGCTTGTATGTATAACCGTTTGGCGGTATACTCGATTCGCAATTAAATGAGCCCAACCCTCTCTGCAGCGCGGGCAAGCCCGTTGCTGACGTCGCTTGTGGGGGGTTTGATATGGGTGCCGTTTAGCGCCAACACTTCGGGATTTCGCGGTAACACGATTTATCCATATGGCTCGCCCCCGCTCAAGGAGTGGAAGCCCAGGCTGCAAATTCAGACTGACCGCAGAGGAGAATCTATGCTCAAGCACTGGTATTTCTCGTTCATCGCCGCAAGTTTGATGCTGATGGCAAGCGCCACTCCCAGCCGGGCGCAGGTCACCATGCAGCCGCCGGCAGGGCAGTCTGGAAGCTTGGACCTCTGGCGCAAGTCCATGATACGGACTCCTCTGCCGAAGCATGGATGCTTCCATGCCTCGTACCCGAGCAACGAGTGGATGGAGGTTGCGTGTGTGACGGCGCCGCCACCGAACGGGTCGGCGAGGGGTACTAGGCCAGCTACCGTGGGCG
>CABECX010000979.1_pt1 | contig 11248 bp, 6 predicted proteins | sample 3422721 | NCBI WGS metagenome assembly CABECX01 (sample SAMEA5534328, study PRJEB31848) | metagenome | biome: tundra; feature: field; material: soil | place: USA | collected 2013-05 | depth 0.15 m | reverse complement strand
GAGTTGCGCGGCATGGCCTGCGTGCTCACGCTGGCGGTTGTGGACTCGGGCGAGGTGGTGATCGGCCATGTGGGCGACTCGCGGCTTTATCTGATCTGGAACGGCGCGATTCGCAAGCTCACGTCGGATCATTCGCCGGTCGGCGAGGACGAAGACGCCGGCGAGCTCACCGAAGAGCAGGCCATGCTGCACCCGCGGCGCAACGAGGTATTCCGGGACGTGGGCACGCGGCCGCACGAGGCGGGCGACGATGGTTTTATCGAGATCCGCCGTTGCCATTTCAAGCCGGAGGCGGCCTTCCTGTTGTGCAGCGATGGCCTGAGCGACGTGCTCCCCTCGGTGGCGATCAGGGACATCGTCGAGCGCTACCAAGGCGACCCCGCGCAAGTGGCCCTCGAACTGGTGGAGGCCGCCAATGAGGCTGGCGGCAAGGACAATATTACGGCGCTGTTCGTGGCCGGCAGCGAGTTCCGCGGCCGCCAGGGATTTGCAGGATTGCCGGGCATGCGGGAGGCGCGCGCGCGGCATGCCACCACGCGCATGCGTGCGGCGCCGGCCGCCGCAACCGGCCGACTCCGGCGATTCTTCACTGGCCGCATCGCTTTTCTGTTTTATGGGGTGCTGCTGGGCGTGCTGCTCGGGGCCGCGCTGCATGCACTGAGAGGTTGACTATGCAGCCCGCCACGCGTTTCGGACCATACGAGATCATCCGCCGCTTGGGCAAGAGCATGAACGACGTGTACCTGGCGCGGGACACGCGCGAGAACCGGCAGGCCGCGCTGAAGCTGATCAAGTCCGGTCCGGATGCCGCTTCGCAACTGCTCCTGGAGGCGGAGCGCCGCGGCGCGGCCATCCAACAGCGGCTGCGCACGCTGGATCCGCGGGTGATCGAGATCTACGATTACGGCGACCTGGACGGCTATTTCTACGTCGCCATGCAGTACGTGGAAGGCCGCAGCCTGGCCGAGGTGCTGAAGCACGAGGGGCGCATGAGCGCGTATCGCGCGTCGCGCGTCGCCCTGGAAATCTGCGGACAGCTCGAGAAGTTCCATGCGTTCCGCCCGGGCGACGGCGCGGCTTCATCGGTGGTGCATGGCGACATCAAGCCTTCGAACATTCATCTGGGTCCGAACGAAACCGTGCGGCTGCTGGATTTCGGGATCGCCAAAGCGCTTCGGCCGGATCGCGATTTCACCTTCCATAATTTCGGGAGTCCCAGCTATTGCTCGCCGGAGCGTCTGGGCCGCTCGCAGGTCAATCAGCAAGCCGACTTGTGGGCGGTCGGCGTGACGCTCTACGAGATGGTGGCTGGTTCTCCGCCCTACCAGGCCGAAAACACGCGCAAGCTGGAAAGGCTGATCCGATCGGGGCGGCCGCCGCGCGCGCTGCCGGCAAGCTGCCCGGCTGCGCTGAAGGCCGTGATCGGCAAAGCGCTGGCGCCCGATGCGGAGCGGCGGTACAAGTCGGCCGCGGCATTTGGCGACGACCTCAAAGCCTTTCTGGAAGGCGCGGAGACCGCGGCCGGGAAAGAGAAGCGCAGCGCGTGGAAACCCAATCCCACGCTCGAATCCGGGCAGGCATCCAAACCGAAGCCGGCGCGGAGGCCGCATAAAGCGTTGCGGATGGCGGGGCGCATCGCGGGCGCGCTCGGCTGCGTGCTCGCCGGCATGCTGCTTTTTATCGGGACCAGCTATTGTTCGCGCTACTGGAGGGCCAGCCGGCAAGCGGATCTGAACGCCCACTGGTCCTTATATACCGATATGCAGGCGCAGTTCGCCTTCCTCGGCAGGTTTTCGCCGGTGGAGGGCTTGCGCGCGCCGCTGCGCACAGCGTATGAGAAGGCGGGCGCGCAGGCGCTGTCTAACTCCGACTGGGCGAAGGCGGAACTCTGCCTGACGCGCGCGATGGATCTCGGGGCAGGCGGCCCGGAGATTGCCGGCAAGCTGGCGCTGGCGCGCGGGTACGCGGCGTTACAGCGGAGTCGGCACGAGAACGCGCGGGAGCGCTTTCAGGAAGCCGCGCGCGACATCCCACAATCGCCCGACCCGCATCTCGGGCTGGCGCGTGCGGATCTGCTGGCGTCGCTGCCCAACGATGCGCTCGCGGATTTGGCCAACGCCGAGCGGCTGGGCTACCGCCTCGGCCCGCGAGAGATGGACGAAAGGGCCGAAGCCTACCGGTTGCGCGGCTTCGAGGAACTGCAAGCCGGGAACGTAACAGCGGCGCGCCAGGATTTCACCGCCGCGCATATTCCGGACTTCCCAGCGCTGGCGCCGCCGCCCAAGGCCGTGCGAAAGCCCGCACACAGGCTGTGGGGCAGACCTCCAGGTCTGCGCGGGTCCTCCAGGACCCGCTCTTCGCGACAGGCCGACGTGGACGTCGGCCGCAGGACTGGAGTCCTGCCCCACAATTAACCGCATGATACGCACCAGAAGCTGGGACACCAGACAACCGGGCCTCGCTGCGGAATCCCCGCACTACACGTCGCGCGCGCTCGGCATATTCTGGCTGGCCGGCGCATCATTCCTGGTCGCCGCCGGTCTTGCCTTCGTATACGCCGCTAAAACGCAAAACTTCCCCGATGTTTCCGAGCGGCTGCGGCATGCCGATCTGTTGAATCTCAATGCCGTGTCGAGCGCAGAGCAACTCGCGCCGTTTCTCGACATCATCCAAGACCGCTCGGAGCGCGAGGCCGATGCCGAAAAGCTGTTCGCTTTCCTGCGCGCGGCCCATCCGCTGCGCAACGTGGGCACGCTCGCGCGGCTGCGCCAGCAACGCAAGCCGCTGCTGCCCGTATCGAAGCTCAAGCCCGCGTGGGTGGTGCGCACACCGAACGAATTCCGGCGCGAGTATCTCATCTGGTCCGCTGTGTATTTCAGCGGTTTCTACCTGGTCTGGTTCGCCTGGCGCGCGCGCCGCGCTCCGGGCGACACCGCGATTCTGCCGGTGCTGCATCTGCTCTCCGGCATCGGCCTGATCCTGATGGTGAGCCTGCGCGACCCTTTGCGCGACACGCTCGAATTCCGCAAGTTCGCACTGGGCGTTTTTCTGGGCTGCCTGTTGCTGCTGCTGCCGCTGGTGCGGGCATTCGATTACCGCCGGCTCGCGGACTGGATCTACACGCCGCTGCTGGCCGCGTTCGTGCTGTTCGCCCTGCTGCTGCGCTTCGGCACCGGTCCGGGCACGAGCGACCAAAAGGTCAATCTGGGACCTTTCCAGCCGGTCGAAGCCATCAAGATTCTGGTGGTTCTCTTCCTGGCCGGATACTTCGCGCGCAATTGGGAGCGGCTCCGGGATCTGCGCCAGAAGGGTCTGCGCCGTCTGGGCGTACGTCTGGGCGTGCCGCGCCTGGCGCACCTGATGCCGGTGGCCTGCGCGGTCGCGGCCGCCATCCTGCTGTTCTTCGTGCTGAAGGATCTGGGGCCGGCGCTGGTCCTGTTTTTCCTGTTTCTCACGCTGTTCTCGGTGGCCCATGGACGGCCGGGCCTGGCGATTTTGGGGACCGGCATCCTGGTAGCGGCCGTGTTCGTCGGCTATCATTTTGGACAACCGCGCACGGTGGTCGACCGCATCGACATGTGGCTCTCGCCGTGGGACAACGACGTGCATGGCGGCAACCAACTGGCGCACGCGCTCTGGGCGTTCTCGACGGGCGGCGTTTGGGGATCCGGCCCGGGCTATGGCGACCCCGGTATGATCCCTGCGGGAAGCACCGACCTGGTATTGCCGGCCATCGGCGAAGAGTGGGGCTTCGCGGGCGTGGTGAGCGTGTTCCTGCTGTTTGGATTTCTGATCTACCGCGCGTTTCGCATCGCCTTGCGGGCCGTGTCCGATTACGCCTTCTTCCTGGCGCTGGGACTGGCGTCTCTGCTGGCCTTCGAGATGTTGCTGATCTCCGCGGGGGTGCTGGGCGCGCTGCCGCTCTCGGGCGTGGTGTCGCCGTTTCTGAGCTCCGGGAATACGGCCATGCTGGCGAACTTCTTCGTCTTCGCGCTGCTGCTGGCGATCTCCATAGGCCAGCCCGCGCCGCAAGGGCACGCCCCGCCGCAGGCGGCGCACACATTGTTCCGCGGACCGCTGCGCTGGACCGGCGCGGCGCTGGCGGCGTGCGCGGTGGTGTTGGTTTCGTTCGCCGCGCGCTACCAGGTGATGCATGACCGCGAATATCTCGCGCGCGATGCGCACGTATTCGAAGACGACGGCGTGAAGCGCGCGCAGCACAATCCGCGCATCAACTCCATCGCCCGCGAGATCCCCCGCGGCGACATCTTCGATCGCAACGGCGTGCTGCTGGCCACCGGCAATTGGAAGAAGCTCGAACTGCGGCGCGCGCAATATCAGGCCTTGGGGATCGCCATCGACCAAGCTTGTTCGCGCCTGGACTCGCGCCATTATCCGTTCGGCCCGGCGACCGCGCATTTCCTGGGCGACCTGCGCACTGGCGAGAGTTTCCATGCGCCGAACGCTTCGCTGGTTGAACACGATTCCAATGCGCGGCTGCAGGGTTACCAGTATTCAGAACTTGTATCGCTAGTGCGCTATCGCCACCAGCCCGGCAATCCCGCGTTGCGCAGCCTGCTGGCGCGCGACCGCGACGTGCGCACCACGCTGGATATCCGGCTGCAGACGCGCGCGGCGGAGATCCTGCGCCAGCATCTCCAGCGGGCCAACAAAGAGAAAGGCGCGGCGGTGGTGATGGATGCGAATTCCGGCGACGTGCTGGCGATGGTCAGCGTGCCTGAACCGGCCCCGCCCGCCGCGCGCAATGCGCCGCCTTCGGATGACGAATTGCTCGATCGCGCCCGCTACGGCCAGTATCCGCCCGGCTCGACTTTCAAGCTAGTGACGGCCATGGCGGCCTTGCGCCTGGATCCGAACCTGAGGAATCAGACGTTCACTTGCCGCCGGCTGCGGGACGGGCGCGCGGGCGCCATGGTGGAAGGCTGGCGCCGGCCCATACGCGACGACATCAAAGACAACCCGCATGGCACACTCGCCATGCAACGCGCCATCGAAGTTTCCTGCAATGGCTATTTCGCGCAGCTCGGAACTTACCGAGTAGGATGGCAGGCGCTGAGGCAGACCGCCGATTTACTGGATATTTCGTCGGGCGATGTGCCGGAGCTGAAGGCCGCCCTGCCCTTCGCGTCATACGGTCAGGGGCCGCTGCTGATCACGCCGTTCAAGATGGCGCGCGTGGCGGCCACCATCGCCGCGGGCGGCGCGATGCCGCAGGGCCGCTGGGTGATCGACGAAAGCAATGCGCGCCGGGAGGCCCCGCGCGCCATCGTGGCGGCCGAATCCGCCGGGTTCATCGCCGGCGCCATGCGGCTGGTCGTGACGGACGGCACGGCGCGTCATGCGATGGCGGGAACACCCGTCAACCTCGCCGGCAAAACCGGCACGGCGCAACTCGGCGCGGGCGAGCCGCACGCCTGGTTCGCGGGCTTCGCGCCCTATAACGGAGACGCCGGACACCGCATCGCGTTCGCGGTGCTGGTGGAACATGGCGGCTATGGCGGCCAGGTAGCGGCGCCCATCGCGCGTGAGATCATGGAGGCTGCAAAGGACTTGGGACTGGTGCCATGAACCTGGCGGACTTTCTCGAAAAATTCGGCCGCACCGTTTTTGAAGGCCCGTTCGCGCACGGGCAAGGCGATGAGCCGCCCGAAGTGGCCGAGATCCGTCTGGCGATTCTGGACCAGGTCCGCGACAAGAGCTACCGCTTGGGCGGCAAGAAAGTTTTCCCATTCAACATGGTCCACATTCACGTGCGCGGAATCGAAGACAGCCGCGCGCCTACTTTCACCGGCAAGTTCTTCCGCACATATTTCGAACAGGAACTCCGCGGCAGCCTGGACCGGAACGAGTGCCGGTATCCGGAGGATCTGCGTGTGGATGTGCACGTCACGCGCGAACTTCCGGCACCCGCGGAACTTTGGGTGTGGGTGGAAGCGGAGTCGCAGGAGCGCCCCGCGGCCGCGCCGCGACGCACGGCCAAGCTGATCGTCGTGGAAGGCCAGGCCAACGCGGAGGAGATCGCGCTTTCCAAGGCCCGCACGAACATCGGCCGCACCGTGGATGTCTACCGCTCCGAGGGCCTGATCCGCCGCAACGATCTGGCATTTACCGAGGACACCGAGATCAACCGCACGGTCTCGCGCGAGCATGCGCACATCGTCCACGACAAGGCCGCGGGCGAATATCGGCTATTCAACGACCGCTGGTACCAGCGCGACAAAGACGGCGCGCCCGCCTGCGGCATCTGGATCGTGCGCGACGGACTGAGCCAGGAAGTGCATCGGACGGCGCGCGGGACGAAGCTGGAGTCCGGCGACGAAATTCATTTTGGGAAAGCGGTGGCGCGGTTTCAGCTCAAGTGAATCCAGTGGGGCAATCGTCCTGATAGGTTCTTCTACGGAGGCCTCGGGCCGAAGAGCACATTTATGAGGCGCGGGCGCGTTGCTCATGCCTCTCGGAGAACCAGGCGCAGAAGCGGAAGGGGCTCAGTCGGGAAGCCCATCCGGGCGGCGATGGTTTGCACGAATTCCGGAAGATAGGGCCAAACCGCAAGAACCGCGTGGCTCTTCTGGAAGGCTTCGAGTTCGGTCTTGGAGACCGGTTTCGACTGGTCCACGAACCGGTATCGCGCTAGAAAAGTCGCCTCAATGTGGAACGCCAATGGGTCATCGCAGACCACTGGAAGCGTGACTGCGAAATTCACACCTGCTGCATCCCGGTGATCCACTTCGGAATCGAGTTCCGCGCTAAGCCGGGCTGGTTCGACAGCCCGGACCGGTGGGCCTGCGCCCAGCAGCCTCCGATTTGTAGAGCGAAATATCCTGTAACTGCAGCTTCGCTTGCAGGGCTTCCGCCCGCTCGACCTCTCGTTTTTTCAATGCGGTTGTGAAATCCATGCCATCAAGCTGCGGCCAGTTGTACAGCGGATACTGCCGGCGTGCTTGGCCAAGAGAAAATCGGCCGAACGTTGCTCATCGCCGTGAATGAGCAAAGCGGCGCGCGCACGCCGGACTGCTCTGTTCTTGCAACGCCCAACCGGCTCCGAGCGCTCCCAGGACCGCGGCCAAGGTCTGCACACTCGGGTTGCCCTTTTCGGAGAGCGCACGGTACAGGCTCTCGCGATTCAGGCCGGAATGCGCTGCCACCTTAGCTATGCCACCCTGCGCCTGCGTGACGTTGCGCAACGCGATCAGTGTAGTGCCGTACCGAGTGCTCGTCCGGCATCCAATCGTTAATTGTAGCTCAGCGGCTACAGCGAATCAAGCGCCAACTCCCGCCGCAAGCTCTCCTCCCCGCGCGCCATCGCCCACCGGTGGTTCGCCGAGAAGAACGGCTTGAACAGGAACGACAGATATCTCAACAGCGGCTTATCCGCGCGAATGCGCCAATCGTAGGTAATATCGGTGAAGCGGCCGTCCGGCGCGAAGGTCCATATGCCGCTACTGTTGAAGTCGCCCTACGCCTCCAGTCTGAACCCGTGCGGATGCCGGCGCTCGGTAACGCGAAAGCTCCAGCGCAGCGTGTAAGGCAGCCAGCCCTTCGTGTGCAGATGGAAGACGCCCGGCTCCGGCTCGGTCACCTGCAAATACACCGACGGCCACCAGCGCGGCAGGTCCAGCGGTTTGTCGAGCACATCCCAGACCTGCTGTGGCGTGCCTTTCACGCGCCAATGTGTCACGAAGTGGTAGTCGTTTGCGGGCATAGCCCGCCGCCTCCCAGCCGGTTGCGTTTCGTCGCGAATCCTCGTATAGTAACTCAGCACGCGTGCACCCGATGACTCACTCACTTCCCCAATCGCCGCTGTCCCTCTGGCTGGCGGAATACGGTCCGTATGAACCCAGTCCGCCGCTCCAAGGCGATGCCACCGTCGATGTGGCCATCGTTGGCGGCGGTTTTACCGGAATCGCCACCGCCCACACCCTGCTGAAAGAACAGCCGGGCATGCGCGTGGCCGTGTTGGAACACGAATACGTTGGCTATGGCGCGAGCGGCCGCAATGGCTCCTTCTCCATGACCGTGGTGGGCCTCGGCATCGGGCCGACGGCCATGCTTAAGGGCAAGCCATTCCTGCGGGAGGCCCACGCTTACATGGAGCGCGCGGTCGACGGACTCGAATCCCTGATCCGCGACAACCAGCTTCAATGCGATTACATCCGCCCGGGCTTTCTGCGCATGGCCACCACGCCGGGCTACGTCAAGCGCATCCGTCACGATATCGATCTGGTCCATCAGTTGGGCATTCAGGGCATCGAGTGGCTGGATCGCGATGCCGCGCGCGCCAAGGTAAATTCCGAGCTGTATCTGGGCGCCTGGTGGGAACCGCGGCTGGGCCTGGTCAATCCGGCCAAGCTGGTGCGCGAGGAGAAGCGGCTGGCCCTCGCGCGCGGCGCGCAGGTCTACGAACAGACGCCCGTCCTCGAGATCCAGCGCGGCGCGAAGTTCAGCCTGCGGACGCCCGGTGGCACGGTCTCCGCCGAAAAGATGGTCCTCGCCACCAACGCCTACTCGCATCTTCTTCCCGAATTGAAGAACCGGCAGGCGCCCGCATGGACCTACATGATTGCCACCGAACCGCTCAGCGACAGGCACTTCGCGCAGATCCGCTGGCAGGAGCGCAACGGCGTGGAGGACGCCCGCAACCTGATTCACTACTACCGCATCACGCCGGACAATCGTTTGGCCATGGGCGGCGGGCCGGTGGGCCTCAGCTCCGGCGCGAACATGGATGTGGATTCAAGCGAATCCGCGTGGCGCCATTTGGAAGAACACACGCGCCTGCTCTTCCCCGTGCTGAAGGATGTGAAGATCACGCATCGCTGGGGCGGCCCGTTTTCCGTGACGTTGGATCTCACGCCGGCGCTTGGGCTTCTGGGCGACCGGCGGGCAGTCTACAGCCTCGGCTGCGTGGGACACGGCGTCTCCACCACGCACCAGAACGCCATTACGCTGGCGGACCTGCTGCTGGAGCGCCAGACGGAAAACACGGCCTGCCCGTTCGTGAACCGGCGGGTAATCCCGTGGCCGCCCGAGCCATTGCGCAGCGTGGCGGCGCACGCTATCAGGGCCTATTTGCGGATTGAGGATTGGGCTTATGAGCGGAAGATGGGGAGCTAACTAACCTAACTTGTTGGAAGTGGGTGCAGGCGGCCTGGGAGGCCGCCGCAGGCTGGGAGCCTGCCCCACATCATTGCCAAAGGGTTCCTTGATGACTTCCTTAGTGGGGTCTTATGGGTTCCTTATCGGCCTCCGGATAACATGGGGTCATGATCGTGATGAAATTCGGCGGCTCCTCGTTAGAGTCCGCCGGCGCAATCGAGCAAGCAGCCTCCATCGTCAAAGAGCGTTTGGACCGGAAGCCGGTGCTGGTCGTCTCCGCCATGGGGAAGACCACCGACCGGTTGCTGGACGCGGTCCGCTCGGCCGCGCGCGGCAATTCGTACTCCGCATGGCAACAGCACGAAGCGTTGCGCCGCATGCACTTCAACGAGACCCGCGGCGTATTGGGCCAGCGCGCGGAACCTTTTCTGCGCGACAGCATCGCTCCCATATTTCGCGAATTGCACGAGCTGCTGGTGGAAGTGAGCGACGGCCGGCGGTTCACGCCGGAGATCCAGGACCAGGTGCTGAGCTACGGCGAGCGGCTTTCCAGCTTGATCGTGGCCGAGGCGTTCCGCCATTTGGGCATCCACGCCGCGCAGGTAGACGCGCGCAAAGTCATCGTCACCGGCGGCCAGTTCACGCACGCGCAGCCATTGTATTGGGACACCTACGCACGCCTGCGCCGGACCGTCGGGCTGCTGGCGCGCGACCGCGTGGTTGTTATGGGCGGATTTATCGGAGCGACGCCCAGCGGCGCCACGACCACGCTCGGGCGGGGCGGATCCGACTTGACAGCCTCGCTGGTAGGCGCGGGAATTTCGGCCGATGAGATCCAGATCTGGACTGATGTGGACGGGATGTTGAGCTGCGATCCACGCATCCTCGGGGGCGGCTGCCGTTTGCGGGAGATCTCATATCAGGAAGCGCAGGAGATGGCTCGCTTCGGAGCAAAGGTGCTGCATCCGGCCTCAGTCGCACCGGCCCTGCTGCAGAGGATCCCGATTGTGATCCGGAATTCGCGGCGGCCGGAGGTGGAGGGTACGCGCGTGGTGTCGAAAGTTCAAACTGCGCCGGGCACCGTGAAATGTCTGACCTCGAAGGCGGGGATGGCCGTGGTGCATCTGCGGGTCAAGAACCAGGGAATGCTGTCCAGCATTACGGACGGGCTGGCGGACCTTTTCGCGCGGGAGAATATCCCGGTGGATCTGATTCAGGCGCGAGAGCAAGGCATTTCGTTTGCGGTCGAGAACTGGCCGGGGCTTTCGGAAGTCCTGCGGAAGGTCGATGAGAGTGTGGAGATCGCCGTGGAAGAGGACCTCGCGGCGATTTGGCTGATCGGCGAAGGCATCGCCCATCTTGGCAACGCCGGCGACGCACCTTCCACGCTGGCGCGCGCTCGCGGAGCTTTGCGGATCGCCGACGTGCGGCTGACCTCCCAGGGGTCGTCCTCGCTGAGCCTCGGGTTTGCCATACGTGAAGCGGATCTGAAGGCCGCCATGGAAGCTTTGCATCGCGAGTTCTTCGCGGCACCGGACCGCAATGTGTTCGCCGTGCCGGAGGTCGCTCCAGTGCGCGCTTCCCAACCGGCGTCCCAGGCGAGTCAGCTTCGGCAATCCAGCCAGCCGCAAGCCGCGCCTGCGCATTAGGGTGCCTCAGCCGCCGTTGTGGCCGCTCGCCGGAGGCCGATTAACAATCGGCCTGCAAGGTTGGCAGCCTGCCCCACACGTACAATAGAAATCTGCCGAACGAAGCCAATTTCCAAGATCTGCGCTAAATGTTCCTCTGTTTGCAATTGGTTACAGAGTTTATTTAAAGTTCCGGTTGGAGTCGGCGCAGTGGCTCCGGCCGCGGTTGAAATTGTCAAAGAGCGAGGGGGTGCCCTACAGAACACCTTCCGGCGAGTGTTGGGAACCTTTGCCTGACATCAGAGTAGCACGAGGTTTTCCGGAGTTTGGAGAGACCGAACGTGCTTAGCGATTGTTTTCAGTTAATTGGGAGAGGTTGAAACTGATATAGGTTTCATCGGCTTGCGGCGGTACAAGTGTGCGAGAAGCAGGACCTGAGTTTGGGCCGCAAGGTGATGAAACCGTGCAGTGAACTAAACCCGAGGGTTTGGCAGGGCGATTGC
>CABECX010000970.1_pt1 | contig 11285 bp, 13 predicted proteins | sample 3422721 | NCBI WGS metagenome assembly CABECX01 (sample SAMEA5534328, study PRJEB31848) | metagenome | biome: tundra; feature: field; material: soil | place: USA | collected 2013-05 | depth 0.15 m | reverse complement strand
GGGGAGATCCGCGAGATGGCGGCCGCGGCAGGCTTCGAGTGCCGGGCGCAATGGCTTGACGACACCTGGCCCTTCGCCGAGAGCCTGTTGACCGCGTGAGCGCCGTCGTCGAGTTTCGCGCCGCGTCATACCGCATCGGCGCGCGCGAAATCCTGAAGAGTTTGACCCTTTCGGTGGAGGCTGGCGAGACGTTGGTGCTGCTCGGTCGCAGCGGTTCCGGCAAAACCACCGCACTCAAAATGGTGAATGGCTTGCTCTTCCCCAGCGCCGGCGAAGTGCTGGTGGATGGCACGCCGACTCGCCGCTGGGAGCCTGTGCGGCTGAAGCGCCGCATCGGCTACGTCATTCAGGAGATCGGGCTGTTTCCGCATTACACGGTCGCCGAAAACGTCGGTGTGGTGCCGCGCCTCGAAAACTGGGATGCGCCGCGCATCCGCGGCCGTGTGGATGCGCTGCTCCGCCAGGTGGGTCTCGATCCGGAGCAGTTCGCCGCGCGCTATCCGGCGCAACTCTCCGGAGGCCAGCGGCAACGCGTCGGCGTAGCGCGGGCGCTGGCGGCCGATCCATCCGTGCTGTTGTTCGACGAGCCGTTCGGGGCCGTCGATCCCGTCACGCGCCTCGATTTGCAGAAGCAATTCCTGGCCCTGCGGCGCGACATTGGCAAGATTGGCAAGACCGCCATCTTCGTGACGCACGATGTGCGGGAGGCGCTGATGTTGGCCACGCGCATCGCCCTGCTGCGCGATGGTGCGCTCGAATTGTTGGCCACGCCGCGGCAGTTCCTGGACGCTGGCGGCGATGAGGCGCGGGCCTTTCTGGCGTGTCTGGATTGGAAGGTGGACCCGCAATGAATTCAGGCATGGCGAGCGAGATCGCCCAACTCACGCTCGAGCATCTGACGCTGGTGCTCGTCTCCATGGCCGTCGCCATCGCCGTAGCCGTCCCCGCCGGCATTCTGATCACGCGGCGCGCGGCGTGGCGTCCATGGGTGCTGGGATTCGCCAACGTGATGCAGACGATCCCCAGCCTGGCGCTGTTCGGCTTTCTGATCCCCGTGCCGCTGATCGGCGGCATCGGTAAGCGCACGGCCATCGTAGCGCTGGTGCTTTACGCGCTGCTTCCGATTCTGCGGAATACGCTGGTGGGCATCCTGGGCGTGGACCCCGCGGTGCGCGAATCCGCGGTCGCCATGGGGATGACCGGGCGCCAACTCTTGTGGCGCGTGGAGATGCCTCTGGCCGCGCGCACCATTCTGGCGGGCATCCGCGTGGCTACCGTGACGACCATCGGCACCGCCACCATCGCGGCGGCCATCGGCGGCGGAGGCTTGGGCGTCTTCATCTTCCGCGGCATCGCCTCGGTGGATACTGTGCAGATCCTGGCCGGCGCCGTGCCCGCCGCGTGTATCGCGTTGGCGGCCGATGGCGCGCTGGGGTTGCTGGAGAAGCGATCGGCGATCAGCGATCAGCTTTCAGCTTCAGCGCGCGGCGGTCGTGGCTGAAAGCTGAGGGCTGACTGCTGACCGCTTATCCGCTCGCCAGATATCCGAGCGCGATGCCGCACTGGCCGAGATAGTAAGTGCTCCACACCAGATAGTCGCGCAGCGGCACGGGCGTCTTGAATTTGTGAATGGCGAGCAGCGAATCCGAGATCAAGAAAAGAATGGCTCCCACCGCCACCCAGCGTTGCTGGAAGCGCGCCAGAATCGCCGTGCATACCATGGTCGTGAGCGCGCAGATATAGAGGACCACCGGCACTGCCAATTCGCCGACGGAAGGGACGATCCACACCGATAGCGTGACGCTGTAGACCAGAATCAGGAGCACCGCTGCAAGGCGCGGCGGGTCCAGCCGGATTCCCGCGGTCCGGTTGCGCGCGAACAGGCGGATATACGTCAAATGCGTCAGCAGGAACGCGCCCAGACCGAAGGCAAACAACCGCGGATCGAGGTCCAGCAGGACGTCGCCCGCCGTGGAGAACGCCAGACCCAGCGCCAGCACGCCGGCATCGCGCCGTTCGCCGCGCGACCGCAGCGCCAACAGGGCCAGTGCGCCGACCGCGCATCCTTTCACCAGGGCGCTCGCGGCGAACGGCTGCCATCTCTGGGTGAGCAAATAGATGGCGCTGGCTGCGGCCGAGACGTACAACAACGGGCGGGAGCGCATAGGCTCGCAGTATAGCGCGGAAACCGGCTGTGAGTTAACCCGGTAATTCGCTCTGTTAAGGTACGATTGAGAGCATTGCTTGTCCGCCGAAAGGAGATTAGAATCAATCCAGATAAAGCCGGGATTTCATGGCAATTCTACTTTGGATTTTCGTGCCGGGATTCACGGCGGCTGGCTCGGCGCTGCTGATTTGCTTCATGATGCGCTGCCGCATGGATGAGGCTATCGCGCGCGAAAGAGGGGCGCTGGCGGAACTGCAGAGCGCGCTGATCGTGCAGCGGCGAACGCTGGAAAGCGCCATCAGCGACGCCAAAGCCGAGGCAAAGCGCGTGGCGTTCGACGAATTCCTCAACGATTTCCGGGTGGAACAACGCCAATATGTGCGGAAAAGCAGGCTGTTTTTCATGAGTAGGCAGACGCTGGTTCTGCGCGAACGAATCCTGTTCCGCAATCTTCCGCTGTCCAACTGGGTGGAGCACAGCGTGACGCTGGAGGAAAGCGTGGGCCCGGCGTACTCCGCTCATCGCCTGACGATCAAAGCTATGCTGAGTTCTTGAAGCGGCTCATCATCCGCCCTGGCGCCATCGGCGATTTCATCGTCTCCATTCCGGCCATGGAGTGCCTGCACGCCGGGTATCTGGAAGTTTGGGCTGCGCAGGGGAACGTGCCGCTGGCGGCCCGATTCGCGCAGCATGCCCGGTCCATCGCGTCCACCGGTCTCGATCTGCTCGAACTCACCGGCCCAAGCGAACGCCTGCTCGAAAGCCTGCGCGGGTTCGATTCGATCGTCTCCTGGTATGGCGCCAATCGGCCCGAGTTCCGGGAGGCTGTCGCCGCGCTGCGACTGCCGTTCCAGTTCTTCGCGGCGCTGCCGCCCATTGGGCGCGGCTCGCATGCGGTGGACTTCTACTTGGAGCAGGCGCGCTCGATTGCGTTCTGCGCGAGCGACGGCATTCCGCGCATCGCGTGCGATGCCATCCGTGGCGGCTCCGCGGCGATCCATCCGTTTGCCGGGAGTCCGAAGAAGCGTTGGCCGTTGGAACGCTTCCAGGAATTGGCACGGTGGCTGGCGCCCCGGATACCGGTGGAGTGGTGCGCCGGCCCGGAGGATGACCTGCCAGGCGCCCGGCGTTTCGAGGATCTCTACGAACTGGCCTGTTGGCTGGCCACCGCGCGGATTTACATCGGCAACGATTCCGGCCCCACACACCTGGCGGCGGCCGTGGGCACGCCGGTCGTGGCGCTGTTCGGGCCATCGGACCCAGCCGTCTGGGCGCCGCGGGGACCGCACGTGGCCATCGCCGCGGCGGAGGCACTCGACACCATCACGGTCGAGCGGGTTGCGAGTCTGGTGCAGAATACGCTGGAAAACGTCCGCGCGTGACGTCGTCCGCGTGTTATGATCCGTCGCATGTTCTGCCACAAATGCGGTACTCAAGTCAGCTCGGATACTCAGTTCTGCACCACTTGCGGCGCATCGCTCGCGGTGGGCGGTCCCAGTCTGGCCGGCGCCCCAGCAGCCGCTTGGACGCCGCCGGCAGTCGTCGTGGTCCGGGCGGGGCACTGGATCAGCGAAGGCTGGGCGCTGGTGACGGCGGATCTGGGCAACTATGTCCTGCTGGCCCTGGTCTTCGCGGTGCTGAGCGGGGCGGGTGCCGGAATTCTGCAAGGGGCGATGATCGCCGGGTTGCACATTTTCACAATGAAGAAGCTGATGGGCCGCCCCGCCGAATTCGCCGACCTTTTCAAAGGCTTCAACTACTTTGTGCCCACCCTGGTCGCTTCCCTGCTGATCGGGCTCTTCGTCCTCTGCGGGACGATACTATGCATTATCCCGGGCCTGGTAGTGGCCGCCATGTACAAGTTCACGTATCTGTTCATCGTGGACAAGCGCATGGATTTTTGGCCGGCCATGCAGGCCAGCCACGCCGTGGTGAAGCGCGACTACGTGGGCTTCACGCTTTTTCTGATACTGATGGCGCTGGTGAATATTCTCGGCGCGTTGTGCTGCATCGTGGGCTTGCTCGTCTCCATACCCGTGACGTTTGCGGCCATCACAGTGGCGTACAAGGAAATCGTAGGATTTGAACAACGGACGGTGGACGCGTTGTGACGGCCTCGGTAGTGCGCCGCGCTGCAGCGGCGATGGCATTGTTCACCGCGCTTTGGTGCTTCAGCGTGTCCGCCGACCCTGGCGTGCGGCTCTGCGGATTCCACTGGCTCACGGGACGGCCGTGCCCGCTCTGCGGTCTCACGCGCGCGCTGTTCGCGCTGGCGAAAGGGCATTGGGGGGAAGCGGTGCATTTCAACGCCCTCAGTCCGCTGGCCTTCGCGATGCTGTTCGCGCTGTTCTGGAATGGCCGGATGCGCGAGTGGCTGTGGAGGGGCGGCGTGGCCGCGTTTGCGGTTTATGGCTTGTGCCGCGTCTTTCTGCCCACTCCGCTCTGACCCGCAGAGACGCCAAAATCAGGCTCGATGTGCTCGCAGATCAGAGAATAAGATGAGCCGCGGATTCATGATCGGGAACGGAATGTGTGCCTGGCTGTCTCCGATGTGCAGGTGGCAGCGCGGAACTCTCAGGGGATCGTGCCAAGTTTCGGGATTCAGGTGAATGCGGACCATCTTGATATTGCGCGACGGCGGCAGGTGCAGATGGAATCGGAACCGCTTCACGAGCGAGCCGCGCTGGCTGTTTTCGAGCTGAATGTTGAAGAGCAGCCGGCCACCGTCGACGAATTCCACCTCTGGGCACGCCAATTCGTTGAGGCCTCCGTGGACCGTCGTTAGCTGTGGGACTCGGTCGTCCGGCCGCTTCATCCGAGCGTGGTCAAACTGGCGGGAGAGATCCTCTCGAAGCTGTCGCCGGAGGTGGTCCGGCTCGAAGGACATGCCTTGTAGGGCGATCTGTGTCTCATTTTCGCGCTGTCGCGCAAGCTGCAGGAGTTCGTTCTCGACACTCAAGCCGCGGGCCCCTCAAGAAGCTCATCCAGCACGATTGCAAAAACATCCGTCAGGCGATTACGGAGGTTGGGCGCCTCCGCCAATATGCGCTCTGCGATCTTCCGGTTGGCCAGGAGCAACACGGCGCCACTCCTGGTCAACAACACAACATTGCGGTCGAGCGCGGTGACGAGTTTTGGCAGCCAATGATCCAAAGTAATAAGGGTCACCGGCCTATCGGGGTCTCGCGCGAATGCGTCTTCTGACCCATCAAATCTCGCGTCGGCCGCCGCCAAAGCCCGAAGGCCGACTCCGAGCTGGACCTGTACTTCGGCAGCGATGTCGGCTTGGATTGGCTGCATGGTGTGGGCCTCAGAGATGAGCAGATACAGCGACGGGTTGTCTGGTCCAATGGTAGCGAGCCTCCTGACCAGGCGAAAAGCGTTTGTAGGTGAGAAGCCGTTCATGCAGGTTGGGGCAATACTTTGGCAAGTGCGGGATGAACCGCGAAGAACTCAAGCCCGCCTTTGAAATACTCGAGAACCTGGCGGTTCACGAGCAATCCTAGCGCGGACGAATTCTCGATCGGAAACTTGCCGTCTTCGGTCAATCCCCGAAGGAGTCTCTTTTGGGTATTGCCCAAGCCGGCAAGATAGCGATTCCCAAGTTGTTTGATCGCGGCGTTGACATGCCGACGGCTAACGCGATCTTCACCGTCGCGATAAGCGTATTCGGCTGACGAACGGGCTAAATGTCAGGACGTCGCGCAACACCCCGCCTGAATACTTCGCAATGGTGGTTATCTCCGCGCGATCCATAAGGTCGGCTGCGCCGCGGCGCTCCAGGATCTGCCGCAGGAAAGCGGAGTGCTTCGGATCGGCGGCCGCTGCCGGGATATGCTTGACCAGATCGAAATAGTCTTGCAGGAATCGACTCTTATCGTACAAAAACAGCAACGGCGCTACGATGATTACGGATATCTTTGTCCCCCTCAGCGCCTGAAGGTCCTGTTCCGCAAATTCGCGGAAAAGCTCCGGCCTGATCAGACGGTCGAGGCCGTCGACCAACAGTGTGATCTGAGAGCCGGTCTCCACCAGTTGCGACGCAATACTAAACAGCAGGTCCTTGGCCTCCTTCACCTTGCCGCGAAGAGGTGGGAATCTCAGTCTCATTAGCCCCGGTACTTGCACTGGAACGATATCATCGGGCATCTCGTCCCCGCGTTCCCATGGATCCACCCAGGCCGTCCTGGCAATAGCCAGCGCCCGTAGTCTCGTATGCGCCGCCGTGGCCTCTCTGGTGGGCCCCCTAGCGCTCTTCGTCAGGTGGGAGTAGATCTCGAAACCGGCGACGGCGAGGACTGCCCCTGGACTGACTTCGCTGAGATCTGTGTAGTCCGCCATGTCCACGAAGATGTTTACGGCGTCCGCGTGGCGACCGAGGACCTTCTGTGTCAGCAGCAGTTCAGTGGTTTTTCCCGATCCGATGCCTCCAACGAGCGCCATTTGAGAACCGCGGGTCAGTTCCGCGGTGTTTGCGAACGCAACGTGAATTGGAGGCTCTCCCGTATCGCGAGGATCGTGATCCGGGGCAACGATGAGGCCCTCAGCCAAAACATTCAGAGATGATGCGATTGGATTCAGCCGTTCGAGGAACGGTCTATAGACTTGTCTTCTGTCGAAGACAACCGCGCCAGGCTTCGAATCCGTTGCCGTCTGCATCTACCGTTAGTATAAGAGATCCTCACCCACCGCAGGCGCGGCGCAGCGCGTCGCCGAGCTTCTCCAACTGCGCGCTCTCCGGCTTCCGGCCCCCGGCTGTGACGTAGAACACGTCAATCGCCTTGTGCGCCTCGGTATCGATCAACACCACTTCGATGTTACAGCCCTCCGCGGAGATGGCGGACGCCAGATCGTAGAGCAAGCCTGGCCGGTCCTGCGCCACGATCTCAATCAACGTCGCGCTATCGGACGCCTCCGGGTTGAATGAAACCGTGGGCGGCACCTGCGAGTTACGGCTGGGCGGCGCGGGTTTGGGGCGGTTCTGCAGGAGCTGGCGCACATCCAGACGGCCGAGCACGACGCGCTCCACGGTGACGCGCAGACGGTCCATTTCAGTGGGGTTCAGCTCCAGCGTGCGCGTGGGATCGGCAAAGGTGAAGGTATCCAGCACGGTTCCCTGGCTGTTCGAAAATGCCTCCGCCTTCAGAATATTCATGCCAAAGCTGGAGAGCGTGCCGGCCACCGACGCGAACAGGAAGGGCCGGTCGCCGGTCACTAGGGTCAGCCGCCGGGCCGCTTCCACCTTTTCCAGCGAGACGGCCACACCGCGCTGGCGGAAGATGCCGTCCAGGCGCAGGTGCGCATCGATCTCCTCGGACGTGTGGGTGCGCGCGTAGCGCATCGGCAGGCCCGCCAGGAAAGCGCGCTTTTCGGGCGCCTCCGACGGGGTGCTGGGGATGCGGTCGGTTTCCAGTTCGCGCGTGAGCTCGTTGTAGGTCAGCAGATACAACTGCCAGAGCACCTCGGCGCGCCAGGGCGTCATGGCGGTCGGATTGACGGCGCTGATATCCGCGTAGGTCATCAGGGTGAGCGCCTTGAGGCGCTCCACGGTTTCCACGCGCTCGGCCATGTGACGCGCGGTGGCCGGGTCTTGCAGGTCGCGCGAGTTCATCACGGCCGACATTTCCAGATGCCGCAGGATAAGAAAGGCGACCAGCTCGCGTTCGGGCCGCGGCATCCCGATGCGCTCCAGGGCCGGCTCGGCCGCGCGCAGGGACGCCTCGGCGTGCGCCCCGTTCGCGCTCCCCTTGCCCACGTCGTGAAACAGCAGCGCGCACAGCAGCACGGCGGGCTCTTCCATCTCCGACAGCAGATCGGTGTAGCGCTTGACGGCCGGTTCGCGGGTTGCGCGCAAGCCTGCCAGAACCTGCAGCGTGACCAGCGTATGCTCGTCCACCGTGTAGCGATGATAGAAGTCGCGTATGACCAGACATTCGATCTGCGCCATTTCGGGGAAGATGGCGCGCAGTACGCCGGTGTCGTGCATGCTCCGCACGGCGTCGGCGGCGTATGGCAGCGAAAGGATTTCCTTGAGCGCGGGCCAGATGGGCCGGGGCGCGGAAAACCATTCTTCCAGTTGCGGCGCGACGGCGGCGACGCGCTGGTCGGTCTCGGTAGAGGGCCGGATGCCATGCCGCGCCACGAATTGAAACAGGCGGAGCGCCAGTTCCGGATCGGCCGCCAATGCATGCGGCACGCGCAAGTGGACGCGTTCGCGCGCCACGCTGAAATCCGCGTTCGAAAGGCGTGTGCGCCAGTCCTTAAATTGCGCAAACAGGGAGCTCGACTGCGCCTCGCTCAATTCCAGTTCGCGCACCGCCGCGCGATAGAGGTCGCGCGCGTGGCGGAAATAATCCCGCATCCACTGGGCCGCGCCGGGAGCCGCGAAGTATTCGGCGGCCCGCTCCTGGGCATCGAAGGTGAGCGTGTTATTGTCCCGCCCGGAGCGGGAGTGCAGAAAGCATCGCAGGCGCGCCAGGAAGAGAAACGCGGGCTCGATCTGCGGAGCTTCCACATTGCGAATCTGGGCCAGCCAGCGCACCAGTTGATAATCGCGCAAGCCGCCCGGAGTATCCTTGATGTTCGGCTCCAGGTGATAGTAAGTGTTCTGATACTTCTGGTGGCGTTCGCGGCTGAGGCGCGTCAGGTTGCGCGTCAAGGCGTCGCGCTGGGCGTGCAGGAAGCGCGGCAGCCGCTCGGCAAACCTGGCATACAGCGCCCGGTCGCCGGCCAGGAACCGCTGATCCAGCAGGCTGACGTTCAACTCGATGTTCTGATCGTGAATCTCGGCGCATTCTTCCGGCGTGCGCACCGAATGGCTGAGCCGCAGCCCGGAATCCCAGAGCGTCCGGAGGAAAGCGGAGATCGGCTCGGGAGCCTCCTGCGCCAGCCGGCTGCTTTCCACCAGCAGGAGCAAATCCACGTCGGAATAGGGAAACAGGTGCCGCCGGCCGTAGCCGCCCACGGCGAGCAAGGTCAAGCCGGCAGGAAAAGACGGCCACAGCTTATCGCGGGCGGCGCGCTCCACCATGCCGTCCACCAGCGCAGTGCGTTCCGCAAGGGCCAAGATCGGATCGTTACAGGGCGGCGTCACTTAGGTTTCCCGCAACCAAGCACTAGCGGGTCCTGGAGGACCCGCGGCCCGCGCAGACCTGGAGGTCTGCCCCACAAATTTTGGAAAACTAAGTTGCATTGTCCTTACAGGGCGGCGTCTCCACGATCGTCGTTCCGAATCCGAATGGCCTCCGCCACGTCGTACACGAATATCTTGCCGTCGCCGATCTTGCCGGTGCGCGCGGCGGCGGTCAAGGTCTTGACCAATTCATCGCAACGCGCATCGCCGACGACAACCTCGATTTTCAGCTTGGGCAGGAGATCCACGGTGTATTCACGCCCACGATAGACCTCTTTGTGGCCTTTCTGCCGGCCATGTCCACGCACTTCGGTGATGGTCATGCCATCCACGCCGATGCCCGCCAGCGCTTCCTTCACTTCATCCAGCTTGAATGGCTGGATTATGGCCTCGATTTTTTTCATATTCACGCTTCCAGAATGTAGCCTTCCTCGCCGTGCAAACTCACATCCAACCCTGCGGCCTCCTGCGACTTAGTGACTCGCAAGCCAATGAGCGCGTCGCAGATTTTCAGTACGATCAACGTCCCCACGATGGCCAGCGTCCAGGCGATCGCGCATCCGATCATTTGGTTCCAGATTTGGCCGGGGTGGCCGTCCACCAGGCCCAAAGGGCCCTTGATACCTTGGTTCACTTCGCCGGTGGCGAACACTCCCGTCAGGACCGCGCCCAGAGTGCCGCCACAGCCGTGCACCCCGAAAGCGTCCAGCGAGTCGTCGTATCCCAGTTTCTGTTTGACTTTGGCCACCATGAAGTAACATACGATTCCCGCCAGAAAGCCGATCAGCAGGGCAGGGAATGGTTTCACGAATCCGGAAGCCGGCGTGATGGCGACCAAGCCCGCAACGCATCCGGAGATGCCGCCCAGCACGCTGGGTTTGCCCGATCTTCGCCACTCCGCGAACACCCATCCGAGAGCACCGGCGGCAGCCCCAAAGTGTGTAGCCACAAACGCGCTAGTAGCCAGACTGGAGGCAGCCAGAGCGCTGCCGGCATTAAAGCCGAACCAGCCCACCCACAGCAGACAGGCGCCGATGAAGCTGATGACCAGGTTGTGCGGCTTCATGTCCTCGTGCGGATAACCCAGCCGCTTGCCCAGGTACAGCGCGGTGACGAGCGCCGATACTCCGGAAGTGATGTGCACCACCGTGCCACCGGCGAAATCGAAACACGGGATCTTGCCGCCCAAAGCCGCGTTGAGCCAGCCGCCCTTGCCCCACACCATGTGCGCCATAGGGAAGTAGACCACCAACATCCATAAGATCATAAACAGCAGCATGGCGCTGAATTTCATGCGCTCGGCGAAAGCGCCGGAGATGAGCGCGGGTGTGATCACGGCGAACATCAACTGGTAGATCATGAAAGTCTGGTGCGGAATCGTGGCGGCGTAATCGGGGTTGGGCGCGCTTCCCACGCCGTGCAGCAGCGCGTAACGCAAATCGCCGATGAACGGGAGACCTTCGCCGAAAGCCAGGCTGTAGCCCACCACGGCCCACAACACCGTGACCACCGCCATCAGGATGAAGCTCTGCATCATAGTCGCCAGCACGTTTTTGCGGCGCACCAAGCCGCCGTAAAACAACGCGAGGCCGGGTCCGGTCATCATCAGCACCAGCGCCGCGCTGATCAGCATCCAGGCATTGTCGCCCGCGCTTTGGGCCGACCGGGTGGCGGCTTCCAGGGCCGTCACTTTAGCCTGAAGGTCGGGAGTGTTTTGCGCCCATGCCACAACGGGCAGGACTGTCAACAGGGACAGGTATTTCACCGAGGGTAATCTCCAAAAGCGGAAGGTGTCGACTCACACAACTCTACTTTACATTGTGCACCGCGGTTCGGAGCGTCCCAAGCGGAACATTTCTATGGGTGTGATTGAAATTTTCTATTTCGCGCGTAGCCGGCTAGGCGAGCTTCGCTCGCCGTGGTTGGTGGCTGGTGGCTGGTGGTTGTGTTCTTCTGAGCGATCAAAGCCCATGTGGTTGGATTCAA
>CABECX010000967.1_pt1 | contig 11336 bp, 8 predicted proteins | sample 3422721 | NCBI WGS metagenome assembly CABECX01 (sample SAMEA5534328, study PRJEB31848) | metagenome | biome: tundra; feature: field; material: soil | place: USA | collected 2013-05 | depth 0.15 m | reverse complement strand
CCAGCAGATTCGGAATCACGCTGGTGTAGAGCGAGCCGGGGCCCAGCGTGATCAGGTCGGCCTGCGCGATGGCGGCCAGCGTATCGGCCATGGGCTTCACCTTGCGAGGGCGCAGCCGGACGCTGCGGATGGGCTTGCGGCTCCTGCTGATTCTGGTTTCTCCGGTCACGCGTGTGCCGTCCTCCAGGGTGGCCTCCAGCGCCACATTGGCGGCCGTGGCGGGATAGATCCGGCCCGTGATCTTAAGCACCTCGGAAGACGCCTTCACCGCCTCCGGAAAGTCGCCCATGAGCTGAGTCATGGCCGTCAGGAAGAGGTTGCCGAAGCTGTGGCCCTTGAGTCCCAGTCCGGCTTGGAAGCGGTGTTGGAACAGCCGCGAAAGCAGGGCTTCGTCTTCGGAAAGCGCCACCATGCAATTGCGGATGTCCCCCGGCGGCAGCACGTCGAAGTCGCGCCGCAACCGTCCGGAGCTGCCGCCATCGTCGGTGACCGTGACCACTGCCGTGATGTCCATCAGCGGACTGCGGCGTGGCCGGCCGTAGTTTTTCAACCCTTGCAGCAGGGCGGAAAGACCCGTGCCTCCGCCGATGGCGACGACGCGCAAAGGTTCGGAGCTAGGCGTAGGACAGGCCTCCTGGCCTGTCTAAGCCGGCTTTCAGCCGGCTCTTAGCTCTTCCTATCGGGATAAAGCAGCCGGGTGAACGCCGGGTGCTCGGCCATCGCCGCGAAATCGGGATCCTGGCGGGCAGCCAACCGGTTACGAGGTTGCAAATCGATCGCACGTTTCAGGTTCTCATAAGCCGCCTGCAAATCTCCACCCAGGCTTTGGCAGGCGGCCAGCGCGTAGAGCACGTGGTCGGCCGTGGAGTCCGCATCCAGAGCCGCCCGCAGGTGCTTTTGAGCCGCCGCGAGGTCGCGGGAGTTGATCAGCGTGATGGCGTAGTTATAATGCTCTTCCGGCGTGTTCAGCACCAGGCGGGCGGATTCCAGGCGTTGCTCGCACATGCGCGCGTGCAGTCCGGCGCGGTGAGTCACGGCGCGATCCGGCCCACGCATGGCCTGCAGAAAGTATTCCCTCGCCTCCTGGAACTTTCGCGCATGAAACAGACGCATGCCCTCCTCGAAGGACTCCATCTGGCTGGGTCCCGTCTCGCGCGGTGGCGCTGCTGAGCCCGTCTTCCCGGTCGTGGCTGCCCGCCCAGTTTGGCCGTTCTTGCTTTTCTGGACCGGAGAAGCTTCCGGGACGTTGCGCTTTTCCGCACTCTTCGGCATCGGTGTCTTCTTTTTCACGGGCATACGGAGCCCAAAAGCTGGCGACGAAGTCAGTAAGCTCTTATACCAGACGCGCTCTTCGCATGCAAGGGGTACCGAGAGCCGCGGTGTACCCAGCCGGGCCCAAAGGGCACCCCGTCGGGGAGCGTTCTCCCCTACCCTCACCCGTTTTGGCGATTATCGCACACCGCGCACCGGGCGTTATACTCAGTGTCGATGAAACGGGCGGCTATATTCTTAATCTCGGTGTGCGCTTTTGCGGCGGCGCCCACAACCGACATCAAAGTGGATCAGGTAGGCTACCTGCCACACTCCCCCAAGCTCGCCATGGTGGTTTCCCATACCCTGGCGAAGGAGTTCTCCGTGCGCCGCGCCGGCAACGACACCGTGGCCTTCCGCGGCAAGTTGGCGGAGCCCGTCACCGATCCCGATTCCGGCGATCTCATCCAGGAAGCGGATTTCACCAAGCTGGAGAAGCCCGGCAAGTATTACCTGGAAGTGCCGGGCGTCGGCCGCAGTTGGGATTTCGTCATTGGCCCCGATGTTTTCGCGCGCGCGTTTTACCTCGCCATGCGGTCCTACTACGGGCAGCGTTGCGGGACCGCCGTCGACCTCGGGTCCGAGTTTCCCGGCTACAAGCACGCCCCCTGTCACCTGGAAGGCGCCTATCATGCTTCCTCGGGCAAGACCGGCCCGCACATATCGGCCAAAGGATGGCACGATGCCGGCGACTACGGCCGCTACGTCGTCAACTCCGGCATCTCCACCGGCACGCTGCTGTGGACTTGGGAGATCTTCGGCGGCCGCCTCAAGCAGGTGAAGCTCAACATTCCGGAATCCGGCAACGGCACGCCCGACATCCTGAACGAAATCCGCTGGAACCTGGACTGGATGCTCTCCATGCAGGACGACGATGGCGGCGTTTGGCACAAACAAACCAGCGAGCGCTTCTGCGATTTCATCCTGCCGGAGAAAGATACGCTGATCAGCTACGTCATCGGCACCGGGAAGGAGCCATACAAGAGTTCTTGCGCCACGGGCGATTTCGCGGCCGTGATGGCCATCGCCGCCCGCGCCTACCGGCCCTTTGACGCCGCCTATGCGGAGAAGTGCCTTCGCGCCGCGCGCCAGGCCTGGAACTGGCTGGAGAAATATCCCAACGTGACGTTTCACAATCCTCCCGGCATACAGACCGGAGACTACGGAGACGGCAATTGCGCGGACGAGCATTTGTGGGCCGCCGCCGAACTGTGGCGCACCACCGGCGACGAGGCCTTCGAGCATTATTTTCTGGAGCATTTCGGCGCATTCCGCAAGACCGTGAAACCAAACGGGCCTCCAGCATGGGGGAACGTGGCGCCGCTGGCGCTTTGGACCTACGCGCTCGGGCACGGGAAGAATGCCGATGCGGTGGCCGCCATCACGCAGGATTCGGTGAGCGCCGCCCAGCAGATCGTCGAGCGCTCCAGCCGCCACCCATACCGCATCAGCCTGACCTCGGCGGATTACATCTGGGGATCGAACGGCGTGGCCGCCAATTACAGCATGCAGCTCTTGGTGGCTAACGCGCTGCACCCCGATCCACGCTTTGTGGAGACGGCGCTCGACAACTTGCATTACCTGCTGGGCCGGAATACTTTTTCGCTATCCTGGGTCACCCAGGTGGGGGCGAATCCTTTCCATCATCCGCACCACCGTCCCAGCGCCGGTCTGGGCCTTCCGGAGCCGTGGCCGGGATTGCTTTCGGGAGGCCCCAACCGCGGTCGCCAGGATGCCGCGATGAAGAAGTTGCCCAATGGGCCTCCGGCGAAGATGTACCTGGATGAGCAGGCTTCGTACGCCAGCAACGAGGTGGCCATCAACTGGAACGCCCCGCTGGTCTTCGTGCTGGCGGCCGCGCTTCAGCCGGTTCCCTGAGCTTCTACATCCCCTGACCAGAGTGCAGATGTGAAGTGCCTGGGTGTGGTGGGGCAGGCGCTTCCGCCTGTCTGCCGGCTCTCAGCCGGCTTCAAGCAACGTGGAAATTGGAGGTCGCAAATTGCGACCTCCAATCCAGCCGCGAATATGGGGATACTCAACATTCAATCATCCACACGACCGCCCCAGCGCACTCCGATACAGTGTAAATACGGAGCATTCGGCAAGGGAGAGCAACGTCGGGCGCTCCAGCGTACATGGGGCAAATATATCGGCATTCCTTCCTCCACCTATGTTTTCGAAAGTTTTCGCTGTATCCCTTTCATGACCCGTTCGCCAAGTGTTCCAAAAGGCTGGTCGGTAGTGACGTACGTCCAAGTTGCTCCGCGCTCAAGGCGCTCTCCCTCTTGGAAATGGATCGCACCATTCCGAATCTCGGCCGTCGCAAACGCCTCGGCCATCTCTTCTTTCAGGCACCCATGGAAATCCGCATAAATCTCCTCCTCGCCGGTCAGAAACTTATAGAGCGGGTCGCCACCGGTCCACGAAGCCCAATGTATGCCGCCCCTCAATTCCGCGACATTCGCCAGGTAATCGGCCCAGAGATCGTCGATGATTGCCAGGGCTACTTGTCGCCCGGCCGTTTCGAGCGCATCTTCACCGGCAGCTTCGACTAGCTCACAATATTGTTCTTCGGGCAGCATCGAACGAAGACTCCAGCCGGGCGACAGCAGAATCTCACGGCGCAAGCCATACACTTCGCGGCGGTGATGTTCAACGGTACAGTCGTATTTCCAGAGCGTCTGCCGAATCTCAAGATTCTGGCCTTCCGCCGTACGCTGCACGCTCTCGATATCCGGGTTCGCCGCAATCCCGAATCGCACCAGTAGGTCGTCGTCAAGGCTGATAAAGAAGCGCGACGTGCCCGGATCGCCCTGCCGTCCGGCACGGCCGCGCAGTTGGTTGTCAATCCGCCTGGCCTCGTGACGAGTTGTGCCAATGACGTATAGCCCGCCCAGTTCCACCACCTTCTCGCGGTCTTTTGGCGGATTCCCTCCCAGCAGAATGTCGGTGCCCCGTCCCGCCATGTTCGTGGAAACCGTCACTGCCCCAAGCGCGCCCGCCTGCGCGATAATCCCCGCTTCCGCCTCATCGTTCCTTGCATTCAGGACCGCATGCTGTATACCGGCCAATTGCAGGCGGCGGCTCAATGCCTCCGACTCCTCAACGCTTGCCGTTCCCACCAGAATCGGACGGCCTGTCTCGTGGACTTTCAGAATCTCTTCCACGAGCGCTCGACTCCGCGCCCCCTTGTCGGCATACACGATGTCGGGGAGATCCTGACGAATTACCGGCCGATTCGTCGGGATCGCCGTTACGGGCAGTTTGTATACTTTCCAGAATTCCTCGGCTTGCGTCGCCGCGGTGCCGGTCATACCGCAGATTCGCTCGTACATTCCAGTCAGGCTCTGCACCGTAATCGAACCGAGGATGCGCCCCTGCGTCTTCAGCCGCACGCGTTCCTTTGCTTCAACGGCGGACTGCAGCCCCGCCGGCCATCGGCGGTTCTGGGCGATGCGGCCCTTGATCTCGTCCACCAATTCGATCGAGCCTTTCTTGACCACGTAATCCACATCGCGTCTGAGCAGCGCATGCGCATGTAGCGCGTCCTGCACCGCTGTCAGAATGCGAAGGTTTGGTTCATCGAACAGGCTTCCGCAGCCGAGAGATCCTTCCACGCGCTGGATGCCGGCATCGGTCAACTGCACGTTCCGGGCGAAATCGTCAAGCGAGTAGTGTATGTGAGGTTGAAGCTCGGCCACTACTCGATCGACGCGGTATTCAAGTGCGGAATCTTCGGCCACTCCGCCCGCTATGACGAGCGGGATGCGCGCCTCGTCGATCAGGATGGAGTCGGCCTCGTCGATGACGGCAAATGCAAACGGCCGCTGGACCAGTTCTTCCGCGCTTCGCGCCAGACCGTCCCGCAGGTAGTCGAAGCCGACCTCATTCGCAGTCGCATAGGTCACATCGCACAGATACGCGGCGCGGCGGCGCTCCGCGGGCATGTTCTGCGAGATATGCGCAACGGAAAGTCCGAACCAGTCGTAAATCCCGCGCATCCACGTGGCGTCGCGGCGGGCAAGATAGTCGTTGGCGGTCAACACGTGTGTGCCGCGGCCCTTCCGCGCGTACCAAATCGCGGCGGGCACGGCCGCAAGCGTCTTGCCCTCGCCAGTCTGCATCTCCGCGATATGGCCCCGTTCGAGTGCCAGCGCTCCCAGGATCTGCACGTCGAACATATGCAACCCGAGCACACGCTCTGCAATCGCCGCCGCCAGCGCGAACGTCTCAACAACATCGGCGTCCCGGCGCATACCTCTCGCCGCAGATCTGAGTTGATCGTCAGTCAGCCCGGATAGCTCCTGCCGCCGCCGGGTAATTGCCCGCAGTTGATTCTCGGATTCACGATCTCCGAGCCCAAAACGGCGTAGTAAGTTTCTTATAGACACAAGTCCTCTCCTTTTCGTTTCTTAACGCTGCTTGTGATTACGAGAATAGAGAGAGTGTGGGAGGTGGTCGTTGGAACAGAACGGCGGCGTCCGGTTCGGGCCTGGTCCGTGACACGTACGCAGGCGCTGGTTGCCCTGCCTGTATATCTGACCGAATGCGGCGGGCTTCCCGGGGGGTCTGCTGTTCGGCCTCGGTCGAGCAGACGATTTCGATGGCCGTTACAATACGGACGGACGGCACGACCGCCTGCGTTGAGAGCAATGCAAGCAGCGCGGCGAATGCGTATTTCGCTACCGCTCGTGCCATTGTCTTAAGAGTCTCACAGACGGGCTGGCCGTGCAAGGCGGCGAAGCGGCGGTGACATCCCGTCGCCGCCGTGCTATCCTCACATCGGGTAAGAAGGAACCTCCGCACTCGGACGTTTGGCGTTCTGCTGGACAGCCCGCCAGATCTTTGACAATCCGCAAAAATTCAGCTTCCCCCCCCGCAAAACACCATCCATCCGTCCCAAACGTCAAGCTGAGAGCCGCCTCGACTCAGGAAATTCCCCCTACTCCCCTCAAAACAAAACACTTCCGCGAAATTGGCTTCGTTTGTTCAAAAAGACATCGGCACATCACCGAAGCCGCCGCGCCTGCGACCAAACCGCCCACCGTGCCGCTGAAAGCTGATCGCTGATCGCTGACAGCTCTAATTGTGTTAACATTCCGCAGTTCGGGGAGGTACGTATGAAAACCATCGCCACCCTTTTTGCCCTGGCGCTCGCCGCCGCGCCCGGATGGACGCAGTGTCACAAGCTCGCGGAGATCAACACCGGCAGCCCGGAGGGACAACTGCTCCAGAAGGCCGGCCTGGAGGAAGACGCCGCCAAGAAACTGGCCCTGCAGGAGGAGTTCGTCACTCAGTATCCGCAGCACGAGGCCGCCGGCTGGGTCTACGAGCAACTGCTGATCGCCTACGTCAAGGCCAACGACGCCGACAAGGCGCTCGCCGCGGGTGACAAGCTGGCCGCCATGCCTCCGGAATGCGTGGAGGACGCCCAGCAGACCCTCAAGGCGGCTGAGCTGAAGAAGGATCCCGACCTGGTCTTGAAATGGTCGGCCAAGACCGCCGAACTCGCCCAAAAGGTGGTCGCCTCTCCCCAACCGACGGACGCCGACGAGGTCGAGAACTGGAAGGCGCGCGTGGATTACGCCCGCCAGGTCAACACCTACACCGAGTACTCGCTCTATGCCATGGCGCTCGGGACCGCCGATCCCAAGAAACAGGTGGCGTTGCTTGAAGCCCTGCAGCAGCGCAACGCCAAAAGCGAGTATTTTGCCAAAGCCGTCGACACGCTGTTCGTCGCCTATCAGAAATCCGGCGCGACCGATAAGGCGGTGGCCTTCGCGCAGCCTATCGCCGCTACGGGAAATCCGAGCGAAGACATGCTGCTGGTTCTCAACGACGATGCCGTCAAGAAGAAAGACGCCGAGAAGGTTCACACCTATAGCGCCAAAATCGTCGAGGTCATCAGTTCCAAACCCAAGCCCGAAGGCGTCGCCGACGCGGACTGGACCAAGCGTAAGAACACGATTCTCGGGTATGCCTATTCCACGAACGGCGAACAGTACTTCAACCAAGGGAAGCTGGCGCCGGCCGATCAGGAACTGCGAAAGGCGCTGCCGTTGGTCGAAGAGAACGTCGCGTTGAAGACGGAGGTGCTCTTTTACCTGGGCCTGACCAACTATAAGATGGAGAAAGTCCAGGATGCCTACAATTTCTTTAAGGCGTGCGCGGCCGTGAAGAGTCCGTTTCAGGCGCAGGCCACCAAGAATCTGACTGCCATACGAGCTCAGTATCACGGCATCAAATGAACCTGCTGGTTCCGAATCTGGGCTCCACGTCTCTGAAGTACCAGATTCTGGAGATGCCCTCCGAGAAGGTGCTCGCCCGCGGCCGCTTCGAGCGCGTGCGGGATTCGGGCGATGCCATCGGGCAGATTGGCACCGGCGGCGTTCCGGTGGATGCGGTGGCGTTCAAAGCCGTGCACGCCGGACCGCAATATCGCGGCACGTTCGCCATCGACGACAACGTGCTGCGGGCCCTGGAAGAGTTCCTGCCCGCCGCCCCGGCGCACAATGCCATCTATCTGGCGGCTATCCGCGCCTTCCGGGAGAGCATGCCGGGCATACCGCTGGTGGCCGCCTTTGAGACGGAGTTCCACGCCACCATGCCTGCCTGTGCGCGTCTCTACGGCGTGCCCGCCGCGTGGCGCGCGGAGGGCGTATTCAAGTATGGGTTCCACGGCGCCTCGCACCAGTACGTGGCCGAGCGCTCGGCCGCGGTGCTGGGCCGCCAGACCCGCCTGGTAAGCTGCCACTTGGGCGGCAGTTCGTCGATGTGCGCCATCGACCGCGGCCGGTCCATCGACACCACCATGGGCTTCTCGCCGCAATCCGGCCTGGAGAACGCCACGCGCCATGGCGATCTCGACGCCTTCGCCGTGCTCTTCATGATGGAGCGTCACAATTGGACCTGCGGCCAGGTGCGCGAGCAACTCGCCAAAGGCGGCGGGCTGGCCGGCCTTTCCGGGATCGAAGGCGGCGATGTGCGCGACCTGGAACAGGCCGCCGCCGCGGGCGATGAGCGCGCCGCCGAGGCGCTCCGGGTCTTCGTCTACCAGGTGAAGAAGACCACTGGCGCTTACGCCGCCGCCATGGGCGGCCTCGACGCCGTGGCCTTCACGGGCGGCATTGGCGAGAACTCCGCCAGGCTGCGCGCCGCGTGTTGCCATGGCCTCGAATTCTTGGGAATCGCGCTCGACCCGGAATTGAACGAGCGCGGCAGCGGCGATCGCGTCGTATCGAACGGCCCGGTGGCCGTGATCGCCCTCGCCACCAACGAAGAGCTGATAGTAGCCCGGCGGGCCTTCCAATTGCTGACCGGCGCCTGCGGTACACTCGCATCATGATCGATGCCGCGGTGCTGACCATCAGCGATTCCGTGCATGCCGGTGCGCGCGCCGACGTTTCCGGCCCTGCCGTGCGCCAGAGACTGGAACAATTGGGCTGGGGCGTCTCCGTGACCGAAGTCATCCCGGACGATGCCGCGCTCATCGAGCGGCGGCTGGCTGCGCTGGCCGATAGCCACCGCGTGGCGGCCATCTTCACCACCGGCGGCACGGGCGTGGCCCCGCGCGATGTCACCCCGGAAGCCACACGTGCTGTATTGCACAAAGAGATTCCCGGCCTCGGCGAACTTATGCGCGCCCGCGGATCGCGTTCTACGCCAATGGCAGCGCTCTCGCGGGCCATCGGCGGCACGCGCGGCACCGTGCTGATCGTTAATTTGCCCGGCTCGCCCAAGGGCGCGCTGGAGTCGCTGGATGCTATCGTAGAGTTAGTGCCTCACGTGCTCGACCTTCTGGGAGGCCGCACCGAGCATCGGGATGCGCAACGTTTTTGAAATCCGTAACGTCTGGAATTGCATGAAAAGCATGGCTACACTTCGCTGGCTTCTCGCCGGGCTGCTCGCGGCCGGCCTGCTCGCCCAAAGCCAACAGGACTCCGCCAAACCCGAGACGGCCACCGAGCTGCCGCGGTTCGTGGTGCCGGTGGAGGTGGTAGTGGCCCCCGTAACCGTGGTGGATCGCAACGGCGATCACGTGGACGGCCTGGGGCCCGAGCAGTTCCATCTCTTCGACAACGGCAAAGAGCAGAACATCCACGTGGACGTGGCCTTCCCGCTCATCTCCCTGGTGATCGCGGTTCAGGCCAACGATCGCGTGGAATCCGTGCTGCCACAGATTCAGAAAATCGGCGTGATGATCGAGCCGATTGTGATCGGCGATCAGGGCGAAGCGTCCGTTCTGGCCTTCGATTCACGCATCCGGCAGATGCAGGATTTTACTTCCGATCCCGCCAAGATCACCGAAGCGCTGAAGAGGATTCATCCCGGCAGTAGCCAGAACCGCATGATCGACGCGGTAGAGGAAGCCGCGCGCGAGTTGCACAGCCGGCCGCGGAACCGCCGGCGTGTCATCTTGCTAGTGAGCGAAACGCGCGACAAATCCAGCGAGGCCCGTTTGAAGGAGACGCTCGCCGCCGTCCTACTGGCCAATGTCAGTGTGTATACGGTGGATATCTCGCGCATGGTGACCTCCGTCATGGCCAAGCAGGACCCGGGGTACATCGACAACCGGCCTCCCGCCATGACGCCGATGCCGTCGGGAGTCCCCGCTACTCCCAATACCGTGATGCAGACGACGGGCAGCCTTGGCAGTAGCGCGGAATTCGTGCCGCTGATGGTGGAGGTCTTCAAGGATACCAAGGCCATTTTCAAGCAGAATCCGTCGGAAGTCTTCACCAGGGGCACCGGCGGCGAGCAGTTCGGTTTCATGCGGCAGCGCGGGCTGGAGGATGCCATTGAGCACCTCGGCGCGGAACTTCACAACCAGTACATGATTTCCTACGTTCCAAACAACAAGGATGAAGGCGGCTTCCACACGATCTCGGTGCAGGTAACCGGCCGTAAAGACGTCAAGGTCCGCACGCGGCCTGGCTACTGGCTGGGCGCAAAGTAACGCCAGCACTACCGGCCCGTGCGCATCCACTCCAGCGTCAGCTTGATGCCTTCGTCATAACTCGTCTTGTGCACCTGCCCCAGCTTGCCGCGCAGCTTCTCGTCGTCCAGCAGCACGGGCGTTTCCTGCAGATATAACATCTCCGGCATCTCGCGCATCAATGGATTGAACCAGCCAAGCATGCGGAGCAGCGTGCGGCCGGCGCTGCGGAATTTCGGCTCACGTCCCGCCGCCTGGTAGATCTTCTGGATGAAAGCCAGCGCCGAGATCTCGCCCGGCCCCGCGAGATTCCAGGCTTCTCCGTAACAATCGTCGCGCGAAGCCAGTTCCGCAATCACCGGCCCCGCATCCGGCACAAACACGAATTCGTGCAGCGAACTGATCGGTCCCAGCCAGTTGGCGGTCTTGCCCGCCAGCGCCGCGTCAAAGATGAAACTGGCGAGGCTATGCGTATACGGCCCGTAGAAATCCGGGAGCCGCACCACCATGCTTTTGAATAGCCCGCGCTCGCCCGCGGCCATCAGGATGTCTTCCTGCTCCTTGCGCAATTGTCCCTTCACCGAAACCGGCACGCGCGGATGCGTCTCCGCCACCTTTTTCGTCTGCGGCACGCCGTAGCTATAGATACCCGTCACCAGCACCAACCGCTGAACTCCGGCCGCCGCCGCCGCGTCCACCGCCGCGCGCATCATCTTCGGGTGAAGTTGGAACTCCGTGTATGCCACGCCCACCGCGTAGACGATCGTATCCACACCGCGCGCCGCCCGCATGGCCCCGCCGGCATCGGATAGATCGGCCGCGACCACCTCCGCGTGCGGCAGCTTTCCAAATGCCTCCGCGAGCTTGCTCGCCGTCCGTCCCACGGCGCGGAACGGCACGCCGCGGCGATCCAGTTCCATTCCCACATACCGGCCGATCGGACCGGCTGCGCCAAAAATCGCTACCTTTTCCATGATTGCTACAATAGTCTCATAATGGCGGAAGCCCTAAACACCCGCGTGACCAGCCTGGAAGAATCCATGCGCCGTGCGTTCACCGCGATTGAAGCGCTGACCGAAAAGGAAAAGAA
>CABECX010000953.1_pt1 | contig 11426 bp, 7 predicted proteins | sample 3422721 | NCBI WGS metagenome assembly CABECX01 (sample SAMEA5534328, study PRJEB31848) | metagenome | biome: tundra; feature: field; material: soil | place: USA | collected 2013-05 | depth 0.15 m | reverse complement strand
GGGCGCCCGCCCCACCCTCTGATTGTCACTGTATTGTGCGAGACTCAATAATTGCGCTATGGATGCATTCCGCGTCGTTAAACAATCATGGACAACGGGCGATACGCGCGAGGTCGAAGTCTCCCGCATCGACCGGCAGATCGCGGTGGAGTACGATTCCTACCGGCGCATTTATCTGGCGGATGGTCATGAGTGGACCATCGCAGGCAAAATCGCCCGCGAGGACGGCAAGACGTACTACATCCTCGAGTGTGTCTCGTGAACCGCGCCACTGGGCTGTTCCTGAAGGCGCTGGGCGCGATCTACCTGACCGCGTTCGTCTCGTTCGGGGTCGAAGCCGGCGGCCTGATCGGCTCGCGGGGCATCCTGCCGGTGGCGAATTACCTGCGGGGCATGCACGAGGCGCTGGGCGCGCGCGCATTCTGGTACGCGCCCACGGTGTTTTGGGTCAGTTCCAGCGACCTGGCATTGCGCGTCGCATGGATCGCGGGCGCGGCGCTGGCTATCGTCCTCATCCTCGGTTTTTTCCGGCGGGCTTGCCTGGTCGCCCTGTTGATCCTGTATCTTTCGATCTCGACCGCCGGCCAGGATTTCTGGTCTTTCCAATGGGACATCCTGCTGACGGAGGCGGGCTTCCTGGCGATTTTCGCGGACGCGTCGCCAGGGCGCACGTGGTTGTTTCGATGGCTGCTATTCCGCTTGGTGTTCATGTCCGGCCTGGTGAAACTGTTGAGCGGCGATCCGACCTGGCGCGACCTGACGGCGCTCGGCTATCACTATGAAACGCAGCCGCTGCCTACACCCATCGCTTGGTACATGTATCAACTGCCCGCGTGGTTTCACAAGGCCTCCACGGTCTGCGTGTTTTTTGTGGAACTGCTGGTTCCCTTTCTGATCTTCGCGCCGCTCAAGGCGCGGCGCATCGCGGGAGGGCTGCTGATCGGGCTGCAAGTGTTGATTCTGCTGACGGGCAATTATACGTTCTTCAATCTGCTGGCCATCGCGCTGTGCGTGTTCCTGTTCGCGGACCGGCCCGCGCGCGACGCGCAGCCGGAGACGCGCACCCACCCGGCTGTCACGATGGCTGTCACGATGGCGCTGATGGTCTTCGTGCTCACGACCAGCGGCCTGCAGTTTCTGGAGATGTTTCGCGTGCCATTGCCCGCTCCGGCGCGGACCTACCTGGTTTGGATCTCACCGCTGCGATTGATCAACTCATACGGGCTGTTCGCGGTGATGACTACGACGCGCCCGGAGATCGTGGTGGAAGGCTCGAACGACGGGACCACCTGGACGCCATACGAGTTCCGTTACAAGCCGGGCGATGTGCAGCGCGCGCCGCCCTGGGTGGCGCCGTACCAGCCGCGGCTGGACTGGCAGATGTGGTTCGCCGCGCTGGGGAACGCGCGGGAGAATGGCTGGTTTTACAACTTCGCGGCGCGGCTGATGCAAGGGTCGGCACCGGTGCTGGGGCTGCTGGAGCGCAACCCTTTTCCGGGGAGTCCGCCGCGGTATATCCGAGCCGTGGTATACGACTATCAGTTTACGGATTTCGCGGAACGGCGGCGCACCGGCGCGTGGTGGCGGCGCGAGGAGAAAGCCACTTACTTGCCCCCGATCTCGCTACGGCATTAGTCCAGCTAAGTCCAGGGCTTGACCTCGCCGCCCAGACCCTTATACCCCTTCCTCATCCTCTCTTCGAGCTTCGCCCATACGGCCGGGTCACAGCCCTTCCATTCCGCGACGGCTGTGTTGCCTAGATACGGCAGATCGGCGATGCCTATCTTACTTGAGTAAAAGCCGTTGAGCGTCAGATCCCGGAACTTACTAAAGAACGCGGCCCAGCGGCGATCCTCTGGCGCGGCGCGCTCCGGCCACGCAATGCGATCGAGAATCTGCTTCTGCCGATCGCTGTCCACGTCGGCAAAAGCCTTCTTGAACAGCCGCGACGATTCGCAGTCCAGCCAGGCAAGTCCGCCGAGTAGGTGGGCCGACAGGTCGTCGTTGCCGTCTTCCTGCTTACGGAAGTCCAGCCAGTCGTCGATGAACTCGGGCACGCCTGCTTGGGTGGCGCTGCCGCTGCGCTCGTCGGCGGGTATGATCAGGTCGCAAAGCACCCGCGCGGTGTGCCAGTCGTGTTCATCGAACACCTTGCGCTGGTAAGCGGACTGGTGCGCTTCGTGTGTTTGCGCGAGACTCCCGCCTGCAGTGGCCGCGGCCAGCGCAGGCACTGAGCCGATTATCTGGAATAGATCGCGGCGACTGACTCCGGTCTGATCGTTTTTGTGTTCTCCCATAACTCTCTCCTTAGTGACTCAGACGGCCAGATTCCTTTTCTTTACCTGCTCCGCGATGTACTCCGAAGTGCGCCAGCCTAACGCGGTAATAGTGAGAGTCGGGTTTTTGTCCGCGTTGCTCACAAAGGGCGCCGCATCGGTGACAAACAAGTTCTTACAGTCCCACGCCTGGCAGTTTGAGTTGAGCACGGAGGTCTTCGGATCGGCGCCCATTCGCGCGGCGCCCACTTCGTGGATAATCGCGCCGCCGCGCGAGATCCCCCAGTTATTTTCGGCGGTGGCGTCGGTGAAGTATTTGCCGCCGGCGGCGGTGATGATCTCCTTGAAAGTATCCTGCATGTGTTTCGCCTGCAGGATTTCGTCGTGGCTCCATTTGAAGTGGAAACGCAGCACGGGGATTCCCCATTGGTCCACCGCGTCCGGATCGAGATCGCAATAGCTGTCGGCATTTGGGATCATTTCGCCGCGTCCGGTGAAGCCGACTTGCGCGCCGTACACCTTGCGCAGGTTGCGCTTCAGCTCGACGCCATAACCGCCGCCCAGGATGCGCTCGGAACCATCGAAGTCATCGGCGCCCGGCAGGCCGCGCCCGCCGCTAAACTCGATGTGATATCCGCGCGCGAAGGGCATCTTGCCGGCCTTTTGGTCCTGGTAGTGCCACCACGGCATGTACATGTGCATGCCGCCGACGCCGTCTTCATTGCGCGGGGGCAGATCTTCCAGAATCGGGAAATAGCCGTCTACGTCCGATCCCACCGTGTCCATGAGGTATCGCCCCACCTGTCCGCTGGAGTTCGCCAGGCCGTTGGGAAACTGGCTGCTCTTGGAATTGAGCAGGATGCGCGCGGTTTCGCAGCAACTCGCGGCCAGCACCACAATTTTGGCGTTGACCGTCACTTCGCTGCGCGTCTTTTTGTCGATATAAGAGACGCCCCGCGCCACGCCATCCGGACCGACGACGACTTCGCGCGCCATGGCGCCGGTGAGCACGTCCAGGTTGCCGGTCTTCATGGCGGGAAAGATGTGCACGCCGGGAGAATTGAAGTTGGCGTTGATGCCGCAGGCGCGCCCGCATTGCGCGCAGTAATGGCAGGCGGGCCGCCCGTGGATCGGGCGCGTGAGAATCGCCAGGCGCGACGGGATGCACGGAACCTTTACCTTGTCGCAAGCCAGCTTCACCAGCCGCTCGTAGCCGCGCGGCGCGGGTGCGGGTAGAAACTTGCCGTCGGGCGTGTTCTCGATGCCCTCGTGGGTGCCGAAGACGCCGATCAGTTCCTCCGCTTTGTCGTAGTACGGTGCCAGATCCTCGTAGGTGATGGGCCAGTCGAAGCCCCGCCCATCGCGGCTGTAGGGTTTGAAATCGTAAGGGCCCATGCGCAGCGAGATGCGGCCGTAATGGTTGGTGCGGCCGCCAAGCATGCGCGCGCGCCACCACATCCAGTCCGTGCCGGAAGCGTTGGTATAGGGTTCGCCTGGCACGTGCCAGCCGCCAAGCAGCGTGGCGTCGTAATAGCCGAAGGGCTTCTCCTTGGTGCCAGCGGCACGATGGGGCGCGTTGTAGGGCCACTTGAACATGTCCGACTGCTTGGCGCCGTCGTACCATCCGCCGGCCTCCAGCATGCAGACCTTGGCGCCTGCCAGCGACAGGACGTGAGCGGCAACGCCGCCGCCGGCGCCGGAGCCGACCACGATTACGTCATATGTTTTCGGAGTTGCTTTCGGCTGCGCCATTCCAACTATTTTACGCCTGAAAGGCGTGGCGCGGACACGGCACGTTGAGAACGTTGAGAACGTGCGCCAAACTACTCGTTGCGCAGCGCGGTCATGGGGTCGATTCTGGTGGCGCGGATCGCGGGGACCAGCCCGGCAGCGGCGGCCACGGCCGCGATAACCACACTGGCGATGGCAAAGATGGCCGGGTCGTTGCCCTTCACGTTGTACAACTGCGCTTGGATCAGGCGGCTCAGCGCGAAGGCCGTTGGCAGCGCGATGGCCACTCCCAACAACGCCAGCAGCCCCACTTCGCGCATCACCATGCGGAGCACTTCCCGCCGCGCGGCTCCCAGCGCCATGCGCAGCCCGATTTCGCGCGTGCGGCGCGATACGGTGTAGGCCATCACGCCGTAGAGTCCGATGGCGGCCAGCAACGTAGCCAGCGCGCCGAAGAAAGTAGACAGCACCGCCACCAGCCGTTCTGCGAAAACGTCTTCATCGATCTGCTGGTCGATGGTTTTCATATCGAATACGGGCAGATCGGGATCCGCTCGGTGCACCGCGGCACGGAGCGTGCTCCCAAGAGCCGACGGATCCTGCGCAGTCCTCACATAGATATTCATGCGCATGATACTTTCGTGCTGGACATATGGGTAGTACACGAACGTCTCCGGATCTTCCCGCAGGTCGGCGTGCTTGCCGTCCCGGACCACGCCCACCACCTCGATACCAGGATCGTCCTTCTTGGCCGTACGTTGGAAATGGAAACGGCGGCCGATGGGGTTTTGGGCGCCGAAGTATTTCTGCGCGAACTGTTCGTTGATCACGGCGACTTCGGGAGTGTTGGGGCCGTCCTGCTTTGTGATCTCGCGGCCCATCATCAGCGGGATTCCCATGCTGGAGAAGTAATCGGGTCCGACGTAGTTTTCGCGCACCGACATGCGCTCGCCCTCTTTCGGCTCATAGCCGGGCACGATGATTCCGGACATATCTATATCGCCGGACAGCAGCGCGATCTCGGCCAGCGCCACGCCGCGCACCTGCGGTAGAGCGGCGATGTCGTCGTGCAGGCGATCATATAGCGACAGGGTACGCGCCTGGTCATAACCGTTCAGAGAAGGCTGCACGGCGAAGGCGATCAGATGGTCCGGGCGAAAACCGGGATCGATCTGTTTGAGATTGAAGAGGCTGCGCGCGAACAGTCCCGCGCCGATCAGCAGCACCAGCGACAGGCCGACCTGGGCGATCACCAGCGCCTTGCGGAAGCGCACCTGCGCGGCGCTGCCCATGGCTCCGGCGGCCTGCTCTTTGAGGGTCGCGGCGACATTAGTGCGGAAGGTCTCCCAGGCGGGCGCCAGACCGAAGACCACGCCGTTAACGATGGAGAGCGCCAGCGCAAACAGGAGGACGCGCGTATCCGGCTGCGCGCTCAGGCCGCGCATGGACGGCGACGCGGGCAAAAAGCCGAGCAGCAGATCGCCGGTCCAGTAAGCCGCCAGGATGCCGAGCAGTCCGCCGGCCAGCGAGAGGCTCACGCCTTCGGTGAGCAACTGGCGCAGCAGGCGGCCGCGTCCCGCGCCGATGGCCAGCCGGATGGCGATCTCCTTTTGCCTGCCCGCGGCGCGCGCGATCAGCAGATTGGCGATGTTGGCGCAGGCGATCAGCAACAGCAAGCCGGCCATGCTCATGAGGACGATCAGCGGGCCGGAGGCTTGATCGCGTACCGCCGAAATACCGCGCGCGCCGGGCATTAGCGCGAGGTGGCGCGCGACGAATTCTGCGCGGTACTTCTGCGAGGCGCGGGGCGTGTCGCGGGCTTCCTCTTCCAGAATGGGCCGCCAGAACACGTTAACGGCGGATTCAGCCTGCTGGCGCGAGACGTCCGGCTTCAGGTGGGCGAAGATGTTCAGCCAGTAGCCGCGGCGATTCGGCAGGCCGTCGAACATCTGGGTCAGGCGGGGCTGCAGAGTGATGGGCACGAACAGGTCGGCTGACTCGCCCGCGGCTATGCCTTTAAATCCCCGCTGAGCTACGCCCACGATTGTGAAGGTGCGCCCGTTGAGCCGCAGGGTTTGGTTGAGCACCGACGGCGCCATGGCAAACCGGTTCTTCCAGAGGTCATAGCTGAGCACCGCGACTTCGTTCGGGCTGCCCAAGCGGTCGTCCGCTGGTGTCAGCGGGCGGCCCAGCACGGTGCCTACGCCCAGGACACCGAAGTACGTGCCGCTGACCAGATCGCCCTGCACCAACTCGGTGCGGTCGCCGGAGCTCATGCTGAGGCGCATGGGAAATCGCGCCACAACGCCGGCCAGCGCCGGAGCGCGGTCGCGGAAGTCGCAGTACATGGGGTAGGAGAAGGCATACTGGTCGTCGTAGTTGGTCTCGACAAAACCGCTTTTACGCCCTTCGGCGCTGAACAGGACGAGTTGTCCGGGATCTTTGACCGGCAGGCTGCGGAGCAGCACCTGGTCCGTAAGACTGAAGATGGCGGTGTTGGCGCCGATCCCCAGGGCGAGCGAAAGCAGTGCGGCGCCGGCCAGCACGGGGCTTTTGCGGAAACCGCGAAGTGCGTAGCGGAATTCTTGGAAGATGTTGGGCATTGGAAGAGAGGGAGCAAGCGGCGTGCCAGTTCGAGGTGGTGAAAACGCGGGACTTGCCGCGCTGGCGGCCACGCGGCAGTTGTCCGATTTTGGAATTCGCTGTCTGGGAATGGGCAGGGTGCCGCGAGCGCCCAATCGGTGATTCGGCCCAATGTGGTCGCGATGAACGATGCCGCCTGCCCTCAACAGCAACTGCGCGACACCTTCGTCACTGCAAGCACGCGTCGTGCGATCTACACGTCCACTGCTGAAGCCCATGTCGCTGGGTGAATATAGTCTTGAGGCTCACCTGAACTTCGTGACCCAAGGAGATGCGCCGTGGGATGGGACGCCGCTTCCCACCCAATACCAGACGCATCTAATGACGCATGCCAAGTTCTTTCGGGCTGATAAGCTCCGTCGAGAACATCGATCAGAAGGTGTAGCTGACGCCGAACAGAGGAGTGAACTGCTCAAAGATTCCGCGAGCCGTATTGTGCGGAGCGGGAACGATCTCCTGTCTGGGGAACGTAGTGAGATAGTCCCGGAATTCCGCCCGCAGAAGCATGTGCGGGATCAGACGGAACTGCACGCCTCCGCCGGCGCTGAAGACGACTTTCCATACATCGTTCGTGGTGAGACTGGCGATTTGCGGAATCGGCTGTGGAAACGGCGCCGGGCCGGCGATGACATATTCTTTCGCGCCGGAACCTCCGGCGAGAAACGGCCGCAAACGACGCTCGCGCTTCTTGAAGTGGAACAGTAACTCACACGTCAGTGCATCGGAATTGCCCTGTATGTCGGATTTCACTCCGGGAGCCTGCAGGAAAGGATGGCCGTCATGATAAAGGTAGTTAAACTCTGCGGAGACGTAATCCGAAAATTCATCCCCTAGCATAATGCCGGCTGCGAAGCGGTTTCGGATACCTGCTTCCGCTATCCCGGAGGCCGAATAGATCGTGCCGCCCCGGTAGAACCCATAACCGATGGCCGCCCCGATTTCGTACTGTTGCCCAAAGGCAGCGCCGGCGAAAAGAATCGCGACTAAATACTTCATTCCGGGCACCGTGCTCCTGTCCTTATCATATGTCCATCACGACGTACCTGCCCGAAAGCAGGTAGCGCCGGGTAAAGAGATATCGCGCCCTGGAACTCCTGAAAATCCCGGCGCGGTCAGCTACACTATGCTGGGGGGACGCGATTATGCCATTGGACAGCCTCCGGCAGGACCTGCGTTACGGCCTGCGGACGATACACAAGAACCCCGCTTTTGCGGTCACGGTGGCGCTCACGTTGGGGCTAGGCATTGGAGCCACGACTGCCATTTTCACGGTGGTCAGCGGGGTGCTCCTGCGCCCGCTGCCGTTTCCGCAACCGGAACGTCTGGTCTCCATCCAGGAAGACTACGGCACTGGGCCGAACCTGTTCATCGGATCGACCGAAGTGGTCGAGTGGCAGAAGCACAGCCGCACTTTGAGCCACGTGGCGGCCTATTTCGAATGTTCGGTGAATTTGCTGGGAGCGCAAAGTGCAGAGCGCCTGGAGTGCGGCAGCGTGACGGAATCGCTGCTGCCGGCGCTCGGGGTTCGGCCCGTGCTAGGCCGGAACTTCTTGCCCGAAGAAGACCGGCCGGGTGGTCCGCCGGCGGCGATCCTGAGCCATGCGCTATGGCAGCGGCGCTTCGGGGGCGACCCTGCCATCCTGGGAAAACCGCTGGCGCTCGACGACCGGAGTTACACGATCGTGGGAGTGATGCCGGAGGGTTTCCGGATTCCAGGTGAATTCCGCGTGAACCAGGATCTCTGGCTGCCATTTCAACTGGAAGAGGGCCGCGCGCATTGGAAGATGCTTTGGGCCATCGGCCGCCTGCGGCCGGGGGCGCCCATGGCGACAGCACGCGCGGAACTGGACACGCTTTTCCAGGCCACGCGGCGCGGGAGGAAAACGACGGGGCGCGTAATTCTGACCGAGTGGCAGCAACGCATCACCGGGCGCGTGAAATCCACGTTGATCGTCTTCCTGGCCGCAGTTGGTTTGGTTTTGCTGATCGCCTGCGTGAACGTCGCCAACTTGCTGCTCTCGCGCGCCACGGGGCGGGAAAGAGAGATGGCCGTACGGCGCGCGCTGGGCGCGGGCGCCGCACGCATCCTGCGCCAACTGTTGACGGAAAGCATTCTGCTGGCGCTCTGCGGCGGCCTGGCGGGTTTGGCGCTGGCCTTTTGGGTAAAAGACCTGTTGATAGCGTTCCTTTCCCAGAACCTTCCCATGGTTCCCCCGATTCCGGTGGATCTTCGCGTGTTGGCGTTCAACCTGGGACTGTCGCTGGCTTGCGGCATCGCATTCGGCCTGGCGCCAGCGCTGCAAGCCGCGCGCATTCCGGTCAACGAAAGTCTGAAAGCCACCGGGCGCGCCGCGGGCGAGAGCGGCAGCCGGAGCCGGCTGCGCGACCTGCTGGTGGTGGCGGAGGTGGCCCTGGCCACGGCGCTGCTGATCGGCGCGGGGCTGCTGTTCCGCAGTTTCCTGACGCTGCGCGGCATGGATTCCGGAACGCGGGCGGACCGCATCCTGACGCTCGACCTGCAAATGAAAGGCGCGCGGTACGCCACCCCGCAGAGCCGGGCGGCATTCTTCCACGAGGCATTGGAGAGCGTGCGTGGCGTGCCCGGCGTGGAATCGGCGGCCGTCACCTTGGGTGGTGTTGGCAGCGCGAGCACGGGGATCGAAGGGCACCCGGACGGGGAGGTCTCTGCCGCGTGGGACATAGTCAGTCCCGATTATTTCCGCACCATGGGAATTCCGTTCCTGCGAGGACGCAATTTCAGCAACTCCGATACCGGGAACGCGCCCGAGGTGGCCATCGTCAGCCAGTCGTTCGCGCGCCGCTACTTCCCGCATGAAGATTGTATTGGCCGCCGCCTGGGAAGCCTCTTCCGGCAGAATGGCTGGATGACCATCGTCGGCACGGCAGGCGATATACGGCCGGATCTGGAAACGGATCCCGGGCCGGCCATCTACACTTTCTATTTGCAGCAAGGCCCGCACGGCGGGAGCGACATCGTCATGCGGCTGTTGGCGCGAATGGCGGACGACCCCATGCGCCTGGCCGGGGTGGTGCGCGGCCGGCTTGCCGCACTCGACCCCACGCAGGCACCCAAAAACATCGAGACGCTGGAGCAACTTATGGCGGCGTCGATCGCCCCCCGGCGCGCCAATATGGTGGTGCTGGTCTCGTTTGCGCTGCTGGCGCTGCTGCTGGGATCGGCGGGGGTCTACGGCGTGATGTCGCACGCGGTCAGCCGGCGCACGCACGAGATTGGCGTCCGCCTGGCTCTGGGCGCGGACTACGCCGATATCACTGCCATGATCGTGGGACGCGGTCTTCTGCTGGTAGGCGTGGGCGAAGCCGCCGGGCTGGGGGCCGCGCTGGCGCTGAACCGGGTAATTGCCAGCATGCTGTTCCACGTGGCGACGACCGACGCGCTCACCTATGCCGCCGTGGCGGGCCTCTGGATCGTCGTAGGGCTGGCCGCGTGCTATATCCCGGCGCGCCGGGCTATGCGGATAGACCCCACGGCGGCGCTGCGCTGCGAGTAGGCGAACTCGGCGAGCTCCGTCCACCTTGCCAAGAACCTACGGGTGCTGTACACTCTCCTTAATGCTGCAATGCAGCGAGGAGTTGCCATGACTAAGACGAGTCCAATTCATCCCTCCGATGTTCTGGGGTTCAGCCGTCTGGCGATTGACGCCACCGCGGGACTCGCCGATCTGGTAGAGGCGATGCACCTCAACATCGCGTGTAAACCCGGAATTCTCGGCACGCCCTTAGAGGGGCCCACCAGCGGCATTACGGGGCTGGTTTACCAGAGCATCCGCGCGTTAACTGGCCTCGTGGGAAGCGGGATCGATGCCATGCTCTCCCCGCTCATTCCTCTGCTAGGGGAGAGGAATTCCCCGCCCGGACGCGAGGCCGTACTGGCGGCGCTGAACGGCGTGATGGGCGACTATTTGGCCGCGACGGAGAATCCGCTGGCCATCTCCATGAGCCTGCGCCAGGACGGCAAGCCTCTGATTCTCGAACGCCGGGCTTTAGCCCGCGCGATTCCGCGATTAAGCAAGCCAAGCAACAAACTGGTCGTACTGGCGCATGGGCTGTGCATGAGCGATCTGCAATGGACACGCAAGGGGCACAACCATGGAGCGGCCCTGGCTCGCGACTTGGGATACACTCCGGTCCACCTGCACTACAATAGCGGACTGCATATCTCCACTAACGGGCACGCCTTCGCCGATTTAGTCGAAATCCTCCTCGATCAGTGGCCTGTACCGTTGGAAGAGTTCGCGATTATCGGCCACAGCATGGGTGGCATGGTGGCACGCAGCGGCTATCACTATGCCGCGGCGGCGGGGTACGATTGGCCGCGGTATCTGCGCAAAATCGTCTTCCTCGGCACGCCGCACCACGGCACACCGCTGGAGCGTGGAGGCAACTGGGTAAACGCGGTTTTTGGGTTAAGCCCTTACACCGACGCTTTCGCCCGTCTGGGCAGGATTCGAAGCGCCGGGATCACCGACCTGCGCTACGGCAATCTTGTGGATGACGATTGGACTGGGCGCGATCGCTTCCGCCCCTCGCCTGACCTGCGGTGCCCGTTGCCCCTGCCGGAGAAGGTACAGTGTTACGCGATGGCGGCGGCCACCGGGAAGAAGACGCGCGCTCTCACCGGCCTGCTCGGAGATGGGTTGGTGCCCGTGGACAGCGCCTTGGGCCGCCACAAAGATCCTCGACGGACCTTGGCGTTTCCTAAGTCCCGGCGGTGGGTCGGTTATGGCCTAAGCC
>CABECX010000951.1_pt1 | contig 11434 bp, 7 predicted proteins | sample 3422721 | NCBI WGS metagenome assembly CABECX01 (sample SAMEA5534328, study PRJEB31848) | metagenome | biome: tundra; feature: field; material: soil | place: USA | collected 2013-05 | depth 0.15 m | reverse complement strand
GCCGCCTGAAACACGCTCCGCTGGTCCCAGATCCGCTCGCGCACCAGAATGCGGATGGGCTTCCCACACCGGAGCGCGCTCAGATATTCGTACCAGGTCACGCTGATCGACCGCTTCTGATCTTCCGCCAGCGGATGCCTTGGGTAGGCGGTGCCTTCGTACGCCGACCCGTAGCGGTCGTTGACGATCAGCACATACTGGTCCGAGCGCTCGACGTTGCGCAGGCAATTGTCCTGGGCGTGTAGGCCGGAATCGACGGGAAACTCAGGGAACTCCGATGCCCAGACCTGGTATCCCATCTCCTCGAGCGACTCTTTCAACCCGCTGCGCAGGTCCACCAAGTCCAGGCAGGTGGAACTGAGGAAGATGCGCTGTCCCATAGGTTACGATTCTACTGTGGATGGGGGGACGGCGGGAAGCCGCTTCGCGGTCGCGACCTCCACTTACCCGCTGAACTGCCGAAGAAGGATCGCCGCGTCGCCCCCTCGCCGTGTCACCCCCTCAAACATCGACGCCTTTTGTCGATGTTGGCGAGCGCAGCTCGCCTTACGGCTGCAGCGTCAAAGTGGCTGTCCCGGCGGGACCGGTGTAAACCAGCTCGATCGAATGGATGCCCGCAACCTTGCCTCGGTATGGGAAGAAAATCAGTCCTGCCTGGGGAAGGGCGCGGTCCCCTTCCGGTAACGCGGTCTTTTGAACGCGCTGCTGCATCGCCCGCTGTAGCTCTAGCGGCATATGCACCGGAGCCGCCGGCTCCTTCTCCCCACCCTTCCCGCCAGTGCTGATGCCGTTACCCGACTTCGCTGCCTTCGCTTCGACTGCAACACTGTCCTCCCATACGGGATCTTTGAGGGACCTGAACACCATCCCGAAAGGCTGGCTGGGCAAGGAGGTCATCTTCTTCGCATAGACGCGGAGTGAAAAGTTGTCGATGGATATCTTGAGGCGCGCCCCGGACGGACCAAACAACCCGGTCTCCACCGCCACATAGTCTTCCGTAGTATAGGTCGACCCGTCCGGCGTGGGGATGGAGTGCCCAATGAACTCGGCCGCCACCGTCACCGTGCCAGCCGGAGCCTGGGCCTGATAATCGGCCGGAGCCGCTCTCGGCGGTATGCCCTTCGCTTCGCTGGCTTGCGGGTCCTTGCTTTGCGTGTTTTGCCCCGGTGCACACAGGCACAGGGCCGGGATTAAGACAACGGTTCCGAACGCCGAGGAAATTCGCATTGCTCACAACCTAGCATATTCGCAGGCCGGGTTGGTGACGTCGATTCGATGGAGGGGTGCTTAACCGTTTTGGGGAACTCACCCGCTCGCTTACGCGCGCGGCTCACTAAACCGTGCGAAATCAACGCGACTGTTACCGAGCCGCGACCGTCAGGGAGCGTTTTCCGTCAGGAATCCCCAAAACGGTTAAGCACTCTCGATGGAGGAGATGCCCGTTCTGGCTTTCGGTCACTCTCGCTTTTGCCCACCACCTCGCGCATCGCCCTATGTCATCGTGAAATCAGAAAGGGCGCTGCGCTCACTCGCGGCCGCCCCGATGGAAAAGCGCTGCGCAGCGTTTCATCGTCAGCGGCCGGGCCTCAAAACCCGGCCGCCGGTGATACTGGCTCCCGGAGCCCCTCAGAAGGCTTGCCGGACGACTCCTTGAGATCGCCCGGACGGCAGCAGTAGGAACCGGTTCCTGCCAGAGTCTCGGAGAAGAGGCGCTACAGCAAGTCTGGGGTGACCCGGAGACTGCGGCCTCCCATTCGATTCGGATTACCCCGCACGGCTTCCCTTCAATCGAGGGGGGCCGGGCGGTGACGGTCTTCCCACTTTCAAAAAGACCCTCCCCTTCAGGCCGTAGTGTCTCTATTCATCAATCAAATCAAAGAGATGGGCTTTGATCGTCCAAAAACGAATAGCCACTTCCGGAACCACCAGCCCCCAACCCCCATTTGCTGCGTAGCAAGGGCTGCAATTTTGGCTTTGATCGTCAAGAAACGAATGATCCCACCCAGAACCCCGGCTCCGAGCCCGCATTCGCTGCGAAGCAACGCCGGCAAATTGGCTTTGATCGTCCAAAAAGCAAATGGGGAATCGATGAAATACCGCCTACTAAAGACGCGGGAGGCTGGCTCTCTATAATGACGCAGAAAATACGTTCATGCGCGGCTGATAAGCCGTTCATCTCCATAGTCGATGCTATCCTCGAAAGTGACGCAAGGCAGGAAATAGAGAGGCATTCGACGGCCGGGGGCCGCGTAGTGCGCCCTTGCCGGTTTACTCCGTGACCGCCTTAGAGTCGATCAATCCGCGGATCTCGGCGATGCAATCGGCGACGGGCTTAGCCCCCCGATCGCCGTGCTTCCGATGACGCATGGCGGCCTGACCGCTCTGCGCTTCGCGGTCCCCGACGACCAGCATGTAGGGGATCTTCTGCAACTGCGCATCGCGGATCTTGAGGTTGACCTTCTCGCTGCGGTCGTCCACCGTGACGCGGATGCCGGCCGCGTCCAACTGGTCGCGGACCGAACGGGCGTAATCCAACTGGCGGTCGGTGATGGGCAGCACGATGGCTTGCACAGGCGCCAGCCACACTGGGAATGCGCCGGCGTAATGCTCCAGCAGGATGCCGAAGAAACGCTCCACCGAACCGTATAGAGCGCGGTGCACCATCAAGGGCTGATGCGCCTTGCCATCCTCGGCGATGTACTCCAGGCCAAAGCGCCGCGGCAGAGTGAAATCGAACTGCACGGTGGAGAGCTGCCACAACCGGCCGATGGCGTCCACCAGCTTTACGTCGATCTTGGGTCCGTAGAAGGCGGCCTCGTCGGGCATCACCTTCACCGTCATATCGAGCCGCGCGGTGGCTTTCGCGAGCGCGTCTTCGGCCAGCTTCCACTGCTCGGGCGAGCCATCGTACTTGCCGCTGGCGCCGTTGTCCCAGGTGGAAAGCTCGGCTTCATATTGATCGAAGCCGTAGGTGTGAAGCGTATCGATGGCGAACTGCAGACAGTCGACGATCTCGTCTTCGATTTGCTCGGGAGCGCAGAAGATGTGCGCATCGTCCTGCGTAAATCCGCGGACGCGGAGCAGGCCGTGCAGGACGCCTGAGCGCTCGTAGCGGTACACGGTGCCCAGCTCGCCGAGCCGTACGGGCAGGTCGCGGTAGCTGTGCATCTTGTCGCGATAGATGAGGATGTGGCCGGGGCAGTTCATGGGCTTGAGCTGGTATTCGGCGTCATCCAGCTCCATGCGCTTGAACATGTTGTCGCCGAAGAAATCGTAGTGGCCGGAGGTCTTCCACAACTCGGAGCGCATCACGTGCGGCGTGTAGACCAGCGAGTAGCCGCGCTTGATGTACTGGTCGCGCATCCAGTCTTCGATCTGGCGGCGCACGATGCCGCCCTTGGGATGGAAGAAGATCAGGCCCGGTCCGGCGAGGTCCTGGATGCTGAAGAGGTCGAGCTCTTTGCCGAGCTTGCGGTGGTCGCGCTTCTTGGCTTCTTCGAGCTTGGCGAGATACTCGTCGATCTCCTTCTTGCTGAAGAAGGCGGTGCCGTAGATGCGCTGCAACTGCTTGTTGTGCTCGTCGCCTTTCCAGTAGGCGCCGGCGATGGAGAGCAGCTTGAACGCCTTGATCTTGGAGGTCGACGGCACGTGCGGGCCGCGGCAGAAATCGATGAAATGCGAGCCGAGGGCGTACTGGCTGAAGACGTCGCCCGCGCGCTCTTCGATGAGTTCCTTCTTCATCCAGTCGTCGGCGTATTTGCGCAGGCCTTCGTCTTTGGGCGTCAGGATGCGCTCGTAGGGCAGGTCGCGCGCCTGGATTTCCCACATGCGCTTCTCGATCTTTTCGAGGTCTTCGGGGATGAAGGTGGTGGGACGGTCGAAATCGTAATAGAAGCCGGTGTCGATGGGCGGACCGATGCCCAGCTTGGTTTCGGGGAACAGCTCCAGCACGGCGGCGGCGAGCAGGTGCGCGGTGGAATGGCGGTAGACCGTGAGGGCGGCGGGGTCCTTGGTGGTGAGGATCTGGAGGGTGGCGTCGGACTCCAGGGGACGAGTCAGATCGTATAACTCGCCATTGACCTTGGCGACGATGGCGGCGTCGGCCAGGCGCGGGCTGATAGCGCGGGCGATATCGATGGGCCGGCTCCCTGCCTCGACGGACTGTTGACTGCCGTCGGGCAGGGTAATCTGGATGTTACTCATAGGGAAATTTCAGGGTAACACGGAGCGGCTGGCCCGTTGAGTTGGCGCTGCAGGCGCGTGTCTGTCGGACACTCAAATGGCGCGGGTTTCCACAGAGCGGGCGGGAGTTCGAGGATTTCAGGTCTCTGAAGACCCATGATCTGGAGGTCCTCCTCAAGTTTTCAGGCGTCGAGGAACGGGTAACGGCGAAGGCCCTGACGGAATGGTCCGTGGTTGTCAACTGGAATCCAGAGAGGCGCTATCAAGCAATCGGCCTGTTGAAGCCACAGCAGGCGGCAGAAATGGTAAAGTGCGTAGAGAGGCTATTGGAGGTGCTATGATTGCCATCGACGCTCTCCGCAGGGCGATGCATCAGATTGCATCCCAGAAAGGCGATTTCACGTTGTTCGCCCTTTTCAGGCGAGCCAATGGGCTTGGCCGCTGGGACTTGGTCGTCTCGGCTCCCTGGCTCGAAAGTGGCAACCTTAAAGTGCGCGGTGAACTCGTGGATCTGCTGGCTAAATCCATCGGCAGAAAATCACTTGTCGAGTTCGCGAGAGTGGAGCCGATTCCCAGTAACAACCCTACGGTCAAATTCATCTTGGCGAACATTCCCGTCGATGATGGTGAACGCCGCATTCAGAGTACCGATCTTTTCGATTTGCAGATCGAAGAAGCCATCATCCTTCGCGCCAAACGGCCGGTTCCGAAGAAGCCGGCGCGCCGGGTGCTGCAACCCGCGAGCGCCTGATCCCCGCTCACCGCAGCCGCTGCGAGATGGCGTCCAGAAACTCGTCTTCGCGGTCCAGGTGCACGCCGATCCGCAGCCAATAGAGCGGGAGGGGTGCGAGCAGGTGACCGGGGTCTTCGCAGAGGTTGACCAGGTCCTTCTCGGTGGTGAGGACCGCCTCGATGCCGTCGTCGCGGAACTGGCGGCCCATATAGCGCAGCTCGTGTGGCTTGTAGGCGTGGTGATCCTCGAATTCGATGCGAACCGCCGCGTCGAGTCCGAGGGCCGCGACCGTGCACCAGAAATACTCCGGGTTACCCAGTCCGCAGAAGGCGGCCACGCGCGCGTAGGGCAGCGCGTCGGCGGCCACGCTTTCGCCGGTGGCCGCGGAAACCCAGACCTCCGGCTGCGCGCGCGCGTGGAAGACCGGCGCGCGCGGATTCCGGCGCCGCAGGAAATGCTCGGCGGCTTCGGCTACGCGGCCGGACTCGCTACGCGTGATGACGAAGATATCCGCGCGGGACAAGCCCGCCAGCGGCTCGCGCAAGCGGCCCAGGGGCAACGGATAGCCGCCGCCGAAGGGATCGAGCGCATCCACCAGCACGATGTCCAGGCGACGATCGAGCCGCGCGTGTTGAAAGCCGTCGTCCAGGACGACCACGTCGACGCCGAATTCGCGTTCCAGCAATTGACCCACGCGCCACCGGTCCGCGCCGATGCCCACCGGCGCCACGCCCGCGCGCAGGAACAGTTGCGGCTCGTCGCCGGATTGGCTGACTGGCAGGTGCGCACCGGCTGCCACCGCCTGGTGCGGATGCGGCGAGTGGCGGCCATACCCGCGAGTGAGAATGCCGGGATTCCAACCGGCGTCCTTCAGCCGGCGGGTAAGATGGAGGACCATGGGGGTCTTGCCGGTGCCGCCCACCGTGATGTTGCCGACGCTGATGACGGGTACTTCCAGGTGACGGCGGCGCGCGACGTCGCGGGTGCGATGCAGCTTGCCGCCCCAAACCCAGAGCCGCGAGAGCATCCAAAGGAAGGCAAAGCCGGGCTGGGCCGGACGGTACCGAAACACATGCCGGGCAAAGATCTCGTGCGCGTGGCTGGCCGCGAGGGCTGTGGCTCCCTGCCGGGCGCGCGCGCAAGATGCCGCCTTCGCGCCGAGGTCCGCGGCGCGTGCGGGGTTCTCCAGGATGTCGGTGACAGCGCCAGCCAGGGTAGCTGGATCGTGCACTTCGACAAGGGCGCCGGCCGCCCGGAAATCGGCCGCGATTTCGGCGAAGTTTTCCATATGCGGACCCGCCACGATAGGGCGCGCTACCAGCGCGGGCTCCAGGATGTTGTGACCGCCGCGGGAGGCCAGCGTGCCGCCCATGAACACCACGTCCGCCAGTGGGAACAGACTGCTGAGCTCGCCGATGGAATCGAGCAGCAGGGCTCCGGGCAGTTGCAGTTCCTCGGAGCCGGTCAACCCGGAGCGGCGGACGTACGGGATGCCGGCGCGCGCCAGCGCCTGCGCGGCCGCATCGAAACGCTCCGGCTTGCGGGGAGCGAGCAGCAGGAGCAAGGCCGGCTGGCGGGCGGACACCTGCTGAAAGGCCGCAATCACGGCGGCGTCTTCATCCGGATCGCCGGCAGCGGCGGGCGGCATGGTGCTGGCGGCGATCCATACGGCGCGTGGATGGAGGCGTTCGAGAAAGCGGCGGACCGGAGATTCCGGCGCAGCCTCGGGCGGTTGGAAATCGTATTTGAGATTGCCGGCGGCGCGCACCTTATCCGGCGGGGCGCCGATGCGAATCCAGCGCTGCCGCATGTCTTCGCTCTGCGCCAACAGGAGATCGACTTGCGCGAGCACGCCGCCGAAGAACCAGCGCAACGCGCGATAGCGGCCGAGGGCACGGCCGGAGATGCGGCCGTTGATCACCAGCAGGCCCGCGCCGGCGCGCTTCGTCTCGCGAAACAGGTTGGGCCAGATCTCGGTTTCCATGACGATCACCAGTGACGGCCGTAGCGCGCGCAGCACGCGGCGCACGGCGAAGACGTAATCGAGCGGCGCGTAGAGGACGCTCGCAAGATCGCGCAGCTTCTGGGTGGCAGTTTCGTATCCGGCCAGGGTGGAGACGGAGACGAAAACCGGCGAGCGCGGCAGGCGGAGGCGCAGTTGCCGCACCAGTTCCACGGCCGCGATGGCTTCGCCAACGGAAACGGCGTGCAACCAAATCGCGCCTGGGACGGTCTGTCTAAAGGAGGCTGGCAGGAAACCGCAGCGCTGCGTCAACGAACCGAAGTAGGCGCGCCGGCGCAGGCCGCGCCACAGGAAATAGAGCAGAACGATGGGCCATCCAAACGCCTGAAGGAGGCGGTAGAGTAGATAAATGCCTTTTATTTTCAAACGGTTGGCTCTCCTCACGAGTATAGCGATGGTGCTCGTGCCAGACAAGGCGTTGCTGGGCAGCAAAGACGAGCCCAAGTTCACACCGGGCGCGGCGGCCAGCTATGCGTCGCACCAGACAAGCGAGAAGGTCACCATCGGGGTGCTGCCGTATTTCAACGACGAAGACACGCGCCCCGTGTTCGGCAAGCACAATCCCTACACTTATGGGGTGCTGCCGGTGCTGGTCGTCATCCAGAACGAAAGCGCCAAGACCATCAAGGTGCAATCTCTCGAAGCGGTGTGGGTGGGGCCAAACCGCGACCGGGTGGAGGCTACGCCCGCCAAGGATGTTCGCTATCTGACCGCGCCGCGCCGGCCCAACGCGCTACCGGGGCCTCCGGGGATGCCGCCCAAAGTCATCGGGCACAAGAATCCGCTGGATACTTGGGAGATCGAGGGCCGCGCTTTCGCCGCCCAGGTGCTGCCGCCGGGCCAGTCGGCCAGCGGATTCTTCTACTTCCAGACTGGATATCAGCGGGGCGCGAGTCTCTACCTGAGCGGGTTGCGCGAGGCGGAATCGGGGCGCGAGTTGCTGTATTTTGAGATTCCGATTGTGGAGAAGTGAGCGCCTCAGCCGCCGCCGTTCCACCTGCATGACGTGCGCGTTTTCGAACCGCGCTCCTTCTACTTCGGAGTGACGTTCAGTCCGCGGTGACGGGTACGGCACGTAGGGCCGTGGGCGGAGTGTTGGGGATCAACCGAACGGAAAACCGGGTTCAGGTTACGCAACGTTGGCAGATCGTACATGTTTCAGAAACGGTAAGTTTCGGGACGCATGCCACCGCGCGCAGATCAGTGTCAGCGATCATCTGAAAGGCCCCCCGGGGGCGTTCTTGACGGCGCTGATGACAAGCTCGAACAGCACGTCGACACGGTTGGTCTCACCAAATGCCCCTTTCGCCTTCGCGTCAGATGCAAAGTTCGCGCTCGATGACGAGCTGTAAATAATGTATTTCGGTGGTCGGCGGAGCTTCAGAACTGCCGCTAACAACGTATGACCTGCTTGCGGTTCGTCAGACCGGCGAAAGTTCGAAATGATCGCATCAGACTTGGCAGTTCGGCGACCCACCATCTCGAGTATCTCGAAATGTTCGAGCTTGCTCAATGCCTCTTGAGTATTACTGGCAGGGGTGATCGTACCCCCAAGCTCGGTAAGGGCTTGGCGCTCATAAAGGTTGTTATCGGGATGATCATCCACCCATAAAACGAGAGTCCCTTCTATATTTGATGCCGCCGCTTTCTCGCGATCATCACTGTACACCTTCGCGACCGAAAAACAAAACTGTTCGCGAGCGTCGCACTGGGCACGCTCAGCGGCCTTGCTGGACTCGCAAGCGACTCTTTGGCTGTCATAAATTTGATTCTGAGCGGCCTTAGCCGCCTCGCATACGGGGTCAAGCCTCTTAAATTAAACAAACCCGCAATGCTCGTTTCGCATGAGCGTGCATCGCGCGGAGGCGTACAATCCCGGTTGCTGACGCATGAGACATTGCACGAGCCTGTCATGCGGCACGAACCGAGCGAGGGAGATGGACTTTGGGATTGGGCGAGTGCGGTATATGAGCGGTGGGTTAGCAAGGCAGTGAGGGTACCTGCTACCACATGTCGCATGGTCATGGTTTCTTCTCTGGGGGGCTACTTTCTGATTTTACGAAGCATACGCTTTTTTGCAATTGCGAAAACGCGTCATCGAAGGCGTCGCTTTAACGTCGCTTTTCTTTCTGAAGTTTGTAGTCATCAATATCAGCTTGTATCTTTACGGCTTCCAGAGAACCCGGCGTGGGCTTTACGAGTTCCATCTGTGCGAGTTGAATTTGTATTTTCAACTGATCCACTTGGCTGGGGCAAGTAACCAGAATGAGATTGTGGTTAGTCAGGCATCGGAGTTAAGTCAACTCCTCCCGCGTAGCAAAATGATTAAAATGGAATGTGGTGTTGTCGATCGCAATCGAATCTGGCTCTCGGCCCCGGCATTTGGGGTTAGACACCATCAGCTAAGGGCGGTTTCCGGTCACACGCCGCGTTCCCTGAAACTGCTAGTTATTCGGCTCTCACCGGGCCGCCTGCGCCGCTTCCTTTGCCAGCGTGCTGTGCTTCCGCCCGAACGGGAAGTAAATGGCGAATCCGATCACCAGCCAGACAAAGAAGCGCACCCATGTCTCCACCGGCAGCGACATCATCAGCACCAGGCACGTCACAATCGACAGGCCCGGCAGGTACGGCGATCCCGGTACGCGGAAGCCGCGTGGCCGCTCCGGCTGCTTGCGGCGCAGCACGATCACCCCGGCGGAAACTACGATGAAAGCGAACAGCGTCCCGATATTCGCCAGATCCGCGAACCAATCGATATCGAAGACGCCGGCCGGTATGCCCACCACCAGTCCCGCGATCCACGTGCTGATGTGCGGCGTCTTATGCTCCGGGTGTATCTTCGAAAACACTTTCGGCAGCAATCCATCGCGCGACATGGCGAACCAGATGCGCGCCTGTCCGTATTGGAACACCAGCAGCGAGGAAAGCATGCCCACGATGGCGCCGATGCTTACCCATCCGCGAATGTGATTGAAGCCCAGCGCCTTGAGCGCGTTCGCTACCGGCGCGGCGTTGTTCAGGGTTTTGTAGTTCGCAATGCCGGTCAGCACCAACGAAACCGCGATGTAGAGCACCGCGCAGATGATCAGCGTCGCGATGATCCCCAGCGGAAGATCGCGCTGCGGCTGTTTGCACTCCTCCGCCGCGGTCGATACAGAATCGAATCCGATGTAAGTAAAGAACACAATGGCCGCGCCGGTCAGGACGCCTGGAAATCCGTTCGGCAAGAACGGATGCCAGTTATCGCTCTTCACCGCGTGCGCCGCGCCGAACACAAAGATCAGAATGGCGGCGATCTTCACCAGCACCATGACGTTGTTGGTGCTGGCGCTCTCGCGCACGCCGCGCACCAGAATGTATGTCAGAATGAGCAGGATCACCAGCGACGGCACGTTGAACCACGCACCCGTCCGCCCGGTCGAGGCGAAGATCGGCCCGGATATCTTCGCCGGTAAATGCCAGCCGAAGATGTTATCCAATATGTCGTTGAAGTACGCCGAGAAGCCCACCGCCACTGCCATGTTGGACACGGCGTACTCCAGGATCAGGTCCCACCCGATGATCCAAGCGATGATCTCTCCCAGCGTGGCATAGGCGTAAGTGTACGCGCTGCCCGCAATCGGGATCATGGAGGCCAACTCCGCATAGCACAGCGCCGCGAAGCCGCAGCAGATGGCCGTCAACAGAAAGGACAGCGAAATGCCCGGCCCCGCTCCCGGCCTCCCCACCATGGAAACCGCGTGCGGTCCATGCAGGATGAGATCCAGAACGGTCGCGTGCAGGATGGAGGTGTTGCGTAGGGTTTCACCCGCGGCCGCCGTGCCGGTCAGGATGAAGATGCCGGAGCCGATGACCGCGCCCACGCCGAACGCCGTGAGGCTCCAAGGGCCGAGCGTCTTGCGCAGGCGCTTATCCGGCTCCTCGGAAGCCTTAATCAGAGCGTCGATGCTCTTGGTACGGAATAGCTGGCTCAACGGCCTTTCCCAGGAACCGCTCCCTTACGGTCGCGGCTCAGCATTTAGCGTTTGCGCTGACCTTGCACCATCTTCTTGACTTTTTTCTTCATCGAGCCGCGCGCCACGCCTGCCGCGCGCTTGGCCTTGGGAGCCGCCTTCTTGCGCGCCACCCTCTTCAACTTCTTTCGTTCAAGTTTATCAGCGATTGCCGTCGTATTCATTTCAGCCTCTCTTCAGCCCCGCATACTTTTCCACCAGCTTCTTCAGCCCGTAACGCGGAAAGCTGACTGTAATCTTGGTGTCTTCTCCGTCGCCCTCGCGCCGCACCACCGTTCCGGTGCCGTACTTCGGATGCTCCACCGTCATGCCGGTTCGCGCGGACCTGCGCGGCGGCGCAGTCGCCGGGAGCTTGGCGGGCGTGCCCACTGGAGCCGGCGGCCGCTGCGCAATGCCGGGCGGTTTCTGCGCCGGGTACGCCACTCCCCGGTCGGCGAAGAATTGCGAGATGTTCTCCAGGGAATTATAAGTCTTTCCGGTGAA
>CABECX010000945.1_pt1 | contig 11501 bp, 10 predicted proteins | sample 3422721 | NCBI WGS metagenome assembly CABECX01 (sample SAMEA5534328, study PRJEB31848) | metagenome | biome: tundra; feature: field; material: soil | place: USA | collected 2013-05 | depth 0.15 m | reverse complement strand
GCCACGTTCGCCGCTAACGAGGATTATTGGGGCGGACGTCCGTTCCTGGATGCGATCGATGTCCAGCTTGGTCGCGGCCTGCGCGACCAATTGGCTGACCTGGAACTCGGCAAGGCCGACGTCGTGGAAGTCGGTCCCACGGATCTGCACCGCGCCTCCGAACACGGCCGGACGGTTTGGTCTTCCGCCCCGGTGAGCCTGATCGCCCTCGCCTTCGCGCCGGCGCTCGATCCCCGCTTACGGGAAGCCCTCGCCCTGTCCATCGACCGCGCGGCCATGTACACCGTGCTCCTGCAAAAGCAGGGCGAAGTCTCCGCCGCGCTGTTGCCGCAATGGATCTCCGGTTACGCCTTCGCATTCCCCACGGCGCCCGATCTGGCGCGCGCCCGAGCGCTGGCCAACGCCCTGCCGCCCGCGGCGCGCACGCTGACGCTCACTTACGATCCCTCCATGCGCGCTGCCCGATCTCTCGCCGAACGCGTCGCGGTCAACGCGCGCGATGCCGGATTGTCCGTGCAGGTCTCGCCGCAGAATCCGCGCGCGGACCTGCGGCTGGTCGAAGTCCGGTTGGCATCGCTCGACCCGGCGCGGGCACTGGCCGGGATCGCCGCGGCCCTCGGCCTGCAAGAACACGCCGAGCCCGCCCATGCTGCAGACGCCGCATCCCCCGCGGCGCTCTACGAATCCGAACGCAAGCTCCTCGAAGGCTTCCGCGCGATTCCGCTCTTTCAGCTTCCCATTCTCTACGGCGCCGCCAGCCGCGTCCGCGTCTATGCGCCGCCGTCAATCACGCGCCTGGGCGATTGGCGCTTCGACAATGTCTGGCTCTTCGGGACCGCCCCATGACCTTTCGCACCCGCCTCCTGATTGCGTTCGCTCTCACCGTGGTGATGGCCGTGGCGTTCGTCGGCGCCATCGTCTCCACCACCACCCTGCGCGCCTTCGAGCGGCTCGACGAGCAGCGCGTCTCCGCCCTGGCCGCGCAATTCCACCAGGAGTTCCTCCGCCGCAAGCGGGAGATCGCCCAGCGCGTCAAAGATATCGCCGAGTCCGAAAGCACGCGCGACATGGTGATCGCTCTGAGCCGTGCGGACGCCGATCCCTCAATCTATGTGGATGCCGCGCAACCGCTGGCCGAGGCCCACAATCTGCACTTTCTGGAGCTGGTCTCCACCACCGGAAGCATCGTTTCGTCCAAGCAGTGGCCCGCGCGATTTCTCTACCAGGAAGACTGGGTCAAGCAGCGCGGCGACTGGAACTCGCAGGAGCCTTTCCTGAAACGCGAGGAACTGCCCACGGACACCGCGCTGGCGCTGATCTCTGTGCGCATGGTGACCAGCGTGGAAGGTAGCAAACTGTATGTCATCGGCGGCGAAGCCCTCGACCGCGATTTCCTGTCGTCTTTCGTGCTGCCCGCCGGCATGCGCGCCCTGCTCTATCGCGAGCCGCAATCCATCGTCGGTTCCTCCGGGCCGCTCCAGCAGACCGCGGCGCTCGCTCCGCTCATCGATGCCCTGCGCAAACAGCGCCGCGAGGTGACGCGCACCGTCCAATCGACCGCCGACGCGGCCAGCGCCGAGACGTTTCACGCCATCCCGCTCATCGGCCCCGGCGACGAACTGATGGGCGCTTTCCTGGTGGGCAGCTCGTGCGCCGCGCAGGTGGGCCTGGAGCGCTTCCTGCGCCGCGTCGAAATTCTGGTGGCCGTGGGCGGCATCCTGCTGGCGTTGCTGGTGGCTTTCTGGACCACGGCGCGCATCACGCGTCCCGTGGAAGCGCTGGCCGCCGGAGCCCGCGCGGTGGCCGCCGGCGATTGGCGCACACACGTGGACGTGCACGCCTCGGGCGAGATCGGCGCGCTGGCCGCCGCCTTCAACCAGATGACCCGCGAGCTGCTGGAGCAGCGCGACCGCCTGGTGCAGGCCGAGCGCGTGGCCGCCTGGCGCGAGCTGGCGCGCCGCCTCGCGCACGAGCTCAAGAACCCTCTGTTCCCGCTGCAGATCACCGTCGAGAACCTGCAACGCGCGCGCGCCGCGCATCCCGGCGAGTTCGACGAAGTCTTCCGCGAGAGCACCGCCACGCTGCTCGCCGAACTGGGCAAGCTCCGCGGCATAGTCGGCCGCTTCAGCGACTTCGCCAAGATGCCGCATCCGCAATTGGAAACAGTGGACCTGAACGGCCTCGTGCGCGAAAGCCTGAAGCTGTTCGAAGCGCAGATGCAGGCGGCCGGCGTGACCCTCCGCCCGGATCTCGCCGCGGACTTGCGCGCAATCCAAGCGGACCCCGGCCAACTCGGCCGCGCCCTGCAAAACCTGGTGTTGAACGCCATCGACGCGATGCCCTCGGGAGGCGCGCTGGCCATTCGCACCGCCGCGCATGAAGGCGGCGTGCGCCTGGAAGTCTCCGACACCGGCCAAGGCCTCACGCAAGAGGAATGCGACCGCCTCTTCACGCCCTATTACACGACCAAGACCCACGGCACCGGCTTAGGCCTGGCCATCGTGCAATCGGTGATCAGCGATCACGGAGGCAAGATCGGAGTGCGCAGCGAACCGGGCAAGGGCACGACGTTCCTGATCGATCTGGCGTGAGCAGGGTGTGCAGGTCTCGTGGCGGAGGATCTCGGGACGTCAACGTGCGACTGAAACATCAGGCAGTAGTTTACCCGAATCTGCGGCCACCCACTGCAGGCCGTACGACCCCTGGTATCCTCGCGTTAGATCGCTCCTGATGGTCTCGACGCTGGCGTTATGACCACATCTAGAATTAGAGGCAGTCTCGAGGGCTTCTGGGCGCCGCGTGACCGAATCCCGCCCCGAACGCCAGTCAGGCTGAGCCATCCCTAGCTGCCGTAGGTAACCAATTGGTCGAGATCCATGTTGCCTCCCGACAGGATCACGCCCACCTTGCCGATGCCGCCTTGCAGTTTGCCGAACAGCAGAGCGGCCGCGCCCACGGCGCCGCTGGGTTCCACCAGGATCTTGAGCCGCGTGAGCAGGAACTTGACCGCCGCGCGGATTTCATCGTCGGTGACCAGCAGAATCTGCTCGACCAATTGGCGGATTATCGGGAAAGTCAGTGCGCCGGGTTGCGGAGCGCGCAGGCCATCGGCGATGGTTTGGGGCAGCGGGATGGACCGGCGCTCGCCGGCCTGGAGGGAGAGAAATGTGTCGTTGCCGTCGGCCGGCTCGACGCCGAAGAGACGGATCGAAGGGCGCATGTCCTTGGCGATAGTGGCGCAACCCGAGAGCAGCCCGCCGCCGCCGACCGGGGCGATCAGGGCATCCAGGTCCGGCGCGTCTTCCAGCAACTCGAGCGCCGCGGTTCCCTGCCCCGCCATGATCAACGGATGATCGAAGGGCGGCACCAGCGTGGCGCCGGACTCTTCGAGAATGCGGGCGGCGATGGCCTCGCGGCTTTCCCGGAGGCGATCGTATGGCACGATGCGAGCGCCGTGCGCACGCGCGCTATCGAGCTTGGAACGCGGCGCATCGGCGGGCATCACGATGGTGGCGGCGGCGCCGGCATGACGCGCCGCGATGGCCACCGCAATGGCGTGATTACCGGAGGAAAAGGCCACTACGCCGCGCGAGAGATCGGCGGGCGGGATGGACAGGATCAGGTTGGATGCCCCGCGGATCTTGAATGCACCGCCAGTCTGCAGGTTCTCGCACTTGAAGAAGACGCGCGCTCGGGCGGCGGCGTCGAACTCGGATGAGGTGATCACCGGAGTGCGCTTGACGAGCGGCCGTATGCGGGCCGCGGCGGCGCGAACGCCGTCAGGGGTTATGTGGGACACGGTCCGATTGTAGCGTCTATGTAGCGTGGGCAGGTGTGGGACGCCCGCTGAGCTACCGGCCAGGCCTTACTCTGCCGGACCTGATGCCCGGTTTCCGGCGCGACGCGCCAGTCTCCCGCGCAATCATCAAGCGAACCTGGTGCCGCGTGCGCCTGGTGCGCTCCAGCAACTGCAGAATTCGCCGGACCTCGGCACGCAACTGCTTCTCAAGCAAAGTACTCCTGGGTTGCAGCTTCATTTTTCGGCCTCCCTAACAACCAGTACAGCTAGTACCTGTTGGGTAGTGAGTTGAGATGTCCGAACGTTTCGGTCTGGCAACAGAAATCTGTAAAATGTTTTGGTGGCGCAGCCCCGGGCGTCTCCGGGCAGCACGGATCACGCTTGCTCGTCGTCCAGCCCGCATCCGAGAGTGCTCAGGTATTCGTCCGAAGTGTAGAGCGAAAAACCAAACGACGCGGGTTCGAGCGGGGTAAACGGCGTGAGTCCCCGATAGCAGGCGAACAGACTATCGGCATAGGCGTAGTACTCTTCCAAGAATTCGGCGGAAATCACGCCGAAATCCGGCGGGTTTGGGAACACCGCATTGACGCCGATGGCCCGCGAGAGAATGCGGCGGTAGTCGATGACGCCCCAGCTTTCGAAGCGGGCCGCTACGCCCGGCGGCGTGCGGTTGACCAGGAGGTCCGCGAAACTCTGTGGCCGGATTCCGGCATTCGCCAGCGTTTCGTCGCGGCCCGCGAAATCCACGCACTGCGCGATCCAGCGCATAACGTCCTTTCCGGCTAGGGAAAGCATACGAAATTCGGCATATCGGGCGCGCAGTAAGGGTTCTTTTTCCAAGCCGGGCTCGCCCATGCCGCCGAGATACAACGCCAGTTTGATGCTGTCGAAAGACGCCGACGCTTCCAGTCCACGGCCGAACGGATGCAAAATCAAGGGAGGCAGGTCCCACCAGCGCCCGTGCCACGAGGTGTCTGCGGAATGAGTCATCTCTAAATAGCATATCGGCAGGCTGCGGCAAAGGGTTTACCAAGAAGGTTTGGCGGCATCGCCGGGTACATCACAGAAGTTCACACCCGCGCTCTTCGAAGGTGCGCAGGTTTGAGATCTGGGGAAGTAGGGAACCCTCCGATCGAAGTTCCCAGCCCGGCGCCGGCGCGAGCTGGAGGCGGGACTTGAGCACATCCAGCACGTACCCTTCGATTCCGCTGCCGCGCGGGCCGCCGCGAGCATCCGCGTCGAACTGGAGAAGCAAGGTACGACGATCGGGCCTCTCGATACGCCGATCGCCCACGTTCCGGGGTTGCGGGTAGTCGATTGGACGTGCATAAATGGGTATCCGCCTCACTCAGGTGGCCGCCGCCCCGCCGGGCGATGTAGGGCGGGCGCCCTCGCCTTCGACCGGTCCCCTGGCCGGTCTGCAAGCACGCTTGGACTGCGCACCGACGGCGTTGGTTCGGAACGTCGTGGCCTGCACTGGCAGAAGCCCGTGGAGTTACAGGCTACTTCGCGGAAATCGCACTATGTTTCTTCAATAGCTCGATGGTCTCTTCCAGCGGCAACGCCTTCACGGTGTGCCCGTTTCCAGCCATATCGTGTGCACGAAACATCGAGTTATAGATGGCCTCTTCCGTTGCCTCAATCACAGCCTCAAACAGCGGAGACATGCTCCCATTCGTCAGCAGCACCTTCGGCTGATACATTGCGCTGTCGGCCTGTATGCGAACCCCCGGAGCAGCCGAAAAGGCAATCACGTAATCGCCGCTACCATTGCTTTCGCTCGACCCCGTGCGCGCCAGCCCCAGCATTGCGCGTGCCGCCAGGCGGTTCAGATTGCGGTGATCAATCGGAGCATCGGTCGCCACCACCACCATGATCGACCCATCCGCCGTCTGTGGACCCGGCATCCGGTTCGCGGCGCCCTTGTTTTGCTGCAAGTAATTTATCAAGTAGTGGTTGCCCAGTTCCTTGGCAACCGGAACACCAGCAATACTCAGGATTCCCCCGAAGTTTGTTTGGACCAAAACTCCTATAGTGTAGCCGCCGAGCGAGTCCGGAAGCCGCCGTGATGAAGTTCCGATTCCGGCTTTGAATCCAAACGCTATTGTGCCAGTGCCGGCACCCACCGCACCTTCTTCCACGGGCCCTTCTCTTGCATTCGCGATCGCTGAGAACACATCCTCTTCCGTAATTGGACGCGATCGGATGTCGTTTAGGTAACCATCATTCGTCTCGCCTACCAGCGGATTCACCGACTTCACATCTTCATCGCCGGGCAGCTTCAACATATAGCCGATCAACGAGTCCGCAACTCTACCCACCGAGAGTGTAGAAGTCAGCAGAATCGGCGTTTCGATTTCTCCCAACTCATTCACCTGGGTGGAACCGATCAGTTTTCCAAAAGCGTTGCCCACAAAGACCGCACCCGGCACCTTCTCCTTAAACAGATTCCCTCCGTGCGGCAGAATCGCAGTCACACCCGTGCGGACGTTGTCTCCCCGAATCAGCGTGGTTTGACCGACTCTGACACCCGCCACATCCGTGATGGCGTTCAACGGCCCCGGCTGCAAAATGCCGATGTGCACTCCAAGGTCGCGAATCCGCGGTCGCACTTCTGTTTGAGCGAACACCATAGGCGGCGCCAACACGCACGCACAGATGAGCGGGAATCTTGCCCTATCGATGGTCTTTTCCGCAGACATGACGCTTCCATATCATACAATGGACTCAGCCGATGAAACCGCGGTTGTATCTCGCGCCCTGGCTGGTCTTGCTTGGGGCGCCTATGCACACTGTCGCCCAAGTGCCGCCGGGCGATCTGGGCCAAAAAGCAAAGGTCGAGCGCGAGATGGTCGCGTTCGATCCCGACTATCGGAAATCGGTTCGCGCGCGCGAGGCGGAAGCGCTGTCGCTCGCCGCCCAGGTTCGCGCGAACGAAGCCCGCGGCCGGAAGACCTCGTGTTCCCACCAGATTATGAACGAGACGCTTTGGATGCTGGGCCACACAGCGGACTTCGCCAGGATCGATGGCCGCCTGCGCGACCTGAAGGCGAGCATCGCCTCCCCGGAGCGGGAGAGTATCGCCGACGAACAGGACCCGGAAGACGGCGTTGGGGCAGGTGTTATACCGAATGGTCTTTCAAGCTGGACGGCATCGCCGGACCATTTGCTCCTGGACCCCGATAGAACTCCGCCACAGCCAAGATCGGATACGTCCCCTTTCAAATAGGTCACCATGTGATTGGTCGTACTTGGGCGCCATGGTGAACACCCTGCTGGCGGTAAAGAACCAACCCTATCCCGTTGGCTGGCTCAACCGGGGAGGTTATTCGAACCATCACAACATGGACGTGGTTTCACTGCTGCGGTTCGGCTGGCCGTACTTGAAAGCTGAACAGAAACGGGTGGCGGCGGAGATTGACAAGATGTTCCGGTAGTGAGCTTCCGGGAGCCGAGGCGGCGCGCCAGAAGATCGTGCGTTTCATCAAGGAACACATCGGCACCGGCGGCGCCGGGGGCGAATATTACCGGAGCGCGTTGAAAGACCTGAAGCTCTGATGGCTCCTATTCATAGGGGCCCCGACCGGTCGGAGGCGATCCGGGCGTCCAGCCTGTGATATCGGAATTGTAGTTGTGCAGGGGAGGTTTCAATTTATATACTTCGAGGACGATGCGACCACGGTGTGGTACCGATTGCGGATCAGGGACCGAAAACTGGAGGGCTTGGCCAGCTTGAAAGGCCTGAGAATGGCGCCGTCAGGCCTGGGCTGGATCGGACTGACTCCGGACGGTTCGCCGATCTCGACGAGGGATGCGGGCAGCACCGGGATCTACGCGCTCGATTGGGAAGCACCCTGACGGCTGGCATGCGGGGGTTATGATGGAATGGTGATGCGCGGACCGGTGACGAAGAAACCGTTGCTCGCACGTTGGTCATCCGTTGCGCCGCCGCTGCTGCTGTTGGTGATCTGCTGCGGCTTCTACTGGCGGCTGATCCTCTCCCGCGAATACAGTTGGCTTGAGAGCCCCGATCTGGTGCGCATGGAGGCGCCCCGATTCCAGTTCCAAGCGGTGCGCTGGCACTCGGGCGCCTTCCCGCTGTGGGATCCCCACCAGTGGTGCGGGCAGCCCTTTCTCGGGCAGATCGTGGGCGCAGCGAACCCGGTGAATTGGCCCTTCTTTTGGCTGCCGCTCGGCAAATCGGGCAAGATCCCGCTGGACGTTCTGCATTGGTATTATGTGGCGATCCATTGTCTGGGCGGTCTATTCGCCTACTTTCTGTGCCGGGACCTGCAACGTTCGCGTGCGGCCTCCTTAACGGGCGCTATCGTTTTTGCCCTGGGTGGATTCTTCTACAGCGCCCCCTGGCCGGAGGTGATGGGAGGCTACCTGTGGACGCCGTTGGTGTTTCTGTTTTTGCTGCGCGTGCTGAGGGCCGATCGGTCCGTGGCCAGCGCGGCGCTGTGCGGCCTGTTTTTGGGCGCCGCATGGCTCAGCGGCCATCATGAGATTCCGATCTATCTCTCCTTCACGGTGGCCGCCGCCTGGCTCTACCACTTTGCTTGCGATCGAGCGGGCAGGGCGCGCCTGCTGCGGCTGGCCGCGATTGCTTTATTGATTGCCATTCTGACCAGTGGTTTTCAAACCGTGCCGGGCTATGAGTACGCCAGGCTGGCGCAGCGCTGGGTGGGCGCGGACCACCCGGTAACTTGGAACGAGGCGATCCCCTATGCGGTGGATACTAATTACTCTTACCGCCCCGGCTCCCTACTCAACCTGTTTGTTCCATTTCTGGCCAACGATGCAAACGATTATCTCGGAGTCGTGGCGCTGGCGCTGGCGCTCCTCGGCGTGGTCACCTGCTGGAAGGAGCGTGGAGCGCGGCTATTCACCGCGGTGGCGCTGTTCGGTTTGCTGTTTGCGCTGGGCGCTTACAACGTTTTTCACGGCATTGCATACGCCGTGGTGCCGCTTTTTGGCAAGACTCGCACGCCGGTGCGGCTGCTTTCGATGTTCGATTTCGCCGCGGCGCCGCTGGCCGCCTACGGGTTGGACGCCCTGCTGGCGCGCAGCGGAGCGCCGGTGGTGCGCGGCATCGCGATCGCTCTGGCGGCGCTGGGCGGCGGCGTGTATGCCGTAGCGCTGGCCGCCGGGGTAATCCATGCGTACGATCCCAACCAGAACGCGATGTTCGCCGGCCTGATGGCCCTGCTGCTGGCCGGCGTGCTCGCGGCCTGGCAAAGGCGTGTTGTTCGGGCGCGATTCGTGATAGCGGCGGTCGTGTCGTTAATCCTGGTCGGGTTCGGGCCGGTGACCGGCAGTTTCTCCGAGCGCTCCCAGGGCCACGGCGCTTCGGTCGCAGAGCTGAGCGCGTACGACGACATCGCCCGGTTTCTCAGGTTGCAACCGGAGTTGGTGCGGATCGACTTCAACGATACCTTCAATTTCGGCGACTGGCAGGGCATCGATTCGCTAAGGGGCTTTGGAGCCGGCGTCACGTCAAACCTGTTGCTGCTCGAATGGCCGAAGCCGCGCGTCCAGGACTTGTTAGGGGTGACTTACACCGTGGCGAAAGCGCCTAACCGGCCGGAGCAGGCGTTGGCGTTTCAGGGATCCAGCGGCTTCAATGTCTATCGCAACCCGCGTGCGTTTCCGCGCGTGTGGACCTTGCACCAGACAGCGCTCATGCAGACCGCCGATCAAATGCGGGCGGCGATGGCGGACCCCGGTTTCGATCTGCGGGCTACCGCCCCCATGCTGGAGGCGGGGCCAGCGCTGGAGAAGTGCGCTTTGCCGGACGAAGCGTGGATGACGGGCCGGAACGCGGGGTCGGTAGCTTTCCAAGCGCGCATGGGCTGCCGCGGCATGCTGGTGATTTCCGACACTTGGTACCCGGGTTGGTATGCCACCGTTGACGGCCATCCAGCGCCGATCTATCAGCCTTACGCGGCATTGCGGGGCGTGGTTGTGGAGCGGGGCTTCCACACGCTCGCCATGCACTACCGGCCGCGGTCGGCGTTGCTGGGGGCGGCCATGAGCGTGGCGGGGATCCTGCTGGCGTGCGTGCTGGCGCTTGGGGGAGCGGTGCTCACGCGCGCAAATGCGGTTAAGATATAGGTAATACGGCTTGACTTCTCTCATGGCCGCCGTAACGGAAACGCGGCAATATTTGGCGAGCGTCAAGCGAGATCCAGCGAACCATAACGGGGCCACCGAGGATCGTCTTGCTCAGTTTTGGACCAGAGCAGGAATCGATATGACGGCCGTTGATGGTGAATTGGCGATCAGGTATCTGAAAAGTTGGCTTCCGCCCGAACTGCAGCGACCACAGCGGCAGTTTCAGCTTTTCGAGTCTGTTGTTGACGTTCTGCGACCTCCCTGTCCCGAGTTAGACCCTGGACAAGGAATAGAGGCACAACAGGTAAGGTGAACCGCTGATACGTAGACTTTCGGTCCTCAGACAATCCTCGGAGCCGGGATGCCATCGTCTTACTCGCGCTGCTGTAGTCCACGGTCCGCGGTAACCATCACGTCGAACGCCGCCATTTCCGCAGCATTCAAAAGATCGCCGTTTTCAAGCTGCGGCGGCAGCTCATTTCGACGACGGTGCGAACTTCGCCCGGCGAGAAAGCCGCGCACGCCAACCGGAACATTCTTGTCAAACAAGATGCGCAACGCGATGGCTCTTGGCGTAAGACAGAATCGCCTGAATACGATCCTCGGGCAGCTCGAACTGCTCCGAGATTTCGGCCACGCTTACGCCGTAGTCGAAGTTATCGACAATCGCGTTGACTGGCATTCGCGTGCCGCGCAGCACGGGAGAGCCGCTCAGCACGCGCGGGTTGACTTCAACCAAGGGGCACAGTGCCCAGTCGATTGTCTCTTCCGCTGGCATGACGATACCTCTCTGACAACATGATCCCACTTTGGCGCCGGGAACACCATGCGCCGAGCGGGAATCGCCGCGCCGCCCTATCGCCTACGACAGGCTGAAGCCTGTCCCACCAAGAGCGGGTTCTGGAGAACCCGCGCAGGCCTGGAGGCCCGCCCCACGGCGCGCGACGAGACTTATGGATAGTAATACAATCATCCTTCCAGCTTGAAGCGCGTCTGCGCCACTCGGTAGAGCGGCCGCCACACCGACCGGTTCACGCACACCACCAGCGCCGCCATCACAATGGTTGAAAGCAGGAGCAGGTCCCAGTTGCCGGAATCCGTCGCGGAGCTGATCTGCGCGCCGAGGCCGATGGTCTGCAACGTCTTCCCTTTGAAGTGGAAGTATTCGGCCACGATGCTGGCATTCCACGCGCCGCCCGACGCCGTCACCATGCCCGTGACCAGATACGGGAAGATGCCCGGCAGGATCACCGTGCGCCAGCGCGCCCACTGCCCGAAATGAAACACATCCGCCACTTCGCGCAGATCCGTGGGGATCGCCATGGTGCCCGCGCCCGGTGTAAAACCCGTGCCGTTCAGCAGGGTTTAGGCCTTGCGCCGTTGCCTCAAGCCAGCGCTCTTTCGATAGAGGCCGTGGCGTTGATAGACATCGCTCCTGGGTCCAATGGCTTTTATGATGACGCGCCGCTGTTTTGCTGACACTTGATACACGACCCGGTGTTCTCTGTCGCCGAAGTCGAAGCACCATAGGTTGTCTGCTTCTGCTAGTTGCCGGGAATACGGCGGGAACGGATCCTCTTCCAGA
>CABECX010000917.1_pt1 | contig 11668 bp, 6 predicted proteins | sample 3422721 | NCBI WGS metagenome assembly CABECX01 (sample SAMEA5534328, study PRJEB31848) | metagenome | biome: tundra; feature: field; material: soil | place: USA | collected 2013-05 | depth 0.15 m | reverse complement strand
CCCTTAAAAGCGGCTTTCAGCGATCAGCGTTCAGCTTTCAGCCTGGTTTTCGCCGGCGCCAGCCACCCGTCGTCCGTCGCCGCGACCCAGCGGGCGGATGGGCGACACGTTCGGCGGCGAGGCGCTGTCCAGAGCCAGGGCCTCCGGCCGCGAGGGCGCACGCTACTCGCGGTTGCAGGCAGGGCCGTAGCGGACCCCGCAATCGCTGCCCCGAAATGCCTCGCGCACTGGACCGGTGGATGTGCAAATCGACACCGAACACCTGGAAATAGTTGTCCGAAACAAAAGCGCGCTCACGACTTCCGGGACGTCGCCGCGATCCGACGCGGCTGAAACCCACGCCATTCCCCTCGTTGGACGCCGCCACTCCCGTAAAAGCATCGGTCTGGCGTCCAGTTTCCGGGTGACGCGCCGTGAGTCGTTGGCAATTCCAGATACTTATTTCTCCGGGAGTTTTTCTTCGAGTTCACTGGCCAACTTATGTACGTCGGTTGTTTTGCTGAACGACTGAACTTCTTGTTCGGACGAGCCCACATCCACGCCCATGTGTTGGCAGAGTTTCTGCAACATTTGAAGAATGGTTGTAAGTTCCTGTTCAGAAAGCATGCCGACTTGAAGATCTAGATGCGAGCGCCGTTCAGACTGGCGGGCCATTCGGCCTTGACTGATTAGTACAAAGATTGTTAGAAAAACGCTTTCGCAAGAAATGACCAGGGCTAGACCTCCGAAGGGGAATGGATCAAAGGTTCTGACGCCCGGGATCACGCGGAGGTTTATCAGACTCCAACCACAAATCAGCAGCAATTGGGCCAGCAGGAAACCCGTGTTGCCCACAAGTTTCGTAATCACGTCGCTCACTCGCTCAGTGAGAGTCCGGCGGCCAAGCGCATCATGCTCCAGCTTCGCGATTGCGTCAACGTTGTATTGGGTGGGATTCGCAGCAGCTCGGCGCGGTAATGGTTTGGGCATGGTTAGCTCGCAGAGAAATCGTTCTAAAGATACTACTCCGTGATACAACTTGTCGACAACTCTAACTGTCCCACGAAATTGCTGCTTCCGGGCGGCGCTCCAGTACCGACCCGACGGCGGAGAACTTCCTATCGGCGATGACGCGCTGTGCAAGACGGGGCCTTCATCCACCGCGCGCGCACGCCACTCGAAAGGATGACCACGCCCGAGCGCCTGCTGCAGGCGTGCGCCCCGTACGCCGCGCGCGACAAGCCGCCCGCGCCAACAGCCGTGCCCTCTCCTCGATGCACCGTCGGCCGCCCCGCCACTCGAAATGGCCATCGTGCGCGCCGCGGCTTCGGACCGGCGCAGCCCGCAGCCCAACCCCCATGGCTGGCGCTCGCGCAGCTCGATGCAGACGGCCGAGAAGCAACGCCGAGCCGCGCTACGTGCGACGCTTGGTAGTCGTCGCCGGCCGACGCCGGGCTTCGCCTGCAATTTGGTGGTCGGCGGTGCGGAGCAAAAGGGCTCCCTTTTGGTGCGTTCCTCCGGTACTGGAACAAAAACCCACCATTTTGGCGCAGCATTCGCTCCGCCGAGACCTGCGCGGCGGCGATCACGACGACCCGGACCATGGCGAGCGAGTGTAGGATACTGTCGACCGGCTTCCGCACCCCGCACACGCAACAGATCGTCGTGATCGCCGCGGCGCAAGCGGCCGGCGCGGTTCGTATTCAAGCGCTAATCCGGCCGCCGCGAGATGCTCAGAGTGTGTCGCATTCAGTCGCGTGCGGTCCGGCGCCGCGGTGAGCTGCGCGATGCGCGCCTGGATCTGGGCAGGGGACATGCGCGCCAGGCGGTGGCGGTGCGCGGCCGCTATGGCGGCTAGCGAGTTGCACGCTTTACACCGCGCTTCGTCGCTGGCGACGCCGGAGCGCCCGCACAGCTTGCGCGTGGGGAACTGATCGACCGGCTTCCGCACGCGGCACACGCAACAGATCGTCGTGATCGCCGCGGCGCAAAGCGGCCGGCGCGGTTCGTGTTCAAGGGCTAATCCGGCCGCCGCGAGATGCTCAGAGTGTGTCGCATTCAGTGGCGTGCGGTGCCAGCGCCGCGGTGAGCTGCGCGATGCGCGCCTGGATCTGGGCAGGGGACATGCGCGCCAGAAGGTGGCGGTGCGGTCAACAGATCTCTTCAAGAAACTCGTGAGGGTCTTTTCTTCAAGGAGCCCAAGCCGGGGCGCTTCAGAACGCTGGATCTGCTGCCGTTCACTGCGGAAGCGCTGGAGGCGTATCGGCAGGCCCAGGGGGATGTTAAACACGCGCTAGCCGACGGCTATGAAGATAATGATCTCATTTGTTGCCAGGACGACGGCCGGCTTTGGGCACCCTCAGCATTCACGTCAGCATATCGCGACCTTCTGCGGCGGCGAAAGATCCCGAACGTCCGCTTTCACAACTTTCGCCATTCCCACGCCACCCAACTCTTGCGGGACGGCGAGAATCCAAAGATGGTATCGGAACGACTGGGACATTCGAGAGTCGCGTTCACGCTTGAAAGATACGGTCACGTCCTGCCAGGGATGCAGAAGGGCGCAGCCACTCGCGCAGACGGCAAATTGCGATCGGCCCTCGAAAGACAGCAGCAAGTCGCTGCACAGGAGTAGAAGCTCCGCTCAGATTAGCAAGAGATTAGCAAACAGATGTTTTGCGGGACAAAAACGATGCAAATAAGGCTATCAGAAATCCCCGTAAAGTATTGAAATGGCGGAGAGGGGGGGATTCGAACCCCCGGTAGAGCTTTTGACCCTACGACGGTTTAGCAAACCGCTGCTTTCGACCACTCAGCCACCTCTCCGTGAGCGTGCGATTGGCCGCGCATCCAAAATCATAGCACAACCGGACTGGCGGGCTCCTAGGGGCGCTTAACCGTTTTGGGGGAGTATCGGCGCTGCTGACCACTCTCTGACGGTCGTGGCTCGGTAACGCTTTCAAAACGCGCACGTCGTAACTGAGCCGCGAGCGTCAGGAGCGGTTGCCAGCGCCGATTTGACGGTTTTCCCCAAAGCGGTTAAGCACCCGCGACCCTGCGACCTTACTGCACGCGGAGGCACACCATGGGGTCGACCTTGGCGGCCCGCCACGCCGGGAGCCAGCTTGCCAGGCCCGCGATGGCGGCGAGGAAGACGGCCACACCCGCGTAGATCGCCGGATCGGCGGGACTCACCTGAATGAGCGCTGGCGACGCCAAGCGGGCCAGCGCTGAGGCGCCCAGCAGTCCGATGGCCAGGCCGCCGAGCGCGAACAGCATGCCACGGCTGAGCGCCAGCCAAATCACGTCGGAAGACCGCGCACCCAGCGCGATGCGGATGCCGATTTCGTTGGTGCGCTGCGCGATGGAGTACACCATCACGCTGTAGAGGCCGATCGCGGCGAGCAGCAGAGCGATCCCGCCCAGCACGCTGAGCAGACTGGCGGCCACCTTCTGGCCAAACAGGGCGGCTCCGATGGATTCGGTCAGCGGCATACCAGCGAAGATCGCCACATCCGGATCCGTGTCGCGCGCCGCCTGCCGCGTGGCGGCGATGGTAGTCTCCGGCGCGCCGGTAGTGCGCACGTAGAATGTGACGCCCATCTCCGGCCTGTAAATCTGGCGGATCGGAATGTAGAAATAGGGCTGCGGGCTCTCGGTCAGAGTGTGGTATTTGATGTCCTTCGCGACGCCCACGACCGTGAACCACTTGCCCCAGCCGTTCACTTTGCCGCCGATGGGATTCCGGTTCGCCAGGAAGCGCCGCACGAACTCCTGGTTGACGATCATTACCGGCAGCGACTTATCGTGGTCATGCCCGGTGAAGTCGCGGCCTTCGAGCAGAGGAATGCGCATCAGCGCGAAGTAGCTGGGCGCTACCATGTTGCGGTAGATCTTCATGTTCTCGCTGGGCGCCGGCACATAGCCTTGAATCCGCAGATCCTCCCAGGAGCCGACGACGAAGGAGAGCGGCACGGCGTCAGCATAGCTCACGGCCTGGACGCCGGGCTCGCCTCGAGTTGCTGCCGCAGCCGGCGGCAGAACGCGTCGGATTGGGTGGCGCTGTAACCGGCTGTCGAAAGCTGCAGCTCGGCGATGGCCACGTTGCGCGGATCGAAGCCCGGATTGATGGTCTTGGCCAGCGCGAAGCTCTTGAGGAACAAACCCGCGCCCACCAGCACGACCGCCGCCAGCGCCACCTCCGCGACCACCAGCGCGCTGCGAAGCCGATGGGAGCGCGCGCCTCCGGCGCCGCTGCGGCCCCCTTCTTTCAGCGCCTCCCCCACATTCATCCTGGCGGCCTGCAGCCCGGGCACCAAGCCAGCAACCAAGGTGACCGCCAGGGCCAGCACCTCCGGGAACAGGAGCACACGCCAATCGAGCCCCGCGTCCAGCCGAATCGTCGGGACGGAAGTCGCCGGCAGCAGCCACACGAGCGAGGCGCGCATCTGGTCGGCTAATGCGAGGCCCAGCACGGAGCCAGCGAGCGCCAGCAACAGGGTCTCCACCAGCAGTTGGCGGGCGAGGCGGCTGCGCTGGGCTCCCAGGGCCAGCCGGACGCTGAACTCCTTGGTGCGCGCGGTGGCGCGCGCCAGCAGCAGATTCGTGACATTGGCGCAGGCGATGAGCAACACCAGCGCGCAGACGCCCATCAGGATGCCGAGCGGCGCCAACAGGGTCTTCTGCGCGCCGAAGCTGGATTGCCAGACCGGCAGGAGCGTCACGCCAATGCCGCGGTTGGTATCGGCATACGACTCGGCGAGCCGTTGGGCGAGCGACTGCATTTCCGCGCGGCCTTGTTCGAGGGTGACGCCCGGTTTGAGACGAGCAAGGGACATGAACATGCGTGTCCTGCGGTCGCCAAGGCGGTCGCGAAAATAGGAATCGCCGGCAGCGGTCAGTTCTCCGAACATGGTAGCTGGGGCCCACAGATCGAATGCCAGGCTGGCCATGGAACCGCCGAACTGCTCGGGCGCTACGCCGATGATGGTGAAGAGATAACGGTTCACGTGGACGGTGGCGCCCACGACAGCGGGATCGGCGTGGAAGCGCGTCTTCCACAGCGCGTAGCCGATGACGATGACCGGGTGGCCGCCTGGAGCGTCATCCCATTCGCTGCCGGCGAAGAAGCGGCCGAGCGCCGGCTTGACGCGCAGCACATCGAAGAATTCGCCGGAGACCAACTCGGCCCAGACGCGCTGGGCGCGCACGCCTTCGCCGATGTTCACAGGCCGGGCTGCGTGACCGTAATGCCATCCAGGAGCTTGGTTCGGTCGCGCAGATCGCGGTAATCGGGGTACGAAGCGGTGATGTGCTCGCCGGACGGCGCGAGCGTCTCCAGCGCGACGATGCGCGCCGGATCGCCCACGCCGGGGAACGGGTGGAGCAGCGTGGCGTCGATCCAACTGAAGACCGTGGTGTTGGCTGCGATTCCGACAGCCATGGTCAGCACCGCCACCGCGGTGAACCCCTTGCTCTTGCGCATGGTCCTCAGTCCGTACTGGATGTCATTGAATAGCGTGGCCATTTCGCGCTCCTTGGATGGGGGACGGAGCAATTGGCGCGCCAAATAGGGAGTAAGGATTTAGTTAGGGGCAGAAAACGGGAGCCGTGTGTCCGATTCCGGGACTGGCGGTGCGCAAGCGGACAGGGGGAGGCGAGGCCGCGCTCCGCGCGCCGGTGCTGGGTGTTGGGCGCTCATACGCTAAAGTGGGACAGTGGCGCGCGCCTGCCTGTGGTATCTCCTCGTATCCTGCGGTTTCCTATCCAACGCCCGCGCGCAGTTCGTCATCGACTCCTGGACGACGGAGAACGGCCTGCCGCAGAACTCCGTTCTGTCGATCCAACAAACGCCGGACGGGTATCTCTGGCTCACCACATTCGACGGCCTCGTGCGGTTCGACGGAGTGCGTTTCACCGTGTTCAACAAGGCCAACTCCCCTGGGCTGACTTCCAACCGTTTCGTCCAGCTCTTCGCAGAGAAAGACGGCACGCTGTGGGCCTCGACGGAGAGCGACGGCTTTGTACGCTACCTGGCCGGACGGTTTCAGACGTTCACGGTTGCAGACGGACTGCCATCCAACGCACTGAATCGCGTACAGAGGGACATTGACGGCTCCCTATTGATTGAGACGCACGCGGCGACGGCGCACTTGCGCGGCGGACGAATCGCGTCCGATCCGCCGCGGGACTACCGGGAGCGCAAGACCTACATCTCGCCCAGAGGCGCGCGATGGGATCTGGATGCCACCGGGCTCCGCAGGACGATGGGCGGGCACGAGTCGCGATTCCCATTGCCATTCAAGGTCTCGCTGGAGCGCGATGAGGGTTTCAACAGCGTGCAGATGGCGGAGACCCCCGACGGAGCGCTCTGGCTCGCGCTCACGGGTGGCCTGTACCGGCTGGAGGGCGTCGCCTATACCGCATACACGCCCAGAGACGGCTTGCCGGGGGGCTACATCAGCGCCCTCACCCATGATCGCGAGGGCGGGCTGTGGCTGGCCACGGTACAGGATGGCGCGTGCCGTTTCGCAGACCGGCGCTTCACTTGCTACACTACCGCCAGCGGATTGTCCAGCAACTTCGCGCGGAGCGTCTTTCAAGATCGGGAAGGGACCATCTGGGTCGGCACGAACGAACGCGGCCTCAACCGGCTGACCCGCCGGGTGGTCACACCGCTGTCGACCGCGGCCGGGCTGCCTGAGAAGAATGTTTACTCCGTTCTCGAAGACCGCGCGGGCGATGTGTGGGTAGGTACGATTCGGGGGTTGGCCCGGACGCGATCCGGCCGCGTGATCCGGTTCTTCAACCGGTCCGACGGGCTATTGCCCGATAACGTCCAGGGTCTGTACGAGGATCGCGCGGGGCGGCTGTGGATCGGGAGCGACGGAGGGGTCGAATTCTATGCGAACGGCCGGTTCACCAATTTCACCGGGGTCCTGAAACTGCGCCCGCGCAAGGACTCCTGCTGGTTCATCCACGAGGACTCCGCGGGCGCGCTGTGGTTCGGCACCAACGCCGGACTGCTGCGCTACCAGGGTGGCCGGGTGCGGCGTTACACCGTCGCGGATGGGCTCCCCGGTAATGACGTGAAAGTGGTGCGCGAGGCGCGCAACGGAGCTCTGTGGGTGGGGACGTATGGGGGGCTGGCCCGTCGGGATGGCACGCGTTTCGCCGCGTGGACCGAGCGCGACGGGCTGGCCAGCAACCATATCCGCGCCTTATACGAAGACGATCGAGGCACGCTTTGGATCGGCACCTACGACGGCGGCCTCTCGCGCTTCCGCGATGGCGTGTTCACCAATTTCACGACCGCCAAAGGCCTCTTTAGCGACGGCGTCTTTCATATTCTCGAAGACGCACACGGGAACTTCTGGATGAGCTGCAACCAGGGCATCTACCGCGTCAGCCGCCGGCAGTTGGAGGACGCCGCCGCGCGCAGGATCCCGGCGGTCGTCTCTACGGCGTTCGGCAGGTCCGACGGAATGCTCAATGCGGAGTGCAACGGCGGCAGCCAGACGGCGGGCGCCAAGACGCGGGATGGCAAGCTCTGGTTCCCGACGCAGGACGGCGTAGCAGTGATCGACCCCGAGGCTGTGCCGTACAATCCGCTGCCTCCGTCCGTAGTGATCGAGTCGGGCGAGGTGCAGGGCCGGCCCGTGCGGTTGAACGGCGGCCTGCGACTAAAGGCGAACGAGGGCAGCCTGGACATTCGATACACCGGCCTCAGCTTGGTGAAGTCGGAGCAAGTGCGCTTCCGCTACAAGCTGGAAGGGCTGGACGAGCAGTGGGTGGAGGCGGGCACGCGGCGGTCGGCATTCTACCCGTACCTGCCGCCCGGGCGCTACGTTTTCCGTGTCATCGCGGCCAACAGCGACCTGGTGTGGAACGAGCAGGGCGCGGCGTTGTCGATCGTGGTGCTGCCGCCGTTCTACCGGACCTGGTGGTTCTTCAGCCTCGCATCGCTGATGGCGGCGGCGGCGGCATACCTGACATGGAGACGCCGCATCGCGCAACTGCAGCAAGCGCACGCCACACAACTGGCGTTTTCGCGCCAGTTGATCGAGTCGCAGGAGACCGAACGCAAGCGCATGGCGGCCGAGCTGCACGACAGCCTGGGCCAGCATCTTCTGGTGATCAAGAATCGCGCGGCAATGGGCGTGCGAGCGGCGAACGACAGCGCCCAGGCCAGGGAGCAGTTCGACGAGATCACGGCTTCCGCCTCGCAAGCCATCGACGAGGTGCGGCAGATAGCCTACAATCTGCGCCCGCTGAATCTGGAGCGGCTGGGCGCGACCTCGGTCATCGAGGAGTTGATCGAAAAGGTCGCCAGCGCATCCGGCATCCAGTTCTCCGCCGATATTACGCCGCTGGAGGGATCGCTGACTCCGGACGGCGCCATCGGCCTTTACCGGATCATTCAGGAGAGCGTCAACAACATCGTCAGGCACGGGCAGGCCACCAAGGCGAGCGTGGAGATCTGGCGGGAAGGAGGCGACATTCACGTCACGGTTTCCGACAATGGCCGCGGCTTCAGTCCAGAGGCGCCGGTGCGCCGCGGTCTCGGTCTGACCAGCATCGCGGAGCGCGTGCGGATGCTCGGCGGCACACACACGGTCGCCTCGACGCCGGGGCGCGGAACGACGCTCACGATCCGCATCCCGGCAAGAGATCTCGCGAGAGGCGCGGCGAATGGAGCCTGAGATAGGAGTGCTGATCGCGGAAGATCATCCCATCTTCCGCAAAGGGCTGCGGCAGATCATCGAAGGCGAGGCCGGCCTGAAGGTGATCGCCGAGGCCGAAAATGGAGAGCAGGCCTTGGAACTTATCCGGACGTGCCTTCCTCAGGTGGCCGTGCTGGATGTGGATATGCCGCGGAAAGACGGGCTGGCAGTCGCCCGCGAGGTGAAGTCGCTGCGGCTGGATGTGGCTCTGATCTTTCTGACCATGCACAAGAACGAACGCTTCTTCAACGCGGCATTGGATTGCGGGGTGAAGGGTTACGTGCTGAAGGACTGCGCCAGCGCTGAGATCGTCGAAGGCATCCGTGCTGTGGCGGCGGGCCGGGCTTATGTCACTCCGCTGTTGACCGACTATCTGCTCAATCGCCGCCGCGCCAGCCAGTTGGCCGAAGAGGGCACACCGCTGGCGTCGCTGACCGCGGCGGAGCGGACTGTGTTGCGGTTAGTGGCCGAGTATAAGACCAGCAAGGAAATCGCCGAGGACCTGTTCATCAGCGTGCGCACCGTGGATCGCCACCGCGCTAACATTGCCACCAAGCTGCAGCTCTCCGGCAGCCACGCGTTGCTGCAGTTTGCTTTGGAACATAAGGGGGCACTTTAGGCAGAAGACAGAAGTCAGGAGTCAGAAGTCAGCCCTGCCACCGGCGGCGCCGGATTGAACAAGCTGTGACTAGATCGCGCGGCGTCGAACAGCACACTGCCTGCGACCGCATTTTTGCGGAGGCAGCGGATATTGAAAATAAACGGCTTAACTGGAAGTCACAGATCAGGAGTCAGAATAACTGTCCCGGCGGTTGTGGCCGCCGGGACAATGCAGGGATCGGATTTGCTACTTGACCGTGAAGGTCGCGGTGGCGGTCTCGGTTAGCGAGCCGGAAACACCGGTGAATGTGATGGTGTAGATGCCAGGTGTCGAGTTCTTTGGGAACAGGATTCCAGACACCGCGTAAGCTGTCCCGTTCACCTTCACGGTTTGCGGCAGATCCAAGCATTGGGATCCCGGAGGCCCGCCCGCGCAGCTCAGCGTCACGTTCCCGTTGAAGTGGTTTACGGATTGGAGCTGTAGGATGAACCCTGCGAGAACGCCGCGGTAGACCGTTTCCGCTGCTGGAATGGGCTTAATGGTGAAGCTGGCGGAGGTCGATACCGTGAAGCTTTGCGAGACCGGCGGGGCCGCTGCGTACGTGGCATTGCCGGGCTGCGAGGCCTGGATGGTGCAGGTTCCGGCGCCCGCCATGGTGGCCGTTGCGCCTGAGACCGTGCAGACACTGGGGGTAAGCGAAGCGAAGCTGACCGGCAGGCCGGAACTGGCCGATGCGCCAAGTGCGACCGGCGCTCCCACGACCTGCGAGGGGATCGTGTTGAAAGCGATGGTCTGCGATTCTCTCTTAACAGTCAGGGTATTGTTGGCTGAAATACCGGCCACCGGCGGCGCCGTCGATGTCAGCGTGGCTAGGATGGTGTGCGCTCCGGCGGACAGACCTATCACGTAAGCGGAAGAGTAAGTGCCGGCGTGGTTGACCGCAACCGGGGAGCCTGCGTTGACCCCATCCACCTGGAATTGCACCGAGCCAGAGAAGACCGCGCCGGCCGGGCCTACAGCGGCGTGTAAGTTGACTGACTGGCCGATCTGGCCCTGCACCTGAGGGACGGCGATGGTGGCGGTCACTTGGAAGTTCGCCGTATAGGTGGCGACGGCGGAAGACGCCGTGACGGTGCGCGAAGCTGTGGTGACGCCATCCATCCAGGCGGTGAACGCATACTGCGATGCGCCAAGGTCCTGGGGTGTGGCAAAGGCCACCGTGCATGAGATTCCCGTCCGCCAGTTCAGCGTCGTGGGAGTGGTGTAACTGCCAGGCGCACATCCCGTACCCGTCACCGTGAAGCTCAAGCCGGAGTACGTTGCATCGATGGTCACCGGGACATCCGCCGTGAGCGCCAGGCTGAACAAACCCCCGGCGGCGACAGCAACCACGTCTTTCACGTTGGCCGGCACGTTCGTCTGACCGTAGTCATTCCATCCCCAGGCGACCACCGTGCCGTCGCTCCGCAGCGCCAGACTGTGAGCGTTTTCGGCGGAGATAGCGATCACGTTGGTCAGCCCCGCTGGCACGTCCGTTTCCCCGTTGCTGTCGTCTCCCCAGGCAACCACCGTGCCGTCGCTCTTCAACGCCAGAGAATATTCTTGCCCGATCGCTATAGCCGCGACGCCCGTCAGGCCCGCTGGCACGTTCCCTTGGCCGGCGCCGTTCCACCCCCAGGCAACCACCGTGCCGTCGCTCTTCAACGCCAGACTGGTTTGGAACCCGGCGGCGATGGCTGTCACGCCCGTCAGGCCTCCCGGCACATTCGATTCTCCCTGGTCGTTACTTCCCCAGGCGACCACCGTGCCATCGCTCTGCAGCGCCAGGCTGTGATAGAAGCCTGCTGAGATGGCGACGACGCCAGTGAGACCGGCCGGCACATCCACTTGACCGTGGGAGTCATCCCCCCACGCGACCACCGTGCCGTCGCTCTGCAGCGCCAGACTGTGGAGATACCCGGCGGCGATGGCGGTCACCCCCGCCAGGCCGGCCGGCGGGTTTCCTTGGCCGCTGGCGTTATTCCCCCATTGGACCACCGTGCCATCGTTCTTCAATCCCAGAACGTGAATGTACCCCCCGGCGAGGGCCTTGTAGGAGCCTGCGGGAAACGATGTTTCGCCAAAAGTGTCATCTCCCCATCCGGCGCCCGGAGTCTGGCTCTGCAGCGCCAAGCTGTAGTTACCCCCGGCGGCGATGGCGGCCACGCCCGTCAGGCCGGACGGCACAGTCGTCTCCCCGTAGAGGTTAGTCCCCCAGGCGGCAACCGTGCTATCGCCAAGCAGCGCCAGGCTGTGGGTATGCCCGCCGGCGATGGCGACCACATTCGTCAGGCCCGACGGCACAGTCGTTTGGCCTCCGCTGTTA
>CABECX010000914.1_pt1 | contig 11682 bp, 9 predicted proteins | sample 3422721 | NCBI WGS metagenome assembly CABECX01 (sample SAMEA5534328, study PRJEB31848) | metagenome | biome: tundra; feature: field; material: soil | place: USA | collected 2013-05 | depth 0.15 m | reverse complement strand
TGTATGTGCCGGAGGCCCTGGCGGCGACTGTGTATCTGAATATGCATCTGGCTGATACGATGGGCGACCCGACGGCAACGCAACTGGGGTTGATGCCGCTCTTCGAGCAAATGGCGGCGTTCTACAAGATGCCGGCTCATGCCGCTCTCTACCACAACACCACAGACCTGGCGGGGAGGGTGACGGCATCCGTAGCGAATATCGGCACCAACCTGACGCAGTTGAGCGATGGGCGCACGGTGGCGCACCTGATCAATCACAACTATTCAAAGGGATTTCAGGAGCAAGCTGGAGTAAGTGTCAGCTTTCCCGTTGCCAAGGCTCCCAGGAGTGTGACGCTTGTCTCGCCCGATTACGGAGCGGATACGCTGGTGGCATTCACCTACTCGGGAGGACAGGTGCAGGTTACCGTGCCCAAACTTGTGGCCTATGTCGCCATCGTTTCGAACTGAATTACCGGGCCAATTCGAACTTGGACGCAGGGTTCTGGCAATAGCCGACCGTTCTTAACGACTCTCCAGATTGCTTCGGTGTTGTGAATATCGGTCAAAGGGTCCGCTTCCAAAAACACGAGCGCAGCGGGCTGCGGGATATTCTCCGCCGGTGAGCCTGCTAACAGGCCGAGAACAGGCCGGACAACTCTTAAGTCAATAGTTACCTAAGTCATTGATATCATTGATATTGTGGGATGATCGCACTGATCGATCTAAACCGGGACACCACTTGGGCGCCGGCATCGAGCAGGTCACCTCTCGTTATGCACGGTCTTGTAGCCTGCTAACAGGGCGAGAGCAGGCCGGCTAACTTCTGGGGCAGCAGTCGCTTAAGTTATTGATATCATATATGTTGCTGGGAAACTCTACCCCATCGACCTAAGCCGAGACACCGCTGCGCGTCGGTGCAGAGCAGGCCGGAAACAGGCGGTGCGTCAGGCGTTTGCCCTAGCAGCCCGTGCGCGGGGCGATGCGCAATTCTCTGTGTCCTTTCGGCAAGCATGCGTTGTCGCTGAGGAAGCCTACACTGGGGACGGTCATCGAGGTGCGCGAGTGAACCTTGGCCAATCATTCTTCACCAGTACCTAGGCGGCGAAGCATATCGGAATCCACTAAACGGACTTCTTCGGGCCGTAGGGATCGGAGAAGAACACCACGGACCCGATATTGGCCGGACGGATCTAGTAGCCAGGAGCGGAACTGTGGGTTGTGGCAGCGAAGCATGATGGATGGATTCTCGAAATCGAGCTCATCTCCGAATTCATTTCGGCCGGACGACGAAGGATGCTCGAGGACCAGATGTTTCAGAGTCCAAGCTCCCATGCCTTCCTCCTCTCCAAGCCTTTCGACGACGACGATCTTGCCATATTCCGGGTATGCGAAATCCGAGTGCTGGATGAGGACGAAATCTCCATCCCGCACGTCCCGTTCGATCATGGAGTTTCCGCGGATCCGGGCGGCGAAAAGGCGTGGGCGGTGTGTTCTTTTTCCGGCCACGTAGCGGTCTCTGACGCCGTGCCGAAATTCATGCTCGGGAGGTAAGGCCAGATGCTGGTCAACAGAATTCGCCGATATGGACAAGAATACCCCTGCCGCTAAAGGAACGCTGTGGAGCGGCACGTATAAGCAACCATTCCAGAAATAAAGCCGATCGTTTCCCAGCGCCATGCCGTATAGTGGCTGTGGCCGCCCAATATCTCGAAGGTCGTAAGCCAATACGTACTCGCCGTACCATCGCGAGTAGGACGAGCCCCTGCCCAATCATCGGACGGCACTACGTCGATTTCGCGGCGGCGGGCTGCGTCCAGCAACTTCCCGCAGTGGCCGTTCGGATGTGCCACTACCACTTCTTTCACCTGCAATGCGATCGTCCAACCCCGCCGCACGGAGTACGCGCAGGGCACGGATCTGCAGTGGGATGGTCTGTTTATGGTGGTGGACACGCGGGCGTACAGGCCGGCCCGGAACATTTTCGGTTGCTTTCGTCGCTGGCCAAAAACGTTATCAGATGCAGGCTTTGGAGAGGCCCGTTTTCCGGCCATGATTGAGTGACGCTCCCGCCTGGCCGCAGACGATCCTTTTCGGCCAGGCAGGATTCATCATATTATGCGGCGGCGGGCGTAGCGAGCCGCGCCAGCGTCTCGCGGTAATTCCAGGGCATCCACTCCGCTGGACTGCGCTTCAACTCTACAGCGTGCCGCTGCAACTCGGTCAGATAATCGAACGGATTGGCTCCGTTCAGCTCGCAGGTGTGGATCAGACTCATGAACAGATCGCCGACTGCGGCGCCATTCACCGTCTTGTAGAAGAGTGCGTTCTTGCGGTTCAGGATGGCTTTCTTCAGGGAACGCTCGACAATGTTATTGTCGAGTGGCGCGTCCGGTTGCTGTAGAAAGAGAGTCAGCTTCGGCCAGTGATTCAGCAGGTAAGAGATGGCTTTGCCCAGTCCGGAATTCGGTTCCGTCTTATGCTCTGCCAACTGCGCCTCCATCCACGCATGCAGCCCTTTCATCAACGGCCCGCTGTGCTCCTGATGGAAGCGCAGCCGGTCTTCCGGCGATAGTTCCTGCTCTCGCGCCAGCGCGTCGTGGCGATAAACGCCGCGCAGCGTCTCCAGCACATGACGGCATTCTTCAGGAAAATTATCGACCACTTCCACAAACTGCCGTCTGCCATGGGCGACGCAGTTCGCCAGTAGGGTTTTGACGCCTTCCAGCTTGGGCGTGTTGCGCGACAGCGCGTCGCACATCTGGATCGGCGCCGGCAGTTCGCGGGCGCGCTGTTTCAATACTTCGCCAAGGTTCTCGCCGGCGTGCTTCCATCCGGTAAAGAACAGCGCGATGGTCCATCCTCCAACCATCGATACGATGCCGCTGGTGAAGGTGCCGGTGCGCTTGTCGCCGGGCTCGCGCGTCAGGCGCAGAATGCGCATACCCGTGTCGTCGTTGTGCAGCACACCGCCTTGCGCCGCCTGCCGGATCAACTCCCCCAGCGCCGCGCGCATCCACTGCGCGGCGGCCTCCAGGAGTTCCCATTGCGTCGCGGCGGACAAGGGCATTCCCAGTTGTTGCTCCAGCCTTTCCAGCCGGTGGAAGGGCACTCCCGTACCGTACTTCATGAGGGCAATCATCGCCACGGCCGTTGCCTCGTACTTGTCCGGGCCCGCCGTCGCCGGTGCGTCGGCGGTGAACACTTGCCCGCAGGCATTGCAGCGCAGTCGCTCCATCTCAAACACGGTGGCTTCCAGCGGCGCGTGCCCCACGAATCTTACCAGCGTGGCTGGCTCTTTCTGCCGGTACACCTTTCCGCGGCGGCATTCCGGGCAAAGGTCGCCGGAATCGAGCGTGGCGTGCGCTACGGCAACCCTGTTTGCGCCCCGAAACGCAGCGGCGCTATGGCGCCCATGACCGCTGGGTGCCGGCGTGCTGTTCTCCGGCTGGCCTGCGGGCGCTGCGTCCCGCGGCACAACGGCGCTGGTTTTCTCCGTACTCCGTTTCGGCATCAGTCTCTCGGCCATGGCATGCAGCGCGGTTTTGAGCTGCTGGCCTTCCGATGCGCTCAGCGGCGCGCGCGTGCTGCGATCGATAATCTCGTCCAGTTCGTCCAGATTCACGTCGATCCGCCGTCTCATCTTCATAACTGGGTGAGATATTCGCGGAAACGCGGCGTCAGGGGATAGCCCAGCACCTGTTTGAGCGAACGGTTCGGCACATAGCTGTTGGATTGCTTGCCGCGTCCCGTGGTCTGGCCCAGCAGCACCCAGTTGGCCGCGCGGTAACAGGTCCCGCGGAATCGTTCCGGATCCACGAACGTTTCCAGAAAGTAAATGGGATGCCCGTACATCCGCTGCCAGTCACCGGAGATCTGCGTCGCCATGCGGCCCAAAATGTGCGACGCCAGATGCGGCACCCGCACCCAAGGCAGAATCAGAAACCGTGTGTTGTAAGCGATCAACCGAATGTTACGGCGCCGCACCTCCTGGTTCCAGCCGATGTAGCGGTCGCGCGCGCCAATGTGTCGCGGTGCGCTCGACCACGCCACGCAGGCCAGCGGCCGGCCTTGCGCCCATACCAAATACTTCAGGTGCTCCCCTACCGGCTGTTCATAACCCAGATAATGATGTTCCTCCAGCAGGCTGTTAAACAGCGGTTCATCCCCGCTCCGCCGTACCTGCGCAAACTCCAAGGGCTGGAACTGGCCGAGACGGCCCTCCACCGGCGTCCTGTCGATCAGCACCGGAGCCGGCTGCACCCGCCGCGCCAGCGGGTTATGCGGCACGTACCGCACCGGTGGTAACTCGACCTGTCCGGCACGCTCCAGCGTGAGTAACAGGCCTCGGCAGACCATGTCGCGCAAGGCGCCGTTGGGCTGTTTCCATTGCCAGGCTTCGCATAGCTTCTGGGACAGTCTGCGGCGGCTCTCGCGCGGATGCGCAGCGATCAGTTCCTTTATGTAGCGGATGTCTGTAGTGCTAATCGCCCGGCCCCGGTACTTGAGTTCGGCCATCAACAGCAGTATGCACCTTCTCTTTCTGGAACGCAAGGGGGTAGTGATGTTTTTTGTAACCCTTACTTAATCGGGTTCACCCGCCGCCACATCGGCGCCGCCCGCACCCGCGACAGGTCACCGGCCGCCATCAACAACTGTGCCTCGTAGGCTTCCAGCGGCTTGGCAGCCGCGTCGGATTCCGGCCACCATACGAATCTTCCCTTGGAGAGCCGCTTCTGCGCCAGCCAGTATCCCTGGCCGTCATAGCTGAGTAGGCGAATGGCCGTCCCCCGGCGGCTGCGAAACACGAACACGCATCCGGAAAATGGATCTTCGGCGAGTTTCTCCTGGCAAAGCCGCGCCAAGGAGTCAATCCCCTTGCGTCCGTCTACAGGTTCAATGGCCACCAACACGCGCATCTGCGCCGTGATCTGGATCATCCTTCCGCATCCCGCCAGGCGCGCAGCAAGCCGGCCCAATCCGGCGGGGTGGCCGCCTTCCAGTGGATGCGCATCTTGCCGCCGCCCGTGGACTCGAACTCGATGACGCAGCCCTCCAGCGTCGCCGGACGCGGAGCGATCAGTTCAACGAATGCCGGCTTGACTGCCTTTCGTCGGAAGCTGGGAACTACGCCGAGCCGTCTTTTCAGCCCCATATAATCCAGCCGTAGCGGGTGCGCGACAGCGTACACGCCGTGTTGCCGGGCCAGTTCGACCGCAGCCTGCCAAAGTGACTCCGGCAGCTTCGTCCGCCGCGACTGGGTGCTACGAAACTGATCCAACTGGCGCCGCAGTTGTGCGATAGGTTCGGGAATGGATAGGGTGCTTTTGCGGTTCACGATCAGCCGCTCCTCAGCGACTGACTGAACTTAACAGGACGGCCTAGCCGGCGTCCCGCACGCTTGCCGAAAGGTCACAACGGCACGTGGATGGAGAAATCGGCGACGAGGAACTCGCCGCTGCAATAGACGAGCTGAATGAACGCCGCTTCGGACGTAATTGATTCGCGGTGGAGTGCAAGCAGAATGTTGCAGTTGCAGTGGAGCGGTGTGGTTTAGCCGGAGTTCCGGGGAGGGGAGGAGTCTGCGGGATGCAGCAAGGAATGAAGTCCTTGGGCAATCGAAGTGTTGGCCCTCTTGGCTATGGTTCGAATCACCGTGGTGAAAGCCGCAAACGCGTCGGCGCCGCGCTGCGTTTTGGAACACTGCGAAACCTTACGGGCGATCACCGCTGGCCGGAGTGCCCGTTCCGCTCGATTGTTGGTGGGCTCGATAGCCGGGTTGTGGAGGAATCGCAAGACCTGGCCGCGATCATTCTGCCAGCCGATGCCATCCAGCAGCCGCTGGTTATCCGGGTCGGTTAACTGGCGGTGGCGCAACTGATGGGTCAGTTGGTCTTCGATCTCCTGCCCTTGCTGCCGATAGGCTTCCTCGCCCACCTGGCTTGCCCGGTGGTCGCGCCACAACTGGTTGGCTTGCTTCAGGGTGTTCAGTACCCCCTCCCCAAACGCACGCGCCCGTCCGCTCTTGGTGGCCACCACTTCTTTGACATTGCGCATCAGATGCGAGAGGCACTTTTGTTGATCCACTCCGGCCAACTCGTCGGCTTCGTAGCTGGGCCCTCGATCCGTTACCAAGGTGCCGGGGTAGTCGCCCGGCACCAGTTCACGCACCTCTTGATTGCGATGCTGGGCGCGGATTTGGTAGACGGTGGCCTGGTCGGTGTCGAACACCATCAACTGGGCTGGCTGTCCACCTACCGCCCAACTGGTGTCGTCGGTGTAGGTGACCGGCGCCTGGCGGATGCCCGCGCGGGCCTCCTGATAGGCATTGCCCACCACGCCGGAGGCTTGCTGGAGCGCGTCCCGCGTGATGGCGCTCTGGGTCAGCGTCACCCCGGTGGTCTCCAGCAGGATGGCGGGCAGCCGACGCACCGGCACCCCGTGGCCGTAGTGCAGCGCGTGCGCCATGGTCTTCAGTCGGGGACCCACTCGGTGCGCGGTGGCCCCGTATTGGTTGGAAGCTATCTCGGGGTGCTCTCCCCGCACACTCTTTCCGCAAGCCGTACACACGCACACGGCCACGTCATAGACTTTCACTTCCGGTTGGGGCTGAGCCGGCATGTCCGTGGTGGTCACCCGGTCGGTCCGCTGCCATTTCAGCTCTCCCCCGCAGCAGGGGCAACGCATGCTCGTCACCGGCACCTCGACCGGTTCGGCCGTGGCGGCCGCCGGGGGGGCCGCGCGGCGCTGGAAGGGTCCCTGTCCGGGTTTCCGGCCGGGTCGTTTGGGGTGGGCTTTGCGTTTGCCCTTGGAAAATGGCGTGGCCGACCGGGCTTTGCCCCGCAGCAGCTTTTCCAGCTTTTTCACTTCCTCGCGCAACCGGTCGTTCTCGGTCTGAATCCGAGTTAATTCCTCGCGGAGGGAATGGTTTTCTTCTTCTAAATCCTCGATCCGTTGGTAGTTGTCTTCCGGTCATCCAGACTACAGTAACCGATCCGGCGCGAAATGTCCAGAGATTTCTTTTCGCGGCTCTCGCTGGTCAACCAGCTACAGCCCAGCCTGCCGGGTAATGCCGGTAATCAGGTACCAGAGAGCGGATGGTTCGGGCGAGTATTGAGGCGAATAGAGGCAACTTCGGGATGATGACCCGCCTGTTTGAGGAAATCATAGACACGGAGCGCATTCAACCCCTGCGGCGCGGGATCATGTTTCTCAATCGCGAGAGTTTCAACTGGAACGACACATACATTGCGACAACCGTCGCAGGCGAGACTTACAGCGGACGACTGGTCGGCCGTGACGGTGAATCATTCATGATGCGTTCAGATGACAATCGGATTCTGATCGGCCGCGCCGCAGATATCGATAACTCGATACGAACCGGCGAGCACTTTTCGTTTCGCGCCGCCGGCGTGCCATCTTAGATCCTAGAGCGCCCGCTCAAGGCGCGCCGCGTTTACGTTCTCCTAGAACCCGCATCCAACAGGCGCGTGTCAAGAATCTCATCAATTCTGACTTTAAGGTGGCTGGCGAGGCGGTCCGCAACAATCATCAAGAACTCCTCTGTAATTGGTAGAGCCGACTCCGTTATGGCGATCCCTCTCACTACATGTTCTCGCCGGCTAGGCATGTTCACCCCAACAGCCTTGATCTGATCAATCAAAACCGCCAACAAACCGTCCACGTCAGGGTTGACCGCGCGGAGTGCTTCAATTCGCCGAATTGCGTGGCACACGGTTGTGTGGTGCCGGCCGTTGTAGAACTTGCCGATCTTCGTAAGGCTCCAACCGCCTACCCGCTTTGCCAGGTACATTGCCACCTGCCGATTGAATGCCGCGGGTTGGGCGTTTCCCGCTACACGTGCACAGCCCAGTCGCTCCGAAACGACTCGGTCAATCTCGGCCAAGGCCGTTTGCCGCATAGGCACACCGTCGTCGATCTTAGGCACAAACATGGTCGCTCCCCGCAGGTCGAATGGCATACGCGCGCTTAACGATGATCGCTCGACCGTCCGCACTGATGAACGCCGGGCATTCCGGCCACATCATGCGCACCAATACGCAGGCAATCTCAGGCAGTATCGCGCCGGGTATCAGGCACGCACACCAGCGCCGTGGCGGATCGCTTTCAGAATCATGTCCTGCCGTTTCTCAGCAAGAGTCTTTGCTTTTGAGGTAGGCTGTTCGCTAGTATGCCGGTCGCGACAGTGGTGCGCACAGGCACTGCGATCCAGGGCCGGGCATGCTGCACGACTTCGCCTATGTTCCGAAGAATATGAAAATCTCGTATTTCCTCCTCTTCGCGCTCGCCGCGGTGGCCCAGACGGGCACCGGGCAGACCGTGAGCGCTAGCGTCGACGCCTCCAAAACCGGCGCCGCCATTTCTCCTTATCTCTATGGCCAGTTTGTAGAGCACGCCGGGAGCCTGGTCTACACCAGTCTTTGGAGCGAGATGCTCGACGACCGCAAGTTCTACAATCCGGTCGTACCGGTGACAGCAACGCCACCGGACGCCGGCGGAGCAGGGCGCGGGCCGGGGCGAGGGCGCGGCCCTGCCCGGCGATGGGTCCCCATCGGCCCACCAGAATTCGTCCTCATGGACACGAAGAATCCGTTCGTGGGCGATCATTCGCCGCTCATCAAACTGGAAGGCGCGGAACTTCGGGGCATCCGGCAGTCCGGTCTCACCTTCGTGGAGGGCGCCACCTATAACGGGCGCATCCAATTGGCCGGCGACCCCACAGCAAAGGTCTCGGTTGGCATCCTCTGGGACGCTAACAATCCCGAAGTGCACCAGATAGTGTCTCTCGGTCCGCTGAGGACTTCATACAAGAAGTTCACCTTCTCATTCAAGGCGGAAAAGTCCGGCACGGCGCAATTCGAGATCAGCGGCACGGGAACAGGCTCCTTCCACGTCGGCGCGGTTTCGCTGATGCCAGCCGACAGCGTCAACGGTTTCCGCCCCGACGCCATGGCTGCCCTCCATAGTCTTCGCTCCGGCGTGTATCGCTGGCCCGGCGGCAATTACGTTTCCGCCTTCGAATGGCGCAACGCGATCGGCGACCCCGACAAGCGCCCGCCCGAAATGGACCCGGTCTGGCGCACGCTGCAATCCAACGATGTCGGTACCGAGGAGTTCATGACGATGTGCAAGCTCCTCGGCGTGGAAGCTTATATCACCGTCGACGCCGGCTTCGGCGACGCGTGGTCGGCCGGGCAATATGTCGAATACGTCAACGGCGCCGTCAGCACTCCGATGGGCAAACTGCGCGCCGCCAACGGCCATCCCGAGCCCTATCGCGTGAAATTCTGGGGCATCGGCAATGAAATGTGGGGCAGCTACCAGTACGGATACATGCCGCTCGCGCAGTTCGAACACAAGCACAACCTGTTCGCCAAGGCCATGCGGAAATCGGACCCCGCCATTGTTCTGATCGCCAGCGGCGCCATGCCGGACACCATGACCGGTTCCAAGGAGGCCCTGAAACTCGGCGCCGATCTCGTGCCGAAGATCATGTCCCCCGCGGATTGGACCGGCAATCTGCTCAAGGATTGCTTCGACAACATCGACCTGATCAGCGAACACTTCTACAACTACGGCGGCACGCACTTCGATCTCGCGCAGGGCAAACAAGTGCCGAACGATCCGAAGGAACCGATCACCGATTGGATGCGCCGTCCCGCCAACCACGTGCGCATCAAATACGAGACGTACAAAGAATACGAGAAGGTCCTGCCGGAACTGGCGGCCCATCCCAAGCCCATCAATATGGACGAATGGGCCTATGCGGGTAACGGCAAGTATCCGATCTATCCGTCGTACGCCTGGGTTTTCCACGAAATGTTCCGCCATTCCGACATCTTTCAGATGGCGGGCTACACTTTCGCTACCTCGCTGCTCAGCCGCAACGGAGCGCCCGTGAAGCTGAACGCCAACGGCGAGGTCTTCAAGATTTATCGCGACCACTTCGGTTCGATCCCGGTGGAAGTCTCGGGCAATTCGCCGCAACCCAAGGTGACAGACGCGGTGGGCGGCGAACAACCCGCGGTCAACGCCGGCAGCGCCACGTTTCCGTTGGACGTGGCCGCCGCTTGGACCGCGGACCGCCAGACCCTCACCGTGGCCGTGCTAAATCCAACGGACGGCGATCAAGCGCTCAAGCTGAACATCGCGGGCGCTGCGCACGCGGGCAAAGGTACGTTGTGGAGGCTGGCCCCCAGCGGCGACGACATCCAGAACCCGGTAATCACGAGTTCGCCTGTAGGTGCCATTCCCGATACACTCACTTTGCCGCGCTACAGCATCAGCATTTACGAACTCGCGGCGAAGCCATAAGGAGGCGGTTGCAATGAAGAGAATTCTACTGCTCGCAATGATCGCGGCCGCGCTTTGGGCCGACGAGATGCCCGCGCCGGTCAAGGTCGAGGGAGGCCTCGTGCAAGGCGCCGTCGAGAGCGGTCTAACGGTCTACCGGGGCGTTCCATTCGCGGCGCCGCCCGTCGGCGATCTCCGCTGGCGCGCTCCCGAGCCCGCCGCGAAATGGGAGGGAGTCCGGCAAGCCCTTAAATTCGGGCCCTCGTGTGTGCAGGGGATGAGAGCTCCCGCAGCGGGTCAGGGACCCGAAACGGGCGAGGACTGCCTCTACTTGAATGTTTGGACTCCGGCGAAGTCGCCGCGCGACCGCATTCCTGTATTGGTTTGGATTTATGGCGGCGGGTTCAATGCGGGCGCTACCTCCGAACCGAACTACAGCGGGGAGAAACTCGCCCAAAAGGGCGTCGTGCTCGTGAGCATCGCCTACCGCGTGGGCCGACTCGGATTTCTGGCACATCCGGATCTGAGCGCCGAGAGCCGGAATCATGTCTCGGGGAATTACGGTCTGCTGGATATGATCGCGGGGCTCCAGTGGGTGCGGAAGAATATCGGCGCATTCGGCGGCGATCCCCGGCGCGTGACCATTTTCGGCGAATCGGCCGGGGGGATCGCGGTGAGCATGCTGTGCGCGTCGCCGTTAGCGAAAGGGCTGTTTCAAGGCGCCATTTCGCAGAGCGGAGGATCGTTCGGACCGCCGCGGCCAACGACCTTTCCGGGCGAGAACCTGAAGCGCCTGGCAGATGCAGAGCGCTCGGGCGAAGCGTACGCCAAAGCCGCAGGGGCCTCGTCGATTGCGGAACTGCGGAAATTGCCCGCTGACAAGCTTCAAGCAGCCGGCCGCGGTATGGGCCTGGCTTGGCCAATCATTGACGGGTGGGTAATTCCCGACGATCAGTACAAGTTGTACGAGGCGAAGCGGTACAATGACACGCCCATTCTGGTGGGCTACAACTCGGACGAGGGCGCGAGTTTTTCGCCGCCCAAAACCCCGCAGGAATATGTCGCGGCCGTGAAGGCGCGCTACGGCCCGTTCGCCGACAAGCTGATCGCAGCTTATCCACCCGGCTCGGCAGCGGTGGCGAAGACCGCGCGCGACCTCACCCGCGACGCGGCTTTCGGCTGGCACACCTTGATCTGGGCGCGGCTCGAGGCGCAGACAGGGAAGTCCAAGGTGTTCTATTACTGCTTCGATCAGCACCCCGAATATCCAGCCGATTCTCCACGGGTGGGGTACGGCTCGCCGCACGGTGCGGATGTGGCCTACGTTTTCCAACATCTCAATACGTCGAATCCGCAGATCACGAAGTCGGATCTGGCGATCTCGGAG
>CABECX010000897.1_pt1 | contig 11791 bp, 8 predicted proteins | sample 3422721 | NCBI WGS metagenome assembly CABECX01 (sample SAMEA5534328, study PRJEB31848) | metagenome | biome: tundra; feature: field; material: soil | place: USA | collected 2013-05 | depth 0.15 m | reverse complement strand
TGCGGACCACTTGTTCACTCTGGGGCAAGCCCTGAAGATGTACGACGCCATCCAGGAGCGCATCGCGGAGTATGAGCGGGAGATTATGGAGGAGTGCCGCGGGCAAGCGGCGCCGAAATTGGACAACCCGAAAAAGGCGCAGGCGATCAAAAGCGCAGGGAAGAACCGCTGCGCCAGGCGCTGTACCGGATCAGCGGAGTGGACCTTAGGAGGAATGAGTGTTACATCGAATTGTGGAAGGCATTACGAAGGTGATTAGCCGGCGCACGCTTTTTTCAAGGACTATTTCTGCGGCTGCTGCAGTCACTTCATCCATCTGTGGTTTGGAGGACGCGGCGTTGGCGTGTAGCGGTACCAATAAACTCTGCTGCTTCCTGTGTTTGCCCAACACGCCCTGACACGATCGTAAAACTCAGTGTACGGGTACGTGGTGTTGGACCTGTCCATATGGAACAGGTGATAATTGTGTTACGTATCAGTGCATCGAGTGCTACAACGGAGGACCCAGTAATTGTTATAGCGCTTGCGATGACAACGCTCTCTGTAGTAACCCATGTGCTAACATCGTCTGCTCAGACGCTGTACTGCAAGGCTCCGGCTGTCCGTGATAAGTTGGGCAAACGAGATTGCTATGGACTAGCGTTTTGATGTCTCAAGCAAAGTGTGAAAGGAGAATATCTTATGCTTCGCCGGTCATTCTGTTTAGCTCCGATAATCGTTCCGGTGCTTGGATGTGCGGCACCAGGAACCTGCCTTACCACTCTTCCCCCAAATCCTCCGTTCCAGCCACCGGCGCCTTACGACGGCCTAAGTGGCGACGGGTATTGGTACGGAACGAATGAGTTGTGGACACTGCTGCCCTTCGACGGTATTTGGCACATGCAGGGCAATGTGGACAAGGACGGAGGGTACGTCACTAAGTTGACCTTTTGGCGCAAAGGTTTCAACGCAATTAAAGAGCCAAGACCGAACCTTATCGTGACGGCTAAGCGCCTTGATGAGGACAGTGGTTCGGTCGCAGTCGCTTCTGCGAGCGCAGTGTTTATAACGGGCAAAACACCCGCAATGATGACGAGAATGCGCATCCCCGCGCCAGGGTGCTGGCAGATAACCGGTCACTACGGCACACACGTCCTCACATTCATTGTGGCCGTGCAACCTTAGCGGGGCGAAACTCAGTCGCCGGGATCGTACGTGTTCGATGAACCCGTCTTCCCAAAGCTCGGGCCGGGCTGCATAGGTAGTCTCATGGCGGAACCTGTTGTCGACAGAAGGCGCTCGCCGAAAACGATCACGGGCGCGAACGCGTCGCTGTGCAAGGGCACCGGGGTCGTAAAGAGGCGAGCTATGCTCGCCTCTGCGGCGCTACCAGAAGTACAGCACATCCGGCCGCACGTGCCCCCTGGCCTCCAGGCAAGGGCCGCACTCCATCTGGTAATCCGCGCGGATCTTGCGCACCGCGGCCGGGATGGTATACTGGTCATCCGGCTTGTGCTCGGTGGCAATCGCCAGACGCGGCTTGAAGTGCGCAATGGTTTCGTGCGCGCCCGCCAGCGCCGGAACTTCCGCGCCTTCGATGTCCATCTTGATGAAATCCACGCGCGGCAGCTTCAACTCCGCCACCAGCTTATCAATCGTGGTCAGCGGCACCAGAACGCTGGGATGCGCCGATTCCGGACGCATCACTACGCTATTAGCCGCAAAGTTGGTGTCATCCACATTCAGCGTGAGGGTGTCGTCTTTATCCCATACGCCTTTCGGGTACACGATCACGCGTCCGCCGGCCGTCTCCGCGGCCAGATTGCGCCGGATGCATTCCACGCTGGAGGGCGAGATTTCGATCGAAACCACCGTTTGCGCCCCGGCCTCCAGCGCCTGGCGCGTGAAATCGCCGTCGCTCGCGCCGCAATCCAGCACCACGTCGCCGGCGTGAATGAAATGCTCGCCCGAGCCATAGATGTGCTGCTCCATCTCCGCCAGGTTGAACGGCAGCACGTAACGGTTGCCTTTGGGGATCCAAAACTGGCCCTTGGGCGTGCTCCACAACTCCAGACCACTGTCTTCCTTCACTAGGTGGCTGCCCGCCAGGATGCGGTCCTTTATGTGGGTCTTCTCGTCCCCATTGGCCTTCGATTGCACGGCGTGCGACATCGGGCAAACCGGGCTGTGGCCGGCGACCACCAGCGCCCATAGCCGGACTGGGGGAAAGATGAAGTAGGCCGCCACTCCGGCGGCGATCAGAATGGCGAAGGAAAGAACGATGCGGGAAGTCTTCACATTGTGATAATAACCCTATGAGCGCACCAGCTAACCTGAAGGTCGTCCTGGTCACCGGAGCTTCTTCCGGAATCGGGCAGGCCATCGCCCGCCATCTTGCCGCTCGCGGGTGGCGCGTGTTCGGCACTAGCCGCCGCGAGACCACCGGTTTCGACGGTGTCGACATGCTCCCCATGGACGTAGATGACGATGACTCCGTCACCCGCGCCGTCTCCGCCATTGCGGAGAAAACCGGCCGTCTCGATGCGGTCGTGAACAACGCCGGCTGGGCCTTGATGGGACCTGTCGAAGACACCTCCATCGCCGAAGCCCGCGCGCAGATGGAGACCAACTTCTTCGGCGTGCTCCGCGTCTGCCGCGCCGCGCTGCCCGTCATGCGCGAGCAGCGCTCCGGTCACATCGTCAACATCAGTTCTCTTGGCGGCATCTTCGGCATTCCTTTTTCAGGCATTTACAGCGCCAGCAAGTTCGCGGTCGAAGGGCTGAGCGAGAGCTTGCGCCTCGAAACGCGCCGCTTTGGAATACGCGTGGTGTTGATCGAACCCGGCGACACGCGCAGCCAACTCCCGCTGCGCCGCCGCACGGCTCAACCGGTCCGGCACGCGAGCGCCTACCAGAAAATCTTCGACCGTTTTCAGGCCAAGCAAGCGCAGGACGAGGCCAAAGCGCCTCCGCCGGATGCTGTCGCGGTGCTGGTCGAGCGCATCCTGCGCGATCCGCGCCCGGCCATGCGTTACAGCGCCGGCATGTGGGATCAGCGGATGGTGCTGCCCTTGAAACGCTGCCTGCCGTACCGCTGGTTCGAGCGGATTCTAGGCGCGGCTCTGGGCGTGTGATGAGAGCCGCTCTCGCATTGCTCCTTCTGGCCGTTGCCCTAGCCGTGGCGGCGGCCGGCGCCGGCCGCGAAGTGGCCCTAACCATCGACGATCTGCCGCGCGGCGGCGATGGGGGAGGGCGCATCTTCGCCGAAATTCGCGATATGACCGAGCGGCTGCTCGCGCCCTTGCACGAACAAAAGATTCCGGTGACCGGGTTTGTGCATCCCGGCCGCACCGAGCTCGCCGTTCAGCTTGACGATAAACGCATCGTACGGGCCACCTCCATAGGATGGCTGTGGCACGCCCGGGGTGGTGGGAAACCCGGTCGATTGACGTATAACCACTGATGTACGTATTGCCCGGCTGGTTCCTGCCGGACCTCCTCAACGTGATCGAAATAGTAGGCGAGGGCGGCATGGACGTCGGCGAGAGTGATCGTAGGAACGTGCGACACGATCTCGTCGGGGGTCATGCCCTGGTGCTCATGCCACACCACGATATCGAGCACACGGACACGGTGGCCGGCGATGCAGGCCTTTCCGCCGCAGACGCCGGGCGTCCTGGCGATCCGGTCTTGGGACGTGGACATTACTCTAGTATAAACCGGCCGGGCGGCCTGAGAGGCCGCCGCAGGCCGAGGGCCTGCCCCACGGGCGAAAGGGTAACATCCTCCAGCCCCGTCTCGTCATCTCATAAACACCAGGCTTTTTCCGCGATAATGGGCTTGAGCCCCAAAGTCTCCTTGTCCCTATGTGGATTGTAAGACTGGCGCTACGGCGCCCCTATACCTTCGTCGTCATGGCCGTGCTCATCGCCATCCTCGGCGTGACGGCCATTGTCACCATGCCCGTCGATATCTTCCCGTATATCGATATCCCGGTGGTCAGCATCGTGTGGTCCTACCAGGGCCTGTCGCCGGAAGAGATGGAAAAACGCATGGTCACCATCTTCGAACGGTCCATGACCACCACGGTCAACGATATCGAGCACATCGAGTCGCAGTCCTACACCGGCGTCTCGGTGATCCGCGTTTACTTCCAGCCGAACGTCAAGATCGACATGGCGCTGGCCCAGGTCACGGCCATTTCGCAAACGCTGCTGCGCATCTTCCCGCCGGGGACCTTTCCGCCCAATATCCTCAAATACGACGCCTCCAGCGTGCCGATCCTGCAGTTGGGTCTGGAAAGCAAAACTCTCAGCGAACAAGATATCTTCGATCTCGGCCTCAATTTCATCCGCACTCAGTTGGCGACCGTACAGGGCGCCGCGGTGCCGCTGCCTTACGGCGGCAAGTTCCGCCAGATCATGGTGGATCTGATCCCCGACCAGCTTTACGCAAAAGGCATCTCGGCCACGGATGTCTCCAACGCCGTGAGCGCGCAGAGCATCATCCTGCCCGCCGGCACAGCCAAGATCGGCAAGATCGACTATCAGATCAAGGTCAATAGCAGCCCCAGGGTGCTCGACGAATTGAACGACATGCCCATCAGGGTCGTCAATGGCGCCACGGTGTACATCAAAGATGTGGCGCAGGTCCGCGACGGGTATGCCGTCCAAACCAGCATCGTGCGCACCAACGGCACGCGCGGCACCCTAATGGCGGTATTGCGCAATGGCCGGGCGTCCACGCTCTCGATCGTGAACGCGGTCAAAGCCCGGCTTCCCGGGATCCTGGCCGGACTGCCTCCCGAACTGCACGTCCGCCAACTGTTCGATCAGTCGCTGTTCGTGCGCGCGTCCATCAATGGCGTGGTTCGGGAAGCCGCCATCGCTGCATTTCTCACGGCCATGATGATCCTGCTCTTCCTGGGCAGTTGGCGCAGCACCATCATCGTTTGTATTTCCATCCCGCTCTCCATCCTCACCTCGCTGGCCATCTTGAGCCTGCTCGGTGAAACCATCAACGTCATGACGTTGGGCGGCATGGCGCTGGCTGTCGGCATCCTGGTCGACGATGCCACCGTCGAACTCGAGAATACGCACCGCAACATGGCCATGAAGAAGCCCCTGGTGCGCGCGGTCCTGGATGGCGCGCAACAGATCGCCGCGCCGGCCTTCGTTTCCACTCTCTCCATTTGCATTGTCTTTGTGCCGGTCTTGCTGCTCAGCGGCGCCGCAAAATACCTCTTCACGCCGCTGGCCCTGGCGGTGGTCTTCGCCATGCTGGCTTCCTACCTCCTCTCCCGCACCCTGATTCCCAACATGGTGCACTACATGCTCAAGCCGGAGGTGAAACTCTACGCCCTCGGCGCGCACGGCGAATCGGCCGGCGGCAAGGGAGTCGTCTGGCGCGTTCACTACATCTTTAACCGCCGATTTGAGATGATGCGGTCGTCCTACACCGGGCTGCTGCACTGGGCCCTCGACCACCGCGGGCCGGTGCTGGCGGGCTTTGGCATCTTCGCTGCCGCCTCCCTCATGCTGGTCGTATTCATGGGGCGGGATTTCTTCCCGACAGTAGATTCCGGCCAGATGCGCCTGCATGCCATGGCGCCCACCGGCACGCGCATCGAAGAGACCGAAGTCCTCTTCTCCAAAATCGACGAGGAAATCCGCCACGTCATTCCAGCGCACGAAATCGACACCATTATCGACAACATTGGAATTCCCTTCGGCGGCTTCAATCTGGCCTTCGGCGATATCAGCACGCTGGGCACCGGCGACGGCGATATCCTGATCTCCCTCAAGCCCGAGGACCATGGTCCCACTGCGGACTATACCGTCAAACTGCGCAATCGCCTGCACCAGAAGTTCCCGGATGCGACCTTCTTCTTCGAGCCGGCCAACATTACCAATCAGATCTTGAATTTCGGCTTGCCCGCGCCCATCGACTTGCAGGTGGTCGGCCGGGATCCACGAAATTACCAGATCGCCGAGGCCCTCGCCGAGCGCATCTCGCACATCCCGGGAGCCGCCGATGTGCACGTCCACCAGGTCGTGGATTATCCGGAACTCCGCATCAACGTGGACCGCAGCAAGGCCGGCCAACTGGGATTGCAGCAGCGCGACGTGTCCAACAGCCTGCTGATCTCGCTCAGTTCCAGCGGCCAGGTGGCGCCCAACGAATGGCTGAACTGGTCGAACGGCGTCAGCTACGGGATGGCCGTGCAGACGCCGCAATACCGCATGGATTCGCTCGCGGCCCTGATGCGCACGCCGATCTCGGCGCCGATCGGCGGCGTCCTCAGCACCACGGCGACTTCTTCGGCGGGCACGGCCGGCGCCTCGAATTCGGCGGTGGGGTCGAGCCCCAGCCAGAGCTCGCTGGCTTACGGCAATCCGGGCGCGGCCGCCGGCGGCCCGCAGCTTCTGTCGAACCTGGCGAGCGTCTCGCGCGGCGTGGCGCCCGAGATTATCAACCATTACAACGTGCAGCCGGTATTCGACGTTTACGCCAACGTGGACCGGCGGGATCTGGGCGGCGTCGGCTCCGCGGTCGAAAAGATCATGCAGGAGTTCTCGGGCAAGCTTCCGCGGGGCACCAGTTTCGACCTGCGCGGTCAGGTGCGCACCATGGAGACCTCCTTCTACCGGCTCGGTATGGGCATGATCTTTGCGGTCGTCCTGGTCTATTTGCTGATGGCCGTCAATTTCCAATCGTGGCTGGATCCCTTCATCATCCTGATGGCGCTGCCCGGCGCGCTGGCCGGCATCGTTTGGATACTGTTCATCACCCAGACGAGTTTCAGCGTGCCGTCCTTGATGGGGACCATCATGTGTATCGGCGTGGCCACCGCCAACAGTATCCTGATGGTGGTCTTCGCCAACGATGAGCGCGCCGAAGGCTTGGATGCCCGCTCTGCGGCGCTATCGGCCGGCCATACCCGCATCCGTCCGGTGCTGATGACGGCCCTGGCCATGATCATCGGCATGCTGCCCATGGCCCTGGGATTCGGCGAGGGCGGCGAGCAGAATGCGCCCCTGGGGCGCGCGGTGATCGGCGGGCTGGTGCTGGCCACCGTCACCACGCTGTTCGTGGTCCCGATTGTATACAGTTTGCTGAAGAAGAGGGCGCCGGTCGACTTCGACCGGAAGATCGCCGAGGAGGAGCAGGAGAACATCGAAGGCGAACTCCTGTTGGGCTGACAGTTAAGAGCGGGTCCTGGAGGACCCGCGCAGACCTGGAGGTCTGCCCCACACGGATTAAAATGGAATACGATTCTCGCGAACGACAAGGATCGCAAGTGGCCGACGATACCGAAGCGCGCCTGCGCGCCGAAATCGAAGATTTGAAACGGAAGCTGGCCCAGCACGCCGCGCCCGCCTCCGCGACGCCCGCCGCTCCCTCGCGCCGCGCGCTGTGGCTGCTGGCACTGGTGCTGGCCGTCTTGATCGTCATCGGTTTCCTGAAGGGCTACATTCCACATCGCCGCAACGAGGCCACCCTCGCGGCCGAAGCCGGAACGGCATCCAAGGAATTGCCCACGGTTACCGTCGTCGGCGTCGAACGGTCCGCCACCACCGGCACGCTGGTTCTGCCCGGCAACATCGAACCGGTAACGGAAGCGCCCGTCCTGGCGCGCGCCAGCGGATACATCCAACGGCGCTACGCGGATATCGGCGACCGCGTGAAGTCCGGCCAATTGCTGGCCGAAATCGAAGCGCCGGAACTGGATCAGCAGGTCAATCAAGCGCGGGCCGCCCTGGACCAGACCCGCGCCGGACTCGAACAGGCCAACGCCAACCTGCAGCAGGGAAAGGCGCAAGAGCAACTCGCCAAAGTCACCGCCGACCGGTGGAAGAACCTGCAGTCCAAAGGCGTCGTGTCGCGCCAGGAGAACGACACGTACCAGTCCCAGTCGGTGGCGGCACAGGCGAATGTGTTGGCGCTCGAAAAGGCGGTGGCGTCCGCGCGCAGCAACATCGTCGCGGCGCAGGCCAACCTCTCGCGTCTTACCGAACTGCAAGGTTATAAGAGCGTGCGCGCGCCGTTCGCGGGCGTGATTACGGTGCGCAACGTAGATGTCGGCGCGCTGGTCAACGAAGCCAACACGCTGCTTTTCCGGATCGCCCAAACGGACCGCCTGCGCATCTACGTGAACGTTCCGCAATCCGACGCGGATTCGGTGCGCGTGGGCCAGATCGCGCGGCTGGTGATTTCCGATCTTGCCGGCCACCAGTTCGTAGGCGCCGTCACGCGCACCGCCAACGCGCTGGACCCCGCCACGCGCACCCTGCTCACCGAGGTGCAGGTGCCTAACTCCGGCAGCCTCCTACTCCCCGGCATGTACGCGCAGGTGGACCTGACCACGCCGCGCAAGAATCCTCCCCTGCTGATACCGGGCGATACGCTGGTAGTCCGCAGCAACGGACCCCAGGTGGGCGTGGTCGGCGCCGACCAAATCGTGCACTTTCAGCGGCTCCAATTGGGCCGGGACTTTGGCGATAAAATCGAAGTTCTCTCCGGACTCGAACCCGGGCAACAGGTGGTGGTGAATCCCGGCGATACCGTCCAAGAGGGAGCCAAAGTGAATCCCGTACTGCTGCGGGAGAAAAAGCGTCCCGCCTGAAACCAATGCGAAAGTTTAAGTTAACGTCACTCTCTATCCCTGTACTGAGGCTGCTGCCATTCTGTCTCCTGACTCCTGTCTCCTGTCTCCTGTTGCTCGCCCAGTCCCCCGACTTCCACAATTCCCCCCGCGTGCACGACCTGATCCGAGCCGGCAATCTCTATCTCTCCCAAGCCGACGCGCTGGCCCTTGCCATCGAAAACAATCTCGACGTGGAACTCGATCGCTTCAGCTTCCAGATCGCCGATACGGACTTTCTGCGCGCCAAGGGCGGCGGACTCCTGCGTGGCATCCCCTTCCTGATTACAGAGGCTCCCACCGGCGCAGGCGGCCCGCTCAGTCCTGTGACAACCAACCCGGCTTCGGCCACCAGCGTCACCACGGGCACTACGGTAACGACTAATGCCCTGGAACTGGGCGCCCTCGGCGAGCCTATAACCAATTTGTCGATTCAAGGCTCCATCCCTCAATCCACTGGAACCCCGGTTCCGATCTTCGATCCGTCCATCGTCGGGCAATTGAACTGGATGCACCAGGCCACGCCCGAATTGGACATCCTGTCGTACGGCGTACCCTCCCTGGTCGCCAATGGGTTCAACGCCAACGCCGGCCTGGTGCAATCCTTCGTCACCGGCACGCAGGTAAACCTGGCATTCAATAACACTCACCAGTCGCAGAATGGCCTGACCACCAACTACAATCCTTACACCAACTCCAGTCTCGGCCTGACGATCACGCAGCCTCTGGTACGCGGTTTCGGAACCGCGCTCAACACGCGCTTCATCCGTATTGCGGCCAACGACCGTAAGATCAACACGCTGCTCTTTCACCAGCAACTGATCGCTACCGTCTACGGCGTGATTCGCCTCTACACCGATTTCGTGGCGCTCTACGAAGACGTGAAGGTGAAGCAGGAAAGCGTCGCCGCCGCCGAGAAGCTATACTCGGACAGCAAGGCGCAGGTGGACGAAGGCACGCTGGCGCCGGTCGAGTTGACCCGCGCCAACGCCCAGCTTTTCGCCACCCGCCAGGACCTGATCAACGCGCGCGGCGTGCTGGAAGAGCAACAAGCCATTCTGAAGAACCTGCTTACGCGCACCGGCAATGCGGACCCGGAAGTGCAGGCCGCCACCATCATCCCCACCGATCCGCTGGATATCCCCGAGAAGGAAGAGATCCGGCCCATACAAGATCTGTTCACCGAAGCCCTGGCCAATCGCCCCGATCTGGGCCAGGCCAGCCTGCAGATCGAGAACTCCCAGATCGGTCTCAAGGGCGCGCGGAACGCCACGTTGCCCGAGGTGGACCTGGTCGGCATCGTGCAGAGCAACGGCCTGGCCGGCCCTTTGAACCCGTCTGCGCCGGCTACGGACACGCCCTTCTTGGGCGGCTATGGCACTGTGCTCGACCAGTTATTCACTCAAAAGTACCCCACTTACCAAATCGGCGTGCAGGTGACACTGCCCATACACAACCGTATCGCCGAATCCGATCTGGCGCGCGATGAGTTACAACTTCGGCAATCGGAGGTGCGTCTGCGCCAGTTACAGAACCAGGCTCGCCTGGAAGTCGAAGACGCAGTGATTGCCATGCGCCGCGCGCGCGGGTCGTATGAAGCCGCCGTGCAGGCGCGGCGGTTCCAGCAGGAGTCGCTGGAGGCCGAGCAGATGAAGTACGAAGTGGGCGCTTCCACCGCCTTCTTTGTCATCCAGTACGAGAGCCTGTTGGCCCAGGCTAAGTCCACCGAGGTGGCGGCGAAGAGCGCCTATGTGAAGGCCCGCGCCGCACTGGAGCGCGCCACCGGCAATATTCTGGAGGCGCACCAGATTTCGCTGGAGGAGGGGATTAAGGGGCGGATGTAGCCGCTCTCAGTCTTTTCCCCATATGTATCTTTGCGCACCCTGACCTTGTTAAATCCTCGCGTTTAACCGCTTTGTAATCCCTCACAAGTGTAAACTGGTTCCTGTCCCAAAAGTGTAATTGCACCTAATGCCCTTTTGATACAGTGGGTTCCGGCCTCGGGTCGCAGAGTGCTGCGGTTCGTCATTTCCGTCGGCGGGAGAGTCGCCGTTCCTAAAGACGATGTTGCTCTCAATAGATGGAGCAGGAGTACCGTACCTACCGTACCGATGGATACTTCGCCAGGAAGAAAGCCATGATACACTGTGGTGAGCTTCGAGCTTACTCAAGGAGAACCTGATGAAGAATCTCTGCTTTCTACTACCGTTTACGGTCTGCTGCGGTGCGCTGCTGGCCCAATCGAGCGAGGTCACTCCCGTCGTAACCCACCAAGTGCGGTTCCTGGCGGCTGAACCCGGCGATGCCGCGCCAGACGCCACGAAGCCGCTGATTATCAATACATTCACGATCATGGGCGACAATGTGACGGGCACGCCCTGCTATTCCTGTGTCACCGGCGCGACGACGCCGAATCTCGGTGTCCTGCAACCTTCCGGCATCGTCAAGGCGGGGACCCAGTATCAGGTCAACGTCTTCTTAGTGGACCAAAACTACACCGGCTCCTGCACGTATACATTCGAGGTGACCCGCAAGTCGACGGTAATCTACTCGGCAAACACCACGTTTACCGAAACCGCCCCGACAACTATCCTGCTTGGAACCGCGCTTACGGTTCCAACCGGCACGACGGCTGGCGGCGCTGCACTTTCGACCACCGCGGTCTGCGGCTCGAGCACCACCAAGTCGTCTAGCACAATTTACATCACGGGCTAATCCGCCACACTGGCGCGTAGCGGCATCGACTGCGCTGGGCCGAGGGGCGCCGTTTCGCGGGCCAGCAACCTGAACCCGAGTGGCGGTGCTCTTCGTTCTGCTGAAGAACGGCCGGCCGCTCGCGGCTGGCTGGCCGGACCGGATTCTCAGAATTTCCGGCTGATGACATCATCTGCCTTCTTGAGGGGCGGTCGGCGCTGCTGACGCATCCGTTGCGACCTGAGGTGCAGGAGCTCCTTGACGCGTCGGCATGCCGTCTGCTCGCCGTGTTCATCATCGATGGTATCGAAATGATGCTGCACCAGTGGCGTGCGCGGGACCACCAGCAGATCCTGGACGTTTACTTCAAAGGACGCCATCCCAACGGCGAGCGAGTTCGCGCTCTCTGCGACGCATTCCAACACGCTGGCATCACCGTTGACCCGCAGGTGTTCCTCGACTACTTGGCCATCA
>CABECX010000870.1_pt1 | contig 11974 bp, 7 predicted proteins | sample 3422721 | NCBI WGS metagenome assembly CABECX01 (sample SAMEA5534328, study PRJEB31848) | metagenome | biome: tundra; feature: field; material: soil | place: USA | collected 2013-05 | depth 0.15 m | reverse complement strand
CCGCGCTGCCGGTTCTCGAACAGGCTCACAATCTGAATCCCGACGACGCGCAAGTGACGTCGCGGCTGGAACAACTGCGCGCGACATTAAAAGGGAAGCGATAGTCCGGCCCGCGCCGCCGTCACCATCGCGCGCGTTAGCCAGCCGGGGTATCCTCTGGGTCCGTCAGGGAGCGGTTTCCCAGAGAGTGATTGAAAGCCCTACTCCGAAGTGGTACAATTTTTTCACTTGCAGAGTGGGGCCGGCTCGAGCGGCCCGATTCGGATTTCGGAAGATCATGACTCCCACGTTCTTCGCCTGCTGTCTTCTTCTGCAAAGTCTTACGCCGGAAGTCATCGAGCACGCACAGGCCGGGGCGGCGGCGGCGCAGCAGGGCCGGCTGAATGTGGCGATTCAGGAGTTCCGCAAAGTAACTGAGTTGCAGCCTAATTCCGCGGTCGGCCACGCCCGCCTCGGAGATGCTTACTTCCAAAACGCCGAATATGGCGCGGCCATCCCGGAACTGGAGCTTGCGCTGCGGCTCAATCCCAACCTGAGGGACACCCATCAAACCTTGGGAGTTTTATTGTTAATTCAAGGAAACCCCGAAGAGGCGTTGCCTCACCTTGAGAAGATGCGCACCCCTGAGTTGCTGGGGCTCGCCTATCTGGAGACAGGAAGACTCGGCGGCGCGATCGCGGCGCTGCAGGCTGCTTTGGACAAGCAGCCCAACGATCCCAACCTGCTTTACTATTTCGGCCGTGCCACGGACTTAGCTTCGAAACGGAGCTTCGATCAGCTTGCCAAACTCAACCCCGACTTGGCGCGCAGGAGCAGCGCCGCCCTGGATAACGGGAGCCGGCCGCCTCAAGACATTGCCAGCCTGCAAAACGCGCTCGCCAAACACCCAAACGATGCGGACCTGCTTTCCGCCTTTAGCCGGGCGGCGGCGCAGGCTTGCAGACAGGCATTCGATCGAATCTTGCAATCGAACGCGAACTCGGCGCGGGCGCATCAGGTCTTAGCCGAACGATACTTTGAGAGCGGCCGCCTTCCCGAAGCGGAACGGGAATACGCCGAATCGCTGTCGCTGAAGCCGTCCACGTCTAATGTGCACTTCGCACTTGGAAATGTCTTTGCCGCCGAGGGTAAGTGGTCCGCGGCAGTTGCGCAATTTCGCCTGGAAACGCAGCTTCGGCCGTTCAGTGCCGACGCCTTTTATAGTGTCGGCTCTGGGCTTCTGCAACAGGGACAGGCGCGCGGCGCGGTAGAGGAACTTGCCCAAGCCGATCGCCTCAGGCCGGATACGCCGCAAATTCTTCTGGCGCTGGGCAGGGCTGCGTTCGCCGCCCAGGATGCTGCACGCGCAGAAGCGTCATGGACGAAGCTGCTCGGTATCGATAATAAGAGCGGTCTCGCCGCCTCAGCCCACCTGGGATTGTCCGCACTGTATCGGCACGCCGGGAGATCCCTAGAAGCAAATCGCGAGATGGCGGCTTACGAACAACTAAAAAACCAGGGGGCCGCTAACTAACGTGCTCGCCAAAAGGATTCGATACATCGCAACCGGAGCGATCGCCGCCGCCGTTTTCGTGGCCGTATATACCCGCGGCGCCGCCGCGCCTGCCGCGCCGGAGGTTCGTTATCCCCCCGAAGACGCCTCGGCGCTGTTAGCCGCGCGAAAACAACAGCAGTTGAAAACCGTCGATCAGTTCAAGGTGTTCTATCAGTTTCAATTTGAAGATAAGCTCGAGCAGAGCGGAATCACCTTCGTGAATCGCATCGTCGATGACGCGGCAAGCAACTATCAACCGGCCCACTACGACCACGGAAACGGAATCGCTGTCGCGGACGTAGACGGCGATGGGCTGTACGACATCTACTTCGTAAGCCAGACCGGCGGGAACGAGCTCTGGAAGAACCTGGGCGGAGGCAAGTTCAAAAACATCACGGCAGAAGCGGGCGTAGGCGTGCCTGGCCGCATCAGCGTCTCCGCTGCTTTTGCGGACATCGACAACGACGGAGACCCCGATTTGTTCGTTACCACAGTGCGCGGCGGTAATCTGCTTTTCGAAAACGACGGCCACGGGCACTTCCGCGACATCACGCGCGAAGCTGGCATCGACGGCGCCGCTCATTCCTCCGGCGCCTTTTTCTTCGATTACGACCATGATGGGCTGCTTGATCTCCTTGTGTGCAACGTCGGAAGATACACATCGGACCGGAAAGGCGCTCAGGGGGAATACCTGGCCCTTCCCGATGCGTTCAATGGGCATCAGTTTTTCGATCGTTACGAATTTCCAGTCCTGTATCGCAACCTCGGACACAACCGCTTTAAGGACGTCACCGCCGAAGCCGGTTTGAAGCCGGTCGGGTGGTCGGGCGACGCCACGTTTACCGATCTCAATGGGGATGGCTGGCCGCAAGTTTACTTCCTCAACATGCAGGGAGCGAACCACTTTTTTGAGAATCGCGGGGGCAAGTTCTCCGAGCAGACCAGCCGGTATTTTCCGAAAACGCCGTGGGGCGCCATGGGGATCAAGTTCTTCGACTATGACAACGACGGCCGAATGGACCTGTTCGTCACGGATATGCACTCGGACATGTGGGCGGACGCATCCCCGGAGGACGAGAAGAAGAAAGCGCCAAAACCTCTAGGTGAGGACATGCTGATGGGACCAACCAGGAATTTCATTTTCGGCAATGCCCTCTATCACAATCTCGGCGCCGGTAAATTCGAGGAAGTTTCGGACCGCATGGGCGTGGAAACCTATTGGCCCTGGGGGCCGAGCATCGGCGATTTTAACGCCGATGGCTGGGAGGACATCTTCATCGCCGCGGGCATGAACTTCCCGTTCCGCTACGGCATCAATTCCCTGCTGTTGAACAACCAAGGACAGAAGTTTCTCGACGCGGAGTTCCTTCTGGGCGTCGAGCCCCGCAGAGGGGGCCGCACGCACACCCCCTGGTTTGAGCTGGATTGCTCGAAAGTCCCGGCTGACGCCAAGAAATACTATCGGGACCCATGTAAGGGTCAAACGGGCAAAATCACGGTCATGGCGCCGTTGGCAAGCCGGTCAGCCGCAGTTTTCGACCTCGACAACGACGGCGATCTCGATATCGTGACCAACGACTTCAACTCGGCGCCGCAGGTTCTTGTCAGCAATCTCTCCGAGCGCCGGCGGATTCACTGGCTCAAGGTGAAACTCATCGGCACAGCCTCAAACCGTGACGGGCTGGGTGCGTTTGTTCGCGTCACCTCCGGCGGCCGGACTCTGACGAAATACAACGATGGCAAGTCCGGCTACCTGTCGCAGAGTTCGCTTCCTCTGTATTTTGGCCTGGAAGACGCGCAGACCGTCGATCGCGTCGTGGTCGATTGGGCTTCGGGACGCAAGCAGGTGATTACCCAGGATCTCCGCGTTAATGACGTACTGCAAATCACGGAAACAAGATAACCGGGTATTCACCTGACTCAGCCGGATGTCTCCAGCGAAGTCGTGTGGGGCGGGCCCTCGCCCGCGCGGAGGCCCTTGCCTCCCCGTCCGGCAGCGGGACGTGGGCGTACCGCGCGGTCCAGGGGGACCGCCATGGCTCTGCGCGCGGATGCGGTACAGCGGGCGAGATGTACCTGTTTGGGCAGGGTGTCGCACCCGACGCCTTCAAGGCCCGGACAAGCTTCGAGAAGGCGTGCCAGGGAGCTTATCCCCGGGTTGTGTCAATTTGGCCGTCATGTACCGGCAGGGAGTCGGGATGCCCAAGAACGAAGCGCTCGTCGCAAGCAGTCCGGGCGTGCGATCTCGGGTTTTTGGCTGCCTGCCGGGCGCTCGGACAGAGGCCTGCCCTGCAGCCCGCCGCGGCCCAGCCGGGTGCGCGCAGAACTCCGATCTAAGGAATTTCCCGAATTGTAATCCGCGGCGGGCGGGCCAAAACAACTTGGCGGCATTAGAAATGACGCATCTTGTCCGTTCTATTACTTTTTACGGTACTAGTACTTGACCGGACGGCAGTTTCTGTATTGACTTTGTAGCCGGATCTGATATGCTTAACCCCGGGGAACGATTCTGAGCGCCCCGGCTTCTGGATCGGGCGTTTCAGCGATTCACAACGAGGAGAGTGGGCACATGATATATCGGAGGTTTTCTTTGATCTTTGCGGCGCTCTGTATGACGGCGCTACCGGCGTTTTGCGGCTCGCTGCAGGACTGGGAGTTTAACGTAAACGGCACCGATTACTACCCCGCGGGGGGCGCTACGTTCGCGTCGGTACCGGGCCTGAATGCGTCTGGCTTCAATACAACTACGAGCCTGGGCACCTTTACCCTGACGTTTGATCCAGGCGTGGCTGGGAGTTATTACGTCGGAGCTTGGTTCTTCGACCCGGCAAGCGTGCCTTTCTACAACGAATATGGCGCGGTAAATGGCTCGGCTGCCGCTGGCCAACAATGGCAGATCGATATTCCGGAATACGATGCCGTTTCCGCGAATCTCGGCTCCGGGACGATTGTCGATAATCTGGCCAATGGAGCGCTGAACGGCACTAACTCCGTTCCGGGCACCACCGGCAATTATTTGGATACGTGCGGAGCGAACACGGCGGGCGGTGCACCTGATGCGACTTGCAACGATTTGGTCTCGATGGCCCAGGGTTTCAATTTCAACCTGACCGCAAGTCAGCAGGAAGTGATCACTCTGACTCTCTCGTCCAGCAACCCTGGCGGTTTCAGTCTCGAGGCAATCCACCCGGTAGACGGCGCCAACACCAGCGAGACGGACATTTTTTACCAAGCGACGGCGACGGGCGGGGGGGTTAGTCCCGTACCGGAACCGGCGTCGTGGTTGCTCCTCGCGACGGGTTTGGCGTTTCTGGCGGCCGGCGTGCGCAGGCGCCTGGCGAAACGTTAGTTCCGGAAAGAATTCATTAGGAGGAATCAACAGATGAAGACCCGATCTCTGTCCACCATTGGAATAGCGGCGTTTGCCGTCATGTTCCTAGCCAACGCGATGGCATTCGGCGCCGTAACGGTATCTACTGTACCGTGGACTCCGGCGACCCCTACAACCCCACACACGACTTACCCACTAACCTCGACGACCGAAGCGGCGATCATACTCGGGGCCACCGTTCCAAGTGCGGTGGGGTCGAGCGACACGTTCAAGTTCCAGTGGAATTTCGGCGATTCGACCTCGTCTGCTCTTACCCTGGTAACGAATCCGTATGACATTTCGGCCCAGCATCAATATCCCGCTAGCGCCGCCACTGGAACGCAGTGGACCGCCACAGTGACAGTTACAGACATAACGGTCACCCCAAACCAGACCGGGACCGCGAAATACTACGTCATTCAGGAACCCGATAATCTCGCAACTCGAGTGAACGTCGCGATCGACTGGGGCTTGTGGTATATGCATCAAACAATGTGGCGAGGCACCACCACGGTGGGCTCGAATACCGTGAACTGGGGCGGCTGGGACGGGCAGTCGGGGTCTGCAGCTTGCCCGCTAGTGAATGGCAATGCCTGGGATTGCTCCTATTACGGCGTCGTCGATGCCGAAAACGTGCAGGCCTTTGAGGTGAATGGGCATCTGCAAAGCGGCCCAGCCACCGACCCCTATACCGATGACGTGGCCCGCGGTCTGGCGAGAATGTTCACCTTCCTGGGTACGCAGGTTGCGACAAGCGACACCTACACTTACAATCCCGCAACAGCCAACTATACCTGCAAGGACGGAAGCGTTCCGACGACCGCAGATCCATTGTGCAGTACCCATGGCGGCCAATACTTCTACAATCCTGGCGCGACTTCCTGCCCCGTTCCGAATTGCGTGATTACTTTTGACGCCAACAGTAACAACATACAGACATACAGCAATGATGGCTCGGGTGAGTACAGCTATACCACATCGCCGTTCATGGAAGCCTTGATTGCCTCTGGCACGCCAACCGCCAAGGCCCCGACAGGGGCGGTCGGAGTTCTGAACGAGACCTTCCAAACTCTCGTTCAGGACATGGCGGATTTCTACAATTACAGCGAGTACGGCAGTGACTACGATGTCAGCCAAGGCTATCTTCGCGGCGACTCTCAATACCAGGGCGGGTCGTGGTTGTACGGTCCCCAGCAAGGTGGCGACAATTCGACCGCCCAGTGGGCGGCCATAGGACTTATTTCCGCCTCCCGCGCCTTCGGCATTCCCGTTCCGCCAATCGTAACGGATACCAGCAACGTTTGGATTACCAACTCGCAGGACGTCGGGCAACCGGCGCCCACCGGAACGGATCCGTTCGCCATTGGTGACAATCTTGGGTCGTACGGATACCGCGGATCTTGGCAATACTCGCAGGAGTGGGGACCTTTTGCTATGACTCCCTCCGGAATGGTCCAAATGGCATTGGATGGCGTCGGCAGGACCACGAATACGGTGTTCGGCGATCCCAAGACTGCTTTCGATCAGCGCTGGAACAATTCCGAAACCTTCTACGCGGACAACTTCTGCAATGACCCTTACGCTAACGGCACCAGCGGCGGCTACAACGATGCCTACTATGCCCCCAGGGCTTATATGTATGGATTGTTCTCGTTCACGAAATCGATGCTGCTGCACGACCCAAGCTTCGGCTTGTCTCCTATTCAATACCTGAGAACGCAAACGCCGAATGTGTTTACCACAAATAGCAAAGTCCCTGCAAATAGCATTGACTGGTACGCGGCGCTATCGTCGGCCAATGGCGGTACCGATCCTTGTGATGGAGTCGCGCAAACGCTTGTAACCTTTCAGGCCTCTCCAGTAATGGGAACTTTCGATGGCCATTGGTACGGCAATACCGCCGATGTTAGCTACTATACCCAATCTCCCTTCGAGACGGCTTGGGCGCTCATCATGCTGCATGGCACGGGGTTTATAGCCTGCGTGAACAATCTCGCCGGTGTAGGATCCACCTCCGGTGCGGCGCCCGCGCGCATTGACCTGAGTTGGACCAACCAGGCGAACTCCACATCCTATAACGTAATGCGGGGTACCGCCAGCGGCGGCCCGTACATGCTGATCGGCAATACGACCGTCACTGCGTACTCCGACACGAAGGGTCTAACCAACGGCGACACGTACTATTACGTCGTTCAACCTCTCAATGGGACCTCGGAGGTGTGCCAATCCAACCAGGCGGTCATCACGGTTCCGAAGCTCGGGGGCAGACACTAGCCACGACGTTGCGGCGGAGTAGTTGACCTCAGGCCCCCGGATTTCCCGGGGGCCTTTCTATTTTTCGCCAACTTAGTCTTTACCTATGAAACGCATCCTTCTCTCTTTCGCCTCTGCGGTTCTGCTCGCCGCGCCAGCTCTGGTGGCGTCCGATGCGGGCAAAGAACCCATTTACATCTATCTGTACGCGCGCGTGACCGACCATGTAAACCTGGACGTCACCGAAGATCGCTTGCACCGGTTGCTGCCTATGCTTGAGAAATACAGGAAGACACACCCGGAAGCGCATGTCTCGGCGACGGTTCTGTTTTCGGGTGCTGCGAGCCAGGCGCTCTCGGAGCGGAATAGTCAAACTCACATTGTGGATTTTGTGCGGGATTACATCCGGCGCGGAATCGTTGAGGCTGGCTACGATGGAACCGACGAGCCGACTTATCAGCACCGGCCTGTGCTTGACTTTTCCAACGCTCCGACCCCGGAAGACCGCTGGTTAGTGCGCGAAGCCACCGCTCAGAAACTCCTTGCCGAAGCTCGCGATCCCCTGACCGGGGCTCCGGAACCGGGCAGGACAGGCGGCCTGAAAGAGATGCGGGAAGTTTTCGGCGATGCCGTGTGCATAACAGGCATGACAATGCTGATGAATGTCGTAAATACCGGACCCCATACCCGCGCCATTACCCCGGGTGAGGAGATTCCAGACCCGCATTTCAACCGGCCGTTGACGAAGCGTAATCCGCCCGCGACAGGTTTGACGCCGGAAGTGGGTGGGGATTCAGAGCTGATTCGGCTGTTGCGCCGCGACAACACCAAGGCGATCATGTCTGGAATACCCGACAGCAACCCCGGGTTGGTTCCCGGTTTTTCGCTGGGGAAAGCGGCATTCGGCAAGTTTATGAGTCCAAGTTCCGAAACAGCGCCGGAACTCTTTTGGCAGGATGACGTTCTCCGCTCTTCGGAAACCAGCGGCACTGTCCGTCTGGTGCATGCGTACGATGGAGCGGACGCCATGAAGACCGCGATCGGCAAGGCTGACAGGTCCAGAATTCATGTCATCCACGTGGAGCTCGCGGGTGTGCAGGACTATCTGCAGCCCGCCTTTATTAAAGGCAGCGAGTTCCCTCCGTTGAAGTACGCCTACAACCACCCGGATGACCCGCGGTTGCAGCAGGACGCATTGCTTCCCGCCGCCGGGGTGGACGCCGCGTATGCAAGAGAGGATGCGCTTCTGCAGTGGCTGGTCGAGGACTTTTTCCCCACGGATCCCGGGAGCCGTATGGTTTCGAGCACTGACTTGATGCAAATGGCAGTACCCAGTACAGGTTTCAGCATATCCGTCGCGGGCTTGCGGGCGGCCCTCGCGGACTTTTTGAAAGCCACGGGCAACAACACTGTCCTGCCCCCAGTCTTCCGGGCCGATGGGCATTATTTATCTCTCGCCAATATGTTTCAGTTGATGACGGATGCGTTGGCGGATTTCAGCCGGACGGGCAAACTTCCGGAGTCTGTCAAAGTGGTTCAGGTCTATGGACCCGTCCGGCTGCTCCTGGGCCACGGTCCCAATGCAGGAGAGGTGTCGGTTCGATCGATAGCTCGGGTCTGCGCGCAAATCGACGCCGGATTGCACGACGGCAGCCCTGGTAAGTTTCCGAAAAATGCCATTCCAGTCTCCCTCACTGTGGAAGGCGTCGCCATGAATCCGGCTCAATTTCTGCGACTCATGGCGCTCGCGCTGGCGGCCTCGTCGCCAGATGCAAAGCTCCCGGTGAGAATGCTGTACCCGTTCACGGGTGTCGTTATCTCATATCCCAAAACGCGTGTTTTCACCGATGCCGGATTCGGGTGGACTTTGAAACCCGCGCCATTAGAGACCCCGCGCAATTAGAGACTAAGCTGGAGGCCAATCAGGAAGCCCGAACGGCGCTGCCGATCTCCGTAAAATGGTTGGGCCGGCGACGGGATTTGACATCGCCACGTGAATGGCCGCTACCTTTCTCTGGCGGAGTTGGTTCCATGTCTTGACGGACGAGTTGGCGGAACTCCACCGGACGGGCAAATTGCCGCAAACAGTGAAGGCGGTGAAGGTTTATGGACCGATTCGCCTGGTCACAGGCCACGGTCCAAACACCGGCGAGGTTACGGTGGGGGAACTCGCGCGCGTCTGCGCGAAACTGGCTGGTCGCCTGCATGACGACAGATCCACCTCGGTGCCGAACAACGCCATCCCCCCGTGCTGAAGATTCAACGGTATCGATCTGAATCCGGCCCAGGTCCTGCGGTTGAATGGCCCAGGCTGTGGTAAACCCGGCGCCGCCAGGCTCGAATCCGCGGCTCGTACTGCTGGTACCCTCTATCTTTCGAGGTTGACTTAGGCATGGGATTTGGTATTCTGATATCCGGTGATGTGGAACGGACACTAATGCGCCGGCAGAGGATAATACGCTAGCATAGGATCTGGTGCGGCAAGCGTCCGAGCACCCGGCGTCGCGTGGCTTTATGGGGCGTTACTCAGCAATATTTAAAATCCGCGCGATGAGAGCGGCCACTCTGTTCGCGCTTGCTTTGGTCCTGCCGGCAGCGGCTCAGGTAACCACCGGAAGTATCACCGGCTACGTGTTGGATCCGGCAAACCGGCCCATCGCCGGGGCCAAGGTGGCGGCGTCCGACTCCTTGCGCTCGACCGTTCGTGAAGTGGTCACGGACAACAAGGGCCTTTACTACTTCGCCGATCTGCCGCCGGCCGCGTATACGGTGGATTGCTCGGCTACGAACTTCGCCACGGCGGCCGCAAGCGTAAAGGTTGCCGTGAACGCGAATGCCCGTGTGGATTTTCAATTGCCGATCGTCGCCCGGCGGGAGACGGTCACAGTCGAAGGGATCGTGCATGCGCTCGAAAGCGAATCCGGGGCGCTGGGCACGGTGATCGACCAGAGCCGCATCGACAGCTTGCCCCTCAACGAGCGCGATTTCCTGCAGCTTGCGCTGCTCACGCCAGGCGTGCTGCCGCCGGTCCAGAATTCCGAGCTTTCCACCCGCGGCTCGTTCGCCATGCATGCCAATGGAGGCCGCGAGGAGTACAACAACTATCTGCTCGACGGCGTGGATAACAACGATCAGGATGTGAACCGGTTCGTGCTCCAGCCTTCGGTGGACACCATCCAGGAATTCAAGATCGCCACCAACAGTTACAGCGCCGAGTACGGAAGGAATGCGGGCGGGCAGGTGAACGTCATCACCCGTAGCGGAACGAATGACTGGCATGGCTTCGCTTACGACTATCTTCGCAACCGCGACTTGGACGCGCGCAATTTCTTCGATGGCAGCACTAAGCCCGAATATGTACGGAACCAGTTCGGCGGCGGGGCCGGCGGGAGCATCGTCAAGAACCGTACGTTCTTTTACGTCAGCTACGATTCCTTGCGGGAACGCTCGGGCTTGAGCCAACTGGCCACGGTTCCGACCGCGGCTGAACGCTCCGGAGATCTTTCGGCGCTGGGCACGACGGTCGTCGATCCGTATACCCAGACGCCTTTCCCCGGCAACCGGATTCCGGCCTCGTCGATCGATCCCCTGGCCGCCAAGGTCCTGGCGATGTACCCGCTGCCGAATCTGCCGGGCACGGTGGGGAATTATCTGGCCCAACCCATCGGGCAGGACAATACATGGCAGTTCAACGGACGGCTCGATCAGATCCTGACCGACAGGGACCGGCTTACCCTGCGTTATAGCTATGGGCACAATAACCTGTATGAGCCGTATGCCGAGAATTCCACGCAGGTACCCGGATACGGCGATTACTTGTACGATCGCGGACACAACGCCCTGATTCATTACGACCATGTGTTCAGTCCGAGCACGGTCGATTCGCTCGTGCTGGGCCTGAATCGCGCCACGCGCCTGCTGCTGCCCCAAAACTACCAGACGAATGTCAATCAACTCTGGGGGGTGAATTACCTGCCAACCGACCCGGTGGACTACGGTTTTCCGAGCGTCAGCGTCGCGGGCTTGTCATCGGTGGGCGATGTGACGAGCCTACCCATCAACCGGCATCCGACGACATACCAGGTTACCGACGCGCTTTCCACTCTGCGCGGCAACCATGCCCTCAAAATAGGCGTGGAGTATCGCTGGCTGGCACAGAACGGCATTCTGGATGTCTACGGCCGCGGCTCGATGTCGTTCGCGGGCGCGCTTTCCGGCAGTGGCATCGGCGACCTGCTGCTGGGCCTGCCGGCCTTCGCCATTCAATCCACATTCGACAACACGCAGACCCTGCGCACCAGCGCCACCAACGCGTATTTCCAGGACGATTGGAAGGTCGCCCCGCGGCTGACACTGAACCTGGGGCTGCGCTATGAATTCAACACACCGCCCACCGATCCTACCAACCGGATGGCCGCGTATGACTTCGCCACCGGCCAGGTGGAGCAGGTGGGAACAAACGGGCTGTCCCGCTCCGGCATCCGGCCGGATTACAAGGATTTCGGCCCGAGGGTGGGTTTCGCGTGGTCGCTCACGCCGCACACCGTCATGCGGGGCGGTTACGGCATTTACTACGACGCCGGCATGGTGGTGGTGAACTCGGCGCTCTACTTTAATCCGCCTTACTTCAATATCCGGGTGTTCTTTCCCAGCCAGGCCGGTCTGTTGACGCTGGCCAATCCTTTCCCGCTGAACTTATCGTACGTGCCGCCGCCTTCGCTTTCCACGCTGAGTCCGAACTTGACCACGGCCAATATACAAGCCTGGAATTATACGATCCAGCGGGAGCTGCCGTCCGCCGGAACGGTGACTGTTTC
>CABECX010000855.1_pt1 | contig 12117 bp, 8 predicted proteins | sample 3422721 | NCBI WGS metagenome assembly CABECX01 (sample SAMEA5534328, study PRJEB31848) | metagenome | biome: tundra; feature: field; material: soil | place: USA | collected 2013-05 | depth 0.15 m | reverse complement strand
GATCCGCGATAGTCCCGATTTCAAGATGGAGTGGCGGCGAAAGGAGCGCCTGGCGGAACGGCTGGATGCCATCCGCCGCTTGCAAGCCGGTGCGCGCGTGGCCATCGCGGTGGAGCCGGAGACTCTCCGCCAGCGATTGCCGGACCTGCCGCCAGGCGTGGGACTGAGTCCCGGCGAGCTGCACATCCAGTTCCAGTCGTCCGAAGAGCTGCTGAGCAAGCTTTTCGCGCTGGCGCAGGCCATCGCGAACGATTATGAGGCGTTTGAGAAGCGGACGTCGGGGGACCGGGAGTAGATCGCGTTCCCCATGCCTGCATTTCGCGAGCCCGGCTACTGGATCGGCAGGTAAGCCGGCGGCGCGCTGTAGCCAGTGCCCGTTAGATCCACCATCAGCAGGCCCAGCGGCTGCGCGGGCCCTGGCGTGGTGGTGGCGGGGATCTGTATGGTCACCGCATAGAGCCCCACCGCGTTCGGTTGATAGATCGCCGAGACCACTGCATCGCCTTGGTTATTCACGCCCGCATATACCGTTCCGCCGACGATCTGGCCGGGCTGGCCCGGCACTCCGGTGGATGCGTTGGGCACCGTCTGGCCCAGGCCCGTGGCGAAGAATGTGATGTTTTCGCCCCGTTGTGCCGGATTGGAAGTACTGACTAAGCTGCCATCCGGGCGCACCGCCTCAGCCAACGGGTAGCTTTGGCCATAGGCCGACAATGTTCCGTTGATGAAGATGCCGGGGGCTAACGGATTGATCGTGATATTGCTGAGCGTGGCCGAACCCTGCGGCGTTTCGATCGTGACGTTGTCCGACGATCCCGGCGTCTCTTCAAAAGGCACTTGCACGTTGATCTGCTGGTTCCCGTTCTGGTTCACCAAAGCCAGAATAGGTGCGGGAATACCGTCGAAGGAAACAGTATAGCCGGCCATCTGCAAAGGATCTGTCACCACGCCCTGGATGGTGGGTGTCAAATCCGCTCCGACCAGAGTCGCCAAACCGCCCGGGGAGATGCCTGGCGCAAAGCTGGCGGAGTTCGCAATCACGGGACTCTCCGGGCCCAGTGGCAGCGAGGTCAGCGTAAAAGTGGCGGTCGGCGGTTTCTTAGCCTTACTGAAGATCGCGGAAACCGTGAAGGTCCCCCCAATGGGTCCCGCCGACGTAACCATGGTGGATGCCTGACCATTGACGTCGGCTGTCACCGAGGTGGCGCTCAGCGTCTGAAGGCCGCTGGCGCTGAAGAAAACCGGCGAAAAAGAGGCTGGATTCCCCGACTTGTCCTGGACTTGCACTACCAGAGGGGCGCTCAACGGCGTGTTGATCACTGCGCTCTGGTTGTTGCCGGAAACCACCTTAATGGTGGCGGCGGGAACACTAACCAGGATCGTGAAGGTAGCCGACTCCGAGCCTACGGTGACTTGCACCGTTACGGTGCTTCCTCCCGGGCTGGCCACATATCCGGAGGCGGTCGCCTCGCCGCTCGCATTGGTGGTGGTGCTGGCGCCTGTCAGGCTGATGGAGCCCACCACTTTCCACGTCACCGGTGCTCCGGGAACCGGATTGTTGAAAGCATCGGTCACCTTTACGAGAAACGGTACCGGCAAGGTCGTATCCGTGAGCACGACTTGATTGTTGCCGCTGAGGATCTTGATGTTAGCGGGTGTGCCCGGCAGGATAGTCAGGGTATAGCCGCTAAAAATCAAGCCGGAGCCGTTGCCGATGCCGGCCTCGGGAATGCTGATCGTGAGAGGTTCGGTTCCCGGCATGCCATTCAGAACCAAATTGCAGGTGGCCAATCCGCTGGCATTGGTCAACGCCAGGCCGCCCCCCGTTGGACCGGCACAACTGGCGTTCGGCAAGTTCAAACTGGAGCCGGTGCTCACGCTCACGCCGACATTGGGGATCGCCGGGCCACTGGCCAAGAAGACTTGAACCAATACCGGATTCGGGAGGGTGCTCCCCGTGTTGCCGGTGAAGACGGTCCCGGGCGCAGGCTGCAGAACCTGAGCATACAGCGGGCTGACGGGTGGAGTGCATGGCGGCGTGCCGCAGTACTCCGCGTCCAAAAGCAGGGTCGTAACAAAAAACCCCTGGCTGACCGTAATTGGATTGCCGTCGGTGTCGGTGGCGCCAGTAGTGGCACTGGCAGTCACCGTGGCCGTCAGGAAGCCGCGATAAGAGGCGGCTATGGTTGGGATGAATGTAATGGAAGCCTGCCCCGCAGAGTTTGTCGGCGTCACTACCGCATTCTGCTCGGAGCCGTCTGGCGCCGTCAGCCCTCCGGCTCCGGATGTCACAGTGAAGGTCACCAAGGCATTCGGCACGGGGTTGCCATTCCTATCGGTAGTCAGCACCGTCAACGGCGCGACGTTTGGCAACAGTCCGGTCACAGGGTTCCCCAGTATAACCTGACCTTGGCCGGATACGATGCTCAGCGCCGCGGGAGGGGCTGGTTGGGTGGCCTCTACATTAATCGTGAAGGTTTGCTGCACCGGCCCAACGCTGGCGGTCACGGAAACGGCGCCGACGTCGGCGGGGGTGCTTCCCGCCTTGAAAATGGCTTGTGCGTAGCCATCCGCGCCGGTGACGGTGATGGCAGGCGCGATGGTTCCGGCGCTGGCAACGAAGTTGACGCCGGTCCCGCTGATGGGAAGCCCATTCTGGTCGAGTGCCCGCACCACCAGCGGCAAGGAGACGCTATCGGGCAGCAACGTCTGATTGTCGCCGTATTGCAAAACCGTGGTGGGAGTGTTGTTGGTGAAGGTGGGGGCGAAGTAGGCCACCGCTCCCGGCAGCGAAGCCAGCGGTGTCTGTTGGGTCAGCAGGGAGGAAGCCGGATCGATCCGATACAGGTTGTCGATCCCGGTGCCGTCTACCGCTCCGCTGGAGACCGTAAAAAGAAATTGAGGATAGTTGCGGCCCGGCACACCCAGATCGTTGGAAAGGGTGACCGCCGCCTGCGCCGCCAAGATGACGTTGGCAATCACGGGTATTTCGAGAACCAGGCCGCCGTTGGTTCCAATCTGCAAATTGAACAGCGATTGCGCGCCGCTGGAGAATGCATAAACCGTGGTTGGGGAAGCTACATACAGGCCGTCGAAAGTTGCGGGGAGCCCGGTGAGGGGAGACGTTGCAAGCGCGGTGAGCCCGGTGAAAGGCACCGTGCCTTCGATCAGGTGGTCGTTGAGATTCAGCAGCAGGATAGCCGGTTGAGTGCCAAACGTCTGGTTGGCCGCCACGGCGTAATTGCCGTCGGGTGTGAACACCAGCTTGCCCGGCGTGGCATCCACCGCTACTACTCCCCCGGGAGTGGGGGCCAGGCTCACCGGATTGATTTCCAGGATTTGGTTTGGGGCGCTAACGTAGAGCAGTGCGTTGGGGCCTAGAGCCAGAGCCGTGGCGGCCCCGGCGATGTTCGTGGTGTTGGTCACGGCCAGTTGAGGCACGCTGATGGCCGCCAGATAACTGTTCCCATTGTAAGTGGCCAGCGCGTAAACCGTCTGGCTGTCATAGCTGACGGCGACGTCGATGATGGCCGCGCCGTTGCCCACGGCGATACCGTTGGGCGTCAGATCGGTGTTGCTGCCGGTGTCGAAGATGTGCACCGCGTTTTCGCCCACCACCAGGCGGCTCCCGTCCGGCGTCAGAGCGCCGCAGTTCAGCGGATTGGCAAAGTTGCCGATGTCTTGCTGGCTGGCCGCGTCCACAACAGCGGATCCCGCGATGGGGTACAGTACCGTAATGGCGGCGCCCGTGTTATTTGTGATCAGGTAAAGCTCGCTACCGTCTGCAAGGCTCAGAAATTGGAATGCGCCCGGCACGGAAGTCGTTGGGCCGGGAACCAGAGTGGTAGGGTCGAAAAACGATACGGTGGGGTCTTGAGATACGATGGCGGGACCCTGGAACGTCACCAGGTATTGCGCCTGCAAGCCTGTAGCCGAAACGGTGGCGCACAAGGCGAAGTAAAGCGCGAGTTTTGACGATCGTTTCATACGAGCACGGTATAATCTCTGAAGCCGTTCGATAGGAATAGGGTAACATTTAACAAAAAAGGGCGGAAATGCGAGCTCTTGCCAAAAAACCTGGCGGCTAGCAAGGTACACCGCTTACTGACGTGCGCGGCTCAGCCGATTCAGTGCGTTACCAAGCCGGGCCCAGGGGGCACCCCGTAAGGGAGCGGATTTTGCCACGGCCTGCTAGTTGCTAGTACGATCGTGGAATCCCAGCGCAGCCCGATCAGGATGGCGTACCTGCGCTACAATCGGCTTCAGACGCGCGGCTTTTCTCCCGATGAACTGGCCGCGGCCGGGTTCCGCGAAAACGCGGCTCGAGTTTCTCACTGGTTTGGTCTGCGGGTTGCCCCGCGGTTAGCCGCTCCCGATGAAGCAGGTTCTGCGCAAGGGGTTGAAAGACATCGTGGTCGATGAGGTGCCCGACCCGCTTCTGGCGCCGGGCCACGTATTGGTGCGCCCGCTCTATTCGCTCATCAGCAGCGGCACCGAAACCGCCAGCATCCATCAGGAAGGCGTCCTCAAGGAGGTCGCCGGTAATCCCTCTCACCTGCGCACAGTCTGGGACGCGATGATGGCGACCAGCCCTTTACGGACGTTGGCTGAAGTGCGCGCGAAGTTCGGCGAGTATGCGGTGCTGGGATACTCCGGCGCCGGGGTCGTCGCCGGAAAGGATTCGCGCGTCGAAGACCTCGAGACAGGCGGCCGCGTGGCATACGGCGGCGAAGGCACCGGCCACGGCGAAACCATTCTGGTGGGACGCAATCTGGTGGCGAAAGTGCCCGCGGAAGTCCCGTTCGAACACGCCTGCTTCGCTACCCTGGGCAGCATCGCCATGAACGCCGTCCGCACGGCCAACATCGGGCTGGGCGACGTGGTGGCGGTGATTGGCCTCGGGCTGGTGGGCCAGCTCGTCGCGCAACTCGTCAAGCTGCAGGGCGGTGTGGTGATGGCCATCGATCTCAAGCCTGAGCGGGTAGAATTGGCCCAGCGCCTGGGCGCGGACCACGCTCTTGGCGGAGGTGCGTCGCTGCGCTCGCAGGTGGGGGCGCTCACCGGCGGCCGGGGCGCCGATTGCGTGATTGTGGCCGCGGCGTCCAAGTCTCCCGCGCCCGCACAGCAGGCTCTCGAGATTTGCCGTGACCGCGGGCGCATAGTGATCGTAGGCGCGGTGGGTATGGAATTTCCTTGGAATGAAATGTACCTGAAGGAAATCCAGCTCTTCATGTCCCGCGCTTACGGACCCGGCAGCTACGATCCGGCCTATGAGAAGCAGGGGCAGGACTATCCTTTTGCGTATGTGCGGTGGACGGAAAACCGCAATATGCAGGAGTTCCTGCGGCTGGTATCCTCGGGACGCATCTCGCTCGCCCCGCTCATCACCCACCAGTATCCGCTCGAAGAAGCCGCGCAAGCCTATCAAACCATTCTGGACCCCGCATCCGGCAGCCTGGCCGTGCTCTTGCGGTATCCGGCAGCGGACCAGAAGGACCCCATCCAGTCCTTCACACCGCGTTTTCGGGTGGAAGCGGCGGCGCCGGTCGAGGCCGCACCCGGAGAACTGCAGGTGGCTCTGGTGGGTGCGGGCAACCTGGCCAGATGGCACCATCTCCCAAACCTGAAGAAGATCCCGAAGGTGCATCTGCGCGCGGTGCACTCCGCCAGCGGTGCGCGCGGCAAGAGTTACGCGCGGCGCTTCGGCGCGGCTTACTGCTGCTCGGATTACGAAGAGATTCTGAAAGACGCGGCGGTTGACGTGGTCCTGATCGCTACTCGCAACCCGCAGCATGCCTCGCAGGCCTTGGCGGCCATCCAAGCCGGCAAGCACGTGTTCGTGGAAAAACCGATGGCGTTGACGGCGGAAGAGTGCCGCGAACTCTGTGCCGCGGTGGCGCGCACCGGCAAGCAGCTCACGGTCGGATTCAACCGCCGTTTTGCCCCGTTTTACCGCGAGCAGAAGAAGCACCTGGCCCGGCGTGCGGGGCCGGCGGTGGTGACGTGCCGGATCAATTCGCCCGGCATCTCCGGTTCGTATTGGATGGCCGATCCGGCGGCGGGTGGCGCCATTTTGGGCGAAGCCTGCCATTTTGTGGACTTGATGTACTGGCTGCTCGCCTCCGAGCCGATGTCGGTTTCCGCCTATTCGCTGCCCGCGGGTCAGAAGGACCCGATCGGCGAAAACAACATGGTGGCCTGTTTCCGTTTTGCCGATGGCTCGATCGGAAATCTGACGTACACCACGGCCGGCAGCAAGACTTCGGGCGGCGAGCGCGTGGAGGTCTTCGCGCAAGGGCTGGGCGTGTTCACGGAAGACTTCAAGCGGCTCGGCGTCCGCACCAGTTCGCGCAGCGACCGCTCCAGCATTTGGGCCGAAAAAGGCTACGCGCAGCAATTGGCGGCTTTTTTTGCCGCGATTCGGGAAGGCCGGCCGGCCGAGGTGACGGCTCTCGACGGCGCGCGCGCGACCATCGGCTGCCTGGCCATGCTGGAATCGGCGCGCACGCTGGCGCCGGTAACCATCGATCTTGAGGCTGCACTGGAGCCGAGTCCCACGGCATGAGGGTCCTCCAGATCGGGCCGTATCCTCCGCCGCACGGCGGCGTGCAGACCAACCTGGTGGATATTCGCAATTACTTGCGGAAGCAAGGCTGCTCCTGCGAGGCGATCAACATCACGCGCCACCGCCGCGCAGACGCCGATGGCGTCTACTACCCCCGGAATGCACTCGAGCTGGTGCGGCTTTTGCTCCGCCTGCGCTATGACGTGCTGCACCTGCATGTCGGCGGGCACCTCAGCGGACGCCTGCTGGCGCTGAGCCTGGTGTGTTGCCTGATGCCGGGCAGCAAAGCGGTGCTGAGCTTTCACTCCGGCGGCTACCCATCTTCTCCGGCGGGAAAAACCGCGGGACCGCGAACGCTGCGCGGCTGGGTCATGCGCCGATTCGACGGCGTGATCGCAGTGAACCGGGAAATTGCGGACCTGTTCGGAAGATTCGGAGTCTCAGCGGCGCGCGTGAGGCTGATTCCTCCGCACTCGGTTTCGCCGCCGGAAGAAGAAACAGCGCTGCCCGATGACCTGGCGCGCTTCTTCGTCGAGCGCCAGCCGCGTCTGATCACCGTGGGCCTGCTCGAGCCGGAATACGATCTGCCCATGCAAATCGATGTGATGGCGAATGTGCTGGAGCGCCATCCGAACGCAGGCCTCGCGATTCTGGGCTCCGGCAGCCTGGAAGGCATGCTGGAGGAGCGGATTGCGAACAAGCCCTACCGCGATCGGATTCTGCTGTGTGGCGACGTGGCTCACGAAGGCGCGCTACGCGCGATTGCCCGGAGCGATGTCGTCCTGCGCACCACGTTGTACGATGGCGATTCGGTCGCCGTGCGCGAAGCGCTGGCTTTGGGGACACCGGTAATCGCTACCGACAACGGAATGCGGCCAGCGGGCGTTCGCCTCATTCCGGCGCGAGACCCGGCGAAGCTGTTGGAAGCGATTGAGGCCGAGTTGGCGGCCGGCGGCGCGCACCCGCGCCCGGCAGCAGGCGGAGAAGAGAATTTGGAAGCCGTGGTCCGGTTTTACCGCGAGTTGCGTTCGGGCGCAAAGGCCTGACACCCCTCACCTGCCGGTATCCTGCCGTCAGTCATGTCTTCATGCCGCGCGACCCTGGCTTGATGACAACCGCCGAGCGGGAGGAAGCGCGGATGGACCATGCGGAACTCCGGCACACCCTGGGACAAAGGGCCCGGCTTGAACGCCTGAGTGCTCGCCGCGCTTATCCCAGCGCGTACCGCACCTGCGCCTCGGCTCCGCGAATCCAGTTGAAGATATCGCCGAGCGTGGCGCGGGCGTCGCGCCGCGGCCGCCAGCCGTTCACCGCCGTCAGCCGCCGGTGGTCGGTCAGATAGATGCGCACGTCGGCGGGACGCGTTTCGGCCACCGGCGCAATCTGCAGCCGGTTGCCCGTGATCTCCTCGCATAACCGCGTGGTCTCCTGTAGCGACAGGCTGAAAGCCAGCCCGCCACCCACATTAAACAGGCGCCCCTGATAGGTTTCGAAATCGCCGATCTGTTCCAGCAGCAATTCGCAGAAATCGTCGACGTGCAGGAAGTCCCGCACCTGCCGGCCGCTGCCGTCGAATCCGATGTAGGAAAGATTCCGGCGGAAATAATGCGCGGCCATCCAAAGCGCGATGACGCCCTGGTCGGATTTGGCCATCTGCCAAGGTCCGGTCAGCACACCGCAGCGGTCGATCAGGTAGCGGATCCCATAGGCATCGGCATACTCGGCCACCATCAATTCTCCGGCCAGCTTCGTCATCCCGTAGAGTGAGCGCGGCCCGTCCAGTGGAAAATCCTCACTTACGCCCAGACCCGATGCGCCGGCCACGGTCTGCTCCGCGGAAAGGTGGAAACGCTCCGGCCCTTCCTCGTAAGACAGATCGTTCAAGCGCCGGTAAGGATAGACGCGGCTCGTCGAGATGAAAACAAAATCGGCGTGGACGCGCCGCGCCAACTCCAAACAGTGATAGCAGCCGGTCAGATTGGTGTCGATCAAGTACTCCGGCGATCCGCCATAGCCGGCCTGCGCGGACGGTTCCGCCGAGCACTCCACGATCAGATCCGGAGGTTCCGGCAGGCCGGTCAGATCGGCCAGCGAGCGGATATCGCCATGCGCAAACACCACACCCGCATCGCGCAGCCGGCTAAGGTTGAGTTCCGACCCGCGGCGATGCAGGTTGTCGAAAGCCGTCACTTGCGCCTGTGGACGGCTTCTTTTGAGGGCCAGCGCGACACTCGATCCCACGAAACCGGCGCCCCCAGTAACCAGGATGAGCCGATGGATAGGCATATTCAGTCAATGTAGCAAGTGGGACAGGCCTCCTGGCCTGTCCATCGGGGATCGGTTTGCGCGAGCCTTTTTGAAACCCGCTACATTGATCCATCATGGGTAAAGGATAGATTGTCTTGCCGAGCCTGCTGAAGTCCGCCGCCGCAACCGCTTTCCACCACGCGGGCGGCCTCGCGGCTGTGCGATGGCTCAACCGCCAGGGTCTCCGCATTTTGATGTACCATCGCTTTTCCGATCGTGCTGCCTTGGCCCGCCAGTGCGCTCACATTCGCAAGTACTACCAGCCGGTTTCGATGGCCATTGTCTCCGAGTGGCTGCACGACGGGCGTAGCTTGCCGCCGTATGCCCTGGCAGTCACGGTGGATGACGGCTACAGCGATTTCCAGGAAGCGGGTTATCCCGTCTTTGCCGAGTATGGAATTCCGGTCACGGTTTTCCTGGTAACCGATTTCCTGGACGGCAAGTCGTGGCTGTGGTTTGACCGCGTGGTGTACGCGTTCGGGCAAGCGAAAGTTTCCGAGGCGTCCATCGAGATGCCCGGCGGAAACGTATTGCACTTCAAGCTGGATTCCGCGGCTTCCTGCCGCGCCGCGGGCCGGCGTTTGGCCGATCTTGCAGTGGCCTTGAGCCCCGCGAACCGCCGCGAACTGGTCGGCGAGTTGCCGCGGTTGCTGAAAGCGGAGATGCCGCAACAGGCACCGCCCGAATACGGGCCGCTATCCTGGGACGCCGTCCGCTTGCTGGCGGCATCCGGCGTGGAGTTCGGCGCGCATACTAAGACTCATCCGATTCTGTCGGCGCTGACCGATCCGGAAGAGTTGCGGGAAGAGATTGCTGGTTCGAAGGCGCGCATCGAGGCCGAACTGGATCGGCCTGTCCTGCATTTCTGCTACCCCAACGGCAAAATGCGGGATATCGGGCCGGCGGCGGAGGAGGCTGTACGGGCCGCCGGCATGCGGACGGCGGTGACGGCTGAGCCGGGCCTGAACCAGATCGACCAGGACGCTTTCCTTTTGCGCCGCATCGGCGCCGATCCGAGTCACCAGGAGATGTATTTCGCGCGAAGTCTCGCCGGCCTGTAATTCCTTACCCGCTGTCGCCGCTCCAATAATACCCGTCGTTCTCCAATAAACTAACGGCAAGATCGTTCCGGTCTCCCAGCAGGCGGCCCGGGTCCAGAACAAACACCGGTTCAGCATGCGTACGCCGGTAGCCCGCTTGCGGGAGGGCGCCGGTTTCGAGCGGCGAGGAAGCCGCAACCGTAACCTCGGTAATGTAGGGGTCCGTGCGAGCGACTGCCGTTGCCGCGGCGTAAGCCTCCGCCCATCCCTGCCGGTCCGGCGAACGAATCCACAGATCCGCGATGCGGCACTGGCAACCTACCCGGCTCAACAGGAAGTATCCAACCGGTGTGTGCTCGCGCTCCAACAGATACGCATCCATTTTGGCCGCGGGGCAAGCCAGATAATAATTGAGCGATTCGGGAGTGCGCGCGCAAACCACCTGCTGCGTAACCGACGGATCGGGAAACACCTCCGCCGGAATGCCTTCGAAGCTTGTCACACGCTGCGCCGTCAGAGCGTGCCCGGCGTCTCGTGCCGCCCGCCCCAACTCCCGGTAATCCCGCGCCAATCGCAGCGGCGATTTCCAGTCCCTTTGATGGGTTTGCCGGAAGTGATGCCAGGGCCGCAGCACGCGCGTGTAGCTGTGTCTCTCGGCCCGCACCTGAAAGCCTATCTTCGGCAGCACTTGGCTGGCGTCGCCGGTCCCGCCGATATTGATCATCGTGCCAGTCAGGCCCTGTATGTGCCGGTAGAGCATGATGCCGGCCCCAGGCACGGCTTTGCTGGCCGCCCAATCGATGACGTCACAACTGGCGACCGTTCCCGATCCGGTCAGGAAGCGGCACGGAACCAGGCAGCCGAAAGCCGCGATTTCGCCTTTGTACCGTAGCGCGTAGCCGCGGCCGCCTTCCCAGAATGGATGCGGGGCGAAGCACTTCCACCGCAGCACGTCCGCCTGGAACATGCGGTGGCTCTCGCTCACGCTGAAAACGGTCCGCAGGAAGCGCATCACATCGCCAAGCTCGGACTCGGCTACCGGCGAGATCAGCGCGCCACCCCCTTCAAAGCCAGCACCGCCTTGAGCTTTTCGACGCTGGTGCTCTCGACCGTTTCCTCGATCGTGAACTTAACGCCGAACTCCTCCTCGCAGCCCATCATGAGCTTGACGTGCGCCAGGCTGTCCCACTGCGGCATGGTTTCCGGCGAAAGCGAATCGGACAGGGTCAGCTTGTCGTTCTCAAAAGCTTCCCGGAAAATCTGTTGCAGGCGTCGATCGATCAGAGTCACGGTTCTCCTCCTTTAAACCGTAATCGCGAGAGAACAGAAACGTTCGATCTCGCGACACATTTTGTCGAAGGACGGCGCTCGCCTAGCGGCATTGAGATCGAACTTGCTCGCCAGCGAAGGTTGGTCGATGGTCTCCGAGTACCTTCTACCCGGAGGCATCGCCTGCTGCAGCCACCCTTTGGCGTCGCGGATGGATTCCGGGTCGGCTGGCGCTACTAAATCTGTCCTCAACCCTGAGTGGCTGGCTATCGATTCGGCAGCGGCACTCCTTGCGAGTACCACTCCGACCGGCCACCGGCCGCCTGCAGCGCGCGTGGCCCGATCCAAGAGCACCGGCGCCAGCTCTTTCGGACAATCGTCGTCGCTGTCGATGACAATCAGCACTACGCCAGGTGAGCGAAGTCCACTACCAGCACGTTCCACGGCTCTCTCCAATTCACCCAGCAACACCAGCTTGCTCCTAGTGACTCTAAACGGACGCACGTCCGCGTATACATTCGGATTCACAAACTTTACAAGGCGTTTTAGCAACACGGGTGCCGCGTTGAAATCCCCCCGACCTTCCACTATGCAGGCGACATATAGCGGCACCATTTACCGGAAGAGTTGAACCTCACTTTCGGCATCGGCGCCGGGTTTACGGGGTTCCGGAGTCAGGCCGCCCATTCGCAAGAGATCGCCCGCTGTGTAGAGCCGGTCATGCAGTGTTGAACGGGTCGCATTGTCGATGCCTAGGATTTCCGACTGCCCATTCTCCCAGGAGACGGCGCGTATCGCATCGCCGGGAATCTCTGGATTATCGAGGAGATCCGTGCTATGACTGGTCACTACCACCTGAACCGACTCACTCGCCTCGCGTATCGCATCTAGAAGGACAGCGGTCGCCGCCGGGTGGAGTCCGGCTTCAGGCTCTTC
>CABECX010000844.1_pt1 | contig 12182 bp, 8 predicted proteins | sample 3422721 | NCBI WGS metagenome assembly CABECX01 (sample SAMEA5534328, study PRJEB31848) | metagenome | biome: tundra; feature: field; material: soil | place: USA | collected 2013-05 | depth 0.15 m | reverse complement strand
ATCGACGGCAACGAAGCCGCGGCTTACGTCGCCCACCAGATCAACGAAGTCATCGCCATCTACCCCATTACGCCATCGTCGCCCATGGGCGAATGGGCGGACCAGTGGTCCGCCGAGCTGAAGCCCAATATCTGGGGCACCGTGCCGATGGTGGTCGAGATGCAAAGCGAAGGCGGGGCGGCCGGCGCGCTCCACGGCGCGCTGCAAACCGGCTCGCTCACCACCACATTCACGGCCTCGCAAGGCTTGCTGCTGATGATCCCCAACATGTTCAAGATCGCCGGCGAACTCACCGCCACGGTCTTCCACATCGCCGCCCGCACGCTGGCCTCGCAGGCGCTCTCCATCTTCGGCGACCACAGCGACGTCATGGCCGCGCGCGCCACCGGCTTCGCCATGCTGGCCTCCAACTCCGTGCAGGAGGTCATGGATTTCGCGCTCATCGCCCAGGCCGCCAGCCTGGAAGCGCGCCTGCCGTTCCTGCACTTCTTCGATGGCTTCCGCACCTCGCACGAGGTGGCCAAGGTCGAACAGCTTACCCCCGACGACATGCGCGCCATGATCGAAGAGGACTTGGTCCGCGCCCACCGCGCCCGCGCGCTCTCGCCGGATCATCCCGTGATCCGCGGCACGGCGCAAAATCCGGATGTCTTCTTCCAGGCGCGCGAGGCCGCCAATCCGTTCTACCAGGCCTGCCCCGCCATCGTGCAGAAGGCCATGGACAAGTTCGCGCAGGTGGTGGGCCGGCAATACCGCCTGTTCGATTATTTCGGCGTCCCGGATGCCGACCGCGTGGTGATCTTGATGGGCTCCGGCGCGGAAGTGGCCGAAGAAGCCATCGCGCATCTCAACGCCGCGGGCGAGAAGGTGGGTCTCGTCAAAGTGCGCCTCTACAGGCCGTTCTCCATTGAGCACTTCGTCGCGTCGCTGCCGGCGTCGGTGAAAACCATCGCCGTCCTCGACCGCACCAAGGAACCGGGCAGCTCCGGCGAGCCGCTCTACCTCGACGTGGTCAACGCGCTGAGCGAAGCCATGGTCACTGGCAAACGCGTGATCGGCGGGCGGTACGGCCTTTCTTCCAAAGAATTCACGCCCGCCATGGTGAAGGGCATCTTCGACGAAATGTCGAAACCCAAGCCCAAGAACCATTTCACCATCGGCATCCTGGATGACGTAGGCCACACCAGCCTGGACTACGATCCCGCTTTTTCGAGCGAAGTGCCGGGCACCGTGCGCGCACTGTTCTACGGCCTGGGCGCGGACGGCACGGTCGGCGCGAACAAGAACTCCATCAAGATCATCGGCGAGGAGACCGGAAACTACGCGCAGGGATACTTCGTTTACGATTCCAAGAAATCCGGCGCCATCACGGTTTCGCACCTGCGCTTCGGACCGCAACCGCTGCACTCCAGCTACCTGATCACCAACGCCAATTTCGTGGCCTGCCACCAGTTTTCGTTCTTGGAGCGCCTCGACGTGCTGAAATGCGCCGAACCGGGCGCGACCTTCTTGCTGAACAGCCCCTTCGGCCCGGACGAAGTTTGGGATCAATTGCCGCTCACAGTCCAGCGGCAGATCATCGCCAAGAAACTGCGCTTCTACGTGATCGACGGCTACGAGGTGGCCAAAAAGACCGGCATGGGCGGCCGCGTCAACACCATTATGCAGACCTGCTTCTTCGCCATTAGCGGCGTGCTGCCGCGCGACGAAGCCATCGCCGCTATCAAGCACTCCATCGAAAAGACCTACGGCAAGCGCGGCGAGGCTGTGGTGCAGAAGAACTTCGCCGCCGTGGATGCTACGCTGAGCCATCTGTGCGAAGTAAAGGTCCCGGCGGAAGCTACCTCCAGTTTCGACATGCGCCCACCGGTGCCGGCCGGCGCGCCCGATTTCGTGCAGAAGTTCACCGCGCGCATCATCGCCGGCGAAGGCGACGATCTGCCGGTCAGCGCCATGCCGCTCGACGGCACTTTCCCCACCGGCACCACGCAGTGGGAAAAGCGCAACATCGCGCTGGAGATTCCGGTTTGGGACGAAGAGCTATGCATCCAGTGCGGCAAGTGCGTGCTGGTCTGCCCGCATGCCGTGATCCGCGCCAAAGTTTACGAGCCCGCCCAAGCCGAGGGCGCGCCGGCCACCTTCAAAACCGTGCCCGCGCGCTGGAAAGATTTCAAGAGCATGCGGTACACGCTGCAAGTCGCGCCGGAGGATTGCACCGGCTGCGCCCTATGCGTGGCGGTCTGCCCGGCCAAGAGCAAGAGCGAAGTGAAACACAAGGCCATCAACATGGTCCCGCAAGCTCCGCTGCGCGAGCCGGAAGCCGCCAATTGGGACTTCTTCCTGAAGATCCCCGAGATCGACCGCCGCCTGCTCAGCCAAAGCCTGGTGAAGGACAGCCAGTTGCTGCAGCCGCTGTTCGAGTTTTCCGGCGCCTGCGCGGGATGCGGCGAAACGCCCTACATCAAGCTGATGAGCCAGCTCTTCGGCGACCGCGCCATCATCGGCAATGCCACCGGCTGCTCGTCGATTTACGGCGGCAATCTGCCGACGACACCCTACACGGTCAATAACGAAGGACTGGGACCGGCCTGGTCCAATTCGTTGTTTGAAGACAATGCGGAGTTCGGGCTGGGTATGCGGCTGGCCATCGACAAGCAGAAGGAATACGCGGGCGAACTGGTGGCGCGCTTGGGCGGCATCATTGGCGACGAGTTTGCGCAGGCGCTGCTCGACGCCGACCAGGCCGCCGAGTCCGGCATCTTCGAGCAGCGCGCCCGCGTCAAGCTGCTCAAGCAAAAGCTGGCGGCCGCGAACACGCGCGAGACCCGCGACCTGCTGAGCCTGGCCGATGCGCTGGTCCGGAAGAGCGTGTGGATCATCGGCGGCGACGGCTGGGCCTATGACATCGGTTACGGCGGCCTCGATCACGTGCTGGCATCCGACCGCAACGTGAATATCCTGGTGCTCGATACCGAGGTCTACTCCAACACCGGCGGCCAGATGTCCAAATCCACGCCGCGCGGCGCGGTCGCCAAGTTCGCGGCCGGCGGCAAGCCCCTTGCAAAAAAAGACCTGGCTATGATGGCCATGAATTACGGCACCGCTTACGTCGCGAAAATAGCGATGGGCGGCAACGACAGCCACACCATCAAGGCTTTCATGGAAGCTGAGTCGTACGACGGCCCGTCGATCATCATTGCTTACAGCCACTGCATCGCGCACGGTTACGACATGGTCCACGGATTGGATCAGCAGAAGGCGGCGGTGCAATCGGGTTACTGGCCGCTCTTTCGGTACGACCCGCGCCTGGCGGCCGAGGGCAAGAATCCATTTCAGCTCGATTCGCGCCCGCCCAGCATCAAACTGAAGGATTACGTCTACAACGAGACGCGCTACACCATGCTGGCCAAAAGCAATCCCGACGAAGCGCATCGCCTGCTCGACCTGGCGCAGCAGGATGTGCTCGACCGCTGGAAGATATACGAAAACATGGTCCACATGCCCATCGACAGCATGCCCGTGGCGCCCGCCGCAAAGCCCGCAGCACAGGAGGTAAAACAATGATCGACCTGTCCAAGACCATCGACCTTTCCACCACCTATCTGGGGTTGAAACTGAAGAATCCGCTGGTAGCTTCCTCCTCGCCCATGTGCGCGGACGTCGGCAACATCCGCCGCATGGAGGACGCAGGCGCGGCGGCCGTGGTCCTGCATTCGCTCTTTGAAGAGCAGATCACTCTGGAAAGCAACGAACTGGACCGTTTCATTTCGGCTGGAGAGAATGTCGGTGCGGAAAGCACCACGCAATTCCCCGATATGCTCGGCTACAACCGCGGGCCCGAGAGCTACCTGAAACACATCCGCAAGGCCAAGGAAGCGGTGCGCATTCCGGTGATCGCCAGCCTGAACGGGACCTCCGTGGGCGGCTGGCTCAAGTACGCCGAAGAGATGGAGCAGGCCGGCGCCGACGCGCTGGAGTTGAATATCTATTACATCCCGGTCGACCCCGAGTTCACCGGCGAGCAGGTCGAGCGCAACTACTGCGACCTGGTGCGCGAGGTGAAATCCGCCGTGCACATCCCGGTGGCCGTGAAGCTGGGGCCGTACTTCAGCGCGCCGGCGAACATGGCCAAGCGGCTGGAAGCCGCGGGCGCCGATGGGCTGGTGCTGTTCAACCGCTTCTACCAGCCCGACTTCGACCTGGAAGCGCTGGAAGTGGTGCCCAACCTGATCCTGAGCAACCAGTACGAATTGCTGCTGCGGCTGCACTGGATCGCGGTGCTCTACGGCAACATCAAGCCGGACATGGCCCTCACCGGCGGAGTCCACACCGCCACCGACGTTGTGAAAGCCATGATGGCCGGCGCCAAGGTCGCCATGATGACTTCCGCCCTGCTGAAGAAAGGCATCAGCTATCTGGATACGATGCTGACCGAGTTACTCATCTGGCTCGGCGACCACGAATACGATTCCATCCGCCAGATGCAGGGCAGCATGAGCCGTAACGCCGTGCCCCAGCCGCAAGCGTTTGAGCGGGCGAATTACATGAAGGTGCTGAGCTCCTACGCGATGCAGTAAGGAGTGGGGCAGGCCCCAGGCCTGCGCCAGGCCTGCGCGGGTCCCCTGGACCCGCCGGCGAGCCTACAAACGCCCGAACGACTTTGAATAACTCTTCAGTAACTCAGAGACATCCAGGTCGGCAAGCTCCCGCTTGTCCCGAGCGCCCGCAATAAGCTCCATCGCCGTGACCTGTGAAATCGTCCAGTCGCTGGGAAGAGAATCGGCCCACTCAATCGCCTCCGGCATTTCTCTGGAGATGTCGATGAGCACGTCACTATCAATCAGACAAGCCATCCCAATCGATCGAGGACGCGGGCGGGACTCAGCCCCGCAGGTCGCCTCTCAGTCTATTGACATATTCCAGACGGTCAGCCATATCGGCCCTGTCTCTCCACATACCGGCGAAGGCAAACTCTCTCACAGAGCGCCGTCCCGCTCCGGGACGGCGTGGGGAGGGGAGGCGCACCTCGACGATTGTCCCCTCCCAATTCTCGACATTCTCGAGAGGCTATCGTAGCACCGGTAGCGGGGGCCGCGCGAACCAGCCGTCGTGGGGCCGGATGGGGGCCATTCGCCAGATGCAGGGTAGCATGAGCCGCAATGCCGTGCCGCAGTCGCAGGCGTTTGAACGGGCGAATTATATGAAGGTGTTGAGCTCCTACGCGATGCAGTAGGGGACACAACGGGACAATAGCGATGCCCCATCGACCCGTGGGCAGAGTAGAATGAAAGGGTGACCACAGTCGAAACTCCGAGGTTGAAGGATCCCACCCTCGATCCGCATCTGCAGGCCGCCGGCGAGCGCGTGAAGGCCGCAGCCGAGGAGTTGGTACGTCTGGGTATCGCCCGTCCCGACGGCACACGAATTCGCACTGACGTGCCCAAGGATATGCAGGAAGGCGCAGACCGCGACTTTGGCGGCTAATGTCGCCCAAGATGTTCATTGTCGCCGGTCCTCCCGGGAGCGGCAAATCCACAGCGTTCCCAGTTTCCGGCTTTGGCGTCGATTTCTTCAACGCCGACGATCGCGCTGCCGCCCTGAACCAGGAGTGCTACCTACAACATCCCGCGCGCAATTCGCGAACAAGTTAACCATCTGTTCGAAGCCTTCGTGGCAGATCACATCGAACGCCGCGTCAGTTGCGCATTCGAAACCACGCTGCGAAGCGGCATTACTATGAGTAGGCGGCCGCCGCGCGCACCGCTAGGGTCACAGCGCCCCGGAGTCAATCCTGCGTGACATCTACCAGTCGAGCCTCCGCAACCTTGGCCGCGCCGTCCGCGAAATGGACCTTATCCACGTGTACGACAACAGCCGTTGGGGGACTGCGCCTGCTGCAGGCCGAGAAGGGTGAGATCGTCTATCGCGCCGAGCGAATCCCGGCCTGGCTCACCAGGGCGCTCGCAGCATGCGAGGCTTAGGTCGCAACAGGCCGCCTACCAACTCAGCCCGGACCCGATTGGCTACCTAAGGGGTTGATCTGCCGCTCGATCTTGCTGAGGCGCCGGGCTAGATCGTCTATGGCGCGTTGCTGGGCGGTTTGGGTAGCCGACATTTCACTGTCGAGGCGTTCCCCGGTGATGAGCGATTTGCCGATACCCGCAAGTTGGAATTCGAAGGCCGTGAAACGCGCTTCCATGTGGTCGAGGCGGCGCTCGATGTGAGCCAAACGGCCGCCGAGTTCGTCGCGGAGACGGCTGATGCTCTGGTCCACGTGCTCTTCGATAGCGCGCATGGCCTCGAACAGGACTTGATTGTTGGCGCCGATGAGGTTGCGGATTTAGTCGAGGTCTTCTTGGGTCATATGCCGCCGGTTCGCTCTGGCCAGGTACCGGCTCCTGAACTCAGTGTACCCCGTAGGATCGTGCCGCGAACAGGCCTTCTGTTCCATTACGACCTGCCGGATGCGAGGCAGCGTGAGAACGCCGTGCCCAGCCGCAGGCCTTCGAGCACGCGAATCACATTAAGTTGCTGAGATCCTGCGCGAATCTGCCAGATCCCAAGCAGCCTCCATTATCCGGCTCGGTCCGGGCTCTTGCCAGGATTGCAAATCAAAGTGCCGTCAGGGCGCGCGACCACGGGATATGCTACTCCTCCCGCAAAGCCGCCATCGGATCCAGGCGCGCCGCGCGCCGCGCGGGCACATACGCCGCGACGGCAGTTGCCGCCGCCAGAATCAGCACTGCGCCGGCCAGTTGCACCGGGTCCCTCGGCCGCACGCCGAATAGCAGGCTCGTCACCAGCCGGCCGGCAGCCAGCGATGCCGCCAAGCCCGCCGCCATTCCGAGCGCCAGCAGCACCACTACGTCCCGCAACATCAGCCGCACAACGGACCCGCGCGGCGCGCCAAGGGCCATCCGAATCGCGATCTCGCCTTTGCGCCGCGTCACCGCGTACGACGTAATCCCATACAGGCCCACCATGGCCAGCAGCAGCGCCAACGATCCGAAAACGGACGAGAGCAGCGCCACGGTTCGCGGCTGCAACAGCGATTCGCTCACCTGCGTTTCCAGGTTGCGGAACTCCAGCGAGATGCCGCGGTTCACGCCCATAATCGCGGCGCGCGCGGCGGGGATCAGCGTCTCCACCGGCACGTCCGACCGCAGAGTAAAGCGAATGGTCGGCCTCGGCTCGGCATCCTGCCCCTCAGCCAGGTAGCCAATCCTGCGGTCCTGTTCATTAATCCGGTTGTATTTGGTATCTTTCACCACGCCGACGATCTGGTAGACATCATCCTTGTCCATGCCGATGGTTTTGCCGATAGGGTTCGCCGCGCCGAAGAACTGGCGGGCCGCCGACTCGTTCACGAGCATCGCTTTCGGCGCGTTCAGGCCATCGCGATCGCTGAAGTCGCGGCCCAGCAGCAGCGGCGTGCGCAACGTCGCGAAGTATCCGGGCGAAACCCGATTCAGAAACAGCAGCGTGTCCCCCGACGCCTTTGACGCAAAGCCCTCGGGCCGGACCATTTGCGCCCAGCCCTCGGCGCTGATGGGCGTGAGAACCGAACTCGCCGCCGCGGCCACGCCGGGCAACGCCCGCAGCCGGTCGAGGATCTCGCGATACGTGTTCCCACGCTTCGCAGCCGGCACGGCCGCTTGCTCCGCATCCGCCGCAATGATGAGGATGTTGTGCCGAGTGAATCCGGGGTCTACGGCCCAAAGGTTGCGCAGGGTTCCCAGGAAGAGGCCGGCGGCCACCAGCAGCATCAGCGACAGCGCCACCTGGCCGGCAACCAGCGCCTTGCCTGGATTGAATCGCCCCGAAGCGCGCAGAGCGCCGCGCGCATTTTCCTTCAACACCTGATTCAACTCCACGCGCGTAGCCCGCAGAGCCGGTGCGAGTCCGAACAGCACCGCGGTCAAGATCGCCGCGCCAATCGTAAACGCCAGCACCCGCGGATCCAGCGACAGATCCATATCCAGCGGATGCCGCTTGGTCGAAAGAAAGTGAACCAGCACCCGGCCGCCCCACGAGGCCAGCAGCAGCCCCGCCGCCGTGCCGAACATCGAAAGCAGCAAGCTCTCGGTCATCAACTGGCGGATCACGCGCGCGCGACCGGCGCCGATCGCCATGCGCACCGAAAACTCCCTTTGCCGCGCGGCCGCGCGCGCCAGCAACAGATTGGCGATGTTGGCGCAAGCGATCAGCAGAACCACGCCGACGATCGCCATCAATGTGAAGAGCGCCGTGCGATACTGCGCCCCCATCTCCGAGAAGCCGGTAGCCGCCGGCTTCAGGAAGAACGAATTGTTCAGATATTGGTTTTGCGCCTCCGTCGGGAAATCATGCGGCACCGTGGCGCGGAAGATCTCTGGCGCAATCGCCCGCATCCGGTCGCGCGCCCGCTCGATGCTTTCGCCCGCGGGCATGCGCCCCAGTATGCGCAGCCACCACTCCGCCCGCTCATCCAGCGCGCTGTGGCCGGGATGGAAGATGGGGTCGCAAGCGATCGGTAAGGCTACGTCGAAACCCCAATCCGTGTCGAGCCCGCGAAACCAAGGCGGCGTCACGCCCACGATTTCGAAGGTATGCCGGTTCAACCGCACGGTCTTGCCGACCGGGCTGTCCTCGCCAGGAAAATTCCGTTTCCAAAAGTTGTAGCTGATCACGGCCAGCGGCGCCGTGCCGCGCCGGTCTTCGTCGCGCGTGAAGACGCGGCCCTGGATGGCCGGCACGCCCAGCACGCGGAAGAAATCGCCGCTTACCCACAGGCCCGCGGAATAGCGGCTCTCCCCACCATCCGCCAGATCGAAGCGGTCCGGCGCGTAGGCCAGCGCGCCCGAGAATGCCTGCTGCCGGTCGCGCACCTGCTCCCAGATCGGATTCGTGAGCTCGTCGTCGCCTTCAGCGCCGATCCTGATTTGAACCAGCCGTTGCGGATCTTCCACCGGCAGCGACCGCAGCAGCACCGCATTCAGGATGCTGAAGATCGCCGTGTTCGCGCCAATGCCCAGCGCCAGAGACAGCACCGCCGTAACGGTGAAGCCGGGATTTGCCGCCAGCGTGCGCAGGCCGTACCGGATGTCTTGCCGCCAGGAATCGAGCCGCGTCCAGCCCCACGCCGCGCGGCTTGACTCTTGAAGCTGCGTGGCATTGCCGAACTGCCGCCGGGCCGCCGCCTGCGCCGCATCGGGCCCCAGGCCGCCGGCCCGCTTATCGGCGGCGCGCAGGTCCAGATGCAGCCGCATCTCATCCGCCAGATCTTCATCAAAGTGCGCGCCCGAAAGCCGGTAGCGCATTTGCCGCCAGAGTTCACGAATCCAGGTCATTGTCCTTCACCTCAGACTGTTTGCAGAATCTTGTGAATCGCCCCGTTCACCCGCTGGTATTGCTCGACCTCGGTTAAGAGCTGCTTGCGGCCCGCCGCCGTGAGCCGGTAATAGCGCGCGCGCCGGTTGCCCGCCGTCACGCCCCATTCCGCCGTCACCCAGCCCTTCAGCAACATGCGTTGCAGGGCCGGATAAAGCGACCCTTCTTCCACCTGCAGCACATCGTCCGACACGTCCTGAATCGCATTGGCGATCTCGTACCCGTGAAGCTGGCCGTGACGGGCCAGCATCTTCAGGATCAACATGTAAAGGGTGCCGGGCGGGATTTCGTCGCGTCGCGGGTTCTCTGCCATAGTTAGACTATGCCAGTGTCCCACGTGCGCGATTGGGCTGTCAAGTCAGGCCGTGCGGAAGAGCCGTTCCGAGCCTTGCGAGAGCAGCACCCAAAGCCCATAGATGCCCAGCGCGGTCCCGAACGGCACGTGGATCAGATCCAGCACTGAGATGACGATAGTCAGGATGCGCGCCCATGACCGGAATTGCAGCAGTCCGATTCCGGCAATCAAACCGGGCAGCGAAAGCGCCAGCAGGACGAAGAAGATAAAGGCGCCTATACCGCCCAGTATGGGGACGGAGATGTGCGCATCGCCTGAATAATCGGTAGCGCCGATCAAACGTGCTATGCCGCCGAAGAGCAACAACATGCCCAATGCGAGCAATATTCCCAGCGAACCGAAAACGATGTGCAGGATGCCGAGTATCTTGACGTGTTGTTCCATGGCTGCCGCTTATTGTAGGCGCATGCCGCGGCCGTTAGCAACCGCGGCAGTGCGGGTCCTGGAGGACCCGCGCAGGCAGTGTGCGGGCAGGAGGTCTGCCCCACTGTTAGGATGGCTAAACAGCCATGCACAAACTTATATCGATATTCCTCGCCCTTTGTGCCGCCGGTGTGGCGCAGGATCCTCCCGCGCCTGTTTGGCACTTCGCCGTCTCGGGCGACTCGCGCAATTGCGGCGACGTGGTGATGCCCGCCATCTCCGCCGGCGTTCTGAAGAGCGGCGCGAAGTTCTACTGGCACTTAGGCGACTTTCGCGCCATCTACGACTTCGACGAAGACATGGCGCCGCCTGCCTCGTTGCACCTGTCATCTCCCCACCTCAACATTATTTCTTACCTGAAGAATGCCTGGCCGGATTTCATCGATCGCCAACTGCGGCCATTCAATCCCCTGGAGATCTTCCTCGGCATAGGCAACCACGAGACGATTTTCCCGCAGCGGCGCGAAGACTATCTCAAGCAGTTTGAAAGTTACCTGAACAGCCCGCGGCTGCGCGACCAGCGCGATCGCGACCACAACATCGGCGGCTTCCGCACTTATTATCATTGGGTCATGAACGGCTCGATCGATTTCATGTCACTCGACAACGCCTCGGACAATGCATTCGACAAGGAGCAGATGGTCTGGATTCGCGGCCGCCTGGCGGAAGATCGGAAGTCGAGCGCGATCTCGACGATTGTAGTGGGAGTGCATGAAGCGCTGCCGGGCAGCAAGGGCATGAGCCACAGCATGTGCGACTCTCCCGCCGGTATCGAAAGCGGACGCGAAGTCTACAACCTGCTGTGGGATCTGCGCGGGGCCGGCAAGAAAATCTACTTACTCGCCAGCCACTCCCATTATGTGATGGACGATGTCTATCACACGCCTTATTGGAAAGACCATGTGCTGCCCGGATGGATCGTGGGGACTGCCGGAGCCGTCCGCTACCGCCTGCCCCCAGGACAGACAGGATCGTCGATCGCGCGTACGGACGTTTACGGCTACCTGTTGGCCACCGTGCTGAGCGATGGATCGATCCAGTTCGACTTCCACGAAATCAGCCTCGACGACCTGCGCCTGGCCAACGCGGGCAAGACGCCCGATTCGCTGGTCCAATGGTGCTATTCCGAAAACAAAGAGCAAACCATCCCGTCTCCCAAGCTATGTGCGGCCGGCGCGCATTAGCGCTACACTCCAGAGCGGGTCCTGGAGGACCCGCGCAGGCAGTGTGCAGGCAGGAGGTCTGCCCCACTGAAATAAATCTGAACGTTTCCGGCGCGCGGGCAGTCTTAGCTGGTGAAACGCCTTAAGCATGATCGACGCTACGCAAGCGATCGCATTCGAGGAGCCAAGATTGGCAACCCGGCAGGAAACCGCGGCGCGCGAGGCCCGCTTCGCCGGGTTGGTAGAGCGGCAGTCCCGCTTCGTCTTCCGCGTGGCTTACTCTCTTCTGCGCAACTCGCACGACGCCGAGGACGCAGTGCAGGAGACGTTTCTGAAACTCTATCGCACCGGCGCGTGGGAGGCGATCGAGAACGAGCGGGCGTTTCTGGCGCGCGCGGCCTGGCGGATCGCGGTAGATAAGCTAAGGCGCGGAAGGCGCGCGACGATCCCCCTGGATGCAGAACTGGCGTTGCGCGGCGGCGCGAATCCGGAGGAGGCGATGGTGACGGCGGACTGGAATGCGGCCGTGCATCGCCTGATAGACGCATTGCCGCAAGAACTGCGGCAACCGCTGGCGCTTTCGACGGTGGAGGAGATGAACTCGCGCGAGATCGCGCAAGCGATGGGGATTGCCGAGGGGACTGTGCGCACACGCATCATGCGCGCGCGCCAGATCTTGAAGCAGAAGTTGGCAGGGTTGATGGAAGGCCGTTATGAAAAACGATGAGCCGGATGCGTTGGATCGCGCGCTGGACAAGCCCTTGGACAACGCCCTGGCGCAGTATTCCAGCGAGGAGCCTCTGGCCGGACTCGAGCAGCGGGTATTGAATCGGGTACGGGCGGAGGGCGCGCCTCCCCGATCGGGGTTCGGG
>CABECX010000836.1_pt1 | contig 12212 bp, 10 predicted proteins | sample 3422721 | NCBI WGS metagenome assembly CABECX01 (sample SAMEA5534328, study PRJEB31848) | metagenome | biome: tundra; feature: field; material: soil | place: USA | collected 2013-05 | depth 0.15 m | reverse complement strand
CCGTGGAATAGCGCCGGTTCGACCGGTGGAAGGTCCGGGTTGGTGAGTACAGCGAGCAAAGCCTCCGTCGCCCACACAGAGGCGCGTCCGCACAGCCCTTCCGCGAGGGCTGCTCTCTCGGCGTCAGAGTTGCATGCGCACAGAGCCGACAATCTGACGTCCGGATCGCGAATCTCGGAGTAATGCGGTTTCAGAATTTCTTCGATCTTGTCTAAGCGGGATTGATCAGCCATCGCTCACTCCGCCATCGCTGAGGTGCAGGGGCCGCAGTCGGCAGGAGTCCCCAGCATGTCGCCCAATCCTGGGCAAGCGCGCCAGACAACTATGACATCACAACTTCGCAGCGCCCGGCGCGGTTTGCGTCCGGGTCCACTTTGGCCAGCTCGGCACGATACCCCCGCGTTCAGTCTCTAGCTTAAACAATCCTGGGTGGTTCTGTCTTCGGGCAGACCATCCCGGACAGTACGATCCAAAGCATCCCTGATGATTAGCGCTGGCATAGCTGTCTCTTCGGTCTCTCCGTTACCTAACGCCGGCAAAGGGTTGGCCACAACACAAAGTCCACGCTACGCCGATAGCGAGCAACGCGCCACCTGCTGCGCAACGGCCCACATTGCCCCCGGCGGTGGCCACCCCGACCAATGTGGAGACGGCCGCTACACAGCCAAACCTGGCTAGATGGGCTGCGACCCGATGTGCGCGCAAGTTCGCGGCCAAGTGCGCCACGTTGGCGCACGGACGCCACGCTGGTAGAACGGGCCGCCCGCTGTTTCTGAAGCGCGACGTGGGCCAAAGGTGCGCGAACGGTGGCCCGTTCCCCAGCGCGCCGGGAAGCCGGAACCCGGATGTTGTCCCAGGGGCAACGTGGCCCCGATCTTCGCGTGCCGGCGTCCAGAATTCCCGCGTTTATGGGTGCGCCCCCGGACCCACAGGATCTGCGTTTTATGCCGCCGGGTCCACCACGACCGCCGCCTTCGTCATGGCCACGCCCGTCACCACCGCCGCCGGGTTCGCGACCACCGCCTTTCGTCATCTCTGGGCACCCGTAATTCAACAATTTTTCTAACTTGTGCTTCAAAGTCCGATTCCCGCCGATGTACACGCCATGATCATTCCGGACTCGCTCCGTGGTTATGGTGGATCGCCCATGCCGCTCGCCCGCGTGCCCTCGGTCGTCTCCAAGCGACAGGAGTCGAATTCCCACAAGCTCTCCGGCGTGCTTCCGCACCGGCACAGCATTGGGTGCGGCCAGTAGCCGACGGATTTGTTCGGAGTCACTCGACCGATCAAGCCGGGCAACAATGTAGCCATCTTCAGCGAAAACGCGCACAACTCCGCCATGCCCGGACTCTCGGCCTTGTTTTTCGTCCTGCCGGATGGACGGTCTGGGGCGGGCCGCGTTAAGGTAACTCAAGTCGCGGCACCGCCAATGCGTCCACATGAGTCCAGCCATCGGTGAAATGCAGCTCTTGGGATCAGGATGTTGCGGCCGAAACGAATGTGGGGAACGGTTCCGTTGTGGACCCCTTTTCGGATGGCCGCATTTCCTACCCCGGCGACCCGCGCTGCCTCAGGGACCCTATACGTCGCGGGCTCTGCTGAGCGGCTATTTGCTTTGGTCATTTCTTAGCTCAGGACCTCCTGTCTATCGATCTCGAAATAGATTTTGGTATCAAACTGTCTCATTTTGTTCAATCATCTCCTTTTTGGTGCTCCGCTGTCACGCGATTTGATGATGTCATTGTGGGCACTAACAAGACGGGAACGCGCACGCGCGGAGTCGGATTTATACAGCCCGTAGCGCCGCATCCGAAGACGCAGACGGGCTTGAAGCGCCGGATGCGCTCGATATCTTACTGCGATGCGGCCAGCGCCGTCGAGTGGCTGAACGCGACGTGTCGCCGCAAAATGATAATGTCCTATTTGCGCAAAGTAGAAATGTCCTGTTGACGGCTCCAAGCTTGGGGGATGCCAGAAGGACAACTACTGATGACACAAGCCGAACGGGACCGCCTGGTGGCCCTGAAGAAGGCGAAGAAGAAGCTGATCACGCAGAAGGAGGCGGCGGAAGAGCTGGGAATCACGGAAAGGCACGTGCGGCGTCTGCTGCGGGAACTGAAGCGGCGTGGCGACCAAGTGGTGGCGCACGGTCTGCGGGGACTTCCCTCCAACCGCAAGATCAGTGCGGATACCGAACGGGAGGCGGTGGCGATCCTGTCGCGGCCGGTGTACCGGGGATTTGGGCCGACGCTGGCCGCGGAGTACTTAGCCAAGAAACACGACATCGAGGCGAGCCGGGAGACGGTGCGGGGCTGGATGATGGAGGCCAAGCTGTGGCGCGAGCGGAAGCAGCACGTCGAGGAGATCCATGAATGGCGTCCGCGGCGTAGCCGTGTGGGGGAGCTGGTGCAGTGGGACACGAGCACCCACGACTGGCTAGAAGGACGTGGGGAGGAGATGCTGCTGATCAATATGATCGACGATGCGACCAGCCGCTGGTTCGCGTGCTTTGTGGCCAGCGACTCGACGGTGGAAAACATGAACCTGCTGGAGCGATACGTGAAGAAGCATGGGCGGCCGCTGGGTTACTACACTGACAAGGCGTCCCTGTTTCAAACAGCGGTGAAAACGAAACGGGATGGGAGTCGCGCGGGAAAGGACCGGCAGGAGTTGCCGCCGACACAGATCGGCCGGGCGTTGCAGGAGTTGGGAATCGTGTGGATAGCGGCGCACAGTCCGCAGGCGAAAGGGAGGGTGGAACGCGGATTTTTGACCGCTCAGGACCGGCTGGTGAAGGGCATGCGCGTGGCTGGAGTGAAGACCTTGGAGCAAGCCAACCACTACCTGGAAACCGAGTTTCTGCCCTGGGTGAACAGCCCGCTGGCGGTGGCGCCGGCCAGCGCGGACGATGCCCACCGGCCGCTGGAGAAGCATCACGATTTGGCGGCGATTCTCAGTCATGTGGAACAGCGCCGGGTGAACAACGATTACACGTTCCCGTTGGATGCCCAGGTCTACCAGATCGCGCGCAAGGACGTCTGCAGCGGATTGCGGGGTGCCTTCGTGCGGGTCGAGAAGCGCCGGAACGGTTCTGTTGCCGTACGGTTCCGGGACCGGTATCTCGGCGTTACCGAGTGTGCCCGGTGGCCCAAGGTGACGCCTGCTAAGCCTGCTAAAACGAAGCCGCAGGCCAGGCCGGTCAAGCGGAGTGAGTGGAACAAAAATTTCGATCTGAAGAAGGCACCCAAGATCTGGCAGGCCGGCCGAGGTTCCGGCGCCAGGCCGGAGGAATCTCTATGACGGCACCCACTCGGCCGCCACGGGGGTGGCGCGAAGTCCAAAGGCGCCCCGTACGGGGAAACTCTCCAAACGACCGGATTCCACGTGGGCCGGATTGTGATCGTCCCAGGAGAGTTTGCGCCGATGCCTTCCCCGCCACCCCACCGGGACCTGCGAGAATCGAAGCGATTACCAGCAGGCGTTTTTCAGGCATGACGGAATCTATCGGTCCGATGTGGTCTCCACACAAAAACCATACAAACCTGAGGGCGGGGTACCGCCTCCCGTTGGTCGGCCCCCGAGCCCCAGTCCAAGGACGCGACGGAAGGACCGCGCCCTACCCATCGTCCACGATGAGTTCCGGCCGGCTATTCCTCGATCGGGTTGCTCGCCAGCATTGCCCGTCTCCGCTTCACCGGCATGGTCAGAATAACACGCACCCTCTCCCCAGCCCCACAAAACCGGACATTTCTACTTTGCAGAGAATAGGACATTTCTACTTTGCCTTGACAGTGGCTGAACGCGACGAAGGGAACCGCGCAATACCGGCGCGTGCTCGCTGTGCGGCAGGAACTCGAAGAACTGGGAAAGATGCTGGGTTTACTGCGCCGGCAGAGGCGGGAAGCCCGGGCAAGGGGAAAGGGGCGACAAACGCCACCATCCAGGAGGATATTAGAGAGGCAGCGGAACGCGCTGAACTCTACACGCGGTTCCGGGAGCGCCACAATGCGATTAACCGGCTGCTCTCGCGGTATGTCTTTGAGCCGGTCCTCTCCTGGGATCTCGACACCGACGTCTGGCTCTTTTCGACAGTCCCCAAGGACATGCGCGGGCGCACCATTCAGGTTTCGGACGGCGGCACGACCGTTCAGGTGAACGAAGCAGCCGTGGTCGCGGCCTTGGCGCGGCTCGCCGCAAACCGCAAATTGGAGAAGGCCCGCCTGTGCGTGTGGTGCCGTGAGCGCTGGCACGTCTCGGAAAGAGAAATCGACAAATTCTGCTGCGCGAAGTGCCGGCAAGCCTACTATGCGCACTCTCCCGAGTACCGCCCGAAGAAAGCGGAAGCTCAGCGCCGGTATCGCGAACAGCTCAAACGCCACGGTCTGGCCTAACAGAGAAAGGAACAACTCAACCATGCCGCTCTGCCAGCCCAAACGGCCGAAAGGCACAAAGTCGCGAATCTGGTGGCTGGATTTTCATTCTGACGGCCAGTGCATCCGCCGAATCCACTGCGCCGCGCCGAACTCCGAGGATCGCGTACAACCAGGCGACGAACGAACGCCGCCACTCGCCGCGCCACATTGGCCCACATCGTGCCGGTGGCACCCGCTGCGGAACAATGAGGCCACCCGGTCCCAACGTGCGCGCCAGGAGCCAAACGGCTTCCAGTGGTGCCGCGACCCGAGCGGTCGAGGCCGACGAAACCTAACATTGGCGGAAATGACAAGCGGAAGCGCGCCCGCTACGACAAAGAGCCGGTTTGGGGACAGCGCGGTGCTCCGCAGGCTTCGAAGAGCCGCTCGCATTCCTCGCCGGTGATCACACCATCAGATGCAAGCTTCTTCGCAATAGCGCTGATCGCCTGCCACATCTTGGGCGCCTCGATGATCTCGCGACAGCGCTCCTGCACCTCGAACTGGTACTTGCGGTCGTCCTTCCCCGCGCGGAGGGCCTTGACTAAGTTTCTGATGCGCGTTGAATCGCCATTCGGTTGCCGATATTCGTTGGGCTTTCGAATGGGTCGTGTTGGCACGATGCCGGCCGCCAGAAGTTGCGCCAGGTTGCCACCGACCAGCACCATCAGGTCAGATTTGCAGGATTCATACATCGGCACCAGATTGGCTCCGCCAAAGCGGTCGGCGTGCAGCACAAGTCGCCGCTCATGCAAAGACTCACACCGCCAGTAGACCATCGCGGCATGGCCGGCTTCGTGGTACGCGATTGACAGGCGGGTGTCGAGTTCGACAGTGGCCATCATTTCCCTTTCGGCGCGGGCTTGTGTTTCAGTGTTACGCGCGCGGGCCAGGATGTTCGCCCCTGGGATCGTGACGTTGCTCTTCCCAACTTTTGCCGGGTTGAAGACTTGGCGTGACTTGGACGGCTCCGACAACAAGTCCAGACACCTTGGTTTTGCAGGCTGGGCATTCAACGAGCATGAGCGTTATGGAGTTACATTACCACCTTCGGAACGAATCGATTGCCGCCACGGTGCATAGCGAACCGCTCAGACCATCATTCCTGGGATATGCTGGCTTCCACCGGAAAATGGTTCATGCTCACGAGATTTCTTGCCCTATCTCTGCTGGCCACCGCTGCCATGCAGCCCATTACCATCAAGACCACCACGCTGTTCGATGGTCACGGCCACGTTTTCCGGAACCGGCAGATCACCATTGAGGACGGCCGCATCACGCGCATCGCCGGTCACGTTCTCCTTACTATCAACGCGGACTTTGAGCGCGCGGCGAAGGGCTGTTTCGGCGTGATCAGGGGAAAGCTTGAGCGCGACCGCGAGTTGTACGGCTATGGATGGATCGGTTGGGGCCAAGCATTCGGGAACAACTGGAAAACGTGCGGCGGCTTGCCAGGTGGATATGGTGTACCCACCGCCCGTCCGTCCCCTCGATTCGGCAGAAGGGACGAAGACACGGAAAGAGATGGTGGTATCCTTTCGCTCCCTGATTTCGCAACAGGACGTCGGAAAGCTGCCAGTCATTGTGCGATGCAAGCGAAAGTAGCGTCCTCGGAAACGGCTCAAGAACGGAGCGCCCCCCGCGGTCCTGGAACAACCCAGCCCGGTAGGCCGAGCCACTATTCCGCGCCAGCGCCAGGCGCTCGCGAGGCCGCTTACGGGGGGAGCTATTTCCGTTGCGGCGCAGGCGCGATTTGCCCCCAAAGTGGAAGCCGGGAACGAACGAAAGCCGCCGCCGGTCACGCCACGTTCGCCCACGTGGCGCCGCTGGCGCCGAGTGTGACCCAATGCGCCACCGGTGCCCACGGGCGCGCCCCAGGGCCGAAAACCCGCTGCGGGGACGCCAAGCGGAAGGGCCGTGATCGTTCGGGCGCAAGCGACAAGGCCGCCCCTATCGTAGGTGCGTCGATGCGCGCCTGTTGGGGTGCTGACGAATATCGGGGCCGCGTCGAAGGGATCGCACCGGACCTCCTGGCCCAGTTCGAGTTGCTTGAAGAGGGCTTTCGGGGGCGGCCAGGGGTCGTCGTGGTCCGTGGCGGTCGGGGCTGGCAAAATGGACCGGCCCACGATGGATATATACCGGAAGAAGTTTGAAAGTGTCTCACTTGGGTGGCCGGATGTAAAAGGACAAGTGCGGGGGTGCAGTTCAATCGTGCAGCGTGGCAGTTCGAGCGGGAAACGAAGGGCATTCTTATTGCATCCAGATTTTACCTTCGGTGAGGAAATCGGGTACTCGAAACGCATTAGCCTTCGGGTGATTCGCAAGGATTAAACGCAGGGTTTGGACCGATACGTACACTTTCTCCATTATCTCCCTCTGCTCGTGGTAGTACCTCTGATCAAATGTGTTTTCATCAACGGAGTGAGCTGGCTTTTGCCGCATCTGGCGAACAAGCTTAAACACCTGAATCGCCTCGACTATAGGCGTCCTGTCGGGTGTCCTAAAACGCTTCGCCAACCACTCATCGAGCATCTGAATGGTGCCCTTCGGACGCACTTCGATCTTTCCATCCTTTCGGACGTGCTCCGATTCTAAGGCGACCTGCCCCCGGAAGAATTCCCTGTTGAGATTCTCAGAAAGAACCTTATCGAGCAGATGAACAAACTCAATGAATTGCGCAAGCGTAGGCCGGATCAGAAAGCCAAAGCTTGGAGGTTTGGACCCTTCCCGGAATTCGTTCCTGAAGAGCGACTGCCAGCCAATCAGCTTGCACATTTCGTTAACGCAGTGAACCTCCTCCAGAACCGCATCGAACACCGAGACGCCCTCGTACCACTGCCCAAGGATCGCTGATCGAAAGTAGTCTGGGTGCAACTTGTATTTGTGACCAGCAAGGTCCCTTGACTGCCAGATTTGCTGGTGGTCAGGGCTGAAACGGGAAAGGTATCGCAGAAAAACCGCCACAGCGCGGTCCAGCCTCGCATTGAAGGCAAACCCGAAAGACTCCAGCAGCACTTGATCCGGCCGTGCAAGGTCCTTTACGTGCTTACTCTGGATACTGATGCGCCCGGAAACGTCGTCAGAGTGGTAATAATACCTGGGGTCGTTTCGATAGAGTTCTAAGACGGCCAAATCGAAAACTGCATAGGCAAGTTGCGGTTCCCCCAACGCCAGCCGGAGCGTGAATGGGCGACCTTTGTACTTTGCCCGATTCACCGCACGCTTCAAGTGCGAACGTGATGGGTACAGACACGTGCGGTTCAAGTCTGACGCGAGCAATAGCTCAAGCTGCTTCTCCTTCGGCGCGTCCGGGAAACGCTTGATGAACGGATTTTCCGCATGGCTCGTCAAAACGGTAACGCGCCCGCGCCTAACGAGCTTCTGGGCGGTTGAGAGCAGCTCCTCTTCAGGAAGGTTGAAGTCTCTGGCAAGTTGGCGGATGGGGTAGCCGTTGAAATCGCCGGATGCGAGATAGTAGTCCGCGACTCGTTCTACGATGGCACGCGTTGAGAGACTGCGCATTTCTTACGAATCCGGCGATGCTAGAGGTGACACACAAAGCCTCGTTTCCCTGAACTGCCATTATCGCAAACGTTCTCCATGGTGGGAGCGATACTTCGCTCTTCGCGATGGAACGCATTGAGCGTGAAACGCGAGTCACGGAAACGGCTTGCGACAGGCACGCCGGGCGGTTTCCTGCCGGATGATCCGACCTCTTGGGTTCGCCGCGCTGCGTTGTCTCGCTGTTGTAGTAATCTGATCCAAGAATGCTTCAGCGACGCCTTTTCCCTTTGCGATCCATTCGACGACCAACACCAGACATCCCTGCCCCAACGTACCGGCGATCCACAGGCGCCATCCGGTGCCTCTGAACTCCACGGCACCCAAGCGGGCGCGCGGCAGGCGCTCGAAGCCACAGCATATACCGGCGAGGCTCTTGGCCCTCCTTCTCCTCTCGGCTGCGGGAATCGGTGTGGCTACAGTCGTGCTCCAAGCCCAATACACCTTTACATTGCAATCGCCATTCCGCATCCGATTCCAGTGGCCCCTAGTAATTGCCCCCAGGATCTCAGGTGCGGAAGCCGGCGCGGCCCAGGCCGATCAATTTGGCCGGAGGTTGACGGCGTACCAGCAATACGCCTGCAACAAATTCGGGCCGGCCTGCCGCATCGCATTGGCTGTTCAACGCGCCGAAAACCCGCGCGGCACCTGCGAGGTGTATCACTACAACTCCGACGGGACGCTCGATTGGGGCTACTTCCAGATCAACACGGTGCATTTGAAACGAGCGGGGGTGAATCTTCGGGATCTGCTGGACTGCAAAGCTAACATCGACTTCGCGTACAAGCTGTATACGGAGAGGGGCTTTGGACCGTGGACCACGTTCAACAGCGGCGCGTACCGTCAATTCCTGAAACCTGATCGGCGTCACCCAGCGGTCCGTCTACCGGCGGTCTCGTGCGGACGCTACCGGACGTGTTTCGCGGGCGGGTTGCGATCCCCGGCGAATTTCTGCTGATGCCAGTAGGGGTAAGGCAGCGGGAGGGCGCTGACTTCGTCGAGACGTTCCACCTCGGCGTCGGTGAGGGTCCAGGTCGCGGCGGCGAGGTTGTCGCGGAGTTGCTGCTCGTTGCGGGCGCCGATGATGACGGTGTCCACGCCCGGTTTGCGCGTGACCCAGTTCAGTGCGGCCTGGGAGATGGAAACCGCGCGCTGGGCGGCGATTTCGGCAAGGGCATCGACGATTCTGTAGAGCCGCTCCTCATCGACGGTGCCGGGCGCGTCGAGACTGTTTAACCGCGACTCGGAAGGCTTCGTCTGGCTGCGGCGGAATTTGCCGGACAAAAGGCCGAATTGCAGGGGGCTCCAGGCCATAATGCCCGTGCGCTGGTCAAGGCCGGCGGGCACCAGTTCGTGCTCGGCGTCGCGGGCCAGCAGCGAATAGTTGATCTGCTGCGAGATGTAGCGCTGAATCCCGAGCCGGTCCGAGGTGGACAGGGCCTTCATGAGTTGCCAGCCCGAGTAGTTGGAGCAACCGGCGTAGCGGATCTTACCGGCGCGGATCAGATCCTCGAAGGCGCGCAGAGTCTCGTCCAGGGGTGTGAGGGAGTCGAAGTTGTGGGCCTGGTAGAGATCGATGTAATCGGTTCCCAGACGGCGGAGGCTCGCGTCGCAGGCTTCCAAGATGTGGCGGCGTGAGAGGCCGGCTTTGTTGGTGCCGGGTTCCAGTCGAACGAAGACCTTCGTCGCCAGGACGATGTCTTTGCGGCGCGCGCCCAGTGCCTGGCCGAGCACTTCCTCCGACTTGCCAAACGAGTAGATGTCGGCGGTGTCGAACAGGTTTACGCCTGCTTCGATACAGATTTCGATCTGGCGCCGCGCCTCCTCCGTTTGCACGTTGCCCATGGCGGCGAACCGTCCTTCACCGCCCAGCGTCATCGTGCCGAAGCTCAGCACCGAAACCTCCAGACCGCTCGCGCCTAACAATCTGTATTCCATGCCTTCTCCTCAGACCAGCATACCCGAGGTGGACGAGCACTTGATAAAGTCGGCTTGCCCGGTTGATGCAGAACCCCCCGATCCGGTAATGTTGGTGCTGGAGTTGCGCCCTGGAAATCCACCTTATCGACGGCACATACGAGTTGTTCCGGCACTTCTACGCCCTGCCCTCGGCCCGCGACCGGGACGGCCGCGAGGTCGCCGCGGTGCGCGGCGTGCTCGGGTCGGTGCTGGGCATGATTCGCGGCGGCGCCACGCACGTTGCCGTTGCGACCGATCACGTTATCGAGTCCTTCCGCAATGGGCTGTGGCCAGGCTACAAGACCGGCGAAGGGATCGCGCCTGACCTCTGGTCCCAGTTCGGTCTGCTTGAAGAGGTGCTGTCGGCGGCGGGCGTCGTCGTCTGGCCCATGGTGGAGTTCGAGGCGGACGACGCGCTGGCGGCTGGGGCGGCAGCGGCGGCACGGGACCCGCGTGTCGAGCGCGTGATTATCTGCACGCCCGATAAGGACCTCGCCCAATGCGTGCGCGGCACGCGGGTCGTCCAGTTGGATCGCCGGAGGCGCGTGACGCTCGATGAGGCCGGCGTGGTCGGAAAGTTCGGCGTGTCGCCGGAGTCGATTCCCGATTACCTGGCGCTGGTCGGCGACGCGGCTGACGGCTACCCCGGATTGCCAGGCTGGGGGGCGAAGTCGTCGGCTGCGGTTCTCGCCAAGTTCGTCGACCTGGAATCCATCCCGGCGGACTGGAGAGAATGGGGCGTGAACGCCGCCAACGCCAGCGCCCTTGCGCGCACGCTCAGCACCGAGAGGGACCACGCACTGCTGTTCCGGACGCTCGCAACTCTCCGCACCAACATCCCGCTGTTTGAGGACGTGAACGAGCTAGAGTGGCACGGCCCAAAGGCTGGCTTCGAAAGCCTGGGGGCACGACTCGACGCGGCAGTCACCGGGAGTGGCCAGCACACGGGTCGTCGGTCAGGAACTCGCTCCCCGGATCGTTCCGCCACTTGATTGAAGTGGTGGTTGTCCGCCCGCCAAGACCGCGAGGTTGCGCCCATCCACAACTCCGGGAGGCCGACTCGCAGGTCAGTCCATAGTCCGCGATTCTGGTTTCACGCGAATCTATCGGGTTGGTACACTAGCCGAGAGGTTTGATGGACATTCGCTGTGTGGTAACAGGACAAGACACGTCCGGCAAATCGGTATTTGTCCGTGATGCGCCGGTCGCGCCAGTAACGCTCGCTCTTCTTCCGGGTTTTGAGTTTCACCGCTTGTGGGGGAGCGAATCGGTCGTTCAGCTTCCGTCCAATGGGACGGCGCCGCCACATCCTGGCTACTTCCCGCCGAAGAGCGGATTCCGTTTTGGGTTTTTCACCATACCACCTGAGGCAGATTCGGAAGTCGCACCTGCTGATCTGGCTGCCGCGTTCGGCGAACTGCGGGAGAAATTGCCTGGCATGGCCGAAGTGCTGGAACCCGAGAATCCGGGCATGCACACCACGGATACGGTGGACTTCGATGTGGTTATTTCGGTGAGGTTTATCTCGAACTCGATGATGGCTCCGAGGTTCTGCTCAGGGCGGGAGACTGCGTAGTGCAGAACGGAACGCGCCACGCTTGGCGCAACCGGTCCCCGGCGAACTGCGTCATCGCCGTTACGTTAGTGGGCGCGGAACGTGGCAAGTGAGATCGACCATAGAGAATTCGCCTGGCCTGATAGCCAACAACTCGGAGGCATCACCGGCACCGCCTAACCCGAGGAGAGGATGGTGAAACTTGGCGTCATGTGATGCAGCGTCCGGGGCGGTTGCCGTTGAATAAAGCGCGGCCTTTTTAGGACACCCTGAACGGCAAGTTGCTCGAAAGCGTGCCGTTGGGCGTTACCACCTGGACCGTGCCGGTGGTCGCGCCAGCGGGGACGGTGGTCGTAATTAGGTATCTCGACACCACGGTGAAGGTAGCAGCCGTGCCGTTAAAGGTGACGCTGGTTGCGCCGATGAGATCGCTTCCCAGAATCTTGACAGCGGCTCCCACCTTGCCGGAGGTAGTCTGCGTTTCTACAAACGGGCCAAGACCCACGGACAGGCTGAAGACCGTACCGCAGCCGTTGCCTAACATGCAGCCGCCGATGGTGGCCCCTCCCACATACGTTGTCCCGTAGAAGTCCCCATTGGTAGCCTGGACCAGCGCTGCGTAGGGGTATTCGCCGTCCGTGCACCTACTTTGGGAGCAGAAGCTGTAGAGCGTGGTCAGTTTGCCACTCGGGGTGATTTTGAAGACCGTGCCACCACTACCATAT
>CABECX010000833.1_pt1 | contig 12217 bp, 11 predicted proteins | sample 3422721 | NCBI WGS metagenome assembly CABECX01 (sample SAMEA5534328, study PRJEB31848) | metagenome | biome: tundra; feature: field; material: soil | place: USA | collected 2013-05 | depth 0.15 m | reverse complement strand
GATCTAGGGACGTACCAAGGATGGCGGCCTCCGGTTCATCGCCAGGGAACACCCAGTCAGATTTCGTGGTGGCCTTGCGCGCCTTCAGCATGTCCGCCGCGCGTGCGGTCAGCCGGAGATTGCGTTTCGCGTTGCGCGACTTTCCGCCGCGGATGACGATATATCCGAACTTGGCGTGCACGGCCTGTTGAAGCCGCACGTCCGGCCACTGCAAACCCACCGCCTCACCCGGCCGCACGCCCGTTTCCAGGATCAGGATCGCTACATCACGCAACGGTTGCGGCGCCGCTTCCAGGTACTTCGGTTCCAGCGCGTGGCTCAGAACGAATTCCCGGTTTCGCTCGCCGCGCAGCAACCGGATGCGCGGAACGCGGTCCAGGACCTTCCATTCTTGCGCTAGCCGCAGTAAACGCCGCAGCGTCGCCAGTTCACGGTTCACGGAGGCTGGCGACAAAGGGCGCCCGTACCGAGAAGGCTGCCGAGTCCGTCGTTGCTTGTAGCCGTCAATTACCGACTCGTCAATGGCGTCCAGGTGCGCGCCGGCAAGCTGGGAGTCCGAGAGCAGGCGCCGGAGCTTCTCTTCGTAGAATCCCATCGTCGCCGGCTTGTCTGCGCAGACGGTCTCGATCTCACGCTGAAAACGTGGCGCGAATTCCGCGAGTGTAGGCGCCGGCGGGTGTTCATGGATGCCGGCCTCGCCCTTCGCGAGCCGGACCCGATGCGCGGCCTCGATCTGGCGAGCGGCCTTGTCATTGCCGGTACGGGCGCTCTCGCGGATGCGCTCGCCGTTGAAGCTGAATTCGTACCAGTAGACATGCCCGCGCTTGTAGATGGACATAACAGCCTTAATCTCCCTTCGGCACCGCCTGCTGTTGGTGGTTCCAGCGCGCCGCCGCAGCCTTACGGGCAACCTCGGAGCGCTGCTCGGGTGTGAGTTTTTGGAGCCTCGCTTTCCCGCTCGCCTTGCCTCCCTTGCGGCCGATTTGCGAAAGATACTCTGAGACTGCGCTCTTGCGGGCCATACTTGCTCTCATGCTAAAGCCGTTTCAGGAAAAACTCAAGCTGCTGCTGGTTCTGAAGCCAAAGCACCCAAGTCCGCCAGTTAACCATTATGTGGACTAGCCGGAGTCTTCCTCGCCCCCTTCGCGCGCCTATGACCGTACGCTACGCCAACTCCTCCTCGCCCCCCTTGACCCGGCCGCCGAACTCGACCTCGCAAAACGAGGCGAAGGAACACGCTTTGTAACTACAAAAAGTGGACGAACGGTTTGGCAGGTAGATTCCATCGCGCATGGCCTCCCGCACCAGCGGATACAGCTTCTCGGTCATCTTCAAATCCGCCGCCGAGACCGTATATTCCTGGGTAACGACTTGGGGGCTCTTGGTGGCCACCAGGTGATCCACGCGAGCTTTCCCGTTGGCCCCCGGGCAAAGCTGCCGGTAAGTAGCCAGTTGGAACGCGTAGTCGGCACTAACGCCGGTAGGCTTGCGCGCGGCCGTCTTCAGGTCGATGATGCGCCCGCTCGTATCCAGCAGGTCCACGAAGCCGCGCACCGCCACGCCGCCGATGACGCCCTGTACCGGGAGTCCAGCGCGGCCGGTTCGATCTCCGGCGCCACTTCGTCGAGGTACTTGCGCGTGAGCATGGCGGCTTGGCGCTTGAGCAGATCCACATCTTCATCGGCGCTAAAGGCGGCGACTGCAGCTTCGCGATCCCAGGCATCCTCAAAGCATGCCTGCAGATCGTCGGGATCGGGCGAGGGGCCGTCCAACTTGGCGCGGAAGAACGCTTCGGCCATCTGGTGTACGACGCGCCCGCGAACCAGCGAGCCGTTGGGTGGGTCCGGCAGGCCGAGCGCGTATTTGTAATACCACTTGGCGCCGCAGTCGCGAAACGTGCGCACTTGAGACGGGGAGAGCACGGTGCCCAGGTCGTTCAGCGTCGCCGGTTGCGGCAGAGCCGCGGGGATTCCCCGCGGCTCTAGTTCGATCGGGAGGCTAGGCAACATGGTTGCCTCCCTGCTTGGCCAAGTTGATGAACGCCGTGGTAAGCAACGTTTTCACGTCTTCAGGCTTGACGGCGTTGCCGTGCTTGGTGCCGGCATAGTTCAGCGCCGCCGCGAAAGTGTCGATCAGCGCGGTGGTCTGGCCGAGCAGGACTTGTTCCCATCTCTGGTGAATGTCGTGTTGGGGCGGGTGGCCGTTGTGCGCCGCGCCGTTTTTGCTACCATTGCCGTTGACGATCGGCTGTTCTAAATTTGGGGCAGCCACGCTTCCCGGCGCGGGTGTTAGCGCACTCGTGCCGGGCTTACCGTTACGAACGGTGGCGATGGACTGCCGTAACTGATGCTCCAGGGCACTCTCCGCGGCCGGTGCCGCTTGCACCTCGAACGTTCCGTCGGGCTGTTCGCCCAGCGGGGAGCCTACTTTCTTCACGATCCACTGGATGCTCTTCCGGCCGCGCCCCTGCGTGACCTCCGCTTTGCAAATCTCGATCACCTCTCCCTTCTGCACACAGAGTTTCTTGAGTTGATCGGCGATGATGTTGCCCACCATCTCGCTCACGAAGAACACGCGGTTGTCGGTGGTGGAGAACAAGTGCTGGACGCCGCCAAATTGTGAATCGACGGGCTTGCCCTCCAGGTACTGCAGGGCCAGTTCGACAGGGAGGTTGGTTTGAAACTGGATTTTTTCGGACATGGCTATGCCACCTCCGTCAAATTGTTGAAGTGGGGTTCGGCGGCCGTCGCCGGCTGGCGCCGCGCGATCCCATCATCCTCCGCGTCATCACCCGCGGCTTCAGCCTCCATCGTGTACCGGCGATCGGCTTCGTCGGCGGCATCCCAGTGGGCTTGCAGTTCTTCGGGGATTTCGGGTTCTTCGGGTTCCGGTTCTTCGTCTTCCGGCGGATCTGGGTTGAACTGGTCGTAGTAGTCCAGGTCGCTTGGAGCGTTCCACATTGAGTACATTCGCTTTTCCTTTCGCGCTTTAGAGCCTCGCGGCTTTTGTCATCGCTGTCATTATGACATGCATACGTATGCATGTCAAGAAGAAAAATGCCTACGTATGCAGTACAATTAAAGGCGATGGCTAAGAAGAATCGTGCAGCTCAGGAACTCATCCGCAGGCGATGGGACAAGACCCCGCCGGAGGAGAGGTCCGAAATGGCGAAGCGGGCGGCAGCAGCACGTTGGGCCGGTCACATAGCAAAACGTCCGGCATCCGCCCGGAAGAGACCGAAGCACGACCAAGAAGCGGCCGGGGGTGCATCGGACGCGCTCTCCCTTCCCCGTGGAAAGACGATCTGATCCGACCGCACCGCACCCGTGTCCGGAGCGTGTGCCATGAACGGTTACCAGCGCATTCAGGCCGCCCTGCGCGGCGAACAGCCCCACCGCCCACCGGTCATCTCCACCACTTCATGCACGCCGCCCGGGAGGCGCATGTCACCATGGCCGAGTTCCGCCAGGACCCGCGCGCGCTCGCCCGGTCGTTCATGCAGTCCATCGAGAAGTATGCGCTCGACGGCGTCATGGTCGATGTCGACACCGCCACGCTGGCCGGCGCTCTCGGCGTGCCGGTGGAGTTTCCTGCCGACGAGCCCGCCGTCGCGCGCGGCGCGCGATTGGCGAGCCTCGCCGATGTGGATGCCCTACCGCCGCCCGACATCGCGCGCTACCCCGTCGTGCAGGTCTGGGTCGAAGCCGTGCGCCTGCTCTGCGCGCACTTCGGTAACGAGGTTTTCATCCGTGGCAACTGCGACCAGTGCCCGTTCGCCCTCGCCGCGCTGGTGCGCGGCATGGAGGGCTGGCTCACCGATATAATGGATCCCGAACTCGAGCCGTTCGCCCACCGCTTGCTGGATTACTGCACGGAAGCCACGTCGCAGTTTCTGCGCCTGATGAGCGCCACCGGTGCGCACATGCTCTCCAACGGCGACAGCGCCGCCGGGCCCAGCGTCGTCTCGCCGCGCATCTACCGCCGCTTCGCCCTGCCTTACGAGCAGCGCATGGCGGCGCTGTCCCACTCCCTGGGCGTCCCGTACGCACTGCATGTCTGCGGCAATACCAAGGCGATCCTCGCCGACCTGGTCACCACCGGCGCCGACGCCCTGGAACTCGACTACAAGACCGACGTCCGCCTGGCCCACGACCTCATGAAGGACTCCACCGTCTTCATCGGCAACCTTGACCCCAGCTCCGTCGTCACGCTCGGCACGCCCGCGCTCGTCGAAGCGAAATCGCGTGAGCTCATCGCGCTCTTCGGCGACACCCACCGCTTCATCCTGAACGCCGGTTGCGCCATCCCCGCCACGGCGCCCGAGGCCAACATCCGCGCTATGGTGCAGGCTGCCCGGGTCGTGGTGACCGTGCAACCGCGCTCGGCCTGGCGCCCGCCAGCCGGGAAGCGCATGCAGCGTGCGCTCGGTCGCCAGGCCCGGAATGTGACCCGCGGGCGGGCGATGACCGGGATGGAGCATGTCCGTCGGCATGGCACGAAGAGCGGCGACGCCATCGGCCGGCCAAAGCGCACGTTCGACCGCGGCGAGGTGCTCCGGGAGAAGTTTGTTGGGGGTGCGGTGAGGGAGGCGAGGTGCATCGATACGGCAAGGCTTTCCGCTGTGGCGGGCGCTCCGGTGCGCGCGGCGCAGAAGGGTAACCGCCCAGAGTGCGCCTGTTTCGAAGCCCGAGACATCGGCGAATACGACACATGCCCGCATGGATGCGTTTACTGCTACGCGGTCCGGAATCGGCCCCTCGCTCAGCGAAGGTATGCTCAGCACGATCCCGCCGGCGAGTTTCTCTTTCCGCCGCTCAATCTGCCCGACAACGAATCCGGCCCTGATGAACCATTTCAGATCGTCCTGTTTGAGTAGATTGAAGTCGGCACTGAAGCGCATCTCGCATGCGCAGGCGTTGGGTCCGAATCGCGAACCAGCGTGAAAGAAACGGTGGGCATCCCGGCTTGGAGGATTCCCAAAAGTTGTGCTTGTGGAAGGCGATTGGCGATGCTGCTAAGCCCTTTCAATCGCACGCTGATCCGGCAACGATTTGCCAGGCTTTTTGGAATACCGAGCCGAAGCTCCAGGCCGGTCGCAATTCCCGCACAGTGGCCTATGCTGTCCCAGAATCTTTACTTTTCGGGACAGCGCTCGAAAAGCTCGCTTATCGACAGAAACGAAAGGCCTTAGGCCCTCCGCAACACCATTTCGGGACAACCGCGCCTCCTGTTGCCCGCCACGGTGCGGTCCTATCCAGCCCTCGCCAATGGAAAACTCTACGTGCGGAATGAGCGGACGCTGGCGTGTTTCGATCTGAGGTAGTGGCCGAGGGTCGCCGTGTGCCTGCGCGTCCGTCGCGCAGCCATCATCAACGAAGCGACGGCTGCGCAGGTCGTGAATGAATCATGCCATCGAATGCGACGATCCGGCTTCGTCCGAGCCACATCATTCCAGCTAGAGTGGCAAAATAGTCGAATGAGCAATTGGCCCGCAGGGCCGGTTATTTATGAGATCAATACGGCAGCCTGGCTGAACCAGTTGACCGAACAATGCGACACGACGATCACCTTGGGTATCGTACCCCAGTTCGAGTTGGAGCGCCTGGCGGCACTTCAGGTCGACGGTCTGTGGTTGATGGGTGTGTGGCAACGCAGCCCGGCATCGCAGGCCATTGCGCAAATGGATCAGGGCCTCCAAAGCGAATACCGTCGGGCGTTACCGGATTGCACGCCCGAAGACGTCCTGGGCTCGCCATATGCGGTTTACAAATACGAAGTCGATTCCAGGTTTGGGGGCGACGGAGCATTGCGCGACCTGCGCCGTCGTCTGCGCGAATTGGACATTCGCCTGATACTCGACTTCGTTCCCAACCACCTGGCCCGCGACCACGAGTGGGTCCAGAAACATCCGGAACACCTGGTGCAGGGAACGAATGCGGACCTTCGGGATCGGCCACATGAATACTTCGCCTCCGGCGGGCGCGTCTTCGCCCACGGGCGCGACCCCAATTTCCCGGGCTGGACCGACACCGTACAGATCGACTATCGACGCCCGGAAACGCGACGCGCGATCATCGACGTCCTGTGCTCGCTCTCGAATCTCTGTGATGGATTGCGCTGTGACATGGCTATGCTTGTGACTGCGAATGTATTTCGCCGAACGTGGGGTGGCGGGTGTGAGCCGTCCGGCGCTGAGTTCTGGGTGGATGCGATCCGAGCGCTGAAGTCGATAAACCCGGGTTTCCTCGTGGCCGCCGAAGTGTATTGGGGCCTGGAGTACGAGCTTCAACAACAAGGCTTCGACTACACCTATGACAAGCGCCTGTACGACCGGTTACTCGGATCGGATGCGGAGCAAATCCGACGACACCTCTTGGCTGAAATCGACTATCAGCGCCGCCTCATGAGATTCATTGAGAATCACGACGAAGGACGCGCCGTCACGATGTTTGGCGCGGCTCGCAGTATGGCGGTGGCGACGGCTGCTCTGACGCTGCCCGGCGCGCGCCTGATCCATGAAGGGCAAATCGAAGGCAATGCGATCCGTGTCCCGGTACAGCTCCGGCGCCGTCCGGCTGAAGCGTCCCATGCAGCCCTGGAAGACTTTTATAGGCGTCTGCTACGGGGATTGAAGTTGAGTCCCTTCCACGAAGGCGACTGGAGACTACTTCAGTGTCGGGAGGCATGGCCTAGCAATGGCACATATTGGAACTTCGTAGCCCATCGCTGGACTGAACGGGATCAAGTTCTGTTGATCGTCGCCAACGTTTCCGACCAGCCAGCTCAATGCTGTCTGCCGCTCGAGTTCCCAGCTCTGACCGGATGCACGTGGGACCTATGCGATCTGCTCCACGACGTCCGGTATGAGCGGGAGGGCGACGCCATGCTGGATCCCGGTTTGTATCTAGATGTTCCCGGCTACGGCCATCACATCTTTCAGTTCCGGCTCAAGGATCGCCAAATTCCCGCGGGCGTATCGCGGTCTGGCAGCCTGTGTGCGAAATGATGCGGCCAGCATTGCCGAGCCGCGCGCTACTCATCGGCGAGGGAGAGGACTTTGAGTAAGCCCTCGGCCACCGACGAGCAGCGCCACCCTGCGCAAAACGCGCGGGGCGCCGAGGCGAGCACGTGCAACGCTCCTTCGCCCTTTGCCCTCGCGGGCCGCTGCAAGACACGATCCAGCTGCGGGGCAGCGCCGAGCCGCACCGGAATGCGACACAATATCACGCCCTTTGGGAGGGCTTGGAGATTGTCGCTTCGCTGTAACTCCACCCCGGCCACCGTGATCGTCACCGTTGCGCCCCAGGCGCTCGGCTGCGTCCCACGGCACGCAATTGCTATCGAGCGTGCCCTGATGGAGCCGCGGGGTGATGGTGGCGTACGCGCCGCGCATCGCCTTGCCCGTCGCCGCGACCGCCGGCGTGGGAATGGGGATGGGCGCCGCGAAATGCACTCGCAGCCATGGGCCAGCACGCCCCTGGCGAAGTTGCGCCGGGCGATACCTGGAAAGCCGAGTCGGTCGACGAGGCGCGCGATCGCGCGTCGCCCGGCGTCTTCAGCCCATGCGCCCCGGCGCCCCGCCGAACCGCCGCGCCACCAGCCGCCGGACACGATGCGGCCGAGGAGCAACGCCGAGCCGCACGTCGTGCGCCGCTGGGCGCGCTCGCACGCGCACGACCAGCAAAACTCACGCGATCCAAGACGATCACTTGGGCGTTGAGGATTCCACCGCGGTCTTCCATTGCTGTAAGGCAGCCATTCTGAACGTTTTCGCGTGGATGGCGCGGGCGCGCAGGGCCCGGCGCGTTCAGGAGCGCGTGCGCCTGCCGGACCTGACGCCGAATCGAACTTCGCGCTCTTCACGCGCGCGATGCCCGGCGGCCAGTTCCGGCGCCAGCCGCCCGTTGCGCGACCGCCAGCGTGCGGATAGAGGTGCGGGCTGCGCGCAAGACGCCTGCAGCCATCATTTGCAGGGCAGCGGGTGGCGGGTGGCGCACCATTTTTCGAGTGCGCCGCTGATCCAGGAATGTCGGCGAGCGGCCACTTCACCGGGATGGCGACGCGGCAAAGGCAGGGAACGGTCCGTCTGCCCATTTTCATGGAACGGCGTTTCACGGGAGTGATCCGCGCTTGACCGCCAAGCTTCCCAGATCCGGACTTCTGGAGAGCACCGTCCGGCAGATCGGTGCATCGGGCGTTTCGCAGCCAAGTGGACGTGGAATTCCCAGGAATCTCGTTTTCCAGGAACCCCACTTCATGGCCGCTTATCGGACATGACGCCAGTGTTCGTTCGAAATCGCCTACTTTCTAGACGAGCCGATTCCCAGCAGAAACTGCACCTCGTAGTCATGCGGGGGCCGTAGATAGAACGCGACGTCGTCGGACGAGGGACTGCGCGGGACTGTCCACTTCAGGCATCGGATTTCAGGTGTAATGCGCACATCGCCGGTTTGAATCCCGGTTCCGGCTTTTAAACACCAACGCACGGTCATTTGTTGAACCTCCCGCTGGGAGTCCGCGGACGCAATTCGGATAACGCCTGATCGCCGAAAAGCTGCGGTGGACGCCGTCATCATCTCTACGCGCCGGAATGGAAGCCACCTATGCCTGGATCGCCGCGCAGGTGAAAGCCGGGCGACAGTCGGTGGGCAAACCCGGTCAGGCCACCTTCCCCGTTACGCCAACTGCGCCGTAATCACCTGATTCCGCGTCCCCCGCCCCCCGTATCCGGCTTCTTGCTGTTGATCCTCGTTTCCAGCGCATCGATGCGGGCGGCCTGGAATGCCGGTTGCTCGGCCTTCGCAATCGTGAGCGCCTTTTGGTAGTACTGATTGGCGGCTTCGGATTGGCCGTTGGCGTCGAGAACCTGCCCCAGCGCCTGGTTCACGGCGGCCGAGTCCGGCGCCTGGGCTAAGGCCTGTTGCGCCAAGGCAAGGGCGGCAGGGGCGTTTCCTTGGCGGAGGAGCGCCTGCGCTTTCGCATCGAGGCTCAGCGCCCCGGCCAGAGGGATATCGAAATGGCCGTCGTAGACGAAGACGCCGTAGTCGATGATCGCCGCCGGCTTCAGATTCTGAAACTTTCCGTACGGGTTGAGGCGGCCCACGCCGGTTTCAAAGCCGGAAAGAACGCCGGAGCTGATGAGCACCGGTCCGTCGACGGCAGGCGGCGTGTCCGGGGACTGAACCTCGGCCGTGTACAACGGCGTGCAAGGAATGCCGTAAGAGGCGGGATCCACCACGGACTGGCTGAAATAGGCGAACCAGCAGTTCTTGACGCCGCGCGCATCGAGATAGCGCTTGACGGATTTGAGCTGCTGGCCCCAATCGGCGCTGGAGTCGCTGACATACTTGTAGGCGTTCGCCGGGCCGCCGAAGGCCTCGTTCGTATACGCTATGTAGTCGGGGAAGGCATGAAGGACCGACACGGCTTGAAAGACCAGCAGCAAAACCACGGCGTAAAGCCAGCGGCGATTGCGCACCGCCAAAGCCCAGGCAGCCCCGGCGATGGGAACCGCGAGGAAGATATAGACGGGTAGGATGTGCCGCACGCCGATATTCATGCCGCCGGTCATGGAGAACGCCATGTAGAGCGCGGCGGGAGTTACCGTGTAGAGAATTTCGCGGGAGAGGCGTAGTTTGCCGGCAATGACCGCCCACGCGCCGATCGCGAGCAGGATGAGAAACGTGAGGCTCGACTTAATGAGCATGGTGATGGGGAAAAAGAACCAGACCGCGTGCGGGTGGACCACGCCCAGGATATAGCTGGTAAACGACTTGGCCTGAGAAAGAATGTAGGCGAAGGCGTAGGTATAGGGCGCGGGCAGCAGGTGTAGCTTATCGACCTCAGCGAGCACCTTGGCGTCAAACGCGCTCGGTACGCGGCTGAGTTGCGCCGCCATGGGAGGATTGAACGGCACGGCGTCGGCTTGGGCGTAGCGGAAGCCGTAGGCGGCCCACAGGATCATTATGGAGATTGCGCCAATGACCGCCAATGCAAGCGCCAGGCGCCAGGCGTGGCGCGCGGTCGGGACGGGTGGAACATCGGGCGCGAGCTTCTTTGGCCACAGAAGCTCGAAGGCGGCGAGGAGCACAAGCGTGGGAAGCAGCAGGATGGAGCTGTGCTTGGCTGCGAGCGCGAGCCCCACGACAAGGCTAGTCCCGATGAGGCGCCACACCGCCGGGAATTTCACGTAGCGGTAGAAGGCATACATGGCCCAGAACATGAAGAAGGCGTTGCCCGAATCCAGGGTAGTCAGCGCCGAATGGCCCATGAGCGTGGGGTCGAATGCGATAAGGCCGAGCGCGACGAATCCGGCGCCCAGGCCGAACATTTCCCGCGCGGCGGCGAAGACAAGAATCGCCAGCAGGAGCGTGAAAACCGAATCCGCCATGCGGGCGCGGAACATGATGGTGTTCGCGTCGTTCTGGAAGACGAGCGCCTTGCCGGCCTGAAACCCCAACGGCTCGTAGGGGAGCCTTGGGATTGGCGGTTCCGGCAAGTTCATGCCGATCAGGGGCAGGGTGATTAGGCGCGTGATCAGGGGTGGATTCAGGGTGACGTAGCCATGCTTCCATTGCAGGTAGCCGGAGTAAATATGAAAGGGCTCGTCAAAAGTCGCCGAGTTGTCGCGGGCCATCAGGAACATTTGGAGGAAGATGACGAGGAGAAAGGCGGCGACGACTCCGAAAACGACAGGTTTGCGATTGGCTAGTTTCATGGCGCCTCCACAGTGCCCAGGCGCGGCGGCCGAGGAGTGACAGATCCAGACGGGACCATTGATATTCGAAGCGCGAGTGTATCACGGCGCGCCCCCGTAGGCTCCGAAACCGGATACGCGGCAGAGCGCGAAGGGACGACAGCCTCTTAATCGCGTATGGTCCAAACTGGATCTGCTGGAAATTGCGCTACTTGTCCGAAGGCCAAGCGCTATCCGCAGCACGAAGCGCCATTACGCGGGGGTGAGCGGCGATCATTGAAGTGATTCTTCTCCACCTCAGGAGCGACCTCTCCAACGCGCCGGGGAGGGCCAAGGAGTATTTTAACCGATGTGTTCCCCTCAGTTCCGCCAGATCCCGGATGCGCCGGGCAGACACACGGCGTTGTGGCCGAAAGACGGGGTTCAATTCCTTCGACATTCCGGGCGGGACAGCGGACCGTCGGGGTCCGCAATCGCGAAAGTCAAAGTCCGAGATCCACTTTCCTGGCACAACTCCTTCCGAGCGCCCAACCATTCGCCCACATTCGTCGAAGCCGCTCCAATAGCGATCGGTTTAGATAAGATTAGAGCGATGATAGCCATGCGCTCTTTAGCGGTGTTCGATCTCGGTGGCGTGCTGATTGACTGGAACCCGCGTCACTTATATCGCAAGCTCTTCGATGGAGACGAGAAAGCGATGGAGCATTTTCTGGCGACGGTTTGTACACCTTCCTGGAACGCTCAGCAAGATGCGGGACGAACGTTTGCCGACGCCTGCGCCTCCGTGAGGTTGGCTCATCCGCGCCAAGCGCGGTTGATTGACGCCTGGTTCGAGCGTTATGACGAAATGCTGGCAGGGCCGATCCTCGGCACCGTTGACCTCCTCACGGAACTGCGCGCTCGCGGGGTTCCTCTGTATGCTCTCAGTGATTGGTCCGCGGAAACGTTTCCTGTAGCCCTGAAGCGATTCGAGTTCTTGCAATGGTTTCGAGGAGTCTTGATTTCTGGCCAGGTCGGACTGTTAAAACCGGACCCGCATTTTTTTCAGCTTTTCCTTGAGACTTTCGCAATCGATCCTGCCCGCGCCATCTACATCGACGACCGGAAACCGAACGTAGCGGCCGCTGCTGCTTTTGGCATGGAGGGCATCTTATTTACCGATCCACCTGCGCTTCGGGCAGAACTGGTGAGGGTCGGGTTGATTCCAGGATAACTCCTACCCAGGGCAGCGTTTCAGATCGTGCCTGGATCACGGCGCACTACGAAACTGCGCTACTCAGCAGAAAGAGGGGCGTTGTGGCCGAAAGACGGGCTTCCATTCCTTTGAGCTTGCCGGGCGGGACAGCGGACGCATTCAGCCTTCCATGTGAGCGTGTAGTCGCCTACGCTGAGATTGGCCCCAAACGGCGTTCTGGGAGATCAGTCCTGTGAAGTCCGGTCCACGTCAACTGGCCGTCTGACTACCACGCATTTCGTGGCAGGTCGGCTCGTCGGGCACACCACACCGACGGCTTCCACGCA
>CABECX010000745.1_pt1 | contig 12721 bp, 8 predicted proteins | sample 3422721 | NCBI WGS metagenome assembly CABECX01 (sample SAMEA5534328, study PRJEB31848) | metagenome | biome: tundra; feature: field; material: soil | place: USA | collected 2013-05 | depth 0.15 m | reverse complement strand
CTATCGGACTGCTCACGCAGCCGGATCCCGGCTTCCCCGCTGACGCCATTCCAACCGAGGTCGCGCAAGAGGTTTTCGAGCGAACAGGCGGCCAGCCCTTCCTGCTACAGGCTTTCGGATCGCTCCTGGTTAATCGGCTGAATGACACCAGTCGGCGTACGGTGACAATCGCCGACGTCGCCGACGTGGAAGAACGTGCCATCGAATACGCGGAGCCTTATTTCCGCGACATGTACAAGAGCGCGCCCGCCGCGGCCCGCGAGGCCCTCGACCATCTGAGCCAAGGGCCGGCAGACGTATCGCCCGCCGCACACCGTTGGCTCACGCGACGCTACCTGCTCACTCCCGGCGACCGTCTCGCGATTCCCCTGTTCGGCGCCTGGATCTCGCATCACGCCATCAGCTACGCGGTTGGGCCATAATCTGAGGGGCTCACTTCAGCTTGCACAGCGGATCCCCCACCACGATGTTCTGCCAGCTCAGTCCGGGAATCGCAACATAGTAACTCTCAGCCAGATTGCGGCCGTGGAAATAGGCCGGGAAAAGCTGATCGGGGTGCGGTGTGAACTCCAGGTATGGCTCGTAGACGTGGCCGGAACAGCCAGTGGCGCCTTCGTGGATATAGTCGGCAGTCAGCGTTTGCGGTGAGCCGGCGAACCAACCTCCGGCTTCCTTCCACGTGCCGATCGTCCAACCGGCGGGTGGGCGCCGGAAGGTGCGGCCGTCGGTCGAAACATACTCGCTGACCAGCGCGCCCGGCAGCCATTGAAATCCGAGGTTGCGCTGATGCCGATTGGGATCGTTGGACCCCCAGCCGGCGTAACCGATAACATCCTTTTCACCGGTTACCACCTTGGTGGATTCGTCCATCACAACGCGCTCTTTGGGCAGCGCCAGGGCGGCGGTGCGCAGCCAATTGTTGCCCTCGGAATCGTCATCGGACTTGAGGTCGAATACGAACTTGCCCTCCGCTATGCCGCGCGCGGCCAGCGACCGGTCGATAATGCCCTTCACGTCGTCGAAATCGTAACCTGCCAGGCGCGTAACCAGGTAAATCGGGAAGCGCGCGTGAGCGAATTGGGCGTCCTTCTGGCGATAAAACGGATTGGGCACCAGGCCCGCGCGCGGGAAGCGTTTCCCCTTCATTTTGGAGTAGAGTAGCGTCAGTTCGGAATCGACCGCGCAGGATTCGGCGGCAGGTCCCTCGCCGCCGCCGCGCACCTTCAGCGGCACTCCCATGGTGGTGACGATGTAGAGCACCTGCTCGCGCAGATTAGCCTTGGCCAGACAGCGGGCGATGGGCCGCTCGACTTGCTCCACGTACGTGTCCCAGTCGATCTCCTCCTTCTCGGACAGAATGTCCAGCTTGCACACGTTCTTGAGCGGGATGCCGCGCTTGGGAATGTAATAGTCGGCGATGCGCCGCGAAACGGGGTCGGCACGGTTCACCACCAGCAGGACCGCTTCCCCGCCCTGCCCGAGTAGCGCGGAACAGCAGGCCAGCAAGCCGAGCGCAAGTGCGAATCGCCGCATAGTGATATTATGCGCGTGATTGCCATGAACACCAACACGCACATCGCAGCGGCCTGCACCGCGCTACTCGCCGCCATGGCGCCGCTCAACGCCCAGAGTCAATACCCATTTCAAGATCCCAAGCTGCCGTTGGAGCAGCGGGTGGATAACATCCTGTCGCTGATGACGCTGGATGAAAAACTTGCCTGTCTGGCTACCAGCACCGCCGTACAGCGCCTGCACATCCCCGATGCGGGCGGCTCGGAAGGACTGCATGGCCTGGTGCGCAAGGGCGATTTCAACCAGAAGGCGGTGACCACCACGCAGTTCCCTGAGGTAATCGGGATGGCTTCAACCTGGGACCCGGCGCTGATCCGACGCGCGGGCGCGGTTCAAGGATACGAAGCCCGCTACATCTACCAAAACGAGAAGTACAAGAGTAGCGTGTTGGTGGTGTGGGGACCCAATGCGGACCTGGCGCGCGACCCGCGTTGGGGAAGAAACAACGAGAGCTATGGCGAAGACGCGTTCTTCACCGGAACGATGGCCGTGGCATTCATCAAGGGGATGCAAGGCGACAACCCCAAGTATTGGCAGGCCGCTTCCCTGATGAAACACTTCCTGGCCAACAGCAACGAAACCACGCGCGGAAGTTCCTCTTCAGATTTCGATGAACAGTTGCTGCGCGACTATTACTCTGCGCCGTTCCGGATGGGATTCGTGGAGGGCGGCGCTAAGTCGTTCATGGCATCTTACAACGCCTGGAACCATGTGCCGATGACGGTGAACCCAATCCTTAAAAACCTGGCCGTCAAGGAGTGGGGCGCGGACGGAATCATCTCCTCCGATGCGCTGGCCGTGGAGCTGATGGTCAATCCGCGTCACTATTACAAGACGCAGGAGCAGGCCTTGGCGGAAGCGATCAAAGCCGGCATTGGCCAGGTACTCACATTCTTTTTCAACATACCGAAAGTGGCGAAGCAGGATCTGGCCGATCACCTGCTGACTGAGGCGGATATCGATGCGGTGCTCAGGGGCAAATTCAGAACCGTGATCCGGCTGGGGTTGCTCGATCCGCCGTCGATGGTGCCTTACTCCAGCATCGGGGGCGTGGGCGAAGCGGAGCCGTGGACTACGGAGAAGCATAAGCGTGTGGCGCTGGATGTAGCGCGCGAATCGGTGGTGCTGCTGAAGAATGCGAATGGCTTTCTGCCGCTAGATAAGAACGCGATCAGATCCATCGCCGTGGTTGGGCCGCGAGCCGGTGAAGTCTCGATCGACATGTATGGCGGCAGGCCGCCTTATGCCATTACGCCTCTACAGGGCATTCGCGAGAAGGTGGCGCCCGGCACGACGGTGAATTACGCCGCCGACAATGCGGACGGTGCGGCGGTGAAAGCTGCCAGTTCGTCGGATGTGGCGGTGATCGTGGTGGGGAATCATCCCATATGCGGCGCGACCAACATCATGGCGATTTTCAATCTGGACGTGTCGAGCAAGCCCTGCGCCGATCCGGGTGAAGGCCGAGAGGGGCGCGACCGGGAGTCCATCGACCTCTCCCAGGAAGAGTTGATCAAACAGGTGTACGCCGCCAATCGTAAGACGGTCGTGGTGCTGGTATCGAGCTTTCCGTACGCGATCAACTGGACCCAGCAGAACGTGCCGGCCATTCTTCACACTGCGCACGCCGCCCAGGAGCAAGGCACGGCGATTGCGGACGTATTGTTCGGCGACTACAATCCCGCGGGACGTCTGAATCAGACGTGGCCGAAGTCACTCGATCAACTGCCGCCCATGATGGATTACGACATTCGCCACGGCCGCACTTACACATACTTCAAAGGCGAGCCGCTTTATCCTTTCGGCTTCGGACTTAGCTATACAAGTTTCCAATACTCACACCTGCGGTACCATGCCGGCACGGTCGGCCTGGATGTGACGGATACGGGAAAGCGGCCGGGCGACGAAGTGGTGCAGCTCTATGTACAGCGCGCGGGGTTGAAGCAACTGCGGGGATTCCAGCGCGTCTCGCTGAAGCCGCACGAGAAGCGCACCGTCGAGATGCCGCTGAAGGCGGAGCCGGGAACGCGCATCGCGGTGGGAGGCTCGGCGGCGGACGAACGGCTGCAAATGGCGGTCAAGTAGCACGCTAGCGGGATTACTGGCGTATCATGAAGAGGGCCCGTTTGTGAACTCCATCGACGAAATCATCGAGTCGTACAAGCGCGATATCGATATGACGCTGATTGAGGAGTCACTCCGCCGCAGCGTGGAGGAACGCCTCCAGGCGCTAGAAGAGTTCGAGCGCTTTCGAGAAGAGCTGCGAGCCGCCACGGAGCGCCAACTTGACACGCTTCGCTGAGCTGCTTCGTACGCTGGCATCGGCTGACGTCGAGTTCATTCTGGCCGGCGGGGTGGCCGCCGCGGCGCATGGCTCGGCACGATCCACTCAGGACATCGATGTCGTTTACAGCCGGAGCGAACGGAACCTGCAAAGGCTGGTGGGCACCCTCGGCGCATGCCGTCCGTACCTGCGTGGTGCGGTGGCGGGCGTTATGAAGACCCGGTTGCTCACGCTGTCACGGTGGAGACATTTGGCATCCGTTACTACGTGCTGGATTTGCAGACACTGATCCGGACGAAGCGATTCGCCGGGCGACCCAAAGGCCGAACTGGAGTCTTTGCGGGAGCGTTTGCAGCCATAGCGTTCTCTTGGCGGACGCACAGCGACATGGCTTGACACGGGTGGCAATTTAATCTATCTGATAGAATTTGCCCTGCCTTTCTACTACCTCTAGCAGTGACAGGCGTCGGGAAATGGCTACTTCGCTCTGATCGTGCGAACGGCCGCCGATCCGTACGAATGGACAAAGCCTCTCTTAAGGCTTGTGCGGCGTAGTGGCCTATGCGGTGTCGCAGCGCACGCGCGAGATTGGCGTGCGCATGGCCTTGGGCGCCGCGCCCGGCGATGTGCAGTGGATGGTGCTGGCCGAGGGTCTGCGCATCACCGAGCTGGGTATTCTCGGCGGATTGCTGCTGAGCGTTGCGGCCGTGAACCTATTGCGCGGGTTTCTCTTCGGCTTGAGTCCCTTCGATCCCGTGGCGTTCGCAACCGCCGGCATGGCATGGCTGATCGTCGCCATGCTGGCAAGCTGGTATCCGGCGCGGCGCGCCACATGGGTGGATCCGCTCACCGCGCTCAAGTACGAGTAAGGGCCGGTCATGTGGGGCAGGCGATCCTGTGCCGATGGCGGCGGACGGCGCTGCCCAACATGATGGCTAAGTACACGATTTCTTAAGTACGGTTACGTAATCAAGCGGTCAGAGTGTGGGGCGGCGCCTCGCGCTGCGGCGGCGCCTCACGCCGCCTGGCCGGAGGCGGACCGAGGGTCCACCGCAGCGCACGGCGCTGCCCCACGTCGCCGGAATACGTTAGCGAACTTCTGAACTGAAGTACTAAGCATTCCTGGCGGCTACTTGTGAGCCCAGGTCACCGAGAAGCTGGTTCCGTCGCTGGACAGCTTCGAAGGTATGGCTTCTTTTACACTGCTTTTTTCCATCGTGATTTCTTCGATAGTGGGGAACACTCCGATGGCGCCGCTTTTGGTAGTGTCGGTCGCGTCACACGTGCCGGTTACACCCGTATGGTCATCGCCGAAAAGCACCTCGGTGAAATCGGCGAGAGGCAGGGCGCCGCTACCGCTCGAAGGAGCCTCGGCAATCCATTCGGCCGACGACCGTTGCGCGCCGGAGACCGTCGAGCTTTTGCTGAAAGATTTTCCGGTAGTCTCGTTCGTGATCGTGATGGTGAACTTCGAGCTGCTGTAGACCACCTTCGCCGACATGTGATCGCCCGGGTTGATCGTCATGGCGAGATAGACCGGGTAAGCCGGGTAAAACTCATACCATGCGTAATAAACCGGGCTGCCTCCGCTGCAATCGGAATCCGTGCCTGTCTGCTCGACCGTGCCGGAAGAGTATCCATCGATGCCTACCCAGAAGGACGCGTACTGCGCCCCGGAGCTGCATTTGGCTTTGGGCACAATCCAGGAACCTTTGGCCTTGGTGAAGGCGGACCCGGTCACGGCGTAACCGCTCCAGTTGCTACTGGTGACCGTGCCGTCTCGGTGGTCCAAGAGGTCCCGAATCGGCCGGTGCCGACGGGGTGCTGTTTTTTCGGTAGTGTCGGATGGAGGAGGCGCGCTCGAAACCTGCGCGAATGCAGGCAGTATGGCGATCGCTCCCAAAATTCCAAGTCGTTTTGTTAGCATGTGTATCCTCACGGTTGCAGAGAGTATGTGTCAGGGTCCCCTCCCGCAATCCCGCTTAGTGTACATCACGTCGGCGATAGGCGTGGTACCAGCGGTACTAGAAAACTTTGGAAAAATACTGGAGCCGCTCCTGACTGCAGCCAGCGGGTGCATTCCCCAAGAACGGTTAGGACGCCCAACGCGCCGTGGTTTAAGATGAGCGATCATGCCGGATACCGCCCCGCCCGAACCCTTCCAAGCGCGTCCTCCGCTGCGCGCGCTCGTGAAGGGGTGGTGGCGCAAGGGGATGGATTGGTGCGCCCGGCGATGGAGGCAGATCCGTCCAGGCCCGGAAGCGCGCCGCGGCGCGGTATGGGGAACGCTCGCGGCGGCGGCCCTATGCGTAGTCATCGCAGGGCTGTATGCCCGGACCGGATTCGGCTATGCTTTCGACTTCGCCTTGGCCATCGTATTTGCCGCAGTGCTCATTCCCCTTATCGCGCTGGCGGTCGCGCTGCTGCTGACTATCGCGCGGAGGCTGCCCCGCATGGCGACCGGCATGATCGTAGGATCGTGCGCCATCGTCATGATGGTCTGGGGACCGCCGCAACTGGGGCTACCGATGGCCATCGCGATCGGCTTGGCGGAGGGCTTCCTGGGCGCCACCATCGCCACGTTCGTGACGGGCCATTTCCGCGAGGCGGCGCGGAGCAAGAAGATCGTCACCGTAGCGCTGTACTTGCTTGCGGTGGCCATTAATATCGGACTGGTGTGGCTGTTCGTGCACGAAGGTTCGATGGAGAAGGTGATCTCCTGGAAGCCGCCGGCAGGCTCCATGCCCGCCAAGCTGGATTTGGCGAATCCCGCGGACAACGGCCCTTACCGCGTGAACACGCTGTTCTACGGGGTGGGCAACGACATTCGGCGTCCCGAATACGGGGCCACGGTGGCCATCAAGACGCGCACGGTGGACGCGTCGGACTTCTTCAAAGACTTCACGGGCTGGAAGAAATGGGCGCGCCGGAAGTACTGGGGATTCGATATGGACAAGCTGCCGCTGAATGCGCGGGTGTGGTATCCGGAGGGCGCGGGGCCTTTTCCGCTGGCGCTGATCGTGCATGGCAACCACGGCATGGCGGAGTTCTCCGATCCGGGGTACGCATACCTGGGCGAGTTGCTGGCGAGCCGCGGCTTTATCCTGGCGTCCATCGACGAGAACTTCCTGAATAGCGGCCTCTTTCACGATCCGCCCAAACAGCAGCAGGTGCGCGGCTGGATGTTGCTGGAGCATCTGAAGCTTTGGCGGGAATGGAACCAGGCGGCGGGCAATCCGTTTCACGGCAAAGTGGACATGGAACACATCGCGCTGATGGGGCATTCGCGCGGCGGCGAGGCCGCGGCCACGGCGGCGTTGTTCAATCGGATGCAGTATTACCCGGACAACGCCGACATCCGTTTCGATTATGGCTTCGCCGGCTTTGCCATACGGGCGGTGGTGGCCATTGCGCCGGCCGACGGCCAGTACAAGCCCGCCGGACAACATCGCTGGATTCAAGACGTGAGCTACTTGACGCTGCAGGGTGCGCACGACGCGGATGTCTCATCGTTCATGGGCAGCCGCCAGTGGGAGCACGTGCGATATACCAAACCCGGCCCGTGGTTCAAGGCGGAGATCTACGCATACCGCGCCAATCACGGGCAATTCAACACGGTTTGGGGCCGCACGGATGCCGGCGCGCCGCTGAGCTGGTTCCTGAACCTGAAGCCGTTGATGCCGGGCGAGGAGCAGCGGCGCATCTCGAAGACCTACATCGCGGCGTTTCTAGAAGCCACGCTGAAAGGCCGGCGCGAGTATCTGCCGCTGTTCGAGGATTGGCGGGTGGGGCGCGCGTGGCTGCCGGATACGATTTACATCAATCGCTTCCAGGATGCGTCGTATGTGCCGCTGGCTTCCTTCCAGGAGGATGCCGATATCACCACGACCACCGCGCCGGGCGGGCGAATCGCGGGCGAGAAGCTATCCATCTGGCGCGAGGGGCGCATACCGTGGCGGGGCGGCGATCGCGACTATAACGGCGTTTTTCTGGGATGGAATCGGGCCAAGAACGCGCCCGCGGCGGCGTATACTATCACGCTGCCCGAGGGCGCGGCGGCGAAGTGGCAGTTGGGGAGGGCGTCGACCATCGAGTTGTCGATGGCGGCGCTGGATGAAGACGCGCCGCTGCCTGGGAAGAAGAAAGACGAGAAGGACAAGAAGCCTGAAGATTCCAAGAAGAAGGACCGCGAATCGCCGGACTTCACCATCGAGTTGGCGGCCAGCGATGGCGTGACGGCCAGCGCGCCTGTGAGCCGCTTCGCGGCGATTCCACCGCCGCTGAAGGAGAAGTTCACCAAGCTCGATCCGATGGAGAGCGCAGCGTACGAAAAAGATTGGGAGCCGGTGTTGCAGACGGTGCGCGCGCCACTGGCGGCGTTTCAGGGCATCGATCCAGCAAAGCTGACGGTGGTGCGGCTGAAATTCGATCGGACCGCGATGAGCGTGATTTGCATCAGCGGGATAGGGTTTGGACAGGAGGAGCAATGAGAACATTCGCGATCGCGATAGTCATGGCGGCGGCCGCGCTGCCCGCCGGTCTGCCGGAGGGCGTCGGGCATTGGACGAGCGGCGAGCTGCGGGGCTTCGAAAAGACGTTGGGGCCCAGGATGAATGCGCAGAAGGTGGCTACGCAACCGCTGGCGGGTTATGGAAACCACAGCTTCCTGGTTGCGCATCGGGAGGGCAGCGGCGAGGCGGAGTTGCACGAAACCCAGAACGACGTGATGGTGGTGGAGAGCGGCGAGGCCACGCTGGTGGTGGGCGGCACGGTGGTGGATCCGAAGACCACCGCGCCACACGAGATCCGCGGGCCATCCATCCGCGGCGGCGATAGGGTGGCGCTGGCCGCGGGAGATGTGGTGCACATTCCCATCAAGATGGCTCACCAGATGCTAGTGGAGAGCGGCAAGCAGATTACGTATTTCGTGGTGAAGATCGACGCGCGGTAGGCGCGCGGGGGCAACCTGATGTAACCGAAAACCAAAAAACGGTGTCTCGTTGCAAGCGCTGCCGTTTCGGCTCCGCAGACCGAAGCCTGTGCCAAATTTGCTGACCCAAGGGCGGCAAAGGTAAGTTTGGTGGGGCAGGCGGTTTCGCCTGCCAGCCCGCTTTGGAGAATGGCCACAGATCCATGGAACCCGGCTGGCGAGGACACAGGCTGAAGCCAGGCTGAAGCGTGCGCTACCTCACTTCGACCGCCGGAATGTTGGCGTCGCGGACCTGTTTGTTGAACGCGGGCAGGTCGCCCTCCAGCAGCTTCTTCAGCTTCTCCAACTCCGCGTTGGATTCGGTGGCGAGATCTTCGTACACCATCTGCTCCTGCCGCGTCGGCGCGGCGTCGCTCTCTTCGACGTCGCCCTTCAGGGCCGCCAGCTTGTTGTTCAGCTTGATTGGGAAGTTGAGGGCATCCTCGCCGGCCTTCAGCTTTGTCTGGTAAAGCGCTTCTTCGACCTCGGCCAGCTTCTTGTCGAGAGCCTTGGCCGCATCCTTGACCTTGTCTTCCTTCTCGTAGCGCGCGAGCTGCTTCTTCGCCTCGCGGATCTCGATCACGGCCTGGTTGACCGCGCTCAGCTTGTCGCGAATCTGCAGCGCCAGCGCGAGCTGCGCGGCATAGTCTTCCGGCCGCGTCTTGACGCGAGGATCGGGCCGCACAGTGAACGTCTGCGTTTGGCTCTGTCCTGCCACCGTGAGCTTCGCGGTGTATTTGCCGGGCGCCGAGGTGGGACCCGTCACGTTGCCCGCCCACATGATAAGACCGGGAAACTTGGTCGCGTCCTCGTAGCGCAGACTCCACACGAAACGATTGAGCCCCGCCTCGGCCGGCAGTTTCTCCGAGCCTCTGGGCGGCCCGAAAGCCCCCTCTTCGGGATCGGCAGGACCCTCTTCCTTCTTCTCGATGTTCGAGTATTTCTTCACCAGCTTGCCATCGGCGTCGAGGATCTCGAGGGTGATCTCTTCCTTTTCCTTGGGCTTTGCGGCGAGCGAGTAATAGATAGCCACGCCGCCCGCGGGATTCTGTCCAACGGGCCGGCTGGACGGGATTTCGAAGCCGCCGCGCACGCCGCGCACGGCGTCCTTCGGCTGGAACAGGTGCGCCGGTTCTTTGAGTGCCGCAGGCGACAACTGGTAGAGCAGCGGCACATCGTCCAGTATCCAGAACGACCGCCCCTGCGTGGCTACGACCAACTCCTGCTCGCGTTTGTGGAACGCGAGATCGGTGATGGGAACCACCGGCAGATTGAGCTGAAACGCCTGCCAGTCCGCGCCGCCGTTGAAGGAAATAAACATGCCGGTTTCCGTGCCGGCCGCCAGGAGGCCCTTGTGATTGGGGTCTTCGCGCACCACGCGCGTGAAGGAGTGGTCCGGGATGCCGCGATTGATGGCCGTCCAGGTCTTACCGGTATCGTGGGTGACGAACAGGTACGGCCGGAAATCGTCCCACTTATACATGGTCGCGGCGACGTAGGCGGTCTGCGCGTCGTGCGGCGAGGCTTCGATGGAATTGATCTGGATCCATTCGGGCATCTCCTTCGGCGTGACGTTCAACCAGTGCTGGCCGCCATCGCGCGTGACGTGAATCAAGCCGTCGTCCGAGCCGGCCCAGATCAGCCCTTGCTGGAGCGGCGATTCGGCGAGGGTGAAAATCGTATCGTAGTATTCCACGCCGCTATTGTCCTTAGTGATCTCGCCGCCCGCCGGACCCTGCTTAGTGCGATCGTTGCGCGTAAGGTCCGTGCTGATGGGCTTCCAGCTTTGTCCTTCGTCGGTGGTCTCGAACAGGATGTTGCCACCCGCCCAAAGCTTGGATGGATCGTGCAGGGAAAACAACAACGGAAAATCCCATTGGAAGCGATACTTCATGCCCTCGGCGCCATAGCCCATGGGATTGTCCGGCCAGACGCTGACGTTGCGGAACTGTTCGGTGGAGTGGTCGTAGCGCGTGAGGTAGCCGTCATAGGATCCCGCGTAGACGATCTGCGAATTGCGCGGGTCGGGCGCGATCCATCCGCTCTCGCCTCCGCCCACGGGATACCAGTCGCGCTCGCCGATGCCGCGTCCGTCGCTACGGCTGGCGATGCGCACGGTAGAGTTGTCCTGCTGCGCGCCGTAGACGTGATAGGGATAGTCTTCATCGAGCGCGACGCGGTAGAACTGCGCGGTGGGCTGGTTGTCCTCGCTCGACCAGGTCTTGCCGCCGTTGGTGGAGATAGTGGCGCCGCCGTCATCGCTTTGGATCATGCGGTCCGGATCGTTCGGCGCGATCCACAGAGCGTGACGGTCGCCGTGTGGCGCGCGGACCATGGAAAACTTGCGGCCGCCATCCACCGACTTCCACATGGATGTGTTCAGCACGTAGACCGTCTCGGCGCTTTTGGGGTCCGCGAAGATGTGCGAGTAATACCAGGCGCGCTGGCGCAGGTTGTTTTCCGAGTTGGTCTTCTGCCACTTCTTGCCGCCGTCGTCGCTGCGGTAAACGCCGCCCTCGGCGGCTTCCACGATGGCCCACACGCGTTCGGGATTGGCCGGCGAAATGGCCACGCCGATGCGTCCGAGCACGCCTTTGGGGAGACCGTCATTGCGGGTGATCTCGGCCCAGGTATCGCCGCCATCGGTGGATTGAAACAGCCCGCTGCCCTTGCCGCCGCTTTCGAAGGTCCACGGCTTGCGGCGGATCTGCCACAGGGTGGCATAGATCAGATTGGGATTCGACGGGTCCATCGCCAGATCGACGGCGCCGGTGTCCGCATCGCGGTAGAGCAGCTTCTGCCAGGTCTTGCCGCCATCCTTCGAGCGGTAGACGCCGCGCTCTTCGTTGGGGCCGAACAGGTGGCCCACGGCCGCCACGAACACGATGTCGGGATTGCGCGGATGGACGACGATGCGGCCGATATGATAGGTGTCGGCGAGGCCCATGTGTTTCCAGGTTTTGCCGCTATCGACGGACTTGTAGACGCCGTCGCCCGAGGCCGCGTTGCCGCGCACGCAGGCCTCGCCCATGCCGGCGTAGACGACATTGGGGTCGGATTCCGACACGGCCAGCGCGCCCACCGATCCGCTCTTCAGTTGGCCGTCGGAGACGGAGACCCAGGTGGCGCCGGAATCGGTGGTTTTCCAGATGCCGCCGCCGGTGGCGCCGAAATAATAGGTGGAGGGCTGGGTGGCGACGCCCGCTACGGCCACGGCGCGTCCGCCGCGGAACGGGCCGATATTCCGATATTTCAATTCCTTGAGGGTGCTGAAGTCGACCTGCGCGCAGAGCATGCCGGCTGAAAGCAGCAAAAGTGAAAGGTTCCGCATAGCAGGGTCATAATATATCATTTCGCGGCATGTGGGCATCATTTCGTTGGCGGGATGGCGCCGCGGCGGCGCAACGCGTTGGGGGCTGCCGCACCCATTTGCGGGGTGTATACCCCCATTTGTTTGGGTTCGGTCGGTAATTTTCATGGGTTGTTGTGCACGCTTATGCATTTTTGTGCACGGATTTTTGGTTTTCGGGTGAAGTGGAATTCTGAACGAACAAAGCCAATTCGGCGATTTTGGGTTTAGAGGGCACCATAGAGACACGCTGGCCGTTCTCAATTCCAGTAGAGCATGGGGCGAGGCTGGAACTGACCCTTGGTTTGCGTAAAGTGTTCAGAAATCGGGCAATTTTCAAGGGCTTCTTTTGTGACCGGCACTTGGGCCATGGGCGCTGACGTAAGCATTCTCGCTGGGACTGGGTTCCCAATGTGCGCTCAACAAAATCTTTGACCATGACGAGGGGAACGCCGGACTGGAGAAGGTGCATTGCCTTTGTATGTCTCATGGTATGGGGACTGATTCCCACGCGTGCCAGAGTGGGCATGGCGGGTGTGGCCCGGCG
>CABECX010000709.1_pt1 | contig 12857 bp, 12 predicted proteins | sample 3422721 | NCBI WGS metagenome assembly CABECX01 (sample SAMEA5534328, study PRJEB31848) | metagenome | biome: tundra; feature: field; material: soil | place: USA | collected 2013-05 | depth 0.15 m | reverse complement strand
GCGAATCTGGGCAACTGGGATCGCGTGAACCTGGAACGGCCGTGAAGCCTCCGCTACGCGCCTGTTTGCTCATCGCTGTGACGACCGCCCTCCTCGCGCAGCAGCCTGCCGATCCCACAGAGCTGCTGGCGAAAGCCCGTGACCTTCTCGTCGCCAGGGCCAAGCGTCTGCCCGACTATGTCTGCGTCCAGACCGTCGATCGCCAGTACTTCAATAATCGACGGCCGCAACTTCCGCCGCCTTCGTGCTCGCAAATCGCCGTGCTCAACAGAGACAACCCGCACGATCTGGTGCTCGAGTCCACCGACCGCCTGCGTCTCGAGCTCAAGGTCTCTCACGGAATGGAGATCGGTGCCTGGGCCGGCGACAGCCGGCTCGGCTCCCGCAGTGTCTTTGATTTGGCCAGCGGCGGAGCTTATGGAACCGGGACGTTGGGCACCTTTTTTGGAGATATCTTCGACAGGGGTGGCGCCATTTACAACTATATGGGGGAGACAACGGCTGGCGGGCTCAAGCTGGCTGCCTACGGGTATCGGGTGCCGGTCGGGTCCAGCCACTATCAAGTCAAGACCGGTTCCGGTTGGACTCCGACGGGGTTCTCCGGCGTCTTCTGGATTGATGCGGATTTGCTGGATCTCCGTCGGCTTAAGGTCGATGCGAACGAAATGCCGCAGGAAACCGACGGCTGCGAGGCGGAAACCACCGTCGAATATCGGAAGGTGAAGGTCGGAACGGGAGAGTTCCTGTTGCCTCTCCGGAGTTCCATGCGCATGGTAATGACGGACGCGACCGAAACCCTGAATACCGCGGTATACTCCGGCTGCCGCGAGTATCATGGCGAAGCGACCATCCGGTTCGAGGCTGCGGCGGTGGGCGGCGAGGTTCAGGCCGCCGCAGCTCCCGCCAGTCCTCTCCCCGCGGGCATGTCGCTTTCCCTCGCGCTGACGTCGCCCATCGACACGGACACCGCCGCCGCCGGAGACATCGTTACGGCCAGGTTGCGCAAGCCGCTGCACATCGCAAAAGAGGTCCTGGCGCCGGTCGGCGCCACGGTTGAAGGCCGCATAGTCCAAATGCAGCGCTGGCTGGATAAGCCGCGCCACTTCACCATCTCCCTGTTGCTGGAAAAGCTCGAAGTGCGCGGCGTGGCGACCCCGCTCTATGCCAGACCCAGGTGGGAGGATGAATTGGCGGGTATTGTCCTGCCGCCCATGTGGCAGTCGCCCCTGGTGGCGGTTTTTGTGTTTACGACGGACAAGAACCGTCATATCGTGCCCGCCGGCTACCAAACGAATTGGGTCACGGTGGCGCCGCCACTCGAGGAGAAGAAATGAGGATACTCGCTTGTGAGGCGGTCCCCAGGGCGGTCCCCCTGGACCGCTGCGGACACCCTCGTCCGCCCGCTGGCAGGCCGTCCAGGGGGCCGGCGGTTCACAGGCTAAAGCTTGTGCCACCATGGCCCGCCCGCAGCACCGTGATAGAGTAGCCTCGTGCATCGCAGAACCTTCTTTCGTTCCCTCGCGGCGGCATCCGCAACCGCTGCTGTGAAGCCTCCGCGGGCCCTCGCCGCCGTCCCCAAAACCAAAATCGCCAGGGTGCGCGTGTATGCGCCGCCCGAGCGCAATCCGCTCTTCAATCAGAGCGACTTGGTGGTGGCCGTCGAGACCGACGCCGGCATCACAGGCATCGGCGAAGGCGGTTCCCAGGAAATGCTGGAACAGTGCGCCGGCCGCCTCATCGGCCAGGACCCGCAGTATATCGAGCGGCTCTGGCAGGACATGTCGCGCGCGTTCTTCTATCCGCCCGGACGCGAGAAAGAGCACGCGCTGGGCGCGCTCGACCTGGCGCTGTGGGATATCCGCGGCAAAGCGTTGGGCCTGCCGGTTCACGCGCTCCTGGGCGGCATGGTGCGTAACTATTGCGAATGCTACAACACCGCCGGCACGATTCCCGGCATCCATTCCGGCATGAGCATCAAGGAGCGCGCGCAACTCACCATCGCCGCGGGCTACCGGGCGTTCCGCATGGGCGCCGCCGACGCGCCCGCCAACACCACCTACAACACCAGCGAACGCCTCAATCAGCTCTACGACGATTGCGTCGAAGCGCGCGAAGGCGTCGGTAAGAATGGCGATTGGTGCGTCGATTTTCACCAGCGCTTCGATCTCGACGAAGCCGTGCGCGGATGCAGTCTCATCGAAAGCCTGGCGCCCTTCTTCGTGGAAGACCCGGTGCGCACGGAAGCCTTCCAGCAGGATCTGCCCATCCTGCGCCGCATGGCGAAGGTGCCTATCGCGGCCGGCGAGGAGTGGGGCAATCGCTGGGACTTCAACCGGCTGGTGGAGAATCACGACATCGACTTCGTACGCGCCACGCTTCCCAACGTGGGCGGCATCACCGAGATGATGAAGATCGCCGCCATTTGCGAAACGCACTTCGTGGGCATCGTGCCGCACTTCACCGGACCCATCGCCACGGCCGCGCTAGTTAATTCGTTGGGCACGTTCTCAGGCCCCGTGTTGATGGAGTACAACTTCCAGGGCCGCACGCTTCCGCATCTGCCCGTCTGCCTGGATTTTAAGAACGGCAAGCTGTATCCCAACCACCGGCCCGGACTGGGCGTGGAAGTGGACCTCAAGGCGTTGCGGCAAATCGCCGAGATCACCGAGCGGGTCACCAATCGCGCCCAGACTTACTTCCGCCCCGATGGCTCGATTACAAACTGGTAGCCATCGATAAATTGTGCGCAAAATCTCCCTGCTAACGATTCTCGCGCTCTCCACGCTTCGTGCTCAGGACGTCGACCTGCTCTGGGGAGTCAAGATCCCCATGCGCGACGGCGTGCACCTCAACGCGACCGTCTTCAAGCCCAAGGCCACGCCCGCGCCGCTGCCGGTAGTGTTCACGCTCACGCCCTACATCGCCGACAGCTACGAGGATCGCGCATCCTACTTCGCGCGCCACGGCTACGTCTTCGCGCTGGTGGATGTGCGCGGGCGCGGCAACTCCGAGGGCAGCTTCGAGCCTTTCGCCAACGAGGCGCGCGACGGTTACGACCTCGTCGAATGGTTGGCGCAGCAGCCGTGGTCGAACGGCAAAGTAGCCATGTGGGGCGGCTCCTACGCGGGTTTCGACCAGTGGGCCACTCTCAAGGAGCGGCCGCCGCATCTCGCCACCATTGTGCCCGCCGCTGCGGCTGCCGCGGCCGTAGACTTTCCGTTCTTCAACGGTATGTTCACGTCCTACATCATCCAGTGGCTGACCTTCACCAGCGGGAAGACCGGCAACCCGAAACAATTCGGCGACTCTACGTTCTGGGCCGAGAAGTTTCGCGAACGCTACACGCGGAATCTGCCGTTTCGCGAGCTCGACCAGATCGTGGGCAACACGTCCACCGTCTTCCAAAAGTGGATGGACCATCCGCAACCGGATGATTATTGGGACGCCATGTATCCCACGCCGGAACAGTTCGCCCAAATCGACATCCCCATCCTGACCATCACCGGGCACTATGACGGCGATCAGACCGGCGCCATGCACTACTATCGCGACCACATGCGCTACGGCTCGCAAGCCGCGCGCGACCGGCACTACCTGATCATCGGGCCCTGGGATCACGCCGGCACCCGCACGCCTATTCGCGAGGTCGGCGGCTTGAAGTTCGGGGAAGCCAGCATGCTCGATCTGAACAACCTGCACAGGGAATGGTACGACTGGACGATGAAGAGCGGCCCGAAGCCCGCGTTCCTGAAGCAGCGCGTGGCCTACTACGTCGTGGGTCCGGAAGAGTGGAAATACGCCGCCAGCTTGGAGGCGATCGCAAGCGGCACACGCACGCTATTCCTGAATTCGACAGAGAGCGGCGCCAACGACGCGCTGCATTCCGGCACTCTCAATCCCGAGAGGCCCACAGGGCAGCCCGCGCCCGATCGCTACGTCTACGATCCGCTGGATCTGCGTCCCGGCGCGCTCGAGACCGCCGACAATCCAAACTCCTTGACGGATGAAACCGAGCCGCTGCACCTGTTCGGCGACGGCCTCATTTATCACACCGCGCCCTTCGACCAGGACACCGAAATCAGCGGCAACGTGCGGCTGGTGGCCTGGATCGCCATGGATGTGCCCGATACGGATTTCGAAGTGAACCTTTACGAAATCCTGCCCAACGGCGGCAGCGTGCTGTTGACCGGCGACGCCATGCGCGCCCGATACCGCGAATCGCCGCGCAAGCCCAGTTTGGTGGACCCCGGCCAGATCGTGAAATACGAATTCCGGGGCTTCACATTCTTCTCGCGGCGGATAGCCAAAGGCAGCCGGCTGCGCCTGATGCTGCGTTCGCCGAACTCCATCCAAGTGGAGAAGAATTACAACTCCGGCGGCGTGGTGGCGCGCGAGTCCGGCAAGGACGCGCGCACCGCCCACATTTCGCTGTATCACGACGCCGAGCACGCCGGCTACCTGGAACTGCCCATCGGGCGGTAGACTAGAGAACCGGAGGCGATATGAGATGGCGGGCAATTCCGATTGCGGCCTTGACGCTGCCGCTGTGTCTCATTGCCGAACTGCTGCCGATCCGGTCTTACACCACGGCCGACGGCCTGGCGGCGGACTCGATCAACGAGATCGTCGTCGACTCGCGCGGCTTCGTCTGGTTCTGCACGCCGGAGGGACTGTCGCGATTCGATGGTTACCATATCGTCAACTTTGGCGTTGCGGAAGGGCTTCCGCAAAGGTCGGTGCACGCGCTCTTGGAGACCCGCTCCGGAACGTACCTCGTCGCAACCGCGCGCGGCCTCGGCGAATTCCAACCGGTGCGCGGCGGAAACTCATTCGCCACATACCTGCCCGGAAACAAGCCATTCGAGAACTTTATCACCGTCCTGATGCAAAGATTCCGGCGGCAGAATCTGGTGCGGCACTGGCGCAGGGTTATTCGAAATGCTGAGTGGCCACAAGTTCCGTCGCCAACCGCTGCTCGCTCCCCCTCCTGGATGGGACCGGATCGAAGTCTCCGATGTCCTGGAGGATGCGGGCCGTAAGCTGTGGGTGGCTACTACCACCGGGATCTATGTCATCGGCAATGACGGCGGCGTCCAGCACATCACTAAGGAGGATGGCCTGCCGAATGAGTGGGTGAACGCGTTGTTACTTGATAAGTACGGCAGGCTATGGGCCGGGACGCGCGACGGTTTGGTATTAATGCGGGATGGGAACCAAGGGGGCAGGTGTGGCGTTCAGCAAGTTTACAGGGAGATAGAGGGAGTGAAACGCGTCAGTGTGGCGGCGCTGGCGGAAGGACTGGACCGGGCCATCTGGGCCGGCGCCAGCGTTGGAATCGTTCGATCGCTTACCGGCAGCCGCCCCGCGCTGTTCCAGGTCCTGACTCGCGCCCAGGGTCTCATAGACCGCTCGATCACCGCACTCGCCACGGACAGTGCCGGAAACGTGTGGGCGGGGACGGAGGGAGCCGGAGTGATGAAAATCCAGCCAGCCGGGTTCACTACGTTTCGTGAACAGGACGGTCTCGCGTCGGATCGCGTGTTTTCGGTTCTGGCGGATCGCACCGGTGCGGTTTTAGCGGTCACTATTTCGTCCGCGACCACGAGGCGTTTCGTGAATGTATTCGATGGGGTCAAGTTCCGCGCCCAGGTTCCCAAAGTCTTTGGCGACCACCCAACGTGGGGACAACATCAGATCCTGCTCCAAAGCCGCATCGGCGAGTGGTGGGCGGCTTCGGCGGTCGGGCTTTGCCGGTTCCCGCCGGTGAAGGCGGCGGATCTTGCACGGACGCAGCCTAAGGCGTGTTTATTCGCCGAGGGTCACCAGAATAAGACGGCAGCCGCGGAACTGGGCATCAGCATTCACACGGTCGGCTTTCACCTGCGCTCGATTTACGAGAAACTGCACGTGCATACGCGCTCGGAAGCCGTGGCGCGCGCCCTGCGGGACGGCCTGATTCATTGAACTTCCCGCGAGTCAGCGGTGCGCCGTCACGGTGACTTCGATGCGCGCCGTGCCTACCAGCTTCGCCACACCCACGGTCGTGCGCGCGGGTCGTGGTTCCTTGAAGTACGTCGTGTAAACCGCATTCATGCGGGGGAACAGGCCCATGTCGGTCAGGTACACCTGCACCGCCACGGCGTCGTCGAAGCTCATGCCGGCTTCTTTCAGGATGAGCCCGATATTGTCCAGGCATTGCTTCACTTCGGCGTCGAAGTCTTCGGGAAGCTGGCCGGTCTTCAGTTCCGCGCCGGTCTGTCCGGCGATGTAGAGCGTATCGTCGACCAGAATGCCTGGGCTGAACGGCCTTCCAGTGGGGAAGTCCTTCGGTTGGATGACCTTCTTGGTAGCGGCGGTGGCAGAAACGGCTAGTGCCAGGCTCAGTAGCAGAACGGTGAGTTTGCGCATACTGCTGAGCTTACACCAGCGCAGGAGGAAGCGGGATCAGTCTGGCAGGAACGTTTTGTCCGTGACCTGCTCGAACGCAAATGGGCATTTCGTGGGGAATTTGACTCGCGGCAATCTGGTTAGAAGATTTGATCGAGCGATTCGCGGACGTGCTCGCGGATGGTATCCAGCCAACCGGAGGCCCCACTCTCCGCGTACCGCAAACCGGGTTGCGCCGTCCACTTCAACAGGTGGACGAGCAGCACCTTGAGCCGGTCGCGCACTTCGCGCCGATCGCGTTTGCCCACGTCCCGCGAACCGGCCCTCGCACAACAACCGGGCGCTGCGGGCGGTTCACTCGAAGAAATCCCGATCATAGAGCGGAGCCGCTTCTTTCATGGCCACACTCACATGATACTGAAAAGCCATCCCACCCACCTTGCGGCAAAGGCAGCGCTAAGATATGATGCTCGCCATGCAACAGATGAATGCAATTTCGCGGAGAAGCTTTCTCCATGTGAGCGCGATCGGCCTGGTTGGGGCCGGTTATCTAGGCGCCAATCCATTGGGCTTGCCGATCGGGTGCCAGACGTGGCCGGTCAGGCAAACCATCGGGAAGGATCTCGATGGCACACTGAAGGAACTGGCCGGTATGGGGTTCGAGAGGATCGAGATGTGCTCGCCGCCCGGCTACGTACAGATGGGCTTTGGGCCGCTCGCACAGATGAAACCAGCGCAGTTGCGCGACAAGATTCACGCCGCCGGGCTGGGCTGCGAGAGCTGCCACTTTGGCTTCACGGAACTGAGGGACCATCTCGACGAGCGGCTGGCATTCGCCAAGGAGCTCGGCCTGAAACAAATGATTATCTCCACGTTTGGCGTGCCGAAGGACGCCAAAATGGCGGACTGGATGCACGCCGTCGACGACGCCAACAAGTTCGGCGAGCGGACGCAGAAAGCGGGCATACAACTCGGCTTCCACAACCACGACTTCGAATTCCACAAGATCGACGGCGAACTGATCTACGACAAGCTGATGGGCGAGTTCGATCCGAAGCTGGTGAAGATGCAGTTTCAGGTGAGCGTGATCAGTCTGGGCTACCAGGCGGCGGACTACTTCGAGAAGTATCCGGGCCGGTTCCTTTCGATCCACCTGCAGGACTGGTCGCCAACGGAGAAGAAAGAAGTCGCACTGGGGCAGGGTGTGGTGGACTGGAAGAGACTGTTTGCGGCGGCCAGGAAATCGGGGGCGAAGAACTACTTCGTTGAAACCGAACGCGACGATCTTAAAGCCAGCGCGCAATTCCTGAAGGGACTGAGTTGATTCTGCCGGCTGTCGCGCTGCTGGCCATTGCGCCGCAGCTCCACAACGGCAACTTCGACGAAAACTTGACGGGCTGGACGGTTCATCGGCACCAGGAGCGCGCGGCGGAGCCCGTGGTGCGGGTCGCGAACCACACGCTTTCGATTGAGCCACGCGGGCCTGGCAGCGCGGGGGTTTCGCAAACCGTTTACCTGACGCCGGGGTCGCTTTGGCGCTTGAGTGCCCGGTCGAGCGGCCGCACACGCATTGAGACTGAGACTCCTTCCGGAACATTTGGCTCGTCGTCCGGGCAGGAGTTCCTCTTCCGGGCGCCCTCGCCTGGCGAGGTCACGATCCACCTGGATAGCACCGGCGGACCGGCGTCTTTCTCCGATCTGCGCTTTGAGCCTGTGTCCGAGCCGGACCCGGGCGAACTGCGCGTCCATCTGCGGCCCGCCGGGAAGCGCCCCATAGACGCCAAACAGCAGGGGCAGTTCATCGAGATGTTGTGCCGGCTCATCCCGTCGATGATCGCGCAGCAGGTGGATAACGACAGCTTCGAAGAAGAGCCGCCGTACCGGTTTTCGTACGTCAAGGAGACCGACCACCCGAATCGCCCCTGGTATCCCGATGGCGCCGTGCAGACGGCGGAGTACGCGCTGGACACGGATGCGTTCAACGGCAAGCGGTCGCAGAGGATCGCGATTCACGTGCCGCGGGCGCGCGCGGGCATTGCACAGGATGGTTTCTATACGAAGACCGGCGTGCGGTACCGGCTGCGGCTGCACATGAAGGGAACCGGCGACGTGCCGGTACGTGCGGTTCTGCGGGATGTGCAGGGCAACGTGGCGCAGGCGGTGGCGCTGGGGCGCGCCACGGCGCAGTGGCAACCGGCGGAGGCGGTGCTGACCGCGATGCGCCACTCGGACGACGCCACGCTGGCCATCGATTTCGAAGGCCCCGGAACGTTGTGGCTCGACCGCGTGTATCTGATCGGCTCGGACGCCGTCGAGAGCATCTGGCGTCCGGACGTCGTGGAGGCGCTCAAGGGACTCAAGCCCGGCGTGATCCGCTTCGGCGGCACGTCCATCGAAGGCTTGGAGTGGGACCAGACCATCGGCAATTGGGACACGCGCGCGCCGTTCACGACGTATTGGGGCGGGCTGGAGCCTAACTTCGTGGGTCTGGATGAGTTCACCCGGTTATGCCGCCTGGTGGGCGCGGAGCCGCTGATCTGTGTCCGGTGGACAGGCAAACAACCGGCGGATGCGGCGGCGGAAGTCGAGTATATGAACGGCGGCGTGGAGACGCGCTGGGGCAGCCTGCGCGCGCGAAATGGACATCCCGAGACCTACGCGGTGAAGTACTGGCAGATCGGCAACGAAGTCGGCGGAAAGGACTACGAGCGATCCATCGCGGCGTTTGCGCGCGCCATGCGAGCCGCCGACCCGTCGATCAAGCTGATGAGCTCTTATCCGAGGTCCGGCGTGCTCGCCGGCGCGGAAGGCCAACTCGACTACCTGTGCCCGCATCACTACGAAACGGGCGACCTGACGGAGGTGGTGCGCGAGTTCGAATCGCTGCGGGAACGGATTCGACTGCAAGGGCAGGGCAGGGAAGTCCGCATCGCGGTGACCGAGTGGAATACCACCGGGGGCGACTTCGGGCTGAAGCGCGGCATCCTGCAATCGCTGGGCAATGCGCTCGATTGCGCGCGCTACCATAACGTGCTGCAGCGCTACGCGGACTTGGTGGAGATGGGCATCCGCTCGAATTTGATCGATAGCTTCGGGTCGGGCGTAATCGTCACCGGGCCGGGCTGGATGTACCGCGCGCCCACTTATTACGCCGAGGAACTGTACGGACGCGCGGCGGGCTCGTATCCGTTGAGTGTGGAGCGGGCCGGCGGTCTCCCCTGGCAGTTGCAGCAGCCCGACGTGAGCGCCGCGCTGAGCGCGGATGGCCGGCTGCTTCGAATTTATGGCGTGAACTCGACCGCGGCCCCGCTGCGCTCCACGATTGTGCTGGCCGATACCGGAAAATCCGTCGCGGGGGCCAAGGCGTTTGTATTGAAGAACAGAGCGGGACTGCCCAATACCGAGGCGATGAATTCGGTGAGCGACCGGGAGGCAGTATCCGTGGAGACGCACAGCTTTCCTGCGCTTGGAAACCGTTTCGCGGTCACATTCGAGCCGTACAGCCTGACCCTGCTGGAGATCCAACTGGCTGGCCGGTAGGGCAGGCGGGGAGGCTCGGAATCGCTAATCCGACCGTGATCTTCGTGGTATAACAGTCATACCGGGCCATGCGCTTTAGCTTCGATCCTCAAAAGAGCAAGCGCCTTAGAATGAATCCCAGGCGAGGCATCGGGTTCGAGGAGGCGCAGGAGTTGGTCCGGGAGGACGAAGAGGGCGAGATTCTGCATTTGGTCACGTTGTAGAAGTCGACTAGGGAGGAGATCCGATTGTATGAAGAAAGCTCTTGAACCTGCCAAACCGGTTTCCGCCGATGCGATCGCGCGGTTAGCCGATCAAGGAAAGGACATTTCCCATTTCTTCAAGGGCCAAGGTCGCATGGTTCAGCCGATTCAACGCGTGAACGTGGACGTTACGGCGGCTATGTTGGAGGAACTTGACAATGCCGCTCGCGATCTCAATGTGAGCCGCCAGGCTGTCATCAAGACGCTTGTGCGGCAAGGTCTCGATCAGCGCTACTTGGCGCGACACGCCAGGCAAACACAGTCCAGGTCACGCAACCGGACGGCGCCAGGGAACTCCCCGGCTCCTGGTTAGCCCAATTCGGACAACCGAAGTCAATAGATTTCGGCGCACTGCCGCGGACAGGCTGGGAAGCCTGTCCTACTTCTTCGGCTCCAGTTTCAGGTTCATCGTTGCTTGCTTGCGCGTGTCAAACGAGCTGAGCGTCTTGGCGCCGCTGGCAGTGCCGTCGGAGTCGGCTCTCAACTCGTAATCCACATCGGTGCTGAGTCCGTGAAAGTAGTAGGAGCCGTTGTCCCGCGTAATGAACGAACGGATCTGCAGAGTCTTGGTGTTCTTCAACTGCACAACCGCCCCGTTCACCGCCTCGCCTTGAGCGTTGGTCACGACACCCTGCACTGAACGGATGTTGGCGTTTTCATCCTTCTTCGCGGCCCACGCCGCACCGGCCGAAAGCAGCAGCGCGCACGCCGCCACCGCGAAAAACCGGTGGCTCGCGGGATAGACCAGATTTTGTGACATCGCTTTACTTCCAGTCCTCTTCGGATTCTTCCTCGTCCGCGTCCTCCTTGAAATCCTCGTCTTCGTCCTCCTCCAATTCTTCGGCGGATTCCAGTTCGAGAGGGTCGGTCCCGATTACCTTCAGGTCCGCTCCACACTCGTCGCAACTGATGGAGTCGCCTTCGTCCACATCTTCTTCATCGACATCAATGGCCCCGTCGCATACCGGGCATGTAACCATAGCTAGAAATCCTCCCGGACACCCCACAATACATTTAACGAAAGTGCGCCACGCTTGCAACTGTATTGTACAGCGTTTGGCGGGTCAGCGAGCGGCCTGCTTCGCCAAGCGGCGGCGCGTGGTGGTGGGCACTATTCCCTTCATCCGCATATACAAGAAAAGTTGCGCCCTGTGGGTAAGCTCGTGTTCCTTAACAAACTGTAGCATTTCGAGACGCGTGACCCGCGCGCCGTCGACCCGGGTGATGATGCCGGAATAGAACTCCGGCGGTTGGGCCGCCAGTTCCGCCACGCGCCGCTCCACCGAGGCTCGCAATTCCCGCGCCAGATCGGCGGCGCCGGCGCCCTCGGGCAGCAGCGCGAACCGAGCCATCTTCCCGCGGAATTGCGGACCGCCGAGTTGCTCCTCGCCTTCCAGCAGCAGACCCGTGAGGCCATGGCCGGCGATCAGAATATGACGCGCGATTTCGCCGAACGTCATGACGTCGGCGGCGGGTTTGTAGTCGAACTCGCCGGCCGGGAACTCTTCGACGGCCGTGGCCGTATCGGCGCGGATCGTTTTCCAGGAATCCAGAACTTGTTCCAGTCTCACCATACGCTTCCATTGTACTCGGGCATGGCGACCAACGAATGGGTAGTCTAGACATCCCGCGCCACGCGGAAGCCGATGTGACCGGTGGATGTGTCCGGCGCGGTGCCTGTGCGCGCGGCGTTGCGATAACGGCGGCAGTACGACTCGTGGCAGAGATAGGAGCCGCCTTTCGTGACGCGGGTCGCGCCGGAGGGCGGGCCGGCGGGGTCCACATTGGTGGACTGAACGTGCCAGAGCGGGTCGAAGTAATCGGCGCACCATTCCCATGTGTTGCCTACGGCGTTGCACAGGCCGAAGCCATTGGGCGGGAAGCTATCCACTGGCGCGACCGTGGTGAAGCCGTCTTCGCCGAGATCGGTGTCCGGGAAAACGCCCTGCCAGATATTGCACATGTGGCGGCCGTGCGGAGTAAGTTCGTCGCCCCAGGGGTAGGTCTTCTGGTCGAGGCACGGCGCGCGCGGCGTATTCCCACTCGGCTTCGGTGGGCAGCCGGTATCCCGCCCATGCGCAATAAGCCAGGGCATCGTTCCAGGACACGTGCACGACTGGGTGATCCGGGCGGGCAAGCGCGGAACTGTCCGGACCTTCTGGATGCGCCCAATCTGCGCCGTCCACGCGGACCCACCAGGGCGTACCGGGCATGGCTGGTCCCCGGACTGGTGCGGGCACATGACTGCGGAAGACAAACGACCAGCCGAAACGCTCCGCTTCGGTGCGATGTCGTGTCTTGTGCACGAACTCCGCGAACTGCCGGTTGGTGACCGCGAACTTGGAAATGCAGAAAGCGCTCAGAGTGACTTGCCGCACCGGACCCTCGCCATCGGCGGGGAAAGCCTCGGCGGACTCGCTGCCCATGTGGAAGCGGGCGGCATCCAGGCGGACCATATCTTCGAGCGATCCGGTGGTAGCGCGTGGGCGCTCGGCGGAAGAACGGATGGAGACGGCCAATTGCGTGAGGTGCTGCTTGCTGGGCACGCAGCAGGGGGACGGCGGATCGGGCGGCATGTCACACGGCGACGGCCTGTGCCGGGGCCTCCCAACGGATATCGGCGCGGGAGCGCAACTCCGCGACTGCGCGGAGATAGACTTGGTGCTGGTTCTGTAACGCGAGGACGCG
>CABECX010000708.1_pt1 | contig 12866 bp, 6 predicted proteins | sample 3422721 | NCBI WGS metagenome assembly CABECX01 (sample SAMEA5534328, study PRJEB31848) | metagenome | biome: tundra; feature: field; material: soil | place: USA | collected 2013-05 | depth 0.15 m | reverse complement strand
TGAAATCACGTCGATTGGCCGGTCTCACGGCTGATTGACCGGTCCAATCTTTTTACGCGCCCTTGACCCGTTGCATTCATTGGAGTTCCCCTCCGCGCGTAGCAAAGATTGGCCGGTCAATCAGTAAACAACCATGGGGTATTTCAAACGGACGTGCGAAAGTAGTCGAGGGTGAGACGGAGGCCGTCTTCCAGCGGCACACGCGGTTCCCAGCCGAGCAGGCGGCGCGCTTTGGAGATGTTCGGCCTGCGCTGCTTGGGGTCGTCTTCCGGCAGCGCGCGATTCACGATCGGCGATGAACTGCCGGTGAGGCGGCGGATCTGCTCGGCGAACTCCCGTATGGTCATTTCATTTGGATTGCCAAGATTGACCGGATAGCGCTCATCGGATTGCATGAGCCGGTAGATGCCGTCCACCAGGTCGCTCACATAACAGAAGCTGCGCGTCTGCGATCCGTCTCCGAAGATGGTTATGGCTTCGCCGCGCAGGGCTTGGTCCAGAAACGAGGGCACCACGCGGCCGTCATCCAGCTTCATGCGCGGCCCGTACGTGTTGAAGATCCGCGCGATGTTGGTGCGCAGGCCATAAGTGCGATGGTAAGCCATGGTCAGCGCCTCGGCGAAGCGCTTGCTCTCGTCGTAGCAGGAGCGCGGCCCGACCGGGTTTACGTTACCCCAATAGGTTTCGGTCTGCGGATGCTCCAGCGGGTCGCCGTAGCATTCCGAAGTGGAGGTGAGCAGGAAGCGGGCGCTGGTGGCGCGCGCCAGTTCCAGCATGTTGCGCGTGCCCGCGCTTCCCACATCCAGGGTGGCGATGGAGTGCTGCAAATAATCCTTGGGGCTGGCGGGCGACGCCATGTTCAACACGGCGTCCAGCGGACCATCCACCGCAAGGGGCTGCGTGATGTCGTGACGGATGAGCCGGAATTGCGCGCAACCGTTGAGATGCGCCACATTCTGTTCGGAGCCGGTGAGGAAATTGTCAACAGCCACCACCGCATGGCCCTCCGCCAGCAGGCGATCGCACATGTGCGAGCCGATGAATCCGGCGGCTCCGGTAACCAAAATGCGCAAGCGAAATACCCCGTTAGATTGATTTGCAGCGGACTTCGCGGACCGCTGTGCTACATTCAAAGGTTACCGCATGGTCCACCCTTCCTGGCTGGAAATCGCGATCCTGGCGATACTGTTGTGCATCTCCGGATCGCTTTTCTGGCTCCGCTTCCGCAAGCCGGTGGATGTAATCCGCCGCTCGCGCGATAATCCCGATTTCCAGCTTCGCCCGCTAGGGCCGCGCATCCGGCAATTCGTCTGGGAAGTGATGCTGCAAGGGAAGGTGATCCGGGAGCGTCCGCTTCCCGGCTTGGCGCACGCATTCGTCTTCTGGGGCTTTTGCGCGTTCGCGCTGGTCACGCTCAACCACATCGCAGCCGGATTCGGTTTCCCGTTCCTCAGCCGCGAAGGCGGATTCGGCAAAGCCTATTTCGCTTTTGTGGCCGTGTGGGCCGTGGCTGTGGCGGTTTCGATCGCCGGCCTGGCCATCCGCCGTTTCGTGGCGCGCCCCATCTGGTTGGGCAAAGTAGCGCCGGAATCGGGGGGCATCGCGCTACTCATTTTCATCTTGATGATCACATATCTGGCCGGGTTAGCGATGGATGAAACTACCACGCCGGCGCGCGCGAACTGGTGGTTGCACACTTTCACGCTGCTGGCGTTTCTGCCGCTGATTCCGCACACCAAGCATCTGCACCTGGTGATCAGCCCGGCGACCGTGTTCTTACGGCGGGCCGGCTTCAGCAAAATTCCGCCGCTGGTGGGCGACGAGGATTTCGGCCTGGACACCGGCAAGGACGTAACCAAGCTCGACGCGCTGCAAGCTTACTCGTGCGTCGAGTGCGGGCGCTGCACGGAGCACTGTCCAGCCTATAACACCGGAAAGATTCTCAACCCGAAAGAGATCATCCTGGGGCTGCGGCGTTATCTGAACGAAGAGGGGCCGGGCAACGAAGAGCCGCTGCTGGGCAAACACATTTCGATGGAAGCGGCGTTCCAATGCACCACCTGCGGCGCCTGCGAGTTCCAGTGCCCGGTGGGTATCCAGCACCTGCCGGTGATCATCGGGCTGCGGCGCGGCGCGGTGAATACCGGCAAGTGGGAAGACGATTACGGCGGCAAGATGTTCCTGGCGATGGAGCGCACCGGCAATTCGCTGGGATTCGCGTCGAGCGAGCGGCTGAAATTCATCGAGAAGAACGAACTCCCGATTTACGACGGCACGCAAGAGTATTGCTTGTGGCTGGGTTGCATGGGATCGTACGATCCGCAGGGCCGGGAGATCGTGCTGTCGCTGGTGCAGGTGTTGCGCCACCTGGGCGTGACGTTCGGCGTGCTGCGCAAGGAGAAGTGCACGGGCGATCCGGTGCGGCGGTTGGGGAACGATCTGCTGTTCCAGCAGATGGCCGAGGCGAACATCGAGCAACTGAAATCGGCCCGGGTGACCAAGCTGCTATCCATCTGCCCGCATTGCGTGCGCACGATCGGCGAGGACTGGAAAGAATTCGGCGCGGCATTCCAGATCGAGCATCACAGCGAACTGCTGGCGAGAATGCAGGAGAAGCTGCCGCAGCGGACGGACGGGCGGGAGCGCGTGGTCTTCCACGATCCGTGTTACCTGGGGCGTTATCGCGGCGTTTACGACCAGCCGCGGGAGGTGATTGCGCGCTGGGGCGAGGTGGAGGATCCGGCGCGCGCGCGGGAGCGGTCGTTCTGTTGTGGCGCGGGCGGCGGGCAGATGTTCCTGGGCGAGGAGAAGGGCAAGCGCGTAAACGTGGAGCGCGCCACCGAACTGGCGGCCACGGGCGCGGCCGTGGTGGGCACGGCCTGTCCATTCTGCCAGACGATGTTTCGCGATGCGTTTGGGACGCTGAGCCAGACGCCGCCCAAGCTGCTGGACATCGCGCAGATTGCGGCGGCTTCGATCGAATCCGCCGCGGGGCGCGGAATGGTATAATCCTGAATTGGCGCGCCGCACGGATTCCATGCGGGCGGGCGCAGCCAAGCCGCCAGAACACCGCAAGCGGGCGCGTAGCTCAATTGGCAGAGCAAGTGACTCTTAATCACTAGGTTGTAGGTTCGATTCCTACCGCGCTCACCACTAAGATTAATACTTGGCAACCACTGGATAAGGGACGTTGCCGCTACTACCGGGACCTTCACGGGGACTACCCCTGAGTTGGGTGCGGCGTTGCGTAGCCTGACGCCCGCGCCGCGGCTTCCCGCTTCGCTGCCATTCGGGATGTGGCTGCCGTGGCTCCAGCCATACGCCACCTTAGCAGCTCATCCTGTAGCCGGACCAGCCCACGCTTTCACCCTCCGTGATAGGATATCCGGATGGATGGCGCCATTGACCGGCCCGGGCCGACCCGATGCTCTGGGAGTATTCTTAACGGTCACATTTGGAATCGCAATCTATTACGGCGTGCAGAAGTTCTCTAAGGACCTGGAAGGAAAAAACAAAACCATCCCAGCCCGAGGCGCAGTCCAGCCTCCCGTTGGTCGGCCCTGAGACGGTGGCACACAAATCAATATTCAAAGAAAGAAGACCCGCATATCCGATACCGGTTCCCCAGGCTCATTCCTGGATGAGAAAATGCTCAGGTTCACCGCTGCGCCCAATAACGCCCGCGAGCCTGCACTACCAGCCCTTTTTGGTGGGTAGTCAGTTGTATCTTGCGCCACTCCGAGATACTCACCGGCTGATCCGACACATACCCAATGTTATATTGGCTGCGTAACTCCTCTTGAAGTTGGGTGAAGATGTCGTCCAGGCTCAGTCTCTTGGAAACCTCGAAAAAGCCGCCGCCGGTTTCCCGCGACATGCGCATCAAGACGCCTCTGCCGTCCGCGCCGCCGCTAAATATGCCGTAGAAGCCCTCATCGGAAAAGAGAATCGAATAGATGAGTGTGTCGGCGCGCTGGGCGGCCTCGATGGCATCCGCGATGCTCGCCTCGCTGCCGGTATCTACACCGTCGGAAAGCACGATGAGCGCTTTGCGGCCGGTCTGATTGTGCATGATTTCTTTGGACGCTTTCAACATCGCATCGTACAGCATCGTGCCGCCGCCGGTCTGGCTTCGCAGATCGTTCATGCTGGGCGTATCCACACGCTGCAGCGCATCGCTCAGCCTCAGGAAAGAGGAGGTCAACTCCTGACGCAGGATCGCCGACAGATCGAACTGCATGATGAACACTTGATCTTTCTTCTCCCGCAGCACCTGCTCCAGAAAGCGGTAAGACGCCACGCGCTCCGCTTCCATGACCCGCCGCTGGCTCATGCTGGTATCTATCATCAGGCCGAGCGTGAGGGGCAAATCGGTCTCCCGCGAAAAATAACGGATAGTTTGCGGACGGCCGTTTTCCAAAACCGAAAAATCGTCTTTGCCCAGATCGCGAATGAATGCGCCCTTCTTGTTGCGCACGGTGGCCAGCGCGTTGACCACTTTGACTTCGGCCTTGAACGTCGGCTGTTCGTCCTGCGCCATGACGCGCGGCGAGTGTACAGCGAGCAGGGTTGTCAGGAGGGCCAGCCATGGGCGGCCTGATCGGCCGCCGCAGGCCGAGGGCCTGCCCCACGTCATCGCATCCTCCAGGGCTCGGGGCCGTTGGCCAAGTTTGGCATGCGCTCGAAGAGTTTCGAATTGTACTTGGCGTCGATCTCATAATCGACGTCCCAGGTCGCCTCACGAATGCCGCTGATCGACACGACGCGCGCCGGCAGCAGGACGCCGTGGAACTCGCGGTAGCGTTGCAGCCGGTAATCATACTGGATCTTGGGCTTTTGGCCGCGAACCGGAGGCGACAAGACCCGCTCGGGTAAACTCGCACTGTTGAGAAACAATTTGTAGGTGCGCCCAGCCGCCTGGACAACCAAGACATTATGCCGCACCTCGACCGGCTGCGGCTGGAGCCAGGCGCTCTCCAACAGGAAGACGACCTGATTCAGCGCAAGCCGGTCGTATTCCCAAGACGTGAGATGCCGGGCGTTGCGCGGTATGCCGGTGGCGTCCATGGCGACCCGGTCGGCCGTTCCATCCACCACAATCGCGCGTTGGCTGCCGCTGCCCGCTCCGTCAAATTCAAAATAGCGGTCAGGGAAGACGCAGAGCCAGTTGGTGGGTGGCCCAGCCAGATTCACATCGGCCGGCTTCATATAGATCGCCAGCGAATGCACGCTGCGGAGCCGTTCGCGGCCGCCCTTGGCCTTGACGGCCTGCTCCCATACTTCCCGGGGATCGGCCGCGTGCGCGGCGGCGAAGCCCGCTACAACTGCTGCGATTGAAAGACTGTGGTTCATCATCAGAAATCGTACTGCAACCGAACGCTGCCGCCGCGGGGTGGCGCAATTGCCGTGCCCGAGAACAACCCGGCAAAGTTAATGACGTTCAGCCGGTTCGTCAGGTTTTCTACAACCATCTGCAGACGCAGAGTCCGTTTTTCCTGTTTCCACAAGTCCGCGCCGAGACTGACGTCCAACGTAAAGTTCGGCCGCACGCGTCCCGCATCGAAATTGACGCGATCGATAATCTGTTGCCCGTATTGCGATACCAGGTAATTGAGATCCGCCTCGCCGCCGATCTCCACCGGCAATCCACTCCCGTAGCTCGAAACCATCGCCACCCACAGGCGTGGAAGGACCTGATAACGGAGCCTGGCGCGCGCCGTGTTGCGCTGATCCTGGGAGATGGGGAAGGCGCCGGTAACGCCCACCACGCCCACGGCGCCATCCCCCAGAAACAGGCCTCCGGCGACGGGTAACTGGGCAATGCCGATCATGTTCGAGTAACTCAGAAATCCGGAGAACTTGCCCCAATGCGGCACGGCCAGCTTTACGTCCACGCCGCGAATCTGCGCGCTCCGGAATGCGATCGGGAAGCTGATGCCGGTATTCAGGAAGACATCGTCGTCGGCGTAGTTCGCGAAAGTCCGCCGGTAAAAGCTGGCGTCCAGCCGGGCTTTTCCGAACAGCGCCTTGCTGAAGCCGGTCTCCAGGAAATTGCCGAGCGAAGGCCGCAAGGGAATGCGCAGCACCAGCGGGTCCACGCTATCCACCTGCTGCGAACTGGCCAGCAGCAGATTCTCCATGGCGGGCGTGATGAACGTGCGGTCGTACGAAAACCGCAGCACCACGCCGGCCTTGGGCCAATACCATGCTGCGCCCAGACGCGGGCTCCAGGCCTGGCCGCGTACCACCAGCGAGTAATGGTCCCAGCGCAGACCCGCGCTCAGGGTCAGGTTGCCGAATCGCATGGTATCCTGCGCGAAGCCGGCCTGCTCGCGGTCCAGCCGATGGTCGAAAAAGCGGAAGTCCAGCGGCGTGCCAGGATCGAAAAACGCGGGGTCCGCGATCTGGTACTGCAGCGCCTCGGTTACGGGCGCATAGTAACCATCCGCGCCAATCTTGATCTCGTGCCGTGCCGCATGCGCGGCCAGAATGGCATTCGCGTAGCCGCGCCGGAAGCCGCGCTGTTGGAAAGCGACGATCGGCGTCGAAAGCGCGTTCGACCACAGGTTGGCCGAAAGATCCTCGACGGCCGCGCGCACGCTCAGCAAGAGCCGCGCCGAAAACTCGTGCGTCCACCCCGCCTGCCCGAGATCCTCGCGGCTGGTGCGGTCCTGGCGCTGTCCGGCGGCTTGCTGCAGATTCTCGTTGGGAACTTCGAACGCCGCCTGCATGCGGTGCGCCGAAAGGTGTATGCGGTCGGCATCCGAAAGATCCTGGTCGTAGACCGCGGTGGCGCCATCCAGCGTGCCGGTATTGGTGTAATTTCCAAGCACCGGCGGATCCAGATAATGATCGGTGTGCTCGCCCGACGCGCTCACCGTGAACGCGCTGCGGTTCCATCCATACACCACCGACGCGAAGCCGGTGGCTTCGTCAAAGCTGCCCCCGCCGATTTCGGCGGTGCCGTGCAGCCCCGGCCGGATGTCGCGGCTGGTGGTCACTTCCACCACGCCGCCGAGTTTGCGCCCGTACTCCGCCGGATAGCCTCCGGTGAGAACGCTCATGGATTCGACTTCTCCGGTTTCCAGGTCGGGCGCGAAACCCGGTGAGCGGTTCTCGTCCATGGGCACGCCATCCACTACGAATAGCGTCTGGTTCTCGGAGCCGCGCGGATGCAACACGGCATTGGCTTCGAAGATCCAGCCCGGTTGCATGTTCACCAGGTCCATCAAGCCGCGGCCCGGAATCGCGGACTGCTGCTCTTGGATCTGTTGCGCGCCCACCGCGTAAGCCATGCCGGTACTATGCGGATCGATCAAGGTGGCGGCGTCGGTAACTAGCACTTCGGTGGCCGCCGCCTCCACCTTCAATTCCAAACGGATCTCGCGCGGCACGGCCGACCGGATCTCGATCAGCGACGACGAGCGAGTGAAGCTGGCGTGCTCCACGGTCAACCGGTACATGCCGAAGGGAAGGTGCTGGAAGGTGAAGCGTCCGGCGTCATCCGTTTTGAACTCGCGTCGGGTCTGGGATGCGGCGCTCACCAAGGTTCCCGAGGAGGGCAGCGCCAGGCCCGTCGAGTCGCTTACCGAGAGCCGCAGCTCGCCGGTATCGACCTGTCCCCACACCAACCCGCACGCCAGCAGAATCAATCCGATCCGCATTCCAGTTCTTTCAAGTTACCAGAGTCGTGGCAAGACGCGATACCCTGTAGAATACGTGAACAGCACAGACGAAGCGCAGGCTGAGGACATAGCCAAAACAGAGTCACCCATGCAAGCGGAAACGGTCCGTCTCGCCGTGATCGTTCCCGCGTATCGCCCCGAGAAGAGCCTGCTCCAACTGATCGGCGCGCTTTCGGAAAAGTCCATCCCCGCCATTGTCCTGGTGGACGATGGCAGCGGTCCCGATTACCGGGAAACCTTCCGCCGCGCCGAGGAATTTCCGAAGGTCCGGCTGGTGCGTCACGCGATAAATCTCGGCAAGGGCGCCGCTCTGAAGACCGGCATCAACTATGCGCTGTGCGCCTTTCCGGGATTGCAGGGAGTCGTCACCGCGGATGCCGACGGCCAGCACCATCCCGACGATATCGAGCAAGTCGCCGATAGGCTCGCCGCCGAGCCGGATCGCGTCGTCCTGGGAACCCGCACTTTCAGCGGCGGCGTTCCCCTGCGCAGCCGTGTGGGCAATGTCGTCACGCGCACCGTCATGCGCGCGCTGGTGGGCCAAAATGTCTCGGACACTCAGACCGGCCTGCGCGGCATCCCCGCTCGATTGCTGCCGCGCCTGCTGCGGCTGGAGGCCAACGGCTACGACTTCGAACTGGACATGCTCATCACCGTGCGGCAGCAAGCCATCCGGATCGCCGAAGTACCCATCCGGACGATCTATGAACCGGGCAACCGGACGTCGCACTTCAATCCGCTCATCGATTCGATGAAGATCTACTTCGTGCTGCTGCGGTTCAGCTCCGTATCGCTCGCGACCGCCGCGCTCGACACGTTGGTCTTCTACCTGGCATACCGCCGCCTGGGAAACTTAGCCGCATCGCAGGCTCTCGGGAGACTGCTGGCGGTGGCGTTCAATTACTCCATGGTACGGCGGACCGTCTTTTACTCTAAGCTGCGGCACGCATCCGTTCTGCCGGGGTATCTCCTGTTGGTGTGCTTGAGCGGCGCCGCTTCATATGCCGGCATCCAACTGCTGAATTCGCGTTTTCATATCCAGTTGCTCCCCGCCAAGCTGTTAGTCGAAACACTCCTGTTCTTCGCTAATTTCGCCATTCAACGCGACTTCATTTTCGGCAAGAGCCCGCTGGAGTCTCGCCCGAAGCGCGCTAAACCGGCTTGGATCGATAGGGTCCCGGCCTGGATTCCGCGCGCGGTGCTGGCGGCCGCCGCCGTGGTGTTGCTGGGAGTTGTCTTCCACGGCTTCCGCGCCGGGCGGTTATTCCTGGATTCGGGCTGGACGCCGGTCGGCCAGTTTCGCTTCATTCACTACACCAAGATTTTCTGGACCGTGAGCATCGCCGTCCTTCTGATCGCGCCGGCTGCCTACGCGCCCATCGTCGCCCTGCTGGTCACCATGGCAACGGCGATCGCCATCGGACCGCTTGCGCTGCTGGCTGTGATGGCCTTTCTGGTCTCTTCATGTGCGTTGGGATCGAAGCTGGTGCGCACCAGCGGCGACCTGTCCGCGGAAAATCAACTCTGCGGTACGCTGTTGGGCATCGCCGTTTATATCTTTCTGATGACGTTCCTGGCGCGGCTGCCGGTGAACTACCCGGCGGTTTACTCGATCCTGCTGGCTATTCCGGTGCTGCTCGATATCCGCGGCGTCGGGCGGCGATTAGTGTCATGGGTCGGGGCGCTCGTGCTATCCCGCCCGCGCCCGCGACTCCAGGTAGCGGCGTTCGCGCTGTTGGTATTCGTGCTCGGCGTTCATTGGTTGATCGTGCCCAAACCCGAGTCAAGCGCGGACGGCCTCGCCATGCATCTGGCGATTCCCACGAATATCGCCCTGCACCACGTCTTCACCTACCAGCCCGGCCGCATCTTTTGGTCCGTGATGCCGATGGGGGCGGACTGGTGTTACACCATGGTCTACCTGCTGGGCGGAGAGTTCGCGGCGCGGTTGCTGAACTTTGCGATGTTACTGCTGGTGGAGGCGCTGCTCTATCGCGCCGTGCGCCGCTTCGTAAGCCCGGCCATCGGATTCGTAATTCTGGCCTTGTTTGCGAGTACTTCGCTCGTGCAATTGGTTACCGGCTCGCTGTTCATAGAGAACTTCCTGGCCGCCATGGTGGTTGGCATGGCCGTGGCGATCTGGCAGTTCGGCGACACGGGCCAGAGGCGCTTTCTGTATGCCGCGGCCGTGCTCGGCGGGACGGCGCTGGCCACCAAGTTCGGCGGGTTGGCGTATGTTGCGGCGGCCTTGCCCGTCGCGGCCATCGAAGTTCGCCGCCAATGGGGACGCTTGGGTTCCAGACCGGCGCTCTCCAGTGGCATCGCTGCCGCTCTGCTGCTCGCAGCCGCGCTGCCCGCCTACGCGATCTCCTGGTGGATGACTGGGGATCCCGTTTTCCCGTTCCTGAATCGGAAGTTTCCGTCGCCGCTCGTGGACCGGAACATGAACTTCGTGGACACCCACTTCACCCAACCAATCGCCTTCCGCACGCCGTACGACTTGACATTTCACAGCGATCGCTATTGTGAAGGGCGGCCGGGCTACCTCGGCTTTCATTACCTGCTGCTCGTGCCGTTAGGCTTGATCGCACTGCCGGCTGTCAGGCGCCGCCCCGCGGTGAGCGCCGCGGTGGTGTCGGTTGGCGGCGCCCTGATTGTTCTCAAATTCCTGCCTAATGCCCGCTATCTATATCCGGCCCTGCCGTTGGTCCTGGTGCCCCTGGCGGCTCTGCTCGGCTGGTTGACGCCGGGCGTTTTGAGACGCGCCCTGATTGCGCTCGCGGTAGCTTGCGTGTTACTCAACACCTGGTTCCTGCCATCTTCAAACTATTCTCACGGCGATTTCTATGAAAAGGCTCCTCTGTCGCGCGCCATGCGACAAGTGTACATTCACAAATGCGCACCCATCCGCGAGGTCGGCCAATACATGAATCGCACACACCCCGGCGCTCCGGTGTTTCTTGCCGACGGCAGCGAACTGTCCGCATTCAACGCCGAAGTCTACTCGAATGGCTGGCACGAATATAACGTGCTCGTGCGCATCTGGGGCGCCCGCGACCCGCTCGAAGTCGCCGGCATTATGGATCGATGGAACGTTCACTACATAGTCGCCCCGAAACCGGATGCTGGAGTCAATTTCGGGCCTCCAGCTTTGAGGGACCTTCTCGACAAGTGCGTCACCCCCGAATACCAGACAGCTCGGTTGTTCCTGGCGCACATCGAAAGTAATTGTCAGCCCGTCGCCAGCCGCGAGCCGCTTACCTTCGGGCCCGGATTGTACGACGACTCCGACCCGGCCATCGTGTATCAAGGCTCCTGGACTCACGACAAGGGATGGCCCCAAGCGCACTCCAATACCGTAACGTTTTCCAACTTACCGGGCTCCCAAGTTCGCATTGCGTTCCAGGGTGGTCTGCTCACCTATGTTTATACCAAGGCGGCTAACCGCGGCATGGCGGATATCGCCATAGATGGCGTCCGCAAGGCCACGTTGGATCTTTACTCTCCCAAGGCTGAATGGCAAAGCCGGACAAACTTCAAACTGGGCGCCGGCCAGCACCTTGCCGTCATTACCATACTGCCGGATAAAAACCAGAAATCCTCCGATCGATTTATCGATGTGGATGCACTTGAGGTGCAATAGTGCGCACCTGGATCGACAGAGTCCCGGCCTGGATACTGCGCGCGGTGCTGGCCGCCCTCGCCGTCGTGTTGCTGGGGGTTGTTCTGCACGGCTTCCGCGCCGACCGGCTGTTGTTGCGGCATTCGGGTTGGACGCACGTCGGCCGCTATCGCTTGATTCACTACACCAAGATTTATTGGGCAGCGAGTCTGACCATCTTGCTGACCGTTCCGTCTGCGTTCGCACCAATCGTCGCCCTTCTGGTCGTGGTGGCGACAGCGGTGGCCATCGGACCGATAGCGCTGATGGCGGTGGCGGCCTTTCTGCTCGCCTCGTGCGCATTGGGATCGAAGCTGCTGGGCACAAGCGACGACTCGTCCCCGGATAACCAGCTCTGCGCCACGCTGCTGGGCATCGCGGTTTATATCTTTCTGATGACGTTCCTGGCGCGGCTGCCGGTGAATTACCCGGCGGTTTACTTGATTCTGCTGGCGATTCCGGTGCTGATCGACATGCGCGGCGTGGGGCGGCGATTGGTGTCATGGGGTAGCGCGCTGGTGCGATCCCGCCCGCGCCCGCGGTCCCAGGTAGCGGCGTTCGCGCTGCTGGTATTCGTGCTCGGCATGCACTGGTTGATCGTCCCTCAGCCCGAGGCCAGCGCGGACGGCCTCGCCATGCATCTGGCGATTTCCACGAATATTGCCCTGCACCACGTCTTCACCTACCGGCCCGGCCGCATTTTTTGGTCCGTGATGCCGATGGGAGCGGACTGGTGTTACACCATGGTCTACCTGCTGGGCGGAGAGTTCGCGGCGCGGTTGCTGAACTTCGTAATGTTACTCCTGGTGGAAGGTCTGCTTTATCGCGCCGTGCGCCGCTTTGTAAGTCCGGCCATCGGATTCGTGATCCTGGCCTTGTTTGCGAGCACTTCGCTGGTGCAATTGGTCACCGGCTCGCTCTTTATAGAGAACCTCCTGGCCGCCATGGTGGTTGGCATGGCCGTGGCGATCTGGCAGTTCGGCGACACGGGCCGGAGGCGCTTTCTGTATGCCGCGGCCGTACTGGGCGGGACGGCGCTGGCCACCAAGTTCGGCGGGTTGGCGTATGTTGCGGCGGCCTTGCCCGTCGCGGCAATCGAAGTTCGCCGCCAATGGGGACGCTTGGGTTCCGGACCGGCGCTCTCCAGTGGCATCGCCGCCGCTTTGCTGCTGGCAGCCGCGCTGCCCACCTACGCGATCGCCTGGGGGATGACCAGGAATCCGATATTCCCGTTCCTGAATCAGAAGTTGCCGTCGCCGCTGGTGGACCACAGCGCGAAGTTCGTGGATTACCGCTACAACCAACCAATCGCCTTCCGTACGCCGTATGACTTGACATTCCACAGCGACCGTTACTGTGAAGGGCGGCCTGGCTCGCTCGGCTTTCACTACCTGCTGCTCGTGCCGCTGGGCTTGATCGCGCTGCCGGCTGTCAGGCGCCGCCCCGCGGTGAGCGCGGCGGTGATATCGATTGCCGGAGCCGCGATCGTTCTCAAGCTCCTGCCCAACGCCCGCTATCTG
>CABECX010000696.1_pt1 | contig 12913 bp, 7 predicted proteins | sample 3422721 | NCBI WGS metagenome assembly CABECX01 (sample SAMEA5534328, study PRJEB31848) | metagenome | biome: tundra; feature: field; material: soil | place: USA | collected 2013-05 | depth 0.15 m | reverse complement strand
ATCTGTACCCCGCCCTGCCCCTGATGCTGGTGCCGTTAGCGGCTCTGCTAGGCTGGTTGACGCCGGGAGTTTTGAGACGCGCGCTGATGACGGTTGCCGTTGCCTGTGTGCTTCTCAACACGTGGTTCCTGCCGTCTTCTGGTTTCTATCATGGCGATTTCTATGAACACGCCCCGCTGTCGCGAGCCATGCGCCAAGTTTATATACATAAGCACGCGCCGATTCGTGAGATCGGCCAATACATGAACCGCGAACATCCGGGTTCTCCGGTTTTCCTGGCCGACGGCAGCGACCTGGCCGCATTCAACGCCGACGTGTATGTGAACGGCTGGCACCAGTATGGCGTGTGGGCCCGTCTGCAGCTCGCGCGCAACGCGCGGGAAACCGCCGGCATTCTGGACCAATGGAACGTTCACTACATAGCCGCCCCGAAACCCGATGCTGGAGTCAATATCGGTCCTCCGGCTTTGCGGGACCTTCTCAAAGACTGCGTCACCCCCGAATACCAGGCAGCTTGGTTGTTCCTGGCGCGCATCGAAAATAGTTGTCAGGCAGCCGGTCAGGCCGACCGCGAGCCGTTGACCGTTCTACCCGGAATATACGACGACTTCGACCCCGCCATCGTGTTTCACGGGCCCTGGATTAAGGACAAGGTATTTCCTCAAACGCACTCCCATACCGTAACCTATGCCAACTTACCGGGCTCTGAAGTTCGCTTTGCGTTCCGGGGCGGCTCGCTGACCTATGTTTATACCAAGGCGGCTAACCGCGGCATGGCGGATATCACTATCGATGGCATCCGCAGGGCCACACTGGATCTTTACTCTCCCAAAGCGGAATGGCAAAGCCGGACAACCTTCACAATCGGCGCCGGCCAGCACCTTGCCGTCATTACCATACTGCCGGACAAAAACCCGAAATCTTCCGATCGCTGGATCGATGTGGATGCCTTTGAGGTGCAATAGGCGGCATGCGCACGGATAGGTTGAGCAAAGTGCCGGCGCTGGCGGCGGGAGTGGCTCTGCTTGCATGGTTCGTCTACCTGGTTCGCGGGGGATTGGCTTCCTGGTTCAGCGCCGACGACCTGATGAACATGCATATCTACTGGGCGCGGCCGTGGCCCGCCTTGTTGAAGGCGAACCTGGCATTCTGGTCGACCTTCTACCGCCCGGCGGGAGGTCTATTCTACCGGCCGATCTTCGATTTGTGGGGATTTCATCCGCTGCCGTTCCATATCGCGGCGCTGGCATTGCTATCGGTGGACTTCGCTTTGCTGGCACTAGTGGTGTGGCAGCTTACGGGATCGCGTTGGGGCGCGCTCATAGCCCTAATGCTGCTTGGCATCAACCCCACGTTTTCAGCAGCGTACTTCGATACCGGGAACATTTACGACGTCCTGGCCTATATGTTCTTCTGGGGCGCGTTCGCGTTGTACGTGCACTCTCGCCAGGCTGGGCGCCCGCTTGGCTGGGGCCGTCTGGCGCTGGTGTTTGGCCTTTTCGTGGCGGCGTTGGATGCCAAGGAGATCGCGGTGTCCCTACCCGTTGCCGTGGGGTTGTACGAGTTGGTATGGCACCCGCCCGCGAATTGGAAGCTCGGGGAACTGTGGCGCTGGATACGGCAGGAAGGCCGATTTGCGCTCATTGGCGGATTAGCCGATATTGCCTATATCGTTGGCAAGAAGTATGGCCCGCATTCGTTGTGGCTGGTAGGGCCATACCAACCGCACTACTCGGTGGCCGCTTACTTCCAGTCGCTCGCGCACTATTTGCGGCAGCTTATATACAATCCAGTGAGTATTTCCTCCTGGCGGATAGCCAAGATAATGGCTGCGATGCTGGCGCTGGCCGCCATTACCCGGCGGCGCTGCCTGTTGTGGGGGATAGGATTCATAGCCGTGGGCGTGTTGCCGCTGGCGTTTATTCCCGGTCGGACCGGTTCCGGCTATTTGGTGCCCTCGGTTGGCTGGGCTGTGTATGCCAGCGGGTTATTAGACTGGCTCGTCGAATCCCTCCCCGGCAGGCGGCTGTTCTTGTTCGCGGCGCTCATTGTCGTGTTGGCGCCCTGGCAGCGAACGTGGATCCCGATGCACGCTAAGGCTGCGCACGATTTGCAAGGGCGCTACCGGCGCTACATCGAGCAAATCCACGCGTTGATCCCAGCGCCCCGCAAAGGCGCACGCATTCTGCTGCTTTCCGACGCCGAGGGGCGCGACGACTATGACGTGGTCTTCGTGATGCGGCTTTATTACGGCGACCCAAAGCTGCAGGTGGAGCGCATGACCGTGTGGAAGGAGCACAACATACACGTGGACCCCAGCAGCTACGACTACGTACTGGACTGGGTAGATAACCGGTTTGTGCTAGTCAGCCGCAAGTGAGTGGGGCAGACCTCCAGGTCTGCGCGGGTCCTCCAGGACCCGCTCTTCGCGCAACGGCATCAGCCATATCCGGGCACAAAGAGGCCGACGTGGACGTCGGCCGCAGGACTGGAGTCCTGCCCCACGAATAACGCAGCTTGCCCAAAATGGAAAAACGAGTGGCATTGGGCTGAAGCCTGTCCCACCATGTCAGCCCTGCCCCACTAATACTAATTCACCGCCATCGTGACCGTGTTCAGTCCGGCCGTGCCTCCCACGCTGATAGTCACGGGCACCGCTGGCCCCGGAGTAACACTCGCAGGCACCTGCGCGTTGATCTGCATTACTCCAGCGACCAATCCCGGCGCCGCGCCCTGGTAACCGACCGTCGCCGGCTGGCCCCCAATGGTGACCGAAATGGGCGCCACGGACAAAGGTAGATTTGTCGCGGAGACTATCGTGCCATCCGCCACCGAAGGACTGAGGAGACCGGCGCCGGTGGCATAAATCGCGATCGACGACCCGCGCGCCGCCGGATGCGCCGGCGAATTGACGGACAAATCGTCGTTCAAAATCGCGCCCTGCCCGGATGCGCTTGTCACAAACATGGCCGGCGCGGCCGCGCTCACCGGCAGCGTGGCGGTGAACGTCGCGCCGCCCGGCGCGGAAACCCGCATCAGTGTCGTGGACCTGCCCGCCACCGCGAACGGCACCACCGCGTTGATCTGGCCCGCCGTAGCGTACAACAGCGGAGCCAGAGTGCCGTCAAAGCCGACCGTAAGCCCCGTAAGCGACGTCTCCACCTTTCCCGATTGCAGCACGAGTCCCACTGGAGCGGACGGGCCGATGCTATTGCCAAAGATCGTGACCAACTCGCCCGGCGCAATCGCGGAACTGGTGAAGCTCGCCGCACTCACCACGGCCGTGACTCCGGGAACGGGGAGCAAACCGTAGACAGTCACCTGCTTTGAATCGGTCGGCACGTACACCTTGCCGTTAACCACCGTGGGATTGGCGAATTTCGTGAAACTGCCCAGCGTGTCGCGGGTGCCCTGCACGTCGCTGTTCCAGAGCTCCTGGCTCACATTCATCGCGTCGAAAGCGTGCAACGTGCCGGCTGCCGGCAAAGTTCCGTTGCTAACGGTGGTCGCCCAGTAGATGCCGCTTCCCGGCACGAAAGCGTTGGACGATACTGTCATACCGCTGAACGGCAGCGCATTTGGGACCGAACTATTGGACGCCACGGGACTGGTATTGAATATGCCGTTCTGCATCTGAAATTCGCGCAACACATCGTCGTCTCCCCAGATATAAAGAACGGGTCCGTCGGGGCGATTCCAAAGAGCCGCGTTGAAGATGGCGAATTGGCTGTTGGGAACCGCCTGAAAGAACTGCAGCGCATCCGTATCCAGGGGTTGGCCGCCCATGTTGGTGCGGTCGATCAGCGCCACCAGGCCCGCCTTGCCGCCGGCGATCAGAAAATTGGTCCCCGGCACCAGGATCGGGCCGTTGGAGCCGAAGTCCATATCGTCTTCGGTCCAGGCGGCGTACTCCGCCGGCGTGAACCAATCCGCAATGTCCAGCGTGGGAGTCAAGCGCAGCACCGTCTGACCCCACGACATGACGCCGTCATAATTGCCGTTGCCGGTCGAGCAATAAACGCTTCCGGCGGGGTCGGCAGCCAAGCCCCGCCCACCCTGCCAAATCGCGGAGCCTGCCGTCGACGGCGTGGTATTGAAAACGGCGGTTTGTTGCGGAAGGTCCGCGGCATTGTAGGCGACGATCCAGCCGTGCCAAGGAGCATAGTCGCCATGCGAACCGAACCCGGCGTAAATCGAGCCGTTGGCGAGTAGCAATCCGGGCCTTTGAATGTGACCCGCTGCCAGGAGCGGAAGCTGGCCGTCGACCGCATCTCCCGTGCCTCCCCACCCGCTTCCGGGGACGGTCGCCTGGATTTCGACGGGCCCGTTCAACTTTTCGCTTCCGGTCGCAAGGTCCAGCGCATGCAAGAAGAAAGCCGCACTGCCGCCTGCCAGCGTCTCATTGACGACGTAAATCGTGTTACCCGCGCGGTCGATTACGGGCGTACTGAGAATCCCGATCTCGTGCAGGATGTCGATGTACGGCGCCGCCCCCGGTAGGTTGAACGAGGCTGGATCGACCGTGCTCCCCAGATTCACTTGCCAGAGGGGCGCGGTCCCGTTGGCGGCATCCGCGTCGAAGGCGTATACGCTGTTGTGCATGGTCGCCACGTAGAGCACGTTCAGCGTGCCCTTTCCGGGCATGTTCAGGGCGTGCACGTAGAGCGGCTGCGCGTAGACCTGGCCATCCACCGGATAAGCGTAGAGCTTGCCGAACTGGGTGGGATTCACATTGTTGGCATTCAGAATCCCTTCGTCCAGGTTGGCGTTGGTGCGGTTGTTGTCATAGTTCGCCGTGAGCACGTCCACCTGTGCGCGGACCCTGATGGTGGATCCCGCCATTAGGGCCAAGAGAAGAATTCGCCGGTTCATGATTGTGTCAAATCTGTTAACGATGATGGGCAAACCGTTTAGGTTACACCATCGGCAAAGAGGAATTCACCCGATCTGTATTACGGTATACTTCCCATATGCGTGACCGGCCAGGAGGCCGGTCCCACCGGAGGCGGGATGATCACTCGAAGAGGTTTTGCCGCGCGCATCGGAGCGGCGATGGCAGTTGGGCGGATGCTGCCGGAGATGGCTTACGCGCAGCGCGCCACGATCCAAGGCAACCTGCCCAAGGACATGGTGTGGCTGAACGCCAATGAAAATCCGCTGGGGCCGCCGAAGTCGTCCTTGGCCGCCATGGCGGATGTGCTGCCGGCTTCGGGCCGCTATCATTACCAGGAAGTCCGCGACTTTTACACGGCTCTGGCGCGCAGCGAGGATCTGCAGCCCGAGAATGTCCTGGTGGGTTCCGGATCGAGCGAAATGTTGCATGCGGCCGTGGACGCTTTCACCGCGCCGGACCGGCCCATGATCGTCATGCACCCGACCTACGAAGGTCCGCCGGAAGTGGCGCGCGCCATGCACCGGCAGGTCGTCCAGGTGCCGCTCCTGCCGGACTACTCGGCCGACGTGCGCAAGCTCGCCGAGGCAGCCGCCAAGGCGCATGGCGGGTTGATCTACATGTGCAACCCGAACAACCCCACGGCTTCCATTACGCCCAAGGCTGAAGTATCGTGGCTTGTGCAGAACCTGCCGCCGGACACGGTTTTGCTGGTTGACGAAGCCTACATCCATTTCGGCGAGTCGCAGGATCTGGAGACCGCGTTGCCCTACGTGCGGCAGGGTAAGAACGTGGTGGTGGCCCGCACGTTCTCGAAGATCTATGGGATGGCGGGCGTGCGCGCCGGATTTGTGTGCGCCCCGCCGGAGTTGATCGAGCGCATGCGGCCGTTCCGCAACAACGTGCTCTCCATCATCGCCATACGCGCGGTGCTGGCCGCGCTGGCGGAATCGCGTACGCTGATTCCCGAGCGCCGCGCCGCCAACACGGGCGTCCGCAGCGAACTGTGCGCCTGGCTGCGGGAACGCAAGCTACCCTATATCGAGCCGCACGCCAACTTCATGATGATCGACGCCGGCCGCAATGCGCGTGAGTTCATCGCCAAGATGCCGCCTATGGGCGTCGCCGTGGGGCGCCCCTTCCCACCGCTCGACAACATGCTGCGCGTCACCATAGGCACCGGCGAGGAGATGCAGAAATTCCGGGACGTTTTCTGGCGCGTCTATCAGGGATGACTGGTGGGGCAGGACTCCAGTCCTGCGGCCGGCGTCCACGCCGGCCAGCGGGTCCTGGAGGACCCGCGCAGACCTGGAGGTCTGCCCCACAACCCGCGTTGACTCCGATTTGTAATAGACTGCTATCATGCGAACGTTCAACAGCGGTCTGATAGTGGTTGCCGCGCTGCTAATGCCGGCTCTCGCCCAGAAAAACACTAACCCTTTCGCCGGACGGTGGGATTTTAACATCACCACCCCCCAAGGCACCCACGCCTCTTGGCTGGGCGTGACCGACAAGGGCGGCAATCCGGAGGTGTGGTACCAGCCCCCCGGAGGCAACGTCTACCAGGTGAAGGATGTCCACGTGGACGGGTCGCACCTGACCCTCACCCTGTCTCCAGCCACCGCCAGCCGTCCGGCGACGACCTGGGAACTCGAAGCCAGTGGCGGGAAGCTCACCGGCTTGCAGAAGAGCGGCGATATCACCACCGAGTTGACGGGTGTGCGCGCGCCGGAACTGAAGCGCAGCGCCCCGAAAGCCTGGACCAATCCAGAGCCGCTCTTCAATGGCAAGGATCTCACGGGCTGGGAGCCGATTGGCAATTCAGCCGACAGCCACTGGACCGTCGAGGACGGGCTGCTGGTGAACACCGCTCACGGCGCGAACTTGAAATCGACGCGCACGTTCGAAGATTTCAAGCTGCACTTCGAAGTGAACTGCCCCGACGACGGCAACAGCGGCTTCTACCTGCGGGGCCGCTATGAAGTTCAGATCGAATATGAGCCGCTAACCAGCAATCCGGTGGAGCGCCGCATCGGGTCGATCTATGGGCGGATCGCACCCAATCCCGAACTGCCGCGCGCGCCGGGCCAGTGGGAGACGTTTGACGTCACGCTGGTGGGCCGCGCTGTGACGGAAGTCCACAACGGCGTCACCACGATTGACCACAAGGAGATCGAGGGAATCACGGGCGGCGCGCTGGATGCCAACGAGGGCGAGCCCGGCCCCTTCTACATTCAGGGCGACCACACCGGTGGCCTGAAATTCCGCAACATCACGGTTTCAGTTCCGCGGCGTTAACGCACGGCCAACAGCACCAGGAACAGCACCAGGATGGCCAGATCGGCGATCAGCCCGGCCTTGTTCTGCTGAAGATCGATCAGCAGGCCGGATTTTAGAGGCGAGCGCATTTGCATTCCCTGGCTATGAGACGGCCGACGGACTGCGCTGGTTGCACCATGCTGCAGCACCCCGTCCCATCCTTATTTTGCGCCATCGGCAGAGAATGTCAAGTGCCCCCTGGCGCGTGGCGCACGCTTCAGCGTGCCGCTGCCGGCTTCAGCCGGCAGTTCGGCGAACTGAAGTTCGCCGCTGCACGCTAAAGCTAAAGCGTGCGCTACAGGGCGGCCAATAGGTCAGCTCTGCAGTATCTTCCGGATCTCTGCGTTGGGATCGTCGGCCACGCGGCTCTTGACGTCAAACAGCATCGTGGCACGCCGTTCCGCTGTGTAGGGCGGCCACTCCGGAATGCTTGCCGCGTTCGGATTGCCAGCGCGTGCAAAGGCCAGCCAAGCGTCGCTCATCTGCCTGGCAAGCGCCTCCGGCTGCGGGCCGGGGCCGACCAGTACGCGCGCTTTGTCCACGTTGTCGAACATCAGCGGGATGTCGAGCGTGTGCGGCGACTTGAACAGATTATTGGCTACCGGTGTCTCCCAGATCAGGTAGTACATATAAACCGGCGCGGCCTTCTGCGCGGCCTTGCGCTCGGCGAGCGTGACGGATCCGGCAAACATTGAGGTTGCGGTCATCACCTGGTTGAGCAGATAGGTGGGCGAGTAATCGGGATAAAGCTTGCGGAAGGCTGCGACTAGCACCTCGCCTTTGGGGCCTGCAAGCTTGGCACGCTCCATGAGCTGGGTGTCCGTTAGCGTGGCGAACCAGGGCTCCGCGGCGGTGAACAGCGTCATCTCATCCTTGTTGGATCCGATCAAGATCGGGACGCTGGCTGAGATGGCCGGAGCTGCCGGAGTAAACGGATCGGACGGCAAAACCACCCCATCCACCACGGGCGCCAGGCGCATCATGCCGCCCATGGGGCCGCCTCCGGCTTTCGCGGCGGCGGCGAAGGCGGCAGCCAGGATGTCCTCGGCGGGAATGCTCTGCAGCGCTATTGTATCGGCCGCGCTCACCTGAAGCTCATCGAGCAGTCCCTTGGCCGTGCGGGTGGCGGCATCGGTGGGCACGCCGCGCAGTCCCGGCCCGCTTTGTATGACCGCCCGATGAAACAATCCTTTGGCCCCAGGCATGGCAAGCAGGGTGCTGACCTTGGCGCCGCCTCCCGATTCGCCCATGATCGTGACATTGCCGGGATCGCCGCCGAAGGCTTCAATGTTGTCGCGCACCCACTCCAGGGCGGCCACCAGGTCGAGCATGCCGGCGTTCCCGGATTTCGCGTAAGCGTCGTTGCCAAGCTGGCCAATCTGGGCAAGGTAGAGATAGCCGAACACGTTCAACCGATGATTGACGGTGACTACCACCACGTCGCCTTTCTTTGCGAGATTAGCGCCGTCGTAGATCGGCCAGGCGCCGGAGCCGTAGGCGAAGCCGCCGCCGTGCAGCCACACCATCACGGGACGCCGCGTTCCGCCGCCGAGACCCGGTGTCCACACGTTGAGGAACAGGCAATCCTCATTCTGGATCTTGATCTCCGCCGGTGTGGTGTAGATGGTGGCGAGCTGCCGTCCGAAATCGGTGGCTGGCGAGGCGGAGATTGGCGGCGCCATTTGGATGGCGGGGGCGCCAAACTCCGTGGCGTCTGCAACACCTTTCCATGGCTTGGGCCTCTGCGGCGGCATGAAACGCAACGGGCCCACCGGCGCCGCGCCGTAGCGAATTCCCTTCAAGACCTGAACGCCATCCTTCACCAGGCCCTGCACGTCGCCGTTCGTGGTTTTGACGACTTTCGTGACCACCGGTATGGGCACGTCGGCGCCGAGCACTCCAGCGGAGGCGAGGCCGATTCCAAGGCGGAGCAGATCGCGCCGCCCAAGCTGTGTTGGTTGATTCATATGAAGATCCTTGTCCATTTAGGTTTAGTTAGGTGGCGCACGCTTCAGCGTGCCGCTGTGGGCTTTAGCCCACGGTCTGGCCGTCATCCGAAGATGGCGAGCTGAAGCTCGCCACAGCACGCTGAAGCGTGCGCCACGTCAAAACTGGAAGCGGCCGGCGAACTGGAACGCCCGCGGTCCGCCCGATCCGAATGTCGAACTGACGCGCTGCGTCGGCAGGCCAAACGATCCCGGGCTGGCCAGATTGAAGCTATCGCCGGTCAGGTTGCCGAAGTTAAGAATATTAAACGCTTCGGCGATGATGCGGAACTCGTACCGTTCCTTTAACCGGAAGGTCTTGGTCAGGCGAATGTCCTGCGAAGTGAAATCGTTGCCCAGGCTGTAATGCGACGGCAGAGTAACGGTGGGGAATGTCTGCCCCGGTGAGATGCCCGCGGCGCCTGCCGGCGTGGGCTTCCCGGCATATTGCGAGTTGTAGTGGTTCACCAGGTTCTGCAGTTGGCTCTGACTCAGCCAGCCATCGTATTGTTCACCGGGAAGCGGCGTGTACGCAGTGGATTGCGTGTTCGTGCCGGTGATGTCCACACCGTCGATGACGGGCTCGACGGGCGGCCGGCTGATGAATGCGGAGAGCAGCGAGAATTGGAATCCCCAAGGAAGCTCCACGATGCCCGAGATGTTCAAAACATGTTTCGGTTGATCGGGTCCATACGTGGAGTTGTAGTTGTTCAGGTTTTGGGTAATGTCGTTGATGCTGTAGCTGTGCTGGTAAGCGTAGGATGCGGTGAACTGGTAGCGCCTGGAGAACCGTTTTTCCAGTTTCATCAGCAAAGCCCGGTAGCTCGCCGTGGCACCGGGCCACCAGAAGTCGATGGGGCCATTGGAGCACTGGGCGGTGGGACTGTTAATCTGGGCCGCGGTTTGGCAAGCCGGAATCACCGGCCCACCGACGGAATAGAAACGGTTAAAGTCGACGCTGGCGCCGAAGAAGCCGCCCGGCGTGGCGTGAATGGTGTGCCGATCGACGAAATCCGCCTGGATCACGAGATCGTTGCTCAACTGATGCTGGATCCCGATGTTAAAGTGCTGAGCCTGGGTGGTAGGGAAGTCGTGCGGATAGATGGCACCGAGCGCGTTCGCCTGCTTCGAAACGTCGATCTGTGGCGACGTTCCGGTACCCGGGAATACGGCGTTTTCCTCGGCAATCAGGCTCGGCAGCAATTGCAGGAAGTCGCCATAAGGAATCAAGAAATTGTTGAAAGGAGCGCCTTGGGCCAAGCCGGGGATGCCAGGAAACGGATTGATCACATCGCCGTTGCCGATGAATTGCCGGCCGGACGATCCCAGTACGGCGCGCTCTCCGAGCCGCCACCAGCCCTCTTGCGTGTCATAGAAGAGGCCGGCTCCACCGCGGACCACGGTCTTGGCACTCTTCCCGGGAGACCAGGCGAAGCCCAAGGCTGGTTCGAAGTTCCTGGGCTGGTGTTCCGGGGGATTCAGATTGCCGCCCAGAAGCGGCGACAGCAGGGCCGGCCTGGCAAGATCGTAGTTCAAGACATTGGTTTCGTACTCCCACCCCAATCCGTAGTTCAGAGTGAATTGAGGAGTGATCTTCCAGGCATCTTGAGCGTAGAAATGGAGCCGTGTGTTGCCTCTGGCATTCGGGAGATTGTAGGACGGCTGCGCCCGGTCCCCGATACCCAGGACAAACGCGGCCACGGGCAGGCTCATGATCTGGGCGGCGGAGAGCGGGCCGCTGGAGGGCAAACCAAAGAGGGCCGGAGGGATACCGATGGCATTCAACGTTTCCGGCGTTAGAAGATAGACTCTGGCCGGGTCAAAAAATCCCCAGTATCCGGTGCCGCGATCGAACTCGTATTCACCGCCGAACTTGATGCGGTGGCTGCCAACCACCCAGCTCACGTTATCCGACAGGGGGTAGCGGCGCAGGTCCCGGCCTTGTGGCGAATTGAAATTGTTCCCTAGAACGAAGTTATTCGAACCGACCACGAAGACCTCGGGGCCGCCGCTACCGAGGCACCCTCCACAGGGAGCGGGAATATTCCGATTCTGCCAATACCAGTACGAGAAGCGAAGATCGTTGACAACCGACGGAGTGAGAACGCTCGTCAAGCCTAACAGGCTCTGGTCCGACCAGTTCTTGTTCGCGACGAAGTTGGAAGGAGGCACCGCGATTCCGAAGGGTCCGCTGTTGTTGTTGCCGTCGTGCGAGTACCGCACGAATAAGGTGTTTTTGGCGTTGACCTGGTAGTCGAACTTCGCGCTCAGTGTCTGGCCGTGAAAAGGAGCCGGGGCGATACTTCCGAGCGCCGAGAGAGAGGGAAGGTCGGGCTGCACGACGTAAACGCCGCTCTGGTTGGTGTTTTCAAAGTTGAAGAAAAAGAAAAGCCTGTCTTTCCGGATCGGTCCGCCCAGCCGAAAGCCGCCTTGCCGCCGGGCGAAGAAAGGGTTCGCAACGAAAGGATTGCGATCCAGGCTGGGATAAGCGGCGGTGTTATGGTCGCGGAAATAAAAGTAGCCGGCGCCGTGGAAATCGTTGCCGCCGGAGCGCGTCACCACATTCACCGCGCCAAACGCGGTAATGCCCGTGGAAAGGTCGAAGTTCGTGCTCGAAAGCTGAAATTCCTGGACCACCTCCTGCGAGAAGTTCGTTCCGGAGCCGCCTTCCACAGGGTTGCGGACATTGCCGCCGTCCACGGTGATGGCAGTGCGCGAAGCCGGACCGCCCAACACGGAGACGCTGAATTGGGCGTTAAACTGGGCAGGATTTGCCGGGGTGACCTGGATCCCCGGTTCCAGTTGGGCCAGGTTCAGGAAACTGCGTCCGTTCAGCGGCAGGTCGTCGATCTGCTGGCGTGTCACCACTCCCTCGATGGTGTTCGAATCGTAGTTGATGTTGGCTGCCAACGCTTCCACTGTCACGACATCCTTGGTGGCGCCGACCAGCATCGACAGGTTAGCCGTGGTGGTCGTACCGGTCTCGACAATGGCCGGCTGAACTAACTGGCGAAATCCGGCAGCCTCGGCGCGCACGTCGTAGTTGCCGGCCGGCAAGACCGCGGCGCTAAAGGTTCCATCGGTACCGGCCAGCATCTCACGCGTGGAACCGGTGTCTTTGTTGACGATGGTTATTTTGGCATTGGGAACAACCGCGCCCGATTGGTCGGTCACCGTCCCTGCAATTGTTCCAGTGGGCGCTTGGGCCAGCAGCGCGCCGACCGCCGTCAAAACGAGTAGGCACGTCAGGCAAAGTCGAAACATGGACCCTCCAAAGTGCAATGTGCTTAATCAGATATACATCCCAGTGGAGGATCTGTCAAGAAAAATGTTACTTGGTAACAATTTAACCGGTGGTGAGCGCTGGGACTGCCACTCCGCGCGGCTTCGGCCTCTGCGGCTGTAGCTTCCGCCGGCCGTTGGCCGGGACTGTTTCTTGGCGCCGGAACTCATTTAAATTTACGTCAAAAGCCAATAAGCTGCTTAGTTACTGCAACTTGCAAAAACATAACGAAACCAACTTCCGCGGGCTATGGCGGGTGGGGATTGCTTTGGTGGTCATGGGATACATGCTCGCGTCCGATGGCAAGCGTGGATTTGGGTCGGGATGCCGGTACGGAGATCCAGCCTGGCGATTCTATTATGGATTGCGGGATTTGGCGATCGCGGGTGCAAAGGCGGCAAGTGATTGAAAGTGTAAGGAAGATTTGGGTGGCGA
>CABECX010000693.1_pt1 | contig 12935 bp, 8 predicted proteins | sample 3422721 | NCBI WGS metagenome assembly CABECX01 (sample SAMEA5534328, study PRJEB31848) | metagenome | biome: tundra; feature: field; material: soil | place: USA | collected 2013-05 | depth 0.15 m | reverse complement strand
ACAGAACTCCAGTTGCAAAAGCTTCCGGGCGTCGTCATAGGCGACCGTCGCCAGTGAGGTTGATTCCACGGTGGTAACGTTCATGAGGTGTCCTCTCGGGGAGGCCTTGGCCCCCAAAACAGGATACCACCAAAGTGTTCTTAAGTGAACAGTATTGGGGCTAGGCTAGGGGCCGGGGTTGTGTTCACAGCTCGGCAATGCGGATCTCAAGCCGGCACTACTTCGACGTTAGCGGGCGCCGCAGAAAAGCGTTCCAGCAGATCGATCAATTCCCGGGCTCGGATGGGCTTTGCAATATAGCCGTCCATGCCCGCCGCCAGGCATCGCTCCCGGTCGCCCCGTATCGCATGGGCCGTCATGGCGACGATCGGCATGTGCTTGCCGGTGCTGTGTTCCCGAACCCGAATGGCGGAAGTGGCCTCGAACCCGTCCATTTCCGGCATCTGCACGTCCATCAACACCACATCGAAGTTCTCTTGGTCGAGAGCGGCGAGGGCTTCGCGCCCGTTGTTCGTCACCGTGACCCGGTGTCCGTGCTTTTCCAGCAGGCGCGCGGCGAGCTTCTGGTTAACGGGATTGTCCTCCGCCAGCAGAACGCTGAGTTTTCTGTGCTCTTCCCGTAAGGTGTGGTGGGTGACCAGCGCCGCCGGCGCGGTCGCCGCCCCAGGGGTACCCAAAACGCGGACGATACAATCGAACAACTCGGATTGGCCGAGGGGTTTGGTGAGGTAGGCGGCCACGCCCAACTCCCGGCAGCGCGCGGCGTCGCCTCGCTGCCCGGCCGAGGTGAGCACGACGATTTTTGGCTCTACGGCCGGATGGGGACCGTGCCGGAGTTGCTCCACCAGAGTCAAGCCGTCCATGTCCGGCATATTGAAGTCGGTCAGGATCAAGGCGAAGGGATGATCCTCGGCCCGCTTCACGCACTCTAACGCGGAGGTCCCGCTCTCCGCCAGGGTGGGTAGCATTCCCCAGTTGCTCAGCATTTCCTGGAGAATGCGCCGGTTGGTGGCGTTATCGTCCACCACCAGCACGCGTAGTCCCGCGAGGGCGTCGGCGGACAATGCCTGGGGCGGTTCCGCCGGCTTGCCCACACCGAGGCTGGCGGTGAAATGGAAGGCGCTACCCTCTCCTTCGACGCTCTCCACCCAGATTCTGCCGCCCATCATCTCCACCAGGCGTTTCGAAATCGAAAGTCCCAGGCCAGTGCCCCCAAACCTGCGCGCGGTGGAGCCGTCGGCCTGAGAGAAGGCCTCGAAGATGCGTTGCTGCTGTTGCGGCGCGATGCCGATGCCCGTGTCTTGAACCACGAAATGCAGCACGACCCGATCTGGCGTGCCGGACTCCAGGGCAACCTTGATGCCAACTTCGCCTTGTCCAGTGAACTTGATAGCGTTGCCGACCAGATTGACGATAATCTCCCGCAGCCGGGTGGGGTCGGCGACCACGTCTTCCGGCACCTCCGGGCGGATGTCGCAGGTCAGTTCCAGACCCTTCTGGTGGGCGCGGAAGGCCAGGGTCTTGATGGCGGGCACCAAGCTGTCCCGCAGTCTGAACTCGATGGCATCCAGCTCCAGCTTGCCAGCTTCGATTTTGGAGAAATCGAGGATATCGTTGATGATGGTGAGCAGTGAGTCGGCGGACGACTTGACCATATTGGCGTAGTCGAGTTGTTCGGTGTTGAGTCCGGTGTCCAGAAGCAGGTCGGTCATCCCGATGACGCCGTTCATGGGAGTGCGAATCTCATGACTCATGTTGGCGAGGAATTCGCTCTTGGCTTGGTTCGCGGCTTCGGCCGCTTCTTTCGCTTTCTCCAAAGCGGCCTCGGCGCGCTCTCGTTGCGCGCGGGTGCGGAGGGCGACGATGCCGTACGCCAGGTTGTCCGCTAATTTCTTCAACAGATCGGCTTCCTCTGCGTCAAAGGCATCGGGTTCGCCCGCGTAGATGGTGAGCGCACTCATGGTCAGTCCACCGGACTTCAGGGGCAGGGCGATAACGGACGCAAAACCGCGCCGGATGGCTTCCTCGCGCCAGGGGCCAAAGGCCGGATCGGTGCCGACGTTCCGGACCAGGAAGACGTTTCCGGTCCTGAGTGCACTGCCGCTTGGACCGCGGCCCCGCGGGGTATCGGCCCAGGAGATGCCGGCCAAGTCCAAATATCCCCCTTCGCGGCCGAACTGGCCCACCACGCCGACGCTTTTTTGGCCGTCGTGCTCGGCCTGACCAACCCATGCGAAACAGTAGCCACCGACCTCGACAATAACCTCGCACACCTCATGGAGCAGTTCCCGCTCGTCGACGGCGCGAACCAGCGCTTGGTTGCATCGGTTGAGCGTGTGCAGCGCCCGGTTCAGGCGGCCCAGCGCTACCTTATCCTCCTGCAACTCCGCCGTGCGTTGGGCGACGGTCAAAACGAGATCGGACTCCCGCACTCGCATCCGCCGGATGCGAAGCCGGTGCACCCCAACCGCCATCAGGCAAGCTTGCAGTCCGCACAGGCAATAGAACCAGTAAGTCTGGTAGAAGCGAGGCCTCAGAACGAACCCCGTCGAGGCGCCTGCCTCGTTCCACACACCATCGTCATTAGCCGCAGTAACCCGGAAACGGTATTTGCCCGGAGGAAGGTTATTATAATAGGCAACGCGGCGCGAACCCCCATCCATCCAATCGCGGTCGTAGCCCTCCAGCTTATACTTGAACTGCACGCGAGAGGGAATCAACAGGCTCAAACCCGTGTAGTGAAACTCGATCTTGTCTTTGCCTGGGGAGAGCTGAAGGTCGTTCCGGGGAGGGAAGGGGACGCCATCCACCACCACTTCTTCAACCACCACGGGAGGAACCAAATCGTTATGCAGCAGATGGCGGGGGTCGACGACCACGACACCTTTCTTGGTTGCGAACCATAGCTTGCCGTCGATCGTCCGTGCGCCGCCCGATTGCGCGCCTGGGCCGGCGGCCTCGCTGGTCTTCATGCCGTCGTCGGTTAAGTAATGGGTGGTGCGAACGGAAGCAACGCGCCCGTCGGCAAAGTCGTCCAGATCTTTACTGAGGGCCTTATAGATGCCATTCGAGGTGCTGATCCAGAGATTGCCCTCGTGGTCGGCAAGGGCGGACGTGAGATAGTCGTCAAAAAGCCCATCCCGTTCCGTGTAATGGGTCACGCGGCCACTGCGGATGTCGAATCGAGTGATTCCCGGTATCCTGCCACCGAGCCAAAGACTTCCCCGGAGGTCGTCGGATATGGACGTGACGGGGAAGGACACCTGTTTCTGCCACGCGGCGCCGGGCGATTCGCCCGGGGCGAATCTGAAAAGGCCCCGGACAGTGCCAAACCACATGACGCCCGATGGATCGCGGTAAATTGTGAACGTGTAGTTGCCGGGGCTGGACAGCGGCGTGGCTTTCCCGCCAAAGGTGAGCGGCTGAACCTCGCCCTTTTTGAATCGCAGGGCCAGTCTTTCGTCGGTGGTGACAATAAGACCCTCCTCGTCCTCACCGATGGCGGAAATCCAATGCTTGGATAAGCGCCCGCCCGCCGGATACTGGGTGAACTTTCCGTCGCGGTATCGCGACAACCCACTGCCGGTTCCCAGCCAAAGGCTGCCGTCTTTGCTTTCAAATAATCCGTTGGCGTAGAGGTTGGGCAAGCCATCTTTAGTAGTGATGGGTGTGACGGCGCCATCCTTGATGTGCGCCAGACCGGCGCCTCGGCAGAAGACATATAGGCTGCCATCCCGTGCCGCGATGACCGTTCCGATCTCGTTCCCAGGAAGCTTCTCTTTCATGGTGAGCGTGGTAAGTTTGGTGTTGCGGAAGCGGTCCAGCCCGCCTGCAGTCCCCACCCAGAGGCTGCGTTCCCGATCCTCATACAGGGCAAGTACCTTGCGGTCGGTCAGGCCTTCCGGCGAGCTGAACGAGGACACTTCCCTGCCCGCGACGCGCCACAAGCCAGTGGCGGCTGTCCCTACCCAGAGGTTTCCGTCATGGTCCTCGAGAGTTGCGGATACCTCCCCACGGATCGCGCCGGCGGCGACCCGCTCCGGAACGCGCCGGTCTTGAGGGAGCCGATAGAGGCCATCCGTCGTGCCAATCCATAAACTGTGCTCGCGACCCTCGGCCAAAGCCGTGGCCGCACTACTCTTGCTTAAGTCCCAGGCGGTTGAGAGGGCGCCCCCATGAAAGCTGTAGAGCGCGCGCAAGCCAGCAATCCACAATTTCAGGTTGTCTTGAAGGAAAGCAAAGATCCAACTGGTCCCCCTGCGGAGCATCTTCAACGTACCGTCCCGAAAGACATAAAGGTAGTCGTCGGATCCGATGAAGACATCGTGTTCTTTCGACTCAAAAATGAGCCGGATATCCCCATCCGGAAGGGGACCGGGAGGACGGTAGTCGGAGAAAACCCTGTCTTTGTAGATCAACGTTCTGGTGGTCGTGCGCACCAGCAAATCGCCGTCGGCGCCGATGCAAACCGCTTTCACCGGCTCGTTAACCGGATGGCCCGCGACCGCCGGTTTCACCAGTACAAAGCGAACCCCGTCAAACCTCACCAGCCCCGCCGATGTCCTTAGCCACAGGTATCCGTCGGGGCTCTGCAGGATTTGATATACCGCTTCGCCCGGGAGGCCATTCTGCGAAGTCCAAACATCGTGCCCGTATTGATCGATGTGCTTCTCCCGGTCGAGTGCCAGAGCACGATCGGCCGCGCCCATCATCGCGAGGAGAAGGAGGAGCGTGGATGCGAACCTGGCTACGGTTTGGTTTAGCCACCCCATCCGAGCCGGTACCCTGCTGGGGACGCCCCAGCGCAACGTGCATGGCGCGCTTCTTAACCCGAGAGCCCAATTGAGATGTCGCACTTGTCCCATCCGCAAAGCACTCGCTAGTCTATCGGCCTATCGAGACTCCGTCTTTAGCCTCAACGACAGGATGTGGTGCGGTTAATTTCTGGCCGCGCGCAGGCGCGCCTTCCGCGCCGGTAGAGTTTCAACATTTCCTGACCCGGCGATGACAGATGTGAGTGTGGATATACTGGAAGGCAAGGACGCCTATCCGGCCGATCTTTCCATGGGCTGCAAGCAGGCGGTCACCATTGCCCGCGCTGGCGGTGCAGCCCCAGTGCGTGCTCTACGACGAGCCCACCACCATCGTGGACCCCATTATGTCGACCACCTCAGCGACCTGATGCTGCGCTTGAAGAAGCAGCTTGGGCTGACGTCGATCGTGGTGACGCACGACCTGGACCTAATGTAGAAAGTGGCCGACACTTCGATCAGCCCGCTGCCGTTGTCCGGTGAAATACTGAAAATGCGCTCGAGAAAGTCCATTATGTTTTCATCCTTTCAAGCCGTACGGTACTCAATTATGATCCATTGGAAAACTACCCGATCCGAAGCTTACACAATCGCATAACAGCCCTCTAGCAGCTACACGGTGGCCCTGCAAGAGATCGGGATTCGCGATTTTCCAAATCAGATGGGTGCGCACGCTCCGATGCACCCGCCGGCGCCGCCGAATTCCATTTCATATGCCGGAAACGCATCCGGAGCGCCCGCATCGGCGAACTTCGAGCCGGAGGCGCGCTTTGGCATCGAATTCCTGATGAAGATGTGGGACGATACCACTAAAACGCTTTACTACCAAGTCGGCAACAGCCAGGACTGGGCCAACTTTCCCGGCCTTCTGAGCGACTACGATATCTGGCGTCTGCCACAGGCCGACGATGACTGGCAAGGTTGCCCCAGCGCCGCGCATTATATCTGCCACCGCCCGGTCTTCGTTGCCGGACCGGCGGGATCGCCTATCAGCCCGAATCTGGCAGGGCGCCTGGCCGCGGCGTTTGCCGTGTGCTACCAACTGGAACGCACGTCGCATCCGGACTTCGCCAATCAGTGTCTCAAAAACGTGGAGCATATCTTCGCGCTGGCGGACACGTCTTATGCGGACCCGGCGGCTTCTGTAGGCAGCGGCACGTGCAACTCAGGGTGCCTGCTCACGATCATGCCGTTTGACGGATATCCCGAGACGGTGTGGGACGACGACATGGAACTTGGCGCAACGGAGCTGTACTTTGCTCTGCGGTCTGCCGGCGGGAATCTGCCGCCCGGGTTGCCCGTCACCAATTCCATGACTTACTTGACACAAGCGGCGCAGTTTGCCGGCAACTACATTACTAAGATCTACGAGGCAGGCTACACCGATACGTTGAATCTTTACGATGTCAGCGGGCTGGCGCATTTCGAGTTATATCGCGCGCTCTGCGCGGCGGGCAATCCGAGCGGCCTGCCGGTGACTCAGCAGGGTATTCGCAACCAACTGCTGAAACAGGTCGCCGATGCCATTACGCGCGCTGCCAACGACGCATGGGGCTTTGGCGACGCATGGAATAGCGACACGACGTCGCACGGCGCGGGCATTTCGGTGATGGCGAGCGAAGCTCATTACTTGACCGGATCGAACGGGTACGACACCTACTCGCGCCGATGGCTGGCCAACATTCTGGGCGCGAACCCCTGGGGGTCGTCATTTATTGTGGGCGACGGCTCCAGCACGTTCCCGAACTGTATCCAGCACCAGGTCGCCAACCTGACCGGAACGTTGAACGGCACGTCGGGCGGCGTACCGGTGTTGTGGGGCGCGGCGTCCGAAGGCCCTTCCTACGCGGCCACCGCGGGCACTCTTCCCGGCATGAATCTTTGCCCGGCTGACGGCGTCGATACCTTCCGGATATTCAACGGCAATGACGGACCGTATAATCCATCGCAGAGAGCCGTCTACCGGGACAGTGTGCAGTCCTACAGCACTACCGAGCCGGCCATCGATCTGACTTCAACTTCGTTTCTGATGTTGTCGTGGCGGCTGGCGGGCCGGCCGGCGGACCTATGGTAAATGATGCGCGGCAGAGGCCAGCGCTTCCTTCAGATCCTGGTGCTCGAAACTCGACGCCATGCGATCTATCTCCGCAGCCGTAAGGCCGAGCTTCTTCGCTTCCCGCCGCCAGGTGGCAACGGCATGCCCCACTTCGGCGGCGATCTTGCGCGCCTCGTCCTGGTCAGAATGCGCGATTTGATATCGGTGGGCACAGGATTGAGGTCGTAGGCCGGGGACAGCCGCCACCCGGCGGGACCGGCATATAGAAAGCCGTGATTGCGCAGATGGTCGTCTGTGTTCGAGATCATGATGCTGAACACAATTCCGCGCGAAGAGCTGAAAAGCGCCGCTAACATCCGCCGGCGTGCGCGCGTCCTAACGACATGAACGCTTTCTTTCAGGATGCGCGCTTCGCTCTACGGATGCTGCGGCGGAGTCCTTTGTTCACCGGTGTAGCGGTGCTGGCGCTAGGAGTGGGGATCGCCGCCAATACCGCGATCTTCAGCCTGATCGACGCCGTGCTACTGCGTCCCATGCCCGGCGTGAAAGCTCCCGGCGAACTGGTGGTCTTCGAGCGTTGGCAAGCCGGCCAGTTGCTGGGCGGCATGGGCTATCCCGACTACCGGGACTACCGCGAGCAGTTGAAGAGCTTCTCGGGAGTGGCCGCGGAAGCCGGCACGCGCGCCAGTTTCTCCAGCGGTGGCGCGAGTGAGCGAGTGGCGGCGGCGCTGGTCTCCGGAAACTACTTCACCATCCTGGGCGCAAGCCCGGCCGCCGGGCGCATGCTCGCCGACGCAGACGAAAGCGAAGGTGGGCCGGCCGTCGCCGTGATCGGCTACGCATTCTGGAAGCGCACGTTCGGCGGAGATCCGCGCGTGGTGGGAAGCACGATTCGCCTGAACGGGCACACCTTCACGCTGGTCGGAGTGGCGCCGCGCGAGTTCCGCGGCACCCGCACTCAGTTTCAACCCGACGTCTGGGTGCCAATCACACTCCAGCCAGTCGCCATGCCACGCATGACGCCGAACACCCTGCGGAACCGCGCCAGCGGATGGCTGCGCATTTTCGGACGGATCACGCCGGGCACAACCCTCGCCGCGGCGCAGGCGGAAACGAGCGCGGTGGCGGCGCGTCTGGCGCAGGTGTATCCGGTCTCGAACCACACACGTACAGTAGCCCTGGTTCCCGGCCTGGGACTGGACTCCGACGACCGGTCGGAGGTGCGCCGCCTGCTGGGATTGCTGCTCGCGTGCGTCGCGCTGCTGCAGCTAATTGCCTGCGCGAACGTCGCCAATTTGATGCTGGCGCGGGCGGCGGCGCGGCGGCGAGAGGTCGCGGTGCGCATCGCGCTGGGCGCGGGCCGCGCGCGCCTGGTGCGACTGTTTCTGACCGAAGGCGCGATCCTGGCGGCGTGTGCGGGCTTGCTCGGAGTCCTGCTGGCTCCCATGCTTGCGCAACTGGCCGTGTCGGCGAACCAAAATGCCTACACCATGCGCGGCGTGGACGTGCAACTTGACCTCCGCGTGCTCGGCTTCGTGCTGCTGCTCACGCTGATTTCCGGACTGCTCTTCGCGTTGGCGCCCGCACGGCGGGCCGCGCGCGTGGACCTCACCGCATCGCTGAAAGACGGATCGCCGGGCGCGGGCCGGACCAGTTCGCGCGTGCGGGGCGGACTCATCGCGGCTCAAACCGCGCTCTCGCTGGTGTTGCTGGCCGGCGCTGGCACCGGCATCGCCACCATGCGGCGGGCGCTCGGCGCGAATCCCGTGGCGCAGCCCGAAGACGTGCTGCTCGCCTCGGTGGACTTGGATGTTCAAGGCTACTCCTCCGCAAAAGGGCTGAACTTCTACGCGGCTCTGCTGGATCGGGCGCGCGCGCTGCCCGGAGTCACTGCGGCGAGTCTGGGACTGACCATCCCGCCGGAGGAGTTCTTCGGCCGCCGCGCCATCTTCCATCCGGGCGAGGAGCCGCCGCTACAGGCGTTCCAGGGCAACGACTTCGAGTTCGGCCTGCGCGTGGACAACGATGTGATTGCGCCCGGATTTTTTCGCACGCTGGGCATCCCTATCCTGCAAGGACGCGAATTCAGCACCGATGACCGTGCCGATTCGGCGCGCGCCGGCATCGTGAACGAAAGGCTCGCGCGGCGTCTTTGGCCGGGCGGCAACCCCATCGGCGAGCGGATTGTCGCGCCGGATTTCAGCGGACCGGCGCGTGCCCCGATCGCCATCATTGGAGTCGTGAAAGACGCGGTAGTGCGATCGCTCGCGGGCGACGCCACGCTGCAGCTCTACCTGCCGCTGGCGCAAGAGTACAGCGGGCGCGCGACTCTGATCGTGCGTACCGGCGGCGGCGCGGCCCGGCTATCGCAATCGCTATCGCTATCGAGCGTGCTGCGCGCGGAGGCCGCCCGGCTCGACCGGAGCCTGCCGCTGTTCGCCGTCGAGACCATGCCCGAGCACATCGCGACGTCGCTTTGGCGGCAGCGCATCGCCGCCGGGCTGTTGGGGATTTTCGGCGCGCTGGCCGTGGCGTTGGCGTCCATGGGGATCTACGGCGTGGCGGCGCACTCGGTCTCGCAGCGGACGCGCGAGATCGGGATTCGCATGGCCATCGGCGCGCGCGGCGAACAGATCTCCGCGCTGGTCATTCGCGAAGGGATGGCGTGGGTGCTCGCGGGAGCCGCCGTGGGTCTGCCTGCGGCTCTGCTGGCCACGCTGGCCATGCAGAAGGGGATACCCGGCGCCATCCCGTACAACCCCTGGGTGCTTGGCGCGACACTCGCGCTACTCGGCGCCGTCAGCCTGCTGGCGAGTTACTTCCCCGCGCGGCGTGCGGCGCGGGTGGACCCCATGGTCGCGCTGCGATGTGAATAGATAGGACAAAACGCCCCTCGCCGGTGTCTACTTACTCATGTTGCCCACCGCAATGCTCGCTCTTGCGCTCCTCACACCGGGAGCGGCGGACGATAGTACTACCGGCCGGACCGAGATGGATAAAGGACGGCAGGCCTACGCCCAGCAGCAATACACCGATGCGCTGACCCGATTCGATGCCGCGGAACAAGTTGCCCGGACCGAAGGCGACGCCGCGCTGCTGGTGGAATGTCTGCGGCTGCGCGCGGCCGTCCAGCGCGATTCCGGCGATGCCGTGCATGCGGAGCAGTCGCTGCAGCAGGCCGCGGGCGAGGCCGCCAAGGCCTACGGCGACAGCAGTCCCGAACTGGCCGCCGTGCTGGAGGAGATCGCCACAGGGAACCGGGCCCAAGGCCGCGCCGAGCCGGCCCTGGCCGCCATCGACAAGGCCATCAAGATTCGCGAGGCCCAAACAGACGCCGCGCGCGCCGGCCTGGCCCGCGATCTGACCTTGGCCGCGGTGCTGCACCAGCAGGCGGGCCAGGAGGCGCCGGCTATAGAGTTGCTGAAGCGCGCCATCCAAGAGTGGAGCATGGCGCAACCCGGCGATCCGCAATGCCTCCCCGCCATCGAGGCGCTGGCCGGCATCTACCGCGACCGCGCGCAATACGCGGATGCGGAGCCGCTGCTGCAGCGCGCCGTGCGGATGCGCGAAGCCGCCGACGGCCTCGACACGGCAGAGCTGATCCCCGCCGTGGATTCTCTCGCCTATGTCGAATTCGGACTGCAAAAATACCCGGAAGCCGAAGCGCTCTACAAGCGGCTGCGCACCCTCTGGGAGAAGAACGCCGGCGCGGACCATCCGATGGTCGCGCTGACGCTCGACAAGATGGCCGAGTTTTACGCATTCCAGCATCGCTACGACGAAGCCGACGAGGTGGCCACGGCCGCGCTGGCGTTGAGGGCCAAGACGTACATCGCCAGCCTGAATCAGACCGGCCGCGTACTGCTGATGGAAGGCAAGCTAGCCGACGCGGAAGACCTTTATCACCGGACCGCCCAGATCGGCGATCTGGCCAAAGCGCCGGACGATGTCATGGACTCGCCATTGCGCATCTACGCCAGGATCCTGCGCGAGATGAAGCGCAACGACGAAGCCGCCGCGCTGGAGAAACGCGTCAAGGATGCGCTGCTGCGAAAGGCCGATCGCGAAGGCCGCCGGCCGGCGCCGGGTGCCACGCCGCCACAGTAGGGCTCGCTTTATGGCGAATCCGCCAAATCCCGGACGACTTTCTCGGTCGCCGTGGAAAACCGCCATGCGCCGGTAGTCCAGGTACTTCTTGGCATAGCAGCTCGTGGCAAAGTCCGCTCCCTTAACGGGGTGCGCTCGGGGCCGGGCTCCGCAACGCATAGACCAGGCTGCCCATTTCGGCGTGCCAGAACCACGGAGGCTCTTCGATGGCGAATGCCAGGAAGCGCAGAGTGCGGCTGACCGGAGAATGCGCGAAGGTTCGCGCCAGCGCCAGCACGGCCGCTATGCCAGTGGCATTATTATCCGCGCCGGGGCTGCCAGGGACCGTATCATAGTGCGCTCCCACCGCCACGATCTCATCGGGGCGGGCGGTGCCGCGTAACTCCGCTTCGATGTTGCGGCAGATGCGGTCGCCGATGCGATAAGGCTTGGACTGCGCGGCGTAAGTCGTTCACCGATGTCCGCGGCGAGGGCTTGCAGATCGCGATGCAACTGGCTTGCGAGGCGGGATTCGCGTTCGGATAGCGGCGGGAGCGGTCCTTCCGCGCTACGGCCCGGCATGCGCAGCATCCACCACCAGGCTCCGAGCAGGATGGTGCCGTAGAAAAGGATGCGGCTCATGACGATCCTTCCAATCTTGCGCCATTTAGAGGAGTGGCCCGGCATAATAGAGTGACGCCGGGCGGCACGGATCTGCCGAGAGCAAAATTCCGCTTGACTCTGACGTAACGTCAGGCCCGAGCATAAGAGAGGAGGGATCGTGGCGGCCGGCAATGCAATCCGCAGATACAAGGCGAAGGAGTTTGCCGAGCTTTCCGGCGTGACGGTCCGGGCACTGCACCATTATGACCGCCTGGGCCTGTTGCGCCCCAAACGCACGCACAACGGATACCGCGCCTATGGCGAGCAGGACCTGGTGCGTCTGGAGCAGATCGTAGCGCTGAAATTCGTCGGGCTGCCTTTGCGGCGGATCAAGGCGCTATTGGACCGCGATGGGCTCGAGTTGTCCGGCGCCCTGCACATGCAGCGCAGAGTGCTGGAGGCCAAGCGCGGCCTGCTGGATCAGGCCATCGAAGCGATTCGGCAGGCCGAAACGGCGGCCGCGGCGGGCCAGCGGCCGGACGCCGCGATTCTGACCAAAATTATCGAGGTGATGGAAATGCAAAACGATGCGGAATGGACGATGAAGTACTACAGCGACGCGGCGCAGGCGAAGATCGCCGAGCGCCGGCAAATGTGGTCGCCGGAGTTGCAGGAGCGAGTCAGCCGGCAGTGGATGGAGCTGATCCGGGATGTGGAAGCCGCGCTGGGCGAAGATCCCGCCGGCGAAAAAGGGCAAGCGCTGGCTGGACGATGGACCGGCCTGGTGGAGGAGTTCACGGGCGGAGATCCGGAGGTCACTAGCGGCTTGAAGAACCTCTATGCAGACAGCGCGAATTGGCCGAGCCAAGCGAAACAGCAGATGCAGCCGTTCCGGATTAGTCCGGAGGTGTTGGGGTTTATTAACCGGGCGATCGCGGCTAGGGGCGGGGGGCCGATTAACAATCGGCCCGTTGGCAACCTGCCCCACAGCGGGGTGACAAGCAAAATCTGACGAACGAAGCCAAATCCTAAAATCTGGTTGGAAGTTTTATTTGTTTAGTATAATCTACGGAGGCTAGTTCGAGTTTCGGTTTAGCTGAAATTGTCAAAGAGCCTGGGGTGCCCCGGCAGAAGACCTTGCGGCGAGTGCGGGGGCCTTACCCGACATCAGAGTAGCACGGGGTTTTGCGAATATCGGAGAGATCGACCGTGCTTGGCTATTGTTTGCAGTCGGTTAGGGAGAGATGAAATCGCGTGATTGATAAAGGTTTCATCGGCTTGCGGCGGTACAAGTGTGCGAGAAGCAGGACCTGAGTTTGGGCCGCAAGGTGATGAAACCGTGCAGTGAACTAAACCCGAGGGTTTGGCAGGGCGATTGC
>CABECX010000690.1_pt1 | contig 12936 bp, 10 predicted proteins | sample 3422721 | NCBI WGS metagenome assembly CABECX01 (sample SAMEA5534328, study PRJEB31848) | metagenome | biome: tundra; feature: field; material: soil | place: USA | collected 2013-05 | depth 0.15 m | reverse complement strand
CCCCACCGCGCGGTTTTCATAACGGTTGGTGGGCTGCAAGCCCATCCTGACAGACCTGGAGGTCTGCCCCACTTACTGCACCGCGATCACCGCGGTACCCGGCGAGGCTATAGAGCCCACCAGCGCCACCACCGCCACATCTCCGCTGGCCGTGGAAGCCGGTATGGTCACGTTGATCTGGTACAAACCGGCATAAGTCAGACCTGCGAATGTGACTTGGCCGGCGGTTGCGCCGACAGTTATGGTCGGCGGCGTAGCCAGGGGCAGCGCGGTTGTAATCAGCTTTCCTTCCGGCGCCGCGGGATTCGTAACGCCGAACCCGGTGCCATAAAGAACGATGGTTTCGCCGGGCGCCGCCGGCGTGGCCCCGGTTGTCGTCGTTGGTCCTATCAGCGAGCCATCCGCGTGCGTCGCCACAATGTGCTTCCCATCGCTTTGCAGGAAGAAAGCCGGCGCCACGTCTTGTACTTGGACAGTTACGGCCGTGCTGGCGAGGCCGAAGTTGTAGGTTTCGAAAGTTGCCTGCCCCGACGCCAGACCCACCGGCAACAAAACGTTAAGCTGGGTGGGGCTGACATATTCCACATACGCGTATGTCCCGTTCACCTTCACGCTCACACTATCAATGTCGGTCGGGAGCGCCGAATTCACGAAGTCGTTGGTGTCCCACACTCGCGTGGTCCCCGAGAGGTTTCCTCCCGTTATGGTGACCCATGTGTTCGGAGCGATAGCGGGCTGGAAGCTTGCGCCATTGACGACGTTGGTGGCGGTGACGATAGGCGCCGCCTGGAGCCGGCCAAGCAAGCCATGGTTTCCGTTGTCCGGACCCGGAATCCCAGCCGTGAAATAGACGGCGTTCGCGTCTCCGCCGCTGCCACCGTTGCCGGCCTGCAGCGCCCAGAGATTCGGGATCACGATAGGAGTGCCATCGACGTTGTTGAGCGTAGCTATATACGCGCCCGTGGTGGGGTTGAACACGTTGATGGTGCCGTCGCCGAAATTCCCCACCAGCAGATCGCTTGCGTAATCGCCGAAGTTGCTGGGAGCGATCGCCAGTCCCCACGGCGCGTTCAGATTCACGTGCGCGCTCGAGATCAGCCGGTCCATTAGCGTTCCCGCCGTGCTATAAACGTCCACGTATCCGTTGCCCGCGCCAAGCACCGCAAAGTTCTTAGCTGTGTTCTGCAGCGCGTAGGCAACGTACAAATTGCCCGCGAGATTCTGGATGTTGAAAGGCGCGTAGCCCGCCGGAAGGTTGCCGTCCTGGAAGGCATTTGGCAAAGTTACCGGTTTATAGTTGGAGTCAAAGACGTCGATAGTCCCGCTGTGAAGATTCGCGGCGTAAAGGTAGGTATTGGAACCGCTTGTACCAATCGCCAGACCCGTATAGACCGCCCCTGATGCCGAGTTGTCTACCATTATCTGCGCTTCGGTCGCGTTCACGGTGTGGTTCCAGCCGGATATGGTGCCGTCCAACGTGTCGAAAATGAACGACGCCGCATCTCCGGTGGCGATCGCAAAACCCGTCGTGCTGTTGTTGACCGTCCCGGTCGGAACGCCTGTAGTGCCACCTGCCTTGGAGGGCGGTATGGTCACCACCAGCGAAATCACGCTGCCGGTGCTGGTATAGAGCGTGGACAGCCCCGCGCCCGAGTCCGAGATCCAGAACGGGCTGGTGCTCGATTCCGAGATGCCCCACGCGCCTTTCAGGTTCGGATCGGTGTAGTCGGCCAAATCGGGGATATCCGATGTCAGATTGCGAACTACGTACGCGTTCGCAGCCCATAGTGAGCCTGAAAATGCAGCCACACACAGGGCGCATCCTGCCAGCGTTGCCCATCTTCTAGAATCTTGCGTATGCATGATTGTACTTGCCCTCCTCGTCGTTCAACAGTATGTGAAAACCATCACACTTACCCTCACAGCCGTGAGAGTCGTGTAGCGTTCGTTAGCGTTAGTGTACACCCAATTGGCCCAGGCCGGTTCTTCCCGTTGCGATTATTTACACTCATGAACCGCGAAGTCATCCTTCCCGAGCATTTCGCGAACGCCTTTCGCCTGCTCTTCGATTGCGTTCTGGCGCGCGGTCCGCCATGCTACGCTGTTCCTTACTACGCCCATGCCCCTCACCCGCGTCAAAGGCCAACTCATGAGCGCCTCGGAAATCGACCGCACGCTGGTGCGGCTGGCGCACGAAATCCTGGAGAAGAATTCCGATCTCGACCGGCTGGCATTCATCGGCATTCGCCGCCGTGGCGTGCCGCTCGCCCAGCGCCTGGCCCGCAAAATCGAATCGCTCGAACAGCGCGCCGTGCCGGTCGGCATTCTGGATATCAATCTCTACCGCGACGACCTCACCACCGTGGATATCAAGCCTGTGGTCAGCGCCACCGAGATTCCGTTTTCCGTACAAGGCAAAGACATCATCCTGATGGACGATGTGCTCTACACCGGCCGCACCATCCGCGCCGCGCTGGACGCCCTGTTCGACCACGGCCGCCCGGCGCGCGTACACCTGCTGGTCTTGATCGACCGCGGCCACCGCGAGTTGCCCATTGAAGCCCAGTTCGTCGGCCGCACCGTGCAAACCACCGACGACGAAATCATCGAAGTCAAATTTCAGGAGATCGACCAACTGGAAAAAGTGCTCATGGTCGAAAAAGTCGCCGAAAGCGAAGCTGTTTAAACCATGCCGGCAGGATTGCTGGGAATTGAAGAACTGGATCGCGCCGAGATCGAAGCCATCCTGGCGCGCGCCAAGCAGTTTCAACCTGTCCAGGACCAATCGCAGAAGAAACTGGACACGCTCCGCGGGAAGATGATTGTCAATCTCTTCTTCGAAGCGTCCACTCGCACCCGCACCAGCTTCGAAATCGCCGCCAAGCGCCTGGGCGCCGACGCCGTTTCCATCGCGGCCTCCGGCTCCAGCGTGTCGAAGGGCGAATCGCTGGTGGATACGCTCAACACATTGGCGGCCATGCGCCCCAATGCCATTGTCATGCGGCATTCGGCGTCCGGCGCGCCGCACTTTCTAGCGCGCCACCTGGCCATGCCCATCATCAACGCCGGCGACGGCACGCACGAGCACCCCACCCAGGCGCTGCTGGACGCGCGCACCATCCTCGACCGCCGCCCCAGCCTGGAGGGCCTGCGCGTGGCCATCATCGGCGACATCGCCCACAGCCGCGTGGCCCGTTCCAACGTCTACCTGCTTTCGAAATTCGGCGCGGAGATCGTGCTGTGCGGCCCGGCCTCGCTGTTGCCGCGCGAACTCGCCCACATGGCGCCCGGCGTCACGCTCACCAACGATATTCGCGAGGCGATTCGCGACGCCGACGTGATCATGATGCTGCGCGTACAACTCGAGCGGCAGCACGAAGCGGCGTTTCCGGCCGCCGAGTATTTCCAATTCTACGGCTTGCGGCTGGAGCACCTGGCGCTGGCCAAACCGGAAGTCATCGTCATGCACCCCGGCCCCATCAACCGCGGGCGCGAGTTGTCCTCGGAAGTGGCCGACTCCCAGCGCTCCGTGATCCTCAACCAGGTCGAAAACGGCGTCGCCGTGCGCATGGCGGTGCTAGAGCGGGTGATTGGTTAGATGTCTCAACTCCTCATCAAGAACGGGCGCGTCATCGACCCGGCTTCGGCCACCGACATGCTGGCCGACATTCTGATTCGCGACGGCGCCATCGCTGCCCTCGGCGCGGGTCTCGAAGCGCCGGGCGCGGAGATCTTCGACGCCTCCGGCCTGATCGTGGCGCCCGGCTTCATCGACATGCACGTGCACCTGCGCGAGCCCGGCTTCGAGCACGCCGAAACCATCGAGACGGGCGCGCGCGCCGCGGCCGCCGGCGGATTCACGTCCATCTGCTCGATGCCCAACACGCTGCCGGTGAACGACAACGCCACCGTGACCAGCTACATCATCGAGCGCGCGCGCAAGTTCGCCGTGACGAACGTCTTCCCCATCGGCGCCATCACCAAAAACAGCGCGGGCGAAGAGTTGTCGGCCATCGGCTCCATGAAAGCCGCCGGTGTGGTGGCCATCTCCGACGATGGACGCCCCGTGATGAACGCCCGCGTGATGCGCCGCGCCATGGAATTCGCGCGCTCCTTCGCCCTGCCGGTCATCGATCATTGCGAAGATCTGAACCTGAGCGCGGGCGGCGACATGCACGAAGGTTTTGAGTCCGTGCGGCTGGGCCTGCGCGGCATTCCGTCCTGTTCCGAAGACGTGATGGTGGCGCGCGATATCCTGCTGGCGCAGCTCACCGGCGCGCGCTTCCACGTGGCGCACATCTCCACGCGCAACGCCATGGCGATGGTGGCCTATGCCAAGCAGCAAGGACTGCCGGTCACCTGCGAAGCCACTCCGCACCACTTCGCCCTGACCGACGCCCAGATGCTGCCCTACGACAGCAATTTCAAAATGAAGCCGCCGCTGCGCACCGCTTGCGATGCGGGCGCGGTAGTGGACGGCATCGTGGCCGGCGCGGTGGACGCCATCGCCACCGATCACGCGCCGCACCCCGGCAGCGAAAAGATGCAGGAGTTCGAAAAGTGCCCCTTCGGCATCCTCGGTCTGGAGACCGCGCTGGGACTGGCGCTGGAGCACCTGGTGCACACCGGCAAGATTTCGCTCACGCGCCTGGTGGCCCTGTTCACCACCGGACCCGCCGGCGTGCTGCATCTCGATCGCGGCACCTTGCGCGTGGGCGCGCCCGCCGACGTGACCATCTTCAGTACGGATCTACAGTGGACTTACGACGTGAATCAGTCGTTCTCCAAGAGCCGCAACTCACCCTTTGACGGGCATACGTTCCGCGGGGGTCCGGTGGCGACCATTGTTGACGGAGCCATGGTCTGGCGGCGGGAGTGACCGTGGGGCGGGCAATCTTGCCCGCAGCCTGCTAGGAGGCCGCCCCACATTTACGCCCTCGATTGGTTATGGGACCGCCTGAAAGGATGTGATTCCGTAACTATTGGTGCCGCCGCCCCACGTAACGATACCGATGTAGTCAATATCGCTCGCGTCTAAGGACCCTCCTGTAAAGCTCGAAAACAGGAAATCCTCGGAGAAGGCATCGACCTCGGGCGACAGCAATACCTGCGCGCCATACACCGCGCCGCTGTGCGCCCATACAGCTATTTCCACACCCAGGGATAAGGCGGTGGAGATGCCTGCAAAGTTCAGCCGGAAAGCCGAATACCCGCTGAGGTTCAGGCCCAATGGCGCGGGCGTGGTTGCGTTAGCGAACCCGTAGTAGATCTGCACGCCTGGGATGACGCCGAAACCACTGTCGAGTATCCAAATGCCTTTGCCAATGTCAAGTGTGCTACGTTGCCCGTACGGATTTCCCCCGATTACAAAGACTGTTTCGCGGGCCGGGCCTAGCGGACTGCCAGGGGCCAACGGTGCGAAATGGACGTCCTGCGATTGGGCGGCTGTCAGGGATACGACGTAGTGTCCCGCCTTAAAACCATCGAGGGTGAGCGGCGTGGCTGCGTGGATGGCCGGCGCCACGAGCGCGGAGACGACGACGAGCGCGCAACGAGCTAGCGGTAAAGCTTGACCCACGAAGAATCTTTCGAAGCGGATGGCTTTCATTAGTTTGTTGAGTAACATAGTTTCCTTTCGGTCTGTGAAATCGCAAACGACAGCGCTGGTAACGGGACCGGGGGCAGCGCCCCCGATCCCGCTCGGTCCTTGGTGCCTGCCCCTATTCGAAGATTTGCCCCGTCAGGGTGACCACCCACGGAACGCCCAGGTCGGGCGACACAGAGATCTGCGATGCTACCCCGGGGATCTGCACCCATGATGTTCCGTTCTGCAATTGGAAAATCTTCGCCCCCGCGTTGGTCACGTCACCGCAGCCGGTGATCCAAACGTCGCCATACGGCCCTGCCAGTGGGGCCGTCACAGGACCTACTGCAATACTGCTCGCGCAGCCTGCCGGAGCCCCTGTAAAGTAAGACCCATTCCAGTAGAATATGCTTCCGCTTGAGGTGAGTACCCACGGAACGCCCTGGGGCGACACCGCGATCTGATTCGCGGCGCCCGGCTGTTTCACCCACGCCGATCCCTGCAGTTGGTAGATGCTGCCATTAAAGATGTCGGAACCATCGCATCCGATGATCCAAGGGTCGCCGTACTGCGACCCGTACGCGTTGGGACCTACGCCAATCGACGTCGCGCACCCATTGCCGGGGGCCAGTACAAAAGTGCTCCCATTCCAGTAGTACATCGTCCCAAGATGGGTGATCACCCACGCATACCCTTGGGGCGACACGGCGATCTGAAGTCCGGCGCCAACTGTCCTCACCCAACTCGAGTTCCGCCATTGGTAGACGTAATAGTCGCCGGCGCTTGTCTTGCCGGTTCCAAGGACCCAAGGATCTCCGATCATCGACCCATTTGCATTCGGGCCCACCGCAATGGACTGGGGATAGCAATCGTTGCCGGACGTGGGGCAAGGGACAAGGAAGCTGAGTGCCGCGCCCCCCACCCGCTTAAATTGAGAAACGGTGAAATAGGTCTGGTCCGTTTTCCCGAGAGCGATTCCCATGTGCGATGTGGTGTTCGTAAAATCCTCGAGCACGTCCACGATAGGATCGGTACTGATTGTTTGTGAATAGCTGTTTGTCGTCGATGAGTAGGCCGACCCAAACATATTCACCGTGGTGGTCAAATCGGTGAATGCCGTTGCCGGGGAACAGCATTGCGGAGTTTGGTTTTCAATCACGAATTCCGCCGCCAATCCCAGCGTCATGCAATTAGGAGTTCCAGGACTGACGGAACAGAGCGGAAGCGCCTGGACCGACCAGCAGGGCGAGCCTGTTGCCGACGTGCAACTGAGGATCGCACCCGTGGTTTTGTCCACGAGGTAAGTGCAGCCGTATCCTCCGCCTATATTCGATTTGCCCTTTGAGTCGCAGTACCATTCCTGCGAGTAGATCTCGTCGCCGGGACTGGGAACGAAAGCGCCTCCGTATCCATTGCTATCCCCGTCTCCGCAGCAATACTCCCTCCAGCTCCCGTAACTGGCGCTGGTTGAGTTCGTAGCTACATTCACGCCGCCTTGGATGAGACCTGAGCCGGTGCCAAACCCGCCCAGGCCGTTCCATATGGCTATTTCCGTGCCAGTGGTTTCGTCTCCGCCGGGAGCCGCCGTAGGTACGTTGAAGTTTGCCTCGGTGGAAATGTAATTCGGAGCGCCGGTCAAAGCAGAGCCGGTCCAGGGGGCCGCTTCCGTCGTGGTTACGGTATGTGAATGCGAACTGGGACGTTTGATTTCCAGCATCCGGCCCGGCACCAGCGCAGCGGCCAGCCAGCGGGAATACGCGGCCGCGTCTTTTTGGGGGTCCGGCCGCAGCCCGTAGCCGGCCTGGATCAGCTCCGACTGTGTGTAACTGAGCGGATCGCCTTCAAGTGCGGGCCGATCGGTGCCGCGCTCATTCGCGAGGTTGAGCGGACGCGGTTCGAACGTGTCGGCTGAAGTTAGATCGGCTGAATAGGAGGAAAAGTTACCGGCGAGGTCCGTGCAATCCAGCGTAAGCCGCTGAACCGCGTCGCCGGCGGCTGCCCGCACCGCATGGAACCGGGCGTATCCGTCATCATCGGTGAACACTGTAAGGCCCAAGGATGGCGCACTTCCTGTAGGGTAAATCCTGCATTGTAACCCAGGCAGAGCGCGCACAGATGCGGGGGTATAGCTCTTCTTGGGCGCGGTGGGTATCGGATGAACGGGCGATGCTGCGTGCGATGGCTCATTCTGGGCGAAGGCCGTTGCCACAATCAGGAGCGCCATACCGGCTCCGGCAGCGATTCGGCTCTGCCAGGGCAGGCGCATCTTGTCCCATAAACATTTGGTCGTCGTCATGTTATTTCCCTCTGCGGCTTCTTCCGTGAGTTGCGTGGTAGACCGTATCCTTCTTGACCGGCCGAGCGGAAGAGGCCATTGTTATAGAGTCTCGCCCAAGTCATTAAAGGGGGCTACAAAGTATTGTCTAAGTGGATCGGTTAGGCGGCAGAGAAGCGCGAGGACGTTCCTCGCGCATGCCGGTAAGCACGGCATTTGACTACGGCCCCATTAACGGAACTGTCCAGGCGGGACTGGGAGTCCCGCGCAGGCCGAGAGCCTGCCCCACCAACCCATCCGCGGTGTTGCCTGGTATTGCTCGCTTCCAATTGTTCAAATTGCATTGCAGTGCCTGCTTCGCCTGGCGATCTCACTCTGCGATTCCCCACCCAGTCAATTGAACAACGATCCCCGTCTGCCCGTCACCACACAAGTATGTAGGTTTGTGGGTTCTGCTTACCGGACGATGCGCTGGCGAAGCCCTTTGGCCACGGCTTCGGATTTGGAATGGACCTGCAGCTTCTCGTAGACGCTCTTCATGTGGAACCGGATGGTGTTCACGCTGAGTTTCAGTTCCGCCGCCGCGGTTTTGTAGTTGTGTCCTTCCACCAGCAGCTTCAGCAGGCGGATTTCGTGCGGCGTCAACTGGCAGCCGGCGTCCTCCGGCGGACGGATCTCGCGGAACAGGGACACTACGCGGCGCGCCACTTCGGGCGACATCGGTGCGCCGCCGCCAGCGGCTTCCTGCAAACACTCCAACAGGCGCGCCGGGGGTGTTTTCTTTAGCAAATATCCGCAAGCGCCAGCGCACAGGGCGTCGAAAATCCGCTTATCGTCGTCGTAAACCGTCAGCATGAGCACGGTCAGGCCCGGATAACTCTTCTTCAGCGCGCGAATGCCGTCAATGCCGGACATCCCAGGCAAGCCGATATCCACCAGTGCCACGTCGGGAAGATCGCCGCCGATCCTCGCGAGGGCGTCCTCCATGGATTCGAAGTCCGCGGTACAGCGAAAACCCTCAGTGCCGCCGATTAAGATACGCAGCGATTCCCGGATGCGGGGCTGATCTTCTACGATCGCGACTTTGAGCGCAACAATGCTGGACATGGCGGGGCAAAACCGGCTCCGCTTTCAACCGCGGCCTTTCATCATACGCCGGATCAGCCGGGAGTCCACCACCCATTTGTGTGGGGATCTCTTCCAAAACGGTGCGGATTGCCGGGCTAAGGGCGCCCGCAGGTGAACCGTCGTGCCGCGCCCCGGAGCGGAATCCACCACCAGGCTGCCACCCAAATGCTCGGATCTGCGGCGCATGCTAACCAAGCCATGTCCGTGGCCGTGGCCGGTACGCTGTGGATCGAAGCCCCGGCCGTTGTCCGCAATGCACAGTTCCAGCCAGCCGTCAGAGACGCGTAATTTCAGATCCACCTCGGTGCAGCCGGAATGCCGGGCCGCGTTATGGAGGCTCTCTTTGAAGACCAGGAAGACCTGGCGGCGAATGTCTGCGCCGATGTGCGGATTCCGGTCTTCTCCCGGCAAGTCCAGCCGCACCTGAGAGCCGTTGTGGCTGAACAGGTCGCTGGCGAATCGCCGCATGCGATGGGTCAGATCGCCGAGCCGATCCTGATCCGGGTCGATGGCCCAGACGATGTCGCTCATCGAATCCACCAGTTCGCGCGAGAGGTTGGCGATATCGGCGAGAGGCGACTCGCGCTCGACCGCGGCGGGGCGGCGTTGCGTGCCCGGTCCCCAGATAGATCCGGCCCAGGAGGTCCTCGGTGATGCTCTCTACCAGGTTGCTGGAAAGGCCGTCCGCCACGGTGTAAGCGACCATGTGCGGTTCGGCCGCCGCGAGCTCGTCAATTCTGGTCACTCCCTCGTTTGTAGCCATCCACAGGCGGTCTTTGCGATCGGCATAAAGCGCCATCACCCATGGACCTTTGCCCGGCGGTATTGTCCGGAACCGGCCGTCGCGATACCGGAGGAGGCCGCCGGAGTTGAGACCGATCCAAACGTTACCCGCGCGATCCTCCGCAAACGCAGTGGCGAGCACATCGCCGCTTATGGGATGGCCCGCCGGGTAGCTTTGGAAAACGCCTGACGAGGGATCCCATCTAGAGAGGGCATTGGCGCGCACGGCTCCGTTCGGCCCCGGGATTTGGGTTGAAATCCAAATGGCGCCGCGCGAATCCTCAAATGCGGCGTATACACTCTCCCCGGCGGCGTAGACCGCTTTCGGCTGCGCTCGCCCGAGTTCTGCGGCCGTCGAGAGCGGTGGGAAGCGGAAAACTCCTTTGGCGGTGGGAACCCACCATTCTCCGCTGCGAGCCTGAAACGTGAGACGACCCCTGCTCCAACCCCAGTCTTCGATCACATGCGGAATATTAGGCCGGACAGAGTGGAACCTCCGTCCATCATAGTAATTAACCGGTTTGGATTTGTCGCCCGATGTTATAGCGCAAAGCTGGCCGTCCTGGGTTTCCAGGATAGACCGAATGTTATCGGTGTCCAAACCATCCTGCGAGGTATAGGTGCGAAAGCCGCCTTTGGCCACCCGAATGGCGCCTTGGGCGCCCATCCACAGGTTGCCCGCGCGGTCTTCGCCGAGTGCCGATATGCCCCCGTATCCGGGCAACCCATTTCTGGCCGTGAATTTCTCGAAACTCTCCCGCCCGTTGAGAATCCGGTATACTGCCAGCCCGCTATGGGTAGCAACCCAAAGCGCGCCCTCCGAGGATTCAAGCAACGATTCAATCGGCTCGCCCGCCAGTTCCCTACTCGCGATACAAGCGTCTTCCAACGGCCTCCCGGCCAAGCCGCGGGCCGCCGAAATCCGGCAAAGTCCCCGCCGCGTTCCTGCCCAAAGCCGCCCCTGGTGGTCCTGCAGCAAAGTGGCGACTACCGGTTGCGGCCAGCCGCCTTGTGTGTGCTCGCATCGTCCGTCGGGAAGGCGGCGGTAGAGGCCGCTCATCGTGCCGGCCCACAGAGCTCCACTGCGGTCAACCAGCAGCGCATTCACGACAGTGTCTTCCCAGTTCTGGCTCGGCATTCCGATGTCGACGAGACGGAGTTGCCAATCGCCGGATGTCCGATCGAGGTGGTACAGGCCGCCTTGGGTGCCGACCCAGATTCCGCCGGTTGGGTCCGCGGCGAGCGCGAAGACAACTCGACCTTTGGGATCGCGCGGACAATAGACTTTGAACCGCGGTTCGGGGGATGCGGGATGAAAGCGAGCTAAGCCGTCGTGAGTAGCTATCCAGTAGTCGCCATCGGCCGCCTCAAGCAGATCGTTCGCTCCCGTGGGCAACCCTTGCGCTACACCGAAGTTGTGGAACTGATATCCATCGAAGCGGGAGAGCCCCTCGCGGGTACAAAACCAGAGGAAACCGTGGGAGTCCGTGACTATGCGATCGATTGTGTTCCCCGCCAATCCATCGGCGGTGGTGTAAATCCGCACCGGCAACTGCTCGGCCCGCAAGGACGCGAGACAAAGGATCAGACAGGCTACGCGACTCGTCAATGGCTTCTCGCGGGACAAGATCGTGCGTACCTTTATATCACAGTCCTCGCTGAAAACTTGGCTCACTCATGTCGGGTGCGCTACATAAATGTGGAACGGATGCCGGTTCTTTTCTCGTGTCCGTTTACCGAGCTTATATGATACGGTCGAAGAATCGGCGTTCTAATCGAGGCCATTAGGCTGAACCGCTACCGCCCCCGCCACGCCGTCAGTTGACCAGTCAGCCGCTCGCGCATGCTCACAAACTTCGGATTGTCCACCTGGTTCGTCTGCTCTTTCGGGTCCGCAGTCTCATCGTACAATTCGTTGGCGCCCTTGCCCATGTTGGATCCGCCGCGCAGGATCAGCTTGTACCGGTCGTCGCGCGCCATCTCCGCATCCCGAATCCGGCCAAACGCCAAATCCGGCCACGATTGCTTCTTCCCCAGGCGCCTGCCATACACGAACGGCAGATAGCTTGGCACATGGCTGCCGGCCGGAGGCGCGACACCCGCCACTTCGCACAGCGCCGGCATCAAATCGTACGAGTTCACCACTTCGTTGCGCACCGTCTGCGGCGGAAACCGGCTCGGCCACGTCCAGATCAATGGCGTCCGCACCACTTCTTCATACATATTCACCGGATCCGACGCCGTCGCGTCACCCCAGAGCCCATGCCGGCCGAGCAGATACCCGCCATTGCTGGTGAAAACGATGAGCGTGTTGTCCCCAACGCCGCGCTGTTGCAGCTTCGCCAGCAGCGTGGGAACCTGGTCGTCCAGCGTGGTCAACGCCGCTGCGTACTTGCGCAGGTTGGCGGGCACATCGCGCAGCATTTCCTTATGCGTGGCATTGGCCGCCTCGGCGTCCCAGCCGATGGTTTCGAATCCGGTCTTGGCGTACAGGTCCAGATTCTTCTGCGGCGCCGCCACGGCGTTCGGACTGGGCCAGGCGATCGCCAGGAAAAACGGCTTCGCGGGAGCCTGCGCGTCCAGAAACTCGCCAGCCTGCGTTGCAGAGCTACCTCGGTTACAGTTATAGCCCGCAGCGGCGAAAGCGCTCTGGTCCGGCCCCATCGGAGAACAGGAGAAGCTGTTATGAAAGCGCACGCCGGTTTGCGCCAGCCGGTCGATATTCGGCGTGTGCACCTCCGAGTTCGCATAGCACCCGAGCATGTAAGCGCCGAGATCCTCGGCCACAATCAGAACAATGTTAGGACGCTCCGCAACCGCATGTTTCTTGGTTGCGGCGAGCACCGGCGCAGCCAGCGCCCCAAACAGAAAGTGACGGCGATTCAATGGCATTCAACCCAGTATACGCCGGTCGCGCGACCGGTCTGCTAAACTCAATAGAAAAGGCGGCGTAGCTCAGTCGGTTAGAGCGACGGTCTCATAATCCGTAGGTCGAGCGTTCGAGTCGCTCCGCCGCCACCATCGCCCCGCGCACCTTAAAAGGCTGAAGCGTGTGCTACCTCACCTCGGCCTCAATGGCTTCCAGTTCCTTGCCGGCCTCCGCCCACTTCCCCTGCGCCGCCAACTCCCGATACCGCCGCAAATGCGCCCGCACGCGCTCCAGCCG
>CABECX010000688.1_pt1 | contig 12940 bp, 9 predicted proteins | sample 3422721 | NCBI WGS metagenome assembly CABECX01 (sample SAMEA5534328, study PRJEB31848) | metagenome | biome: tundra; feature: field; material: soil | place: USA | collected 2013-05 | depth 0.15 m | reverse complement strand
TACCACCGTTTCCTTCTAATAGGAGCCACAGGCCGTGCGCGCTCGTGCGCGCTGCGTCCGCTGCGTTGTTTGCGCTCTCACGTCCCGCAAGTGTAGCGCTTTGAAATTACCGTACACATTTGATTGTGTAATGGCGTGACGAAACGTTACACCGCCGGGCGCTTGGGCTTCCGCCGCACGCCAGGCGTCCGGCTGGCGGGAGCTTTGCCAGCATAGAGTTGCCGATACACCGTTGCGTTTCTCAACACCGCCTCCACATACTCCCGCGTCTCGGTAAATGGGATGGATTCCACAAATTCGGCGGGCTCCTGGTACTGGTTCCAGGTAATCCAGTCGTTCACGCGGGATTTGCCCGCATTGTAGGAAGCCAGGGTCTGCTCCCATTGGCCGCCCCATTGATCGAGCAACGCGCGCAGATAATAGGCGCCGAGTTTCAGGTTGATGGCGGGCTGAAACAGGGATCGATTGCTGAAGCGTTTTATGCCGGCGCGGCGGGCCAGCGCGCGGCCGGTGGCCGGCTCCACCTGCGTGAGACCGTAGGCGTTTTTGGCGGAAAGCGCTTGCGGGTCGAATTCGGATTCCTGCCGGATGAGCGCCGCCACCATGTAGGGATCCAGGTTCTGCTGTTTGGCGCTGCGCACCAGATCCTTCTCATAGGGCAATGGGAACAGCAGTTGCCAGAATGCCGGCGGCGCGTCTTCCAGAGACATCGAGAGATAGTCCGGCGCGGCGCTCTTGATGTTGTGCAGCCGCTCGTGCGGCGTATTGGCGGCGCGCGCGAGTTCCATGGCCAACAGATAGGGCTGGCCGCCGTTGCGTGCGCCGAAGCGCAGCTCGGCTTGGGCCAAATCCGGCAGTCCGGCGGATTCGAGCAGACGGGCGCGCGCGATGCGCAGAGCGGTTTCGGCATCCGGCTCGCTCGGAACCGCGGGCTGGCGTGGCGGGAAGGCGATAGACCGCAGGAACTGCGCAGTCTTCTCCGACGGGCCGACAGCCACTATCTTCGGCTGCGCCATGCGCTCACGGGCCAAGATGCCGTAATAGTAGTTCGGAAACTGCGCTGCGAGCCTGGTATAGAAGGCGCGCGCGGCGGGGTAATCCGCGTCGGCTTCGGCGAGGCGGCCCAGGAAATAGAGCGCGGCGCTGGCCGAGGGATGTACGGAGTATCTCTCCAGGTGTTCGCGCAGCAACTCCCGCGCGTCGTGCCGGCGGCGGATGTAGGCTGCCCAGGCGACGCGCCAGTGGGAGGATGCCGCCAACGGCTGATCCGGGAACGACTCGTAGACGGCCTTATAAAGCGGCGTGTATTTGTCGGGCTGGTTGATGACCAGGAATCGATTGGCCGCGGCCACCAGCGCCTTGTAGCGCCACAGCGATTCGCGGTGCTTGCCGAGTTTTTTGACCGCCTCCATCATCTGATCTTCATCGTTCAGCTTGCGGGCGCATTCGGCGAGGTAGTAGAGGCGCTCGGCATTGGCTTCAGCATTGGCCTCCGGATTGGAGACTTCCAGCGAGCGCAGGTGCGAATAAGCGGCAGCCACGTCGCCGGAAAGGTACTCCGCGGCTCCGATGCCCACACGGGCCCGATCGCGCTCCGGGCCGCTGAGCTGCGGCACGAGCGCTTGAAACTCGGATTGCGCGCGCGCGTATTCGCGTTGGGCCAGCAGCTTGTGGCCGCGCTCGACCATGGCTTGCGCGGCCGGCGCGGGATACGCCGCTCCCATGCCGTCCCGCAGGGTGATGAGCGCGGCGGCGGCGCGCGTGGCTGGATCGCCGGTGGGGTATTCGTAATAGACCCGCTGATAGTATTGCGCGGCGTGCGGCAGGTCGCGGGCGGCTTCGTAGGCGATGGCCATGGCGAGGTCGGCATCGGGCTGCGGAAGATCGGCGTAGCGTTCGCGCAGCATGCGCACGGCTTCCTGGGCAGAGCCCGAAGCGGCCAGAGCGCGCGCCTGCAGCACTATGGATTTCGTCGCGAACGGAGAGCGCAGCGGCACGGACCGCACGATGGCCGCTTCGCGCGCGGCGGCGGAATAGTCCGCGGTTTCCGAGTGGGCCGCCGCCAGATAATACGCCGTGTAGTCGGCCAGCTTGGGAAGGCGCGACTGGGCGGCTTCGAGATGCAGGATGGCATCCGGGAAGCGCTTCTGTTCGAACGAGACCTCGCCCAGGGTGAAGTGCGCCAGTGCGCCGTTGGCGTCTTTGTGACTGGCCGCGAACTTCTCCAGCGCCTTGCGGCGGGCTGGTGTAGGCGATTCGCGGTAGGCCCGGCCGAGGGATTCGGGGGGTTGGGCGAATGCCGCGGCGGTGAGCAGCAGGGCGAGCATAGCTCGCCGTGGCTGGTGGCTAGTGGCTGGTGGCTGGTGGTTGTGCCACTGCATTCGGTTATACCAGGCGTCCAGGATAGTTACTTCCCAGCCAGGCGGGATTGTCATTTGCCAGCGTGCGCACCAACTCCAGATGAAAATAATCGACCATGGTTTTGCTGGCCGTTACGAACGTTTGACGGAAAGCCTCTCTGCCTTCATCGATGGCGTCTTGCAAGGCGGAGTACAGATCTTGCTGCGCGCGCCCGGCTTTGACGGCGTCGGGCCGGTACAAGCGCATTTCCGCGACCTTCACACGGGCGAAGCGCTGCGCGCGCAGATGCAGTTGACGGTCGGCCGCGCTTAGCTGACCCCAATCCGGAGCGGGACCGGCGGGCGCGGCGGAGGCCGGCTCGATGCGCACCAAATCCGGGGCTGGCTGCGGGCCACGCGACAGGCCAGGAGGCCTGTCCCACTGGACGGGGCGCTGCCGCGCTTCGAGGATTGCGGCAGTCGCTTGGGCCAACAACTCCAGAGCCGCGCTGTCGACCGCGCCGGTGGCGTACAGCATGCCGACCGTGGTCCGATCCACCGTCAACGGAAACAGGTACGCTTTATCGCCGGGCGCGTGTCCGAAAGCTTCCACCACGGCGGGCGATACCTCCGCGGCGGCGCAAAGCGCCACCACCGGCTCCTGCGAATCGATGGCTCCGGCAAAAGCCGCCGCTTCGGCTCCGTCAAACCGGATGTCGCGAAAGCGCTCGGCGGCTTCGCTGGCTGCGCCGCGCAGACGCTCTCCACCCACCGTATTCTCGTTGATGTGAAAGACGGCGCAAACGTCGGCGAAGGGGACCGAGGCGTCGCACAGGATGGCGGCAATCTCGGGGAAGGCGGCGGCCTGGCGCAAGCGCCGCACGGACTGATTCAGGTGTTCGGCCAAGGCCCGCTCGGCGGCTTGGACGCTGGTGGAGACGCGCGCTTCCGTTTCCGATTGGAACAACTGTTCCAGTTCGGAGAATAAGCTACGCAATGAGGGCGAGGGCGCGGCGGTGGACATCCTGAGACGATTCTAGCAAGCCGGGGAGTGGAACCACAGATGGACACAGATGCACACGGATAAAGGGCCGGGCACTGGGGGCCAGGGACTGGGGACTATACCCCTATTTTTTGGCTTCGGTCGGTATTTTTCACGAGTTGTTGTGCGTTTTTGGGCTTTTTGGGCACGGTTCGCGGTTTGGACCGGGCTGGCTGGGGAAATTGAAGTTTTCAAAGATCCGGTGGGCGGGTATTCCTACCCGGAGTGAGAGTAGCATGGTGGCGACGGGAACTTGGCGAACCAATTGGCGTTGGGCGTTTGTTTTCAATCAGGCGGAGGCGGCGCGAGAGGCGTCACCGGCGGTCACGGCTTGATGGCAAAATACGGTGCCTTTGCCCGCAGTCCCGCCTGCCGGGGTGGTGCCATAGAGCACCCCCGTCGAACTCAGGGCCAGACTTGCTACGGGCATGGAGCCGTCGCCATTTTGGTCCGAGAAGGTATGCAGCACTGTCTCGGTCCAGCCGCCGCCCGGCGCAGTTGGCGGCGTCAACTCGAATACCGTACCGCAACCCGCAAGCGCGTAGTATGAAGATGGACATTGCGAGTTAGAAGAGGCGCTTCCGCCACTCGTAGTCGTGCCGTATATCACTCCGTTCTTACCAACCACGACGCTTGCAGACGGAGCGGCTCCGTCACCGTTAATTCCAGTAAAACTGTAAAGCACGGACTCTGTCCAACTTCCGCCCGGCGCGATTGGCGGCGTCAACTGGAAGACGGTACCACACCCTTCAAGACCGGTATTGCCAGTGGTGCACGCTCCCGAGCCCCCGTACGCGGTGGTGCCGTAGAGCACTCCGCCCGGACCAACGGTGAGAGCGGCTGACGAACCGCCGCCATCGGCTGGTCGTCCGGTGAACGTGTGAATCGTCGTCTCGGACCATGCGCCGCCACGGGTTAATGGCGGCGTCAACTCGAATACCGTACCGCAACCCGCAAGGCCACAATTTGCATCGCCTGCGAAGAGGGTAGTCCCGAACAACGATCCGCTATCGGACACTACGCCCGCGACGGGCCACTCCCCCTGGATGGCGCCGAATGTATATAGCTCGTACTCCATCCAAGCACCTCCCGAAGTGGAGGGTGGCGCCAAACCGATTACCAACCCGAGGCGGAAACCAACGCCCCCGATGGGCGCACCCTGGGTCGTGGTGTATAGTGTTCCGCCCGGACCAATAAGGACCGGGCCATTCGGACCAACGCTCTGACTGTTGCCGTTTGGGCCGAAAGTGCCAAGAACCGTCTCCGTCCAAGCACCTCCCGAAGTGGAGGGTGGCGCCAGTTCGAAGAGCGTACCCGGACCGCCCATGGCGTCACTTCCGGGCGTAACGCCGTAAGCTACGCCCGCGCTACCGAAAACCAAGGCTGACTCTGGGTATTGTCCGTCGGGTCCGCTGAAATTGTAGATCACGGTTTCGTTCCAGGGGACTCCCTTGGTGGGCGCCAATTCATAGACAGTGCCAAGCCTGGATGTGCCTCCGATTTGGGTGGTGCCATACAGGGAACCATCCTTACCGATTACCACCGCCCCGTTGGGCTGGCACCGTCAGGGCTGCCCTTGAAGCTGTACAGCGTGTAGTAAGCTGTGGCCTGCGCGGCGCCGGCGCGCGCCATAAGAATCACCAGCGCCGCCAGAAGCATAAAACGAAATGGCTGGCGCCCCCTTCGGGCACCCTTGCCGCGGGACGTTGTCGGGTAATTCGTCATGATGTTCCTCCTTAAGGGAGGCAGCGCATGGCGCTGCCCCACAACTCAGATCGGCCGCCGCGACCGGCCGTCGCCTGGGTAGTCTTGCCGGGCGTAAAACGTAGGCTGCTTGACGGCCTCGGCGGTTGTGGCGCGGCACAAAACGAGCAGCGCTCAGAGCCGTATATACCTTCTGCCGGATGTCCGCTCGATCCGTTGTCTGTCAAGCAAGACAGGCTGAAGCCTGTCCTACCTATTAGAATCGGAGTATGGAACAAATATTATCCGGCAAGGTTGCGATTGTGACAGGCGGCACGCGCGGGATCGGGCGGGCCATCGCGGAGCGTCTGCTTCGGGAAGGCGCGGCGGTGGCCGTATGCAGCCGATCGCAAGAGAACGTGCAGGCTTTCGTGAAAGATTGTCAACCCAGCGCGGGCGCGCGCCTGCTGGCGGAGGCGGCCGACGTCTCGAAGCTCGAAGATGTGCGCCGCTTCTTCCAGAGCGTGGATGCGCGTTTCGGCGGCGTGGATTTTCTGATCAACAACGCGGGGATCGGCGTGTTCAAGAGTGTGGCGGATCTCACGCCGGAAGAATGGCGCCGCAGCATCGACTTGAACTTGAGCGGTGTTTATTATTGTAGCCACGAAGCGCTGCCGCGCATGAAACAGCGTGGCGCGGGATACATCGTCAACATCAGCAGCCTGGCGGGAAAGAACGCGTTTGCGGGCGGCGCGGCTTACAACGCGTCCAAATTCGGACTGAACGGATTCAGCGAGGCGATGATGCTGGATCACCGTTACGACAACGTGCGGGTCAGTTACATCATGCCCGGCAGTGTGGATACGGACTTCGGCGCGCGGACCGGCGCGGCGCCGTGGAAGATACAGCCAGAAGACATTGCCGAAGTCGTAACCATGCTGTTACGTATGCCCGCGCGTACGCTGATTAGCCGGGTGGAAATAAGACCTTCGAAGCCTCAGAAATAGAAGGAACACCGTGTGCCATAAAATTGGCACGCGACGTGCTGTTGGCCCTGTCGAGATGTACCTTTACGGTACGCGATCTGAAAGAGGCAAAGGCATGGGCCGAACGAACAAACAGCTTGACCCGACGCTCACGGGAACTGAAGCGGTGAAACTCGAGTCCGATTTGCGCCGGCGGATCGTCGGGCAGGACGAGGCGATCGATCAGATCGTGAATATTTATCAGACGTTCCTGGCGGGCATGTCGAGCCCGGGGAGACCCATCGGCAATTTCCTCTTTCTGGGACCGACCGGTTCGGGCAAGACGCGCTTAGTGGAAGCCACCGCGGAGAGCCTGGTGGGCGATATGCGCGCGGTGATCAAGATAGACTGCGCGGAGTTCCAGCACAGCCACGAGATAGCGAAATTGATCGGTTCGCCTCCGGGATATTTGGGGCATCGCGAAACCCATCCGTTGTTGAGCCAGGAAGTGCTGCAGCAACATTATACGGACAAGATGAAGCTGAGCTTCGTGCTGTTCGACGAGATCGAGAAGGCCAGCGACTCTCTGTGGAACCTGTTGCTGGGAATTCTGGACAAGGCTACTTTGACGCTGGGCGACAACCGCCGCGTGGATTTTTCGCGCGCCATGATCTTCATGACCAGCAACCTCGGCGCGGGAGAAATGAATTCGATCATGCGTCCCAATTTGGGATTCGCGGCTTCCGAAATGGAACGCAAGTGTTCCGAGGGTCTGGTGGACGGAAGCCTTACGGAGAAGATCTCGCGCGCGGGCGTGGAAGCCGCGCGGCGGAAGTTCTCCCCGGAGTTCATGAATCGCATCGACAAGGTGGTGGTGTTCCGCCCGCTGGGCGAACCGGAGTTGCGCAAAATCCTGGGACTGGAGTTGAGCATCGTGCAGCATCGCATCTTCAATTCGGCGAACGGCGCGCCGTTCCTGTTCTCGCTGACCGACACGGCCAAGGACTTTCTGCTGCGCGAGGGCACGGACATGAAGTATGGAGCGCGGCATCTGAAGCGGGCCATCGATCGCAGCCTGGTGCATCCGTTGTCCAACCTGATCGCTACCGAGCAGGTGCGCGGTGGAGATCTCGTCAAGGTGGATTACGACGGCGAACTGGAGCGCATGACGTTTTTCAAGGAAGCGGAAGACATGCCGCCGTACGCCATGATGCAGATAATGGAGGCGCCCGTGACGAACGTTCTCGGGACATATGCTACCGGCGCGGCAGCCGAGGCGCCCCGGAGTGCGAACGCCAAGTCGTCGCGCCGCTGAATTGTGGGGCGGGACTCCAGTCCTGCGGCCGACGTCCACGCCGGCCAGTTGCGGGTCCTGGAGGACCCGCGCAGACCTGGAGGTCTGCCCCAAACCACTTGCCACGCGCTACAATTTGGCTGCGAATGTCTATTCCAGCCGAAAAGCGGGACCTGCGTTTGATGCGCGCGATGTTTAGCACCATAGCGCCGCGCTACGACTTTTTTACGCGCATCTTCTCGTATGGGATGGACCGGCGCTGGAAACGGCGCGGTGTCGAGATGGCGGGCTTGCCGGAGCGGGCCATGGTCCTGGATCTGGCCTCCGGAACCGGCGACTTTTCGCAGCTCGTGGTGGAGCGTTGCCCGCAGGCCAGGTCCATCGCGGTGGATCTCACCGAGCGTATGCTACGGCTGGCACGCGAGCGCGGCATCCGCGACGCGGTGTGCGCCGATGCGACCATCCTTCCTTTCCCCGAACACACCTTCGACTGCGTGTTCATCGGCTACGGTCTCCGCAATTTTCCGGACTTGAATGCCGCGCTGCGGGAGATTGAGCGCGTGACCCGGCCGGGGGGCCTCCTGGTGACGCTGGATTTTTTCCTTCCGGCGAATCCGGTGCTGCGTCAATTGTATGTCGGCTATCTGTACGTGCAGGGCGGATTTTGGGGACTGTTGTTGCACGGCCGCCCGCGCATCTACACGTATATTCCAGATTCGTTGCGCTCCTTCATCTCCATGCAGGATTTCACGGACCGCCTGCGAAAATTCGGCTACGCTTCGGTCAAAGCGCGCGGCTTCATCTTCGGCGGCATCGGACTGCACTGGGCGGCAAAGAGGGTGAATCCGGCGCGGGTCGCCGCACCTTAGAAGAGGAGGCCTTTCCGTCTGAAGCTGGAAGAGCAAGTCCCCGTGAGAGGCACTAGAGCTTCGATCGGGAAAGCCAGGGGAGCGCCCGGGCCTTCTGGTCTAAGCGGAAAGGAGGATCAACTCAATGATTCTATTGCTAGTTGACTTGCTGCTATTTGGCCGCTACTAGCATACTCCAAATGTCCTTAAATGGGAATACGCCATGCCACATTTTTCATTCTGAAACCCACGTTGGGGCGGTCAGCGGCGCTCATAGCGCCCCAAATATTGCGCTTCGACCAGAATGTGGCCCCGCAGAGCCTTGTCGATTTGGGCGCGGCGGGCGCCCGCCGGCAATCCCAGCGGCGTAATATCCAGGGCGTACAGCTTAAAGAAATAGCGATGCGGCCCGTGACCTTTCGGAGGGCACGGTCCGCCGTATCCGAGGCGGCCGAAATCGTTAGTCCCGCTCTGACCCAGCTTTCCGGGCTTATATCCCTGCGCCAGCGATCGCACCGAGGGTGGAAGATCGTAGAGCAACCAATGATTCCACGTGCCCGCGGGCGCGTCCGGGTCGTCCATAATCAGCGCCAAACCGCGCGTCGTGGTGGGCTCGCCGTCCCATTCCAGAGACGGTGAGATGTCCGCGCCTTCACAGGTATGCAGTTTGGGAATGAGGCCCCCGTCGGCAAACGCGGGGATCGTCAGCTTGAAGGCCATGCCCCAATCTTAGCGGAAGATGGAAGGGCGCATGGTAGCGGCGGTAGCGGCGTAGACCGCACACCACTCCAGTGAGCGTGAGGCGGGTGGTGCGGGCCAGCGTAAGGCGCCGGATCGTGGCGGGTATCGCGCCCAGCGCGTTGGGCGAGCGCGTCGTCCAACGTCCGGGGGATTGTATAGCGCGCTGTCGGGGTCGAGGCTCTGCAACTCTTTCCGCAGGCTGGCGGCGATGCCCGCGGCCGGACCGCCCGTCTTGGCGGCCAGCGACATGGTTCGTTGCGGATTCTGTTGCTGGGTGGCCAGGGGGGCTCTCGCACAAAAACATATTGACAGGTCTCAAACACGTAAATAGGCCGCTCAAATAAACAGGCAGGGCATCATACATGAAAACGGGTTTTTCCGTGTGCATCTGTGTCCATCTGTGGTTACATGCTTTGGACGGTTCCCGGTTGGATACAATGCGAAGATCGGGGCGTATCGCGCGAACAACTATGAAAGCCGTAGCCGTCTATCCCGCCAAGCACGCAGTCGACATCGTCGACATCGCCGAGCCGCGCATCGCCGCGCCCACCCAGGTGAAGCTGCGCATGCTGGAGGTAGGCGTGTGCGGCACCGACAAGGACATCTGTGCCTTTGCCTACGGCACGCCGCCGCCCGGATCGGATCGTTTCGTGTTGGGCCACGAATCGCTGGGCGAAGTGGTGGAGGCCGGGCCGGGCGTCGCGGATCTGCGCGCGGGCGACCTGGTGGTGAGCACCGTGCGTCTGGCCTGCTCCGACGCGAATTGCACCGCCTGCCGCGCCGGTCACTACGATTTCTGCATGACCGGCAACTACCGCGAGCACGGCATCAAAGATCTGGATGGATTCATGACCGAGTTTGTCGTCGAAGACCGCCACAACCTGCACCCGGTGGCGCGCGAGCTGCGGGATGTGGCCGTGCTGGTCGAGCCGCTGACCATCGCGGAGAAGGCGCTGATCGAGGTGCGCGAGATCCAACAGCGGCTGCATTGGGACGGCGGACGGCATCGCGCTGTGGTGCTGGGCTCCGGTCCGGTAGGACTGTTGGGGGCCATGGTGCTGGTGAATGCGGGCTTCGAAACGTACGTCTACTCACGGTCGGCCAAGCCGAACGCGAAGGCGGATGTGGCGGAAGGCGTGGGCGCGCGCTATATTTCGTCCGAGCAGACTTCCATCGAACGGATGGCCGAACAGGTGGGCAACATCGATCTGATTTACGAAGCCGCGGGCGCGCCGCAGTTCGCGTTTGAAGTGTTGAAGCATCTGGGATCCAACGGCATCTATGTCTTCACCGGCGTGCCGCGCGACGAAGCGCCGGTCGAGTTCGACACCGAGCGCATCATGTACAATCTCGTGCTGAAGAACCAAGTGGTGCTGGGAGTCGTCAACGCAGGCCCGCAGGCCTTCGACAATGCCGTGCGCGATATCGGCGTCTTCGCGGCGCGCTGGCCCGAAGCGCTACGTGCCATGATCACCGGCCGCTATCCCATGGAGGCTTTCCACGATCCGGTGATGGGCAAGGCCGGCGGCATCAAGAACGTGATTTGCATTTCCCAGACGGGCTCTCAGGCGGCCCGGCCGTGATCGCCGAACTGGTACGTCTCGCCGAAGACGAGCGCCGCGAGAAGAACTGGAAGCGCTGGGGACCGTATCTTTCCGAGCGGCAATGGGGCACCGTGCGCGAGGATTACTCCGCCAACGGCGCCTGTTGGGACTACTTTCCGCACGAGCACGCGCGCAGCCGCACCTATCGCTGGGGCGAGGACGGACTGCTGGGCATCTGCGACCGCGAATGCCGCCTGTCGTTCGCGCTGGCGCTGTGGAATGGCCGCGACCCCATTCTGAAGGAGCGGCTCTTCGGACTGACCAACCAGGAAGGCAACCACGGCGAAGACGTCAAGGAGTGCTACTACTACCTGGACTCCACGCCCACACACTCCTACATGAAGGCGCTCTACAAGTATCCGCAGGCGGCGTTTCCATATGCGCGCCTGGTGGAGGAGAACCGCCGCCGCGGACGCGAGCAGCCGGAGTTCGAACTGGAAGACACCGGCATTTTCGATGAACAGCGCTATTTCGACATCTTCGTCGAATATGCCAAAGCTGGGCCCGACGATCTCGCGATCCGCATCAGCGCGGTCAACCGCGGCCCCGAGCGCGCCGCTCTGGCGTTGCTGCCCACGCTGTGGTTCCGGAATACCTGGTCGTGGGGGCGCGAGGGCGAAGGCTATTGGCCGAAGCCGAAAATCAGCCGCGCGGGCGATACGGCGTTGCTGGCCGAGCACGCTTCGCTCGGAAAATACCGGCTGGACGCGCCAGGCGCAAGCCAGCTTCTCTTCACCGAAAACGAAACGAACATGGAGCGGCTGTTCGGCGTGAAGAACGCCGGGCCCTACGTCAAGGACGCTTTTCACGCCTACGCGATCGAGGGCCGCACCGACAGTGTGAACCCGCAGGGCGAAGGCACTAAGGCCGCCGCGCTGTACCGCCTGGAAATGGACCCGGGAGCGAGCGCCACCATCCACTTGCGCCTGGCTGCGGACGATGCCGCCGATGGCGCCAGCCCGTCGCTCGATGCCGGCCAGGTGTTCGCGCAACGGCAGGGCGAGGCAGACGAGTTCTACGCGATGTGGCTGCGCAAAGGCTATACCGATGAGTCGCAGCGCATCGCGCGCCAAGCCTACGCCGGCCTGCTGTGGACCAAGCAGTTCTTTCACTACGGGGTGGCCCAGTGGCTGGAAGGCGACCCCGCGCAACCGCCGCCTCCCGCCGGGCGCGACCACGGACGCAACCACGACTGGAAGCACCTTTACAATAGGGATGTCGTCTCGATGCCGGACAACTGGGAATACCCGTGGTACGCCGCTTGGGATCTGGCCTTCCACATGATTCCGTTCGCCAGGCTCGACCCGCACTTCGCCAAGGAGCAACTCGTGTTGATGCTGCGCGAGTGGTACATGCATCCCAACGGGCAGATTCCGGCTTATGAGTTTTCTTTCGGCGACGTGAACCCGCCCGTGCACGCCTGGGCATGCTGGCGCGTGTATAAGATGACCGGCCCGCGCGGCGGACGCGACCGCGTTTTCCTGGGCCGCGTGTTCCAGAAGCTGCTCATCAACTTCACCTGGTGGGTGAACCGCAAGGACGTGGAAGGGCAGAACATCTTCTCCGGCGGGTTTCTGGGCCTGGATAACATCGGCGTGTTCGACCGCTCGAAGCCGCTGCCCGGCAATCTGAAGTTGGAACAGGCCGATGGCACCGCTTGGATGGCGTCTTATTGCCTCACCATGCTCTCGATGGCGCTGGAATTGGCGCGCGAAGATCCGGAATATGAAGACGTGGCCTCCAAGTTCTTCGAGCACTTCGTGGCCATCGCCAGCGCCATGAACTCGCTGGGCGGCACGGGGTTGTGGGACGAGACGGATGGGTTCTACTACGATCAGCTCCGCGTGGACGGCACCACACTTCCGCTGCGGGTCCGTTCAATGGTGGGACTGGTGCCGCTGGTCGCGGTGGCGGTGCTCGAGTATGACGACATCGCCCACCTGCCGGGCTTCCGCAAGCGCATGGACTGGTTCCTGGAGAATCGCAAAGACCTCTGCGAACAGATTTCCTACATGGAGCAGGACGACGCCGACGGGCATACTCACAGGCTGTTGGCGATTCCGTCGCTGGGACGCCTGCTGCGCGTGTTGAAATACATGCTGAACGAGAATGAGTTTCTGTCGCCCTATGGCATTCGTTCGCTTTCCAAGTTCCACCAGCAGCACCCTTACACGCTGCAACTCGACGGCAGTGAGCAGCGCGTGGACTATGAACCGGCCGAATCCACCAGCGGCACATTCGGCGGCAACTCCAACTGGCGCGGGCCGATTTGGTTTCCGGTGAACTATCTTTTGGTGGAGGCGCTGGAGCGGTATCACCACTTCTATGGCGACCACTTACGGGTAGAGTGTCCCACCGGCTCCGGGCGCATGATGAACCTGAAAGAGGTCGCAGAGGAGATTATGTCTCGTCTGTCGCGTATCT
>CABECX010000684.1_pt1 | contig 13009 bp, 10 predicted proteins | sample 3422721 | NCBI WGS metagenome assembly CABECX01 (sample SAMEA5534328, study PRJEB31848) | metagenome | biome: tundra; feature: field; material: soil | place: USA | collected 2013-05 | depth 0.15 m | reverse complement strand
TTCTTCTTCTGCTCCGGCCGCGAACCGAATCGTAACGATTTGCGCGATTGCCGCGCGTGACTTCTCGGCCCGCATTTGCTAACATATTGATCTGTTAGTGCCTTGCTGGTGAATCAGGCGGGCCGGTTTCGATGCAAATTCCTGGAATCCATTGAGATCGCACCATTTCCTCGCTTGTGTTATGTCTCGCGGCTGTAAGTCCCCGGCAATCGGCTGATGGAGTGTCTCGCGGAGGCGTCGGTAATGGCCGTCGATCAGGGCAAAGAGCAGGTGGACGACTTGGTCCAGCCGGATAGCGAAAGCTACAAATCTTTGCTCGACGAGTATACCCATCTGGCCCCCGCAGAGGGCGAGGTGCTCCAAGGCACCGTCCTCAAGGTCAATGCCAAGGACGTGATCGTCGATTTCGGGTACAAATCCGAAGGTCTCGTGCCTATCGAGCAGTTCCTCAGCCCTAGCGGAGAGCTGACTGTACAAGCCGGCGATGTCGTGGACGTGATGATCGATCACGGCGAGCAACCGGAAGGCTACATTCTGCTTTCCCACGCCAAAGCCGCCCGCGTGCGCGTGTGGGACAACCTGGAAAAGGCCTTCGCGGATCAATTGGTGCTCCTGGGGCACGTAATGGGGAGAGTCAAGGGCGGGCTTTCGGTGGACGTCGGCATTGAGGCCTTCATGCCTGGCTCGCAGGTCGATCCGCGCCCTGTGCATCACCTCGACTCGTTCATAGGCCAGGACGTTCCGGTCAAGATCGTGAAGGTGAACCGCCGCCGCGGCAACGTGGTGGTTTCGCGCAAGCTGGCCGTCGAGCAGGAGGTCAACCAGCGCAAGGCCGCCACGCTCGATCAACTGCACGAGGGCGCCGTCGTTACGGGTGTGGTCAAGAATCTGACCGAGTACGGTGCCTTCGTCGACTTAGGGGGCCTGGATGGCTTGCTGCACGTCACGGACATGTCGTATGGCCGCGTGGGACATCCGTCGGAAATCGTGCACGTGGGCGACACCATCACGACCAAGGTGCTCAAGTTCGACCGGGCCAAGGAGCGCGTCTCGCTGGGCCTGCGGCAGATGGCGCCGGACCCCTGGGAAACCGTCGCCGAGCGATTCCCGCTGAACGGCCGCGTCATGGGCCACGTGGTGAATGTCACCGATTACGGGGCGTTCGTGGAACTCGAGGCCGGCGTGGAAGGTCTCATCCACATCACCGAGATGACCTGGTCGCGGCGCATGAAGCATCCTTCGAAGGTGGTGCACGTGGGCGACCAGGTGGAGGCCGTCGTGCTGGAAGTGCACCCGCGGGACCGGCGTATTTCCCTCGGCCTCAAACAGCTTGAGGCCAACCCCTGGACGACCATCGACAGCCGCTACAGCATCGGTTCCGTGGTCGAAGGCCGCGTGCGCAACATGACCGATTTTGGCGCCTTCATCGAGATCGAGGAGGGCATCGACGGACTCGTGCATGTCTCGGATCTCTCGTGGACCAAGCGGGTCAAGCATCCGTCGGAGGTTTTGAAGAAAGGCCAACTCGTGCAGGCGGTGATTCTGAATATCGACGCCAAGGGGCACCGGTTGTCGCTGGGCATCAAGCAGCTCCAGCCGGACGCCTGGGAGACGTACTTGCAAAACCACCAGCCGGGCGATATCGTACATGGGCGTATCTCGCGCCTGGCGGGTTTTGGGGCGTTCGTGGAATTGGCGGAGGGCGTCGAGGGACTTTGCCATTTTTCGGAAGTGCCGGGCTACTCCGGGCGGCGCTCGGCGGAGCCTCCCGTGGCGGTGGGCCAGGAGTATGATTTCAAGATCGTCAAGATGAGCGAGGCGGAAAAGAAGATCGGGTTGAGCCTCAAAGCGGTCACCCACGACGAGGAGAAGGACCGCCTGGCCGACTATCAACGGCAGGCGGCGGCGGGCGCTGCCACCATCGAAGAGGTGCTGAGCCTCAAAAATCGCAGCGCGGAATAGCTTGCAAAAATCGCCCGTTCAAGAGATACTGCGGTAACGGCTTGAGAGGACAAGGAGAATAGCAAATGACCAAGGCCGATCTGATTGAAGAGGTCTCGCGCGTGGTCGAGATGACCCGGAAAGAATCCGAAGTCATCGTAGAGGCCATTTTTGACAGCATCGTGCGTTCGTTGCGCACCGGCGACAAGATCGAGATTCGCGGTTTCGGCAGTTTCCGCACGCGGCAGCGCCAGCCCCGCATCGGACGCAATCCGAAGACCGGCGCGCGCGTCGAGGTGCCGGCCAAGAAGATCCCTTATTTCAAGCCGAGCAAGGAACTGAAAGACGTGGTGAACAGTTCCGCCGCGGCGCTGGCTTCCGATCCCGCTTCCGGCGAGCCCGCGCCCACGCTCTAGCGGCGGTATGGATTACCTCTGGAGTCCGTGGCGTTATCAGTACGTGACCACCGCGGACCAGGCGGCCGAGTGCATTTTCTGCGTGTTGCCCGCGCAGCATCGCGACCGCGAGAACTACATTGTCTACCGCGCTCGCCTCAATTTCGTGATCCTGAACCGCTTTCCCTACACCTCGGGCCACCTCATGGTGGTTCCGTATGAACACGCGCCGGCGCTCGAAAAAGTGGCGGAAGAGACGCTCATGGAGATGATCCTGCTGGCGCGCCAGGCGGAGACGCACCTGCGCGCCAACTATCAGCCCGATGGCCTCAACATGGGCATCAACATCGGCAAAGCCGCCGGCGCCGGCGTGGCCGGACACATTCACATGCACGTGCTGCCGCGCTGGGTGGCGGACGCCAATTTCATGACTTCGGTGGGCGAGACCCGCGTGCTGCCGGAGGATCTCGCGACGACCTACGAGAAGCTCTCGCGCGCGTGGAGCCGGTAGGAGGTTGGGCTTTAGCCAGCTTTAGCCCACATCGCCGCAATGCAGGAATCGAACGGTGTCGTGACTGCGGTCACAGACCTTCGCCGCCGCGCCATCGACAATTAGAGTATGCCTACTTTGACCGAAGAAAGAACCATTGGTGAAATCGCAGCGGAGTTCCCCGCTTCGGTGCGCATCTTTGAGAAGTACGATATCGATTATTGTTGCGGCGGCAGGATCTCGCTGGCCGACGCCTGCGCCGGACGCGGCATCGCGCCCGAACGACTGATCGACGAACTGGATGTCGCGCTGGCGCCCTCCCCCGGCGCGGCTCCCGACTGGCAGACCGCCAGCCTGACGGACCTCATCGACCACATCCTGACCAAGCACCATGCCTGGTTGAAGACCGAACTGCCTCGCCTGTCCCGCCTGCAGCACAAGGTCGCGGCAGCGCACGGCGCGACGCACGCCGATTCGCTCGTCCCGCTGGGTGAAACATTCGAGGCGCTCCGGCAGGAATTGGACGCGCACATGATGAAGGAGGAGATGGTGCTGTTCCCCATGATCCGGGCGGGCAGCGGCTCCGTGGCCAACCCCATCCGCGTGATGGAGCATGAGCACGATTCAGCCGGCCGGGCGCTGGAGCGCATGCGCGCCGTCACCGGGAACTACGCGCTGCCCGCCGACGCCTGCAACTCTTACCGGGCGCTATTTGCCGGCCTCCAGGAGTTCGAAGCGGATCTGCACCAGCACATCCATCTGGAGAACAACATCCTGTTCCCGCGCGCGAAACAATAAGAAAGGGAACCGTGCTCCGGCCGCACGCTGCACGACATGCGGAAGGTGGGCGCCAACTGCGCGGCCAGTTCGGCCAGCACGTCCGCCGTGACGTCGATGCCCAGCAGTTGGATCACGTTACTTCAAGCCGTAGCGCTTCAGTTTGTTGTACAGCGTGGTGCGATCGATATCCAGAATGCGCGCCGCGCGGGAAAGGTTGTGGTCCGTTTCCCGCAGCACTCGCTCGATATGCACGCGCTCCACGTCTTCCAGCGTGCGGCCGCTGGGCGCGGTGGTTTCTGCTTCGTCCGCGGCGTATAGGGGAAGCAGCGGTTATGCCACTATATATTCCTGACGAAATCCTCGCCAAGGTTCACATTACCGAGCTGGAGTTGAAACGGGAGCTCGCCTTGACGCTGTTCCAGCAGGAGCGCCTGACTCTTGCACGTGCGAGCAGTTTGGCCGGAATTAACCAGCGGGAGTTTCAGCGCTTGCTGGCGGACCGCCGCATCCCCATTCAGTACGGAGTTGAGGAATTCAAACAGGATTTCGAGACCCTTCGCCAAATGGGCCGCCTTTTATGAGCAGGTGCTCATGCCCCCTGCCGTGTACCGAGAGTTAACGCGTCCTGATGTTGGACCGCCGCTGATTGACCGTGCGTCGTGCGTTGGCCTCGGAAAGGCAGGCAGATCTAATTCTGGTTGATGAGCGAATCGGCCGGCGAGTGGCGATGGCTCTTGGACTCCGGGTCACCGGGCTTCTCGGCGTTTTGGCCGAGGCCAAACGGGCCGGTCTCATCGAGCGAGTCAAGCCATTCATCGAGGATCTTGCAGGAACGTGCCGGGTTTTGGATCAGCGCCGAGCTTGCCGCTAAAGTTCTCGCGGATCTGGATGAGGTGTGACTCTCGCCTAACCCGGCACCTGCGCCGGAGGTTGAGAGCGATTCAACGGCCGAGCTCCCGCGGCGTTATCCGGCCCTTTTCGACTATGCCATCTCGCGTGGCTTGGGTGTGCTGGCCTGTAGTCGTCGCCAGGGGCGCCGCTACGACGTGACGCCGGTGCATTGGCCGCTCCGAAATCAGCCCGATCCTCTGTAGCAAGAGGACTTTATGAACTAACTGTTAACTGGCCAATCTGCCGATTTCTATCCTTGTCCGCGTTTTCGGGTTTCTGAAGCGATCTTTGGCGACGCGATTGGCTACCGTAGGTACTCCTGGTACTCCTCGTTGATTCTTGCTATATTAGGACCTGCATGCTAAGCTGAAGAACGGATCAATTATGAGACCCATCGCCATTCCTTTGTTTCTTTTCTGTGTAGCCTTCCTCTCACCGCGGGCCTCGGCCGTCACGGCCACCTATACGAACAGCAGCCAAAACGTCACTTTGACGGGTCTCGGCGGCACCGGCGGTGTAGGGCAGAGCCGGGTCGATTGGGGCGCCTGCGCGTACGATGGTACAAATACCAACTGCACAGTCTCGGCTCCCTACACGGGCGTGGGCGGCGGCGGGACAATCTCGATAGTGTTGAGTTATCGAGGCAACGGGATATCTCCCTTTACGGCCAACTCGATCAGCCCGGGCAATGACCTGATCACGTTCGGTATCATGGCCGGCAATTCCGGCAGTATTGTGGTGAGCCTGGAAGAGAACACCGGCGCCAAGGTTACGTTTCTATCCGACAATTTCGTTTTTTATTATTCCAATGCCACATGCACCGGAATCGCCGCCTCGTGCGCCGTCGGACAAGTGGGGCTTACGCCGAATGCTACGATTACGGGAACGGTTTTCGGCACTTTTGATGCCACGCCTGTGATTGGAGCCGTCATCACCGCCAGCAGTTGGGGAGGGTTCCCCGCGCTGGCGCCAGGGACATGGATGGAGATCTACGGCACGAATCTTGCCAATGTCGTCTCTCAGAGTTGGGGCAGCGCCGATTTCAAGGGTAACGCGGCGCCCACTGCTCTGGCCGGCACCACGGTCACGATCGGCGGCCAGCCGGCATTTATCGATTTCGTCAGCCCCTTACAAGTAAATGCCCAGGTGCCATCCAATATCGCGACCGGACCGCAGCCGGTGGTGGTTAACACGCCGGGCGGAACCAGCGCGCCCTATACGCTGACGGTTAATGTAACCGAGCCAGGCCTGCTCGCGCCGGCTGTATTCAATCTGAAGGCGGGGCAATACATCGACGCGCTGTTTCCGGATTTTGCGACTTACGTTCTTCCTCCGGGCTCGGTCAGCGGCGTGACGTCGGCGCGTGCAAAGCCTGGGGACACCATCATATTTTTTGGCGTGGGCTTTGGGACGGTAACGCCAGATAGTCCCGCGGGCCAGCTTGTGACGCAGTCTAACCATCTCAATGCAACTTTCCAAGCCTCGTTTGCGGGGATCCCGGCGACGGTGGCCTTCTCCGGATTGACCGGAGGGTTTTTGGGACTGTATCAGTTCAACGTGGTGGTGCCGAATGTCGCAGCCAGTGACACTGTACCGTTGACGTTCTCGCTGGACGGGACGGCGGGTACGCAAACGTTGATCATCGCGATATCGAACTGACGGGGGCTGGGGGTTTACGGAAAACCGGATTCGACGAGGCGATCACGGCTCTCGCGGTCCTGCAATCACTCCTGCCTTCAAACGGAACGAAGTGGAATGTTCTCAGGAGGGCTTCGAAAGCGCGAAGTGCGATTGTCGGATCGGAGCGGCTATGTGCCGCACGGCGAGGTTTGGTACTGGCACTGGTCCGAACGTTACGGCCGATTCCCGACCATGGGCGACACGGCTCGCAGCGGCGGAAGCGATCAATCGCCAGACTCCACGGCTTCGTAGGGTCCGCGCCTCCACTTCTACTGCATGCTCAATACCATACGCATCCCTGAACGCCATTCGACACTGCTTGACCCGGGCAGAACATCATATCCGCTTTTTGTTCGCTAAGCTAGTCAAGTTCAATCCAAGGCCCTACCGGCGGGCAATTCCTGGGTCCGAAATAGTTAGCAACGTGACGCGCTCTTGTTCGTTGGGATTGGTACGCGCAATCAAGCTCACACAGGGATCGACCTCACTTGGGTTGTAAGGCAGGTGCGGAGTGTTTGCCGGAATATACAGAAAATCCCCTGCCTCTAGCTAGCTCCGGCTTATCCGGTTGTTTCAGCAAGCCACCAGATGTTGCTGTCGGCAACGGCGGACGGTTGCCGACGTTTCGCCGCGCCTGTGGGCCTGTCGCACCGCAGTTCAGCGCAGGGCCCGGTCCGGGCCCGAGCCCGGGTCTGCAAGGGGCGCAGAGACCCAGCAATATTCGGCCAATACCGAAGCACATCGGCGCAGGCCGTTGGGTGTGCATAACTGCGTACCACCCTGTTCTATCGATGCATTCGGCACCCTGCGAGATCTGGGCATCCAAAGACTGATGCCAAACAAAGCTGCTGAAACCAGAAAGGCAATTACCCATCCCACTGTCGCCAAATGGCTTCCCACGATGCGGTAGGCGATTGTAATCACCCCTCCACCTAAGCCAGCCTGGGCGATGATTTTGATGGCTTCAAATTCTGCATGTGGCCGCAATTCACGGACGTGCTCTGACAAGCGCATGTCCTTAAACTATCACAGGCACCGGCGCATCATCGGCCCGCCCCGCTACCGCTGTCAATCAGGCCATAAAATCGTCAAGGCCGCTTTTGTGCGGCTCGCGTCGGGCATCTGGTGGCGAGTTCGCGATTCGTGATCGGAGCCGCGGCCTGGAAGGTTGGACGGTGAAATCTCGGGTAAGGATTCCGCTGGCGGTCGGGCGACTTTAAAGACTGGCGGCTTCCGAGAATACCTTGTTTCAGGCCGCTGCGTGACCGTGGCGGGTCCGCGCCGGGTTCGCGAGGGGCTGGAGTGGAGCCGGAAACCGGAATTGAACCGGTGGCCTGTTTCATTACAGGTAAACCGCTCTACCAACTGAGCTATTGCGGCGCAATGTTGGAGCGAAGACCGTTCGATGCCACTTTTCTGCTACTGTTGCTTATGAATGGCTTAGTTTCAATGCGTTTCCTCTGATCATAAATCAAATGCTCTACCAACTGAGCTACGCCAGCTTGACCCGCCATCGACAGCCTGGAAAGGCTGCGACCTCCGCGGCGAAATCCCTTATGTCACGAGGTCGCATTGAGCCACCTGCAGCGCCGGACTCCGGAAGTCGGTCCTGGCCATCGAATGCGCAACCGGTCACACGCCAGCGGAATATTCCCATCTTCCCAGCTTTCATCAACCTGCAAGCCTATTCCTTGGCCCTCAGCGCCCGGTCGCCGCCCACCTCAATGCTACCCTTGTAGTGAAGGAAGCGGTCGATTCCCTCGTTGGGGATGCCTGTGCACACGCACGAAAGGGCCCCCGCGAGGGTCAGCAAGACTGCGCGTCGGCTCTTCCAACAAATGAAGAAAACAAAGGACGAATTGGCTTTGCTCGTCAAAAAACGTGCGCGCCGACCGGAATCGAGCCGCACCCGCCGGCCACCGGGCGGGCGACACGCCGAAGGCTTACCGGCCATCACCCGTGCCGTACCGGTTATCGACAAATCAAAAGCGAAACTGGCTTCTTCCGAAAATTTCCATCACTCGCTGAACCTATGAGAGCTTCGCTCCGATGCAACGCAATGCAACGCTACACGATGTTACCGGATGTTACCGAAATCGGAAAAAGCGGCCCTGGTTGCATCTTCCGAAGATTCCCGTCGCTCGTTGACCCTACGAGACCGCAAGACTGGGTAAGAGTCGGCGGCCGGTGGGACGGGCTTCAGCCAGGCTTCAGCCTGTCAAACGGGCGGCCAACACTCCGGCCATGCCAGTCTTGTTTGGTCAAAAAGCAGTAGACTATCTGGAAAGCCGTGCTGTCGAACGCTAAATTCAAGGGAGACATGCTGCCCGGCCGCGGGACATGATCGGGATGCGGAGCGCGCGCGCGAAATCCGTTTCCATCTGGACACCGCCACGGAATCCAACATTGTGCGCGGCTTGTCCGCCGAGGAAGCGCGTCCCTGAGCGGGGACGTGGGAGGAGGTCTACCTCATGAACAGCGTGAGATTTCTCGACGACATCTGGCTGGATGTGCGCTACGCCCTTCGAACCGCGCGCAAGAATCCGGCGTTCGCCGCCACGGCGGTGATCGTCCTGGCGTTGGGCATCGGAGGCAACGCGGCCATGTTCTCCGTGATCCGCGCGGTGCTGCTGAAGCCGCTCCCATATCAGGATCCGGACCGGCTCGTGCATGTGTCCGTGGACAATCCGCGGGTCAGGACGGCAGGCGGCGCCTTTACTGCGCTGCGTTATGAAGAGATGCGCAAGACTGCCCGTTCCTTCGCGGGCTTCGGCGTCTTTTCACGCTTCACCGAAGATATGGCGCTATCCGGCAGGGGCGATCCGGAGATGCTCAAGGGGGCACGCGTCTCGGCGAATTTCCTGGATATCCTGGGCGTGCGGCCGGTGCTGGGCCGCGCCTTTATTCCGGAAGAAGACACGCCCGGCGGGCCGCCCGTCGCCATGATCAGCTTCAGATTGTGGAAACGCCGCTTCGCCGCAGACCCAAAGCTGGCGGGAAAGACGGCCTCCTGAACGCCGTTCCATATACCGTCGTGGGGGTCTTACCCGCGGGCTTTGAGTTTCCCGTTCCGGAGCTCGATGTGTGGGTGCCCAGACCGGCGGCAACGTCCGCATTGCCGGCGCACTTCTGGCCGTTCGTCGCCACGCTGAAAGGATTCGCGCGGCTGCGGCCCGGGGCCGCTCTCGAACAGGCTCGCGCCGAAGCCGGCGTCTTGAACCGGCAGTATGTCACGGCCAACCCCGAGCGCCTCGATTCCGGCCCCGGCGCGGCGCTCCGCCTGGTCCCGCTGAAGGAACAACTCGTGGCCGACGTGCGCCCCATTCTCTGGATGCTCTTCGGCGCAGTGGGCTTCGTCCTGTTGATTGCCTGTGCGAACGTCGCCAGCCTGCTGCTGACCAGGAGCGCATGGCGTGCGCGCGAATTTGCCGTGCGCGCAGCCATTGGAGCCGCACGCGGCCGCCTGGTTGCCCAATCGCTGGCCGAAAGTCTGGTGCTGGCCGGCGCGGGCGGCTTGCTGGGCATGTTGCTGGCGAAGTGGTCCCTCGCCGCCATCACCAGCATGACGGCTTTCACTGTCCCGCGCGCGGGCGAGATCCGGTTGGACGGCACGGTGCTCGCCTTCAGCGTGGCGGTATCGTGCCTGACTGGGATCCTCTCCGGACTGCTCCCCGCGCTGCAATCGCCGGCTACGAACATCGCAAACCTGCTGCGCGAAAGCGGGGCAACGGCAGGCCGGGCGGGCCGGGCTATCTCCAACAGCCGCAGTCTGCTGGTGATCGGCCAGATCGGTTTGTCTATCGTGCTGTTGATTGGCGCCGCGCTCCTGATCGAGAGCGTGGCGAAGTTGCGCAGCGTGAATCCCGGATTGCAACCGGCGAATCTGTTCACCGCCAGGATCGCGCTTTCGCCGGCGCGTTATGACACGAACCCGAAAATCCTGGCTTTCTTCGACGAAGTGTTGCGGCGCGCCGATGCGCTTCCCGGCGTGCGTGGCGCAGCCCTCGCGCTGGCCCTTCCGCAGTCCGTCGCGATCCGGACCAATGTACAGGTTGGCGAGCAGCCCGAAGGCGACGTGAGCAAGTGGCCCATGTGTCAGATCCAGAGCGTCACCCCCGGATATTTCCATTTGCTGGGAATTCCCGTGCGGCAAGGCCGGGAGTTCGACGAGCGCGACAATCGCCCCGGCGCGCCCCCCGTGGCGATCGTCAATGAGAGCTTCGCCCGCCTGTTCGCGCCAGGCGGCGACAACCTGGTCGGCCAAGTGATGCGTGAGGGTATGGATAGATCCGGCTGGATGCAGATCATAGGAATCGTGGGCGACGTGCGCGAAGCAGGGCTGGCCGCGAACGCCACGCCGGAGTTCTATGTGACTCCGCGCACGCACAGTTCGCGGACGGCCTACCTGGTTGCCCGCACCGAAACGGATCCCCTGCGCCTGGCCACGGCCATTCGCAGCCAAGTGCTGGCGGTGGATCGGGATCAACCGATTTCGAATATCGCGACGATGGATCAAGTCATAGAGTCGTCCATGGGCAGCCGCCGGTTGACGATGCTGCTGCTGGGTTTGTTCGCGGCGGTCGCGCTGCTCCTGGCTACGGTTGGCATCTACGGGGCGATTGCGTTTTCCGGTGCGCAGCGCACCCAGGAACTGGGTATCCGGCGCGCCTTGGGGGCGCAGAACCACGATATTATGTGGCTCATGTTGGGACAGGGACTGACCCTCGCCCTGATAGGCAGCGCGCTGGGCATCGGCGGCGCGCTGGTGCTGACGCGGGTCATGCAAGGGCTGCTGTTCCGCATCAGTCCGACCGATCCCGCGACTTACATAACCGTAGCGTTGCTGTGGGTTGTGGTAGCGTTAGCCGCCAGTTACATTCCAGCGCGGCGGGCCGCACGCATCGATCCGGCGCACGCCTTGCGGGTGGGATAATCGGGGTATGGATGACTCCGAGACGTTGCGCCGCTGGGTGGAAACCTGGAAAGAGGCCGGCCCGCAACTCGAAGCCATTCGTCGTCGAGAGATTCGGGAAGCCGACAACCTCAAGGTGCTGGCCGCGCTGGAAGGCGCTTTCAATCATGCGCTGCGAACCCTGCCGCCCCGCCCATCCTCGGGCCTGGTGGAGATGCAGCGGTGGCTGGCGAAGCTCGGCCGATGATCGATCTCTTCGAAGCCGCGCGGCAACTGCAGGTGTTCTGCGATCGCCAAGGCTGGCGGTCCTGCTTCATCGGTGGGATTGCCGTCCAGAGGTGGGGCGAACCACGCGTGACACTAGATGTCGATCTCACCCTGTTGACGGGCTTTGGAAGCGAAGACACTTTCATCGACGCTCTGCTCGGCGTTTATCCGGGCCGTGTCGACAATGCCAGGGAGTTCGCGCGCCGCTATCGCGTTCTTCTGCTCAGTGCGCCCGGCGGGATCGGCATGGACATCTCGCTCGGCGCACTCGCATTCGAAGAGAGCGTGGTCAGCCGTGCGACAGGATTCTCATTCAGCCCCGGCGTCGAAATCCGGACCTGCTCGGCGGAGGATCTGGTTGTCCTCAAACTGTTCGCGGCGCGCCCTCTGGACATACGCGATGCCGAAGGGGTTGTGATCCGCCAGGGAGACGATCTCGACTGGCGCTACATCGAGGACCAACTCCGCCCACTGGCTGAGGTCAAGCAGGAGCCTGAAATACTGCGGACCCTATCCCGCTTGCGGCGGCTTTAGCACAATGCCACTTAGTTTTCCCCAAGAATCGGGGATGCTGGAGCAGGGGTGGGGCAGCCCTCCAGGTCTGCGCGGGTCCTCCAGGACCGCTTCTTCGCGCAGAGGAATCAGCCGTATCCGAGCGCGAACAGGCCGACGTGGACGTCGGCCGCAGACCTGGAGGTCTGCCCCACAACTACAGCTTCCGAATTTGCTTTTGCGCCAGCCGGCTCCACTTGGCAATGAATCGCCTCCGGTAGCGCGGCGCCGTGCCGACGGCTTCCGCCGCCCGCGCATACGCCTCGCGCGCCTCCCCTGCTCTGCCCTGTCCCTCCAGCGCCTGCCCCAGATAGTAGAGACCCTCCGGATCGTAGGGCCGGCGCTCGATGTATTCCGCCAGAAACCGCCACGCATCCTGGTATTGCCGCGCGGCCAGATACACTGCGCCCAGCTCCCGCAGGATCTCGCTCTGACTGTGTTTGTCGTTCTGGTCCATCACCGCCTGGAAGTGCGCCAGGGCATCGGCGAGCCGGCCTTGCGCGCGCGCGATGCGCCCCAACTGGAAATGCGCGTCGGTCTCCCCCGGATCGATCGCCACCGCGTTCCGGAACCGCTCGATGGCTTCCGTGTACTGCCGGCGTTGCTGGTAGATCAGTCCGAGCTGATATTGCGCTTCGCCATCATGCGGGTTCAGCGCCGACGCGTTCAGCATCCGGCGAAAGTTCTGGCCGCTCCGCAGGCCTGCGCCCAGGCGGCCAATCTCGCCGCCGAGATAGTAATACGCGAAGAACAGGAAGAAAGGCGACGCGAGCCATCCCAACAGAAACCGCAACGGCCCCCACAGGAAAGACGCTGCCACCACCGGAATCCACGACAGGCACACCACAGCCACCGCGATCCTGTTTTCGGTCCCGAAAACCGTGCGCACTACAAAGAACATCAGGAACAAGAAATAGAGGTGCGCCACGGCGATGAGAATCAGGAACACCGGCAACGGGAGCATCCACCCGGCCAGCGCCAGCGGAAGGTTCGCGGCGGCCCAAGCCATCGCGGTCGAGGTGAGCAGCGGCGAATAGTCGCGCTGGAAGACGCTGCCCAGGCCACCTCCCAGACGGGCCAGCAGCCCGCTGAGCAGCAGCA
>CABECX010000660.1_pt1 | contig 13200 bp, 9 predicted proteins | sample 3422721 | NCBI WGS metagenome assembly CABECX01 (sample SAMEA5534328, study PRJEB31848) | metagenome | biome: tundra; feature: field; material: soil | place: USA | collected 2013-05 | depth 0.15 m | reverse complement strand
AAATCACGTCGATTGGCCGGTCTCACGGCTGATTGACCGGTCCAATCTTTTTACGCGCCCTTGACCCGTTGCATTCATTGGAGTTCCCCTCCGCGCGTAGCAAAGATTGGCCGGTCAATCGGGGATCAACAGCGGATTGTCGGGCCGGCGGTACTCGTCGCAGATGCGCCGGAAGGCGACGTAATCCGAGATGTAGATGTCCGGCGCGAGCAGGTCGATTGAGGGCGCGGCTGCTTTCCAGACGTCCAGCATGTTGGAAGTGGCGCCGCCGCTCGGATACGCTTCGCCCGGACGGATAAAGTTGCTCTGCTCGCGCAGCCACACGTTCACGTAGAGCGGCAGCGGGTAGACCTTTTTGCCAGCCGCAGCCACCTCGTCGATATAGCGGGCCACGTGCCAGGCGGCGAAGGTCTCGTCGGCATCGGCGCCGAACACTTCGCTCCAGGCGCCCGGCTTCTTGTGCAGCGCCTCGACGAGCGCGGCGGGCGCGGGTCCAGCGAAGATGCGGTTGGCTTCTTCGGAGAAGTCCCGCACCGAGCCGAGCGATCCCGGCTCGTTTTCCACCTGCAGCATGATGACGGTGTGCCGGTCGCCATCGATTTCCTTCAGGTGGCCGAGCAAAGCGGAGAAGGCGCGCGCGTCGGCTTCCAGAGTCGCGCGGGAATGCGGCGAGAGGACTCGGATCTCCTGGTGGAGATGGTCCTGCATGCGCGGGTACTTGGCCGGGTTCTGCTTGATCCATGCGGGCGCATAGTCCATGACGCCGTTCTTCCACGTTCCGAACCACAGCAGGATCAAGCGCAGATCGTTATGGCGGGCGCCCTCGACCAGGCCGTCCACAACGTCGAAGCGGAACTGCCCCGGTTCGGGTTCAACGTACTCCCAATAGACCGGGATCTCCACCGTGTTGCAGTCGAGATTCTTGAGGAGCGGCCAGATTCCTTCCATGGTCCGGGGCCAGCCGCTGGAATTGTGGACCTGCGCGCCCAACTCGATGAAGGGCTTGCCGTCCACTTCGAGAGTGTGTTTGCCGCTCTGGCGGACGAGACGCGGCATCGGCGCAGCAACCAACGAAGCTGCCGAGAGGAGAAGGCCAAACATTGTACGCATCTTAATGAGGTTCTTCGATCTTCAAAATCCGGTCGCCGGCGACATTTTTCAGCGTCTCGACGGCGCCGCGCGGCCAACGGATTTCGACCGTCCCGGCCGAGGTTTCCGCACCCAGGCCGAAGTGCACACGCCGGTCGCTCGACGACATGAAACCGACGCTCACATTGGTGCGATTGTAGAGCGTGCGGCCCGCTGGGGTGGTGACCTTCACACTCGCGCCGATGGCGTCGCGGTTGCTCACGCGGCCGCGCAAGTCCAGGATTAGCCAGTGATTTCCGTTATCGGCCGAGTTGATCAGGATGCGCGGCCGCTCGTTGAGCGAGCTGACCACGATATCCGGAAAGCCGTCGTTGTTCAGGTCGGCGAAGGCCGAGCCGCGCTGGAATCCGGTGAACAGGAAATCCTTGCCCATCTCCTGAGAGACATCCCGGAACTCCTTGCCATCCACGTTTTCAAACAGAGTGTCGTGCTGGCGGGAGTTCGCAATCACGTTATCGATGTCTCCGTTAGCCGAATAGAGATCCTTCCAGCCATCATTGTTATAGTCGATGAAACCATTGCTCCATCCCGACATGGATTCGCTGAGCTGGGCCACCCGCGAGCGTTGCGAAAGGTACCGGAACGAGCGGCCCTGCTGGTTGCGAAACAGCGCCCAGATCTGGCCTACCAGGTTGTTATAGAAGATATCCACCCAGCCGTCGTTGTCGTAATCGTTGGCGTCGCAACCCATGGCCGAGACGGTGGAACCTTCGTCGTTATAGGCGACGCCGTACTGCAAGCCGGCCTCCTTGAACGTGCCGTCGCCCTGGTTGAGGAACAGGAAATTCCGCTCGGTGTCGTTGGCGACGAAGATGTCCTGCCAGCCATCCTGGTTGAAATCCGCGATGCTGATGCCCATGCCCTTGCCGAGGACTTTGCCGATGCCGGATTGTTCGGTGACGTCCGCGAACTTGCCGTGGCCCAGGTTGTGATAGAGCCGGTGCGGCACGCTGACATACCGCCGCGGATTGCAGTAGCGCTCGCCGTCTGCCGCGCCGCAACGGATATCGGTCTCGGGAGTCCAGATCGTGTAATTGGAGACGATCAGGTCGAGCAGGCCGTCGTTGTCATAGTCGAACCAGGCGGCCGCCACGCTCAAGGTATTGGGGGGCTTGCCTCCGATGCCCGAGCTTTCGGTCACATCGGTGAACGTGCCGTTGCCGTTGTTATGGTAAAGCGCGTTGCGCCCGGCGTTGCAGATGAACAGGTCGGGATAGCCGTCGTTGTCGTAATCGCCGACCGCCACGCCAAAACTGAAGCTCAGGTTCTCGCCCGCGAGACCTGCCTGTCGCGTGACGTCCTCAAAAGTGCCGTCGCCGCGGTTGCGCAGCAGGCAGTTGTAATAAGACGGATCGGCCTTCTTCATCTCCGGAAACTTCGCGCCGTTGGTGAAGAAAATGTCCATGTTGCCATCCTGGTCGTAATCCAGGATGCCGACGCCGCCGCACATGGGCTGGGGGAAGTACTTCCGGCCCGTGTAGTCGTTATTGCTGCGGTAGGTGAAGCGGGACCTCTGGGCTATATCGGTGAAATGCGGCCGCGGCGGTGTGGCGCGGGCGGCTGACGACAGGGCGGCGAGCGCCAGCAGCAGCAGGGCCGCCGAGAGGGTCAGCACACAAAAGGCGTAACGGGCGAAGCGGATCAAGCGAAGACCGATTATAGCTGGATTTGCCAGACATAGCAGCCGAACTTCTGATCGTCAATGTTAACACCCGAGGATGCAGCGCTTCCTCACGGCCGTTAGTCGACCGTGAGGTCAGGCGAATTGCAGCCGAAGTCTTTGAGTTGGCTCCGAAGGTCGAAGACGCACGGCAGGCGTATCGCCTTGGCGATACGATCTGAGCAGACAATGCCGCGCTTGCGCGCGGAAAAACCTCGAAGAGCATCGTTCTATTCTCGCGGGGTATTAGGCAGCGCGAAGGCGATGTAGCTTCCGCCGGAGGGCGCACCCGACTTTCCTCCTCCGGCGGCGACGACCACGAACTGGCGGCCATCCACCTCGTAAATCGCGGGCGTGGCGTTGCCTGCCGCGGGCAGCGTGGTTTCCCAAAGCAGTTCGCCGGTGGCCTTATCGAAAGCGTGGAACTTGCGGTCGTGGTTCGTGGCGGCGATGAACAACAACCCTCCGGCGGTTACCACGGGCCCCCCGTAATTCTCGCTGCCGGTGTGGCGCAGGCCTTTGGCTATCAGCTCGGGATATTCGCCGAAGGGGATCTTCCAGGCGATCTCGCCCTTGTTCAGGTCAATGGCGTTGAGCGTTCCCCAAGGCGGCTCGACGGCGGGGTAGCCATCCGGATCGAGGAACTTGTTATAGCCGTCGTGCCGGTACTTCTGTTCGATCGGCCAGGGGCTGCGCTCGATGGCGGCGACGGCCAAGTCTTCACCGGTTGTGAGGTAGGTGACGATGGCGGACACGGCCTCGGGTGGCAACTGCGCGAACGCCGGCATGCGGCCGCTGCCTTGATGGACGATCGCGGCGATTTGCTCGCGCGTGCGGCGCTTGGCGACTTCGACCAGCGCCGGAAATTCCGGAGGGCTGCCTTGCCTGTCCTGGCGATGGCAACCCGCGCAGCGCGCGTTATACAAGCCGCGGCCGCTGGTTTGGCGGTTTTGCGGCGACTCGACCAGGCGCAGAATCCACGGCATCTCGTTGGCGTTGACGTAGAGCAACCCGGATGCCGGATCGAAGGCAGCGCCACCCCACTCGGCGCCTCCATCAAAGCCGGGAAAGATAACGGTGCCTTCCAGGCTGGGCGGCACAAACTGGCCCGCGCTACGAACCTGCCGCAGGCGCGCGAGGACCGCGGCGTGCGCTTCGGGGGTCCGGCTGGTGACCATGTCCGCGGTGAAGATCTGGCGGGCGAAGGGCGGCGGCTTCAGCGGCAGGGGTTGCCGCGCCGCAACCGCTTCGCCCTCAACTTCGGATGCCGCCACCGGCCGCTCCTCGATCGGGAACAGCGGCTTGCCCGTCTCGCGATCGAACAGGAACACATGGCCGGACTTGGTGATCTGGGCAACGGCATCGACCGCGCGGCCATCGTGCTGGACCGTGACCAGGTTGGGCGGCGCGGGGAAGTCGCGGTCCCAAAGATCGTGGTGCACGGCTTGGAAATGCCAGACGCGCTCGCCGGTTTCGGCTTTGAGCGCGAGCAGCGTGTTGGCGAACAGATCGTCGCCTTTGCGATTCGCGCCGTAGAAATCGAAAGCCGCCGAGCCGGTGGGGACAAACACCAAGCCGCGCTGGGCGTCGAGGCTCATACCGGCCCAGTTATTGGCCGCGCCGATGTACTGCCAAGCGTCTTTCGGCCATGTGCCGTAGCCGAATTCGCCGGGGTGCGGGATGGTGTGAAAGGTCCAGCGGTTTTTGCCAGTGCGGGCGTCGTAGGCGCGGATATCGCCCGGCGACGCGGGCAACGTTTCGCTGACGATGCTGCCCATGATGAGCAGGTCTTTGTAGACGATGCCGGGGCTGGTGGCGGAAATGGACATCTCCTCAGGCGGGCGGCCGAGACCCTGCCGCAGGTCCACGCGGCCGTCGTCCCCAAAGGTTTTGATAAGCGCGCCCGTGCGCGCATCCAAGGCGTATAGCCAGTGGCTGGCGACGAAGAAGATGCGCTGGTCCGCGCCATCGGCCCAATAGGTGACTCCCCGATTGCGGGCTTTGCCGAAGGCCCGCTGGTCCTGCCGCGGATCGAAGGACCAGCGCAGCTTGCCGGTGGCGGCATCCAGCGCGATCAGCCGCAGCTTGGGCGTGGTGGCGTAGAGGAGCCCATTTACCACGATGGGATTGCATTCCATCTCGGAATCCGGGAAGGCGTCGCCCGTGTCGAAAGTCCACGCGACTTCGAGGCGCGCGACGTTGCCGCGATTGATCCGATCGAGGGCCGAATAGCGGATGCTGTCCGGACCGCCGCCGTATACGGTCCACTCGCGATAGGGATCGGCGGCTTCGAGGGAGGCGCTTAGAAGAGCGGCGCCGATGACGATTGCGGCTGGGGTTCGCACGATGATTCTCAATATAGCGCGGCGGGTTACACTTGCGGCTGATGATCCGATTATTTGCCAGCGCGCTTCTGCTGCTCGGCACGTCGTGCGCCGCGGAGACGCTGGGCTACCACGAAGTGCGGACGGACGCCGCTGGGCGTATCGTTCCCTGGTACGGGACGGGACCGGCGCAGGGCTACGACCAGGTGGTCCGGCTGGTCTGGGGATTTTGGCGCGAGATGCGCATGTGCCCCAACGGCGTCCCGTATTATCTGCAACACCAGGTCTGGAAGGCGGACCAAGACGATCCGCGGGGGCTGGGCGGCGACCAGATCGGCATGGCGCTATCTTCGTGGAATTTGTTGTATGGCTACCTGGGTGACGCTGCGGTGAAGGCCAACATGATCCAAATGGCCGATTATTGGCTGGCACACGGTATGTCTCCCGCCGATTCACGCCATGCCCGATGGGGGAATCTGCCGTATCCCTACGACATGGACGTCCATTCGGGCCAGTACGATGGCGACATGCGCGCCGGCAAGGGCTACTTGCAACCGGACAAAGCGGGCAGCTTCGGCGCGGAACTGGTGACGCTTTATAAGATGACCGGGGAGCCGAAGTATCTGGACGCCGCGGCGGGCATTGCGAACACGCTGGCTGCGCGCGTAGAGCCGGGCGACGCCGGGAACTCGCCGTGGCCGTTTCGCGTGCATGCGTTAACGGGCGAGGTGCATCGGGAGACTAAAGATGGTAAGACTTACTTGGCCTCCTACACCAGTAACTGGACCGGAACGTTGCGCCTGCTCGACGACTTAGCCGCGCTGCGGCGAGGAAACCTTGCGCAGTACGCCCGCGCGCGAGACCTGGTGGTGGCTTGGCTGAAGCGCTATCCGCTGCAGACCAATCGCTGGGGTCCGTTCTTCGAAGATATACCGACCAGCACGCCTTCGGACACCGAGATCAATTCGGATACCATGGCGGCATGGATACTGGAGCATCCGGCTTGGGACGCCGGCTGGCGCGAGCAGGCGAAGGGCGCGCTGGATTGGAGCTATCGGACGTTTGCCAACCAGGACTTCACGAAATGGAACGTGATTCCGATCAATGAGCAGACCGCGTATAAGGTGCCGGGCAACAGTCACACGTCGCGGCACGCCGCGGTGGAGCTTTTGTACTGCGAGAAGACCGGCGACTGCACATCGAAGGACGCCGCCATCCGGCGCTTGAATTGGGCCACCTACATGGTGGATACGGATGGCAAGAACCGGTATCCACGCGACGATATCTGGCTGACCGACGGCTACGGGGATTATGTTCGTCACTATTTGCGGGCGATGGCGTCGGCTCCGGAACTGGCGCCGGACGATCAGAACCACTTGTTGCGGACGTCGTCGGTGGTGCAGTCGATCGAATACGGCGCGGGGAGCATCAGCTATCGGAAGTTCGATGCGGACTCGACGGAACGGTTCAAGATGGGGGCTTGGGCGCCGAAGTCGGTTGTGGGCGGGGCGATGCAGTGGGACGCGACTGGCAAGATACTCACGGTTCGGGCACGGGCTCCGGCGGTGACGATTCAGTAATCACAGGCTAAAGCCTGGTGAGCCTGTGCTACCTCAATGCAGTTGAATGTGGTGGGGGCGGCCGTCGTCGGCGAACTGCACCGGCTTGCTCGCGCGCGTTGTGGGGTGGACCGCGAACACCAGGTTCCGGGGGCCCGGTTGATAGCTTCCGGTTGGGGCGCTCACATCGATTTTGAATGACTGATAAGTCACTGTGGTCCGCCGCTCGACGCCGTTGCGGTAGGCGGGACTTACCCCGTCGTCTTCGTAGAGTGATGTGCGAGCGTTGCCTTGGGCGTCCGGGTAGACTTCAAAAGTAAGCGGGTCGGTGGACTTTTCTCCGACATAGTTCATTTCCGGTCCCATCGGGATGATGGCTCCGCCGCGCACGTAGAGAGGCACCGTCTCAAGCGCGGCATCCGCATGAATCATACGGCCACCCGCCAGTTGCCGGCCGGTCCAATAGTCAAACCAGGTTCCCTCGGGCAGGTAGACCAGCCTGCTTGTCGCCCCCGGCTTGAGTATGGGAGCCACTAACAAGTCACCGCCGACCATGAATTCATCGTCGAGGTCGAGCGTGTTGGCGTCGTTCTGATAGTTGAGCAACAGCGGCCGGAAGATCGGTACGCCGGTGCGATGCGCCTCCTCCAGCGTCGTATAGAGGAACGGCAGAAAGCGATAGCGCAGCTTTAGATACTTGCGGATGATATCTTCGTAGTAAGCGCCGAAGCGCCACGGTTCGTGATCGTAGGCGTCTCTTTGCGCGTGATTCCGGCAGAAAGGCGTCAGAAACGCGACCTGGTACCAACGCGTGAGCAACTCGGCGTCAGTGCGGCCGATGAAGCCGCCCGCGTCTGCGCCCACGAACGGCTCTCCGGAGAGCCCCAACGTTTCAAACATCGGGATGCTGAGGGCCATGGCATCCCAGGTGGCGGTGTTGTCGCCGGTCCACATAGTGGAATAGCGCTGGATTCCGGCGTACGCCGCGCGCGTGATGACGTAAGGCCGGTCACTGGGCCGCAACCGTTCCAGCCCTTCGTAAGTGGCGCGCGCCTCGTTGAGCGCGAAAACATTGCGATTCCCGGCGTAGGGCGAATTGGCCCCGCCATCGTAAGTGATCACGTCCATCTGGGTCTTGCCGGTTTGGTCCAGGAAGTCTGACGGTTCATTCATGTCGTTCCAGATGCCGGCCACTCCATGATCCAGGTACGCGCGGTGCAGGTCACCCCACCAGCGCGCGGCGGCGTCGAGCGTGAAGTCCGCGTAGACGGCTTTTCCAGGCCATACTGCGCCGATCCAGAGCTTGCCGTCTTTGCGTTTGAGGAAGTAGTCCTTCGCCAACCCCTGATTGAAGACGTAGTAACTCTTGTCTTGGGCCGTTACTTCGGGGTTAGCGGCGGTATTGGCGGCGCCCGGCTCGGGCGGCTGATATTTGACTCCCGGATCCACGATCACCACGACCTTGACACCCTGCTTGCGGAGCTTCTCCGTGAAGGCAGTGGGGTCCGGATACCCGTGACGGTCCCAGGTGAAGACCCGGTATTGTTGCATGTAATCGATATCCAGGTGGAGGACATCCAGCGGCAGGTCTTCGGCCCGGTAGCGGCGCACGACTTCTTCGGCCACCGTGTCCGGATAGTAGCTCCAGCGGCTTTGCTGATTTCCGAGCGCCCACTTAGGCGGCATGGGTAGGTGGCCGGTGAGATCGGCGTAGCGTCCCAGGATCTTCTTTATCGAGGGACCCCAGAAGAAGTAGTAATTCATCTCTCCTCCCTCGGCTTCAAACACGACATGGTCCGGCGACTCACCGGCGAAGTCGAAATGCGTGCGATAGCTGTTATCGAAGAAAATACCGTAGGCTTCGGCGCTTTGCCAGCCGAGGTAGAAGGGAATGTCCTGGTAGATTGGATCGGTGCCTTCCTTGTAGGCGGGAGTGTCGGAGTTCCACATGGTGAATTGGCCACGCCGCTTATCGAAGCGCGCGGCCTTTTCGCCGAGGCCGTAGAAGTGCTCGTCAAAGCCGAGTTTCTTCAGGGCGACAACCCTGCCGTCGTTCACGTGGGGGTCCCACATCATAGGCAGCGCGTCTCGGTTGATCGTGCGATGGGTCTTCGCATCGCGGAACTCGATTAGCAGGGGCGACCGATGGACGATCACCTCCACTTCTTCGGACGCGATCAGCAGGTCGTCCGGCTCCTCCTTTACGCTCCATTTCGGCACGTCCCATGCGGTCTTGGCGATCGCCCAGGATCGATCGCGATCCGGCATCGGCGCGCGGAAGGAGGCTCGGACGCGGATCAGATCGGGCGCGAGGATGTAGAGGCGGACTTGGGACTGGTCGCGGCATGCGATCGTTACAGTGTCGCGCGTGGAGGTGTAGCTTGCCAGGGGATCTATGGTGGCAAAGCCGGTGAAATCGATGGCTGTGGCGGATTTGACGAGGAAGAGGACACAGAAGGCGGAGGAAGCGAGATTTTTCATAAGGTACCTGCCGAACGCCATTGTAGTACGGAGCCATGCCCAGGCGAGCGGCGCTCGCCAACATCGACAAAAGACGTCGATGTTTGACGCGGGGACGCGGGGGCACGGAGACGCGGCGATCCGGGGTATCGGATGTTGGATGAAGAGTGGATGAACAAAGCCATTTGGCGGCAGGCGACACCGTTGATCCTCTAACACAGGCAGTGTCTTTCTCTCGCAAGGGATGCAAAGCACGCAAAGAAAGCGCCCATGCGGATCAGTCCTTCAGGTTCGGGATATTGATGTATCTTGCGGTGCCGAGGGGCGAGCACGGCGCATCGTTACGCCAGTTTTCGCCCCCGGCAGATGACGCAAAGCGATCAAGGACGGGTGCGAACGGGTTGATGCATGGGCGCCACCATGCTGAAAGTGTTTGCCATGGCGCTGGCTGTATGGGGATGTCCGGGATGTAGGCAAGGCCGACGATAGCGAAAGCAAACTGACCCACTACCGGCCCTTCGGCTGCCTGCTGGGCGACCTCTTATCGCTGCGGCTGAACCATCGCCCGATCTGAACCACAAGGGCGATTACGGCCAACGTGAACACGAAATGTATCACCGCCACTAGCACTATTTCGGGAGGATGGTGCTCGACCCATTCCCGCCAGGTCAGCAAAGCCGCTCCCGCAACAGCGACCAACAGTTTCCGTGCCGCCCACAGCCCGCCCCAGAATCCCTCGCGCACAGTACCACTGGTGTCCCAAAGCAGATGGTCGATGATCCAGCGCGCGATTCTCCGATGAATTGGAGCGGCCATCCCCGTAGCGTAACACGGCGTTACGGGATGGTCCGGATTGCAGCAGCGAGTTTGCAACCCGCCCCACAAGTTACGATGGGTTCATGACTACGGAAAATCAAGTTGACACGCGCGCGTTGGGCGGCACAGGGCTGAAAGTGTTTCCCATGGCGCTGGGCTGCATGGGGATGTCCGGGATATACGGCGCCGCCGACGATAACGAAAGCATCGCCACCATTCATGCGGCCTTGGATGCAGGGGTGACACTGCTCGATACCGGCGATTTTTATGGCGCGGGTCACAATGAAACGCTCATCGGACGAGCGTTGAAGGACCGCCGCAACAAAGCGCTGCTGTCGGTGAAGTTCGGAGCGTTGCGATCTCCCGACGGCGGCTGGGGCGGCTTTGATGCGCGTCCGGTGGCGGTCAAGAACTTCGCCGCATATAGCCTGCAGCGGCTCGGCGTGGACCACATTGACATTTATCGTCCGTCCAGGCTGGATCCCAATGTTCCGATCGAGGAGACGGTCGGAGCGATCGCCGATCTCATCCGGGCCGGCTACGTGCGATTCGCCGGGCTATCGGAAGTGGGGGCGGACACTATCCGGAGGGCGCATTCCGTCCTACCGATCAGCGATCTGCAGATTGAGTACGCGATGATCAGCCGCGGCCCCGAGACGAGGATCTTTCCGGTGCTGGAGGAACTCGGCATCGGGGTGACGGCCTATGGCGTCCTTTCTCGAGGGTTGCTGAGCGGCTCAAGGCCCACCGGCGGGGGAGACATTCGCGCACACTTCCCGCGGTTCAGCGGCGAGAATTTCAGGCAGAACGAGAAGATCGTCGAAGAGTTGAAGCAGCTCGCCGCGGAAAAGGGTCTCACGGCGGCGCAACTGGCGATCGCCTGGGTGCTGGCCAAGGGGCAGCGGATTGTTCCGGTGATCGGCGCACGGACGCGGAAGCAGCTTTCCGAATCGTTGGCGGCATTGCGGGTGAAGCTTTCCGCCGCCGAGATGGCACACATCGAGGAGAGCATACGTCCGTCGGCTGTCGCGGGAACGCGGTATGACGAGCGGCAGATGAGGATGCTCGACAGCGAGAGGGGGTAGGGCGCGCTGCGCGCGGCGAAGAGCGTCCGCAGCGAGCTCGCAACGAAAGGGCGCAGGGTTTTCGGTTCCAACCTGGGGCCCGCGCAACCAGTCGCCGGAGCGCCGGACGAATCCGGCCGATTCCCGACGTCCCTTTCCGGCGTGCAGGTGCAGATCAACGGGACGGCTGCGCCTCTGCTGCTGGTCCAGGCCGGAGAGATTCAGGGAGTGGTTCCGTTCGGCACTTCGACGAATGTTGCGACCACCCAAGTTCAATACCTGGGCCGGAGCGCGCCACCGCTCGACGCACCCGGCTCGTACAACCCGGGAATCTTCACGATCAACGGACAGGGGGCCATTCTGAATCAGGATGGGACCGTCAACACGCCGTCCAATCCAGCGAAGCCAGGCACCATCGTGTCGATTTACGCGACCGGTACGGGTGGTTTTGAGACTCCCATTCCGGATGGCGAGATCACACCTCTGCCTCCGCCATACTTCCTGGTCTGGGACCCGCCCCAAGTGACGTTCGCAGGACTCACGGCTAACGTGGTGTGGGCGGGCTCCGCGCCCGGACTGATCGCGGGTGCGACGCAGATCAACGCGCAACTGCCGGCGAGCCTGCCGGCGGGCACGAACCTGGCGGCTGTTCCGGTGGTGGTGATTTCGCCGGGAGTGGCCTCGCCGCCCGCTCCGATCAGCGTGGTGGAGTGACGGCGGACCGTGCTCAGCGGTCTCCGAGTGGAAAGCGCATCATGTTCTGTTGCTCCATCGTGAGCGATTGCCACACCGCCGGGGGAATCGCATTGACCTCGCGGCTGTAGTCGGCATACCAGCGGCGCACGTAACGAATGGTAACGAGAGGCCGCGGTGTATCAGTCACATTGGGGGTGCCGCGATGCAGAGCCCATGGATGGCGAACGAGCACATCGCCTGACTCCAGAGTCACCGGCTGCATCCGGATTTCTGCTTCCTCAACGGAGCGCAGGGCTTGACTCCTCGGCATTCTGTGAGTGCCGGGGGCAATCTCGATTGGACCGTGCGCCGGCAAAATGTCAATCAGGCCAAAGCTGACCACCAGCATGTACGTGGGCAGCGATAAGTCAGGGGCCTCCGGAAATAAAGGGCGCTGATAATCCACATGAAGTTGCTGATGCTTTGAGCCTTGCAATGGCACATCACAACCCCATTGATCGGCTACTACCATCTCATCCATAACGCCACGCACGATGCTGAGAATCCCAGTGTCAAAGAAGAATTCAGGGGCGAAGCAGGGCGGCTCAAAAGGCATCGCCAGAAAGTGACGATGCTCGCCGCGGTTAGGCTTGCGGTGATTTCTCGCTAGATAGCCCAGGAGAATTGGCCAAAACGTTTCACCGCAACTTTGTATCAGAGATTGGGCGAAATGGGCTTTCAGAACACAAAAGCCCTTGTTTTGGAGTTCCGCAATTTTGGTTCCGGGGCACACAATCTCCGTACACTGTATCAGCTTTATCCAACGGCTACGTTGAAGCGGTCCGGACTCTCCATCATCAGGAAATGTCCTGAGCCCTGCCATCCTTCGTACTTGAGGTTCGGGAACACGGTGCGGGGTTGGGCTTCGTACCCCACGCGGTCTGGCGTCGCCACCATGACTGCCATCACCGGCAAGGTGTAAGTCTCCCCGGCTTGGGTGGTTCGAGCGCGAACATGCCCTCCATCGCCGAGGCCATCACATGCTGTGGAGTCGCCATCATCCTGGAGCGGATCGCGGACGATTGTCAAGTCCATACTTAAGTATTTTCACCCTCGGTTACGTTGAGTCAAGCCGTCTCTCTCCTTTCCTGCCGATGTTCTTGGAGAGGCGATTCAAACGCCGAAGGCTGAGGAGGTGTCATTTGTGCGCCAGCCATTGATGACTACAAGGCGCGGCTCCTTCATCGGCCCCTTAAAGATTAGCCACTTGGCCGCCTAACGCCCATCGCGGACGGGTCCAGAGTTCGCGCCAGGGAGAAACACTCTGGCAGTCGATGTTCCAACGCCGACGTGCCAGCATTTCGGTACAATCTGCCGCGCCTCCATAACGATCCATGCGGACCCTATGCCGCCACACGCTCGCGCACATTGAACTCGAGCTTCCAGCGGCGGCCGTCGCGGGCCACGCACCACAACTGCAGCATGCCGGTTTC
>CABECX010000637.1_pt1 | contig 13527 bp, 13 predicted proteins | sample 3422721 | NCBI WGS metagenome assembly CABECX01 (sample SAMEA5534328, study PRJEB31848) | metagenome | biome: tundra; feature: field; material: soil | place: USA | collected 2013-05 | depth 0.15 m | reverse complement strand
TTTCAGTCGCTACGTATACGCTGCGCCTGGGTAGTCCACCCTTTTGGAGACACCCTTCTGCCACACAAAACCGTGAAAGACGGAACTCAAATCGTGGTAATATCCGGTGACCAGCCCGGCATTGTTGATTCCATCCGCCACGGCATAGGGCGAGTCCTTAGGGCCGATCGTAATGAACTTATAGTGGCTCTGGCCGGGGTATCCGCCGCGGGTTTTGTTGATGGGATCACGCCCGACAAGATGGGTGGCCGGTGGGGTCCTCCGAAGCTGGGTGCGGTCTGGCTCCAGGCAGACGTGGCAACCAACAGCGCCAACACCGGCAGGACGCCGCAATACGCGTGACTGAGTTTGCCGGTAGGAGCGAATCCCGCCAGCGTTAACGTTCGAGTGATACTCGTTGTGTGCATGTTATTCTACGTTCTGCTGATCTACTCCCCGGGGGCTCCGATACGTTCGTCTGATAGGCGGCGCAGGCACCATCTTTCCCCATGCGCTCTGCCGCGAATGGCCAAGGGGCGGGAGACGCGGTTACAGAAAGATGAGAGAATAGCGTGGTGGGGCAGGCGGTTTCGCCTGCCTGACGCTCACCGCCCCTGCCCCACGGCTTACGGCGTGCGCAGGAAGCCGTGAGACACACCGCTCGCGTCAAGGTATGTTCCGATGACATCCCCCGCTGGGTCGACAGTAATGCCGTAGGTGCCCTGGCCAGCGCCCGTGCCCGCGCCCGGAACGTTAAACGTGGCGATGCGGCCGTCGGGAGTGCGCAGGATGCCGTGGTTCGCGTTGTTCGCGTCAGTGTAGTATCCCGCGACCGCCGCCTCTGGGTTGAGGTCCGAGCCGACGGTGCCCTGGCCGGAGCCTGTACCCGCGCCCCGAGCGTTAAACGTGGCGATGACGCCGTCCGGAGCGCGCAGGAAGCCGTGGAACATATTGCTCGCGTCTATGTAGAATCCCGTGATCGCCCCCGCCGGGTTGATGCCTTCGCCGAGGGTGCCAACCATCAGCGTTCCGGGAACCCCGCCATTGTCACTGTACAGACTGAGATTCACTTGGTTTGCCCCGGATCCTGAGTACTGAACTGCAGCCCGCACCTCGCTGAACCGCGCCCTAACCCTCGCGAAGTCCCCTGCCCTCTTGACTTAGCGGCGAATAGTCTCACGGCCGGCAGCGCGAGCCAGGCCAGGCGAGCAGCGCTACCGCCCGCCAGTCACCGCCTCGCGAACAAAGCCACTGCCCTTCCCTTTCAATACGTTCCAGCCATTGCCGGTGCCGAATGCCGCAACCCACCCATATAATCAAATCGGGGGATGCCGCTCACCGGTACATCCGCACCCATGGCGCAAAATGCAAAAAAAAACGAAACGAACCCAATTTCGGCTGGAGTGCGCACAAAACTGCCCAATCATGCACAACCGCAACGGCGAATTACCGAGCGAACCCAAAAAAATGGGGCATCGCCCGTGCGCAAATGGGGGTATCGCGCCCAGCCCTCACACACGACCCGTCAATCCCAACTGTCTAAGTTATATAATTAGGCCATGCTGACGCCCACCCAACGAATCTGGCACAACGGACGTTTCATACCATGGGAACAGGCCACCATCCATGTCCTGTCCCACGTGGTGAGCTACGGAAGCAGCGTCTTCGAAGGCATACGTTGCTATGCCACGCCCGCCGGCCCCGCCATCTTCCGCCTGCGCGACCACGTGCGGCGCCTGGCGGATTCCGCCAAAATCTACCGCATGGATCTCGGCTACACGCGCGAAGAGCTCGCCGATGCCATGCAGGAACTGGTCCGCGTCAACGATATGGAATCCTGCTACATCCGCCCCATCGCCATCCGCGCCTATGGCGACATCGGCGTGAACCCGCTCAACAATCCGGTGGATGTCTACCTGGCCTGCTGGCTCTGGGGCAAATATCTGGGCGAAGAAGCCCTCGCCGGCGGCGTCGACGTGTGCGTCTCAAGCTGGAAGCGCATCGCTCCCAATACCTTGCCCTCGCTGGCCAAGGCCGGCGCCAATTATATGAATTCGCAGCTCATCAAAATGGAAGCCCTCACCAACGGCTACGCGGAAGGCATCGCGCTCGACGAAGCCGGCTATGTCAGCGAGGGATCCGGCGAGAATATCTTCCTCGTCCGCGACGGCCGCCTCCACACGCCGCCGCTGGGCGCCTCGGTGCTGCCCGGCATCACGCGCGACAGCGTTCTGCGTCTGGCCCAGGATCTGGATATCCCGGTGGTTGAAACCATCGTGCCGCGCGAGATGCTCTACATCGCCGACGAGGTGTTCTTTACCGGAACCGCCGCGGAGATCACGCCCATTCGCTCCGTCGACCGCATCCCGGTCGGCAAGGGCCATCGCGGCCCCATCACGGAGAAGTTGCAAAAGGAGTTCTTTGCCCTGATCGGCGGCGCCGTACCGGACCGCTATGGATGGCTGTCGCCGGTGCACGCGCGACAGCCAGTGGGTGTTGACAAGTAAGGTAGCTGCGCGCACACCCCGGAAGGCCACCTCCCCCGAGATTTGCTTTCCAGGATGCGCCGCAGCCGATGGACTATCTATTTTTAGCGTATGCGCGCCGGCGATTGCCAGAGAGAATTTTAGTTTTGCGGCCCTTTTCAACAACTTTATGGGGTTGCAAAATCTTGCGCTTGGCAGCATTGCACTGTGGCTATCCTGTGTATAAAGCAGAGCCCGCATGAATTGTATTGGAATTGAAACTTTCGGCGGAACTCCAGTCCGGGTGACCTTCGATAGCACGATCTCCGCTGTCGAGCCTGTGAACCAATCCGGCGGACTCTATCTCAGTCCGGGGTTCATCGATCTGCAGGTGAACGGCTTTCTCGGCGTGGACTTTAACGATCCCAAATGCACTTTGGAACAGATCGCGCGCTCCATCCGCGGCCTCTTCGCCACCGGGGTCACGCGCTTCTATCCCACCGTTATCACCGGCTCGCCGGCTGACATGCTGGGCGCCCTGCGCAACCTCAGGTGCGCCAAGGAGACGCTGCGCGAAGGCGCCGCCATCGATGGCTTCCACGTCGAAGGTCCGCATATCTCGCCGGACGATGGCCCGCGCGGCGCACATCCGCGCCGCTGGGTGCGCCCGCCGGATCTCGGCGAATTCCGCCGCTGGCAGGAGGCTACCGGCAACCAGGTCCGCATCGTGACCCTGGCGCCCGATTGGCCGCAGTCTGTCCGTTATATCGAAGCCGTCACCGCCGAAGGAGTGGTGGTCAGCATCGGCCATACCAGTGCGTCGGGGCAGCAAATCGCCGATGCCGTCAGCGCGGGCGCAACGCTTTCCACGCACCTGGGCAACGGCGCGCATCCCGTGATGCGGCGCCATCCCAATTACCTCTGGGAGCAACTCGCGGAAGACCGCCTGATGGCGGATTTCATTGTGGACGGCATCCATCTGCCGGCCTGTTTCCTGAAGGTCGCCCTGCGCGCCAAGACCGTCGCGCGCTCCGTGCTGGTGACCGACGCCGCCGCCCCTGCCGGTTGCCCACCCGGACGCTACCAGTTGGGCGAGCAGGCCGTCGAGCTGACGGCGGACAACCGTGTCATGCTGGTGGGTCAGGAGCGCCTGGCCGGCTCCGCGCTCCGCATGGACCGCGGCGTCGAGAATCTCATGCGCATCGCGGGACTTAGTCTGGCCGACGCCGTAAGCATGGCCACCACCAACGCCGCCCGAGCGGGCCGAGTTCCGGGCCGCAGCGCTGGTTTGGTGGCAGGGGAGCGAGCGGATTTAATCCAGTATCAATTTGATAAGTCCGATCTAGCTATAACCATCAAATCCACGTATGTATCAGGCGAAAAGGTCTACGAAGCCTGATGGGAGGACGCGGAAGGTGTGGGGCAGACCCTCGGTCTGCGCGGGTCCCCTGGACCCGCTCTTCAGTAGCGTGTGCATGAACTGCAGGCATCCTAAAGAAACGGCCGCCTCGCGCACGACCTGAAGAATCCCCTGTTCCCGCTGCAAATCACCGTCGAGAACGAACTGCCCTGAAATCAGTCGGAGATACTTGTTTCGGCAATGCAGACTCCGAATTACTTCGAGCTTATAAGCCGTCGCCCGAGCGCTCATACGGATCGCCTTTCCGGAACCTCTTTCAGCTTGCGCTTTCCGTGCAGCACGGCGACCACCTGTAACGGAACCGTCTCGGGATGGTAGACGATCACACGGTTTGGGAATTCGTGACGGTCCGGAACCGCACCGGCAGCGGCGTTATGTCCTGCCGCCTGGTTCCCATCAGGGGGTATCTGGCCAACCGGCGACAACTGGCGATGACTTCCGTTTCCACTCGGTTGGCGGCGTCCCGGTTGTCTTCCGCGATAAACCACCAGATGGCATCGAGGTCTTCCGTCGCTGCGGCGTGAACTCAAAGGGCGCATTCATCCCTGCGCGTTCAACCGCGCGGCACGCCGTTGCCGCAACATCTCAACCGCGGCATCCCCGTCGATCGATTCACCGCGCTCGGCCTGAGCAAAGCCCGTCTTGATATGGGCCGCTATGGCTGCGCGCTCTTCGAGCATCCAGTCTTCGCGATCGAGTTGTTCGCGGATGATCTCGAACGCCTGGTCCAGGACCTCGCCGGAATTCCGATACGCGCCCGACCGGAGGGTCAGGTCGATCACGCGCTGCTGTTCAGGTTTCAGGTCAATCGTGACTGGGGTCTCCTGTTTTCAAGCTACCCCGCCGCACGTCCCGGCGTCAATGCGATGGCCTGTTTTAGCGCCCGTGCGCAGACCACGGGGCCGCCTCACAATCCTGGTGACATTGTCCTTCAGCCCGCTTTCGCGTCCCCACGAGTGGGGACACGACACGCACGAGTGCGTGCGCCACGTTAAGCTGGCTGGAGTGACCGACCGCCTCTACTACACAGATTCCTACTTGCGTGAATTCCGCGCGCGGGTGACCGGCCGCTCCGATGACGGGCGGCGCATCTACCTGGACCGCACCGCGTTCTATCCGGCGTCGGGAGGGCAGCCACACGACACGGGCGTGATCGCCGGCGTGCCGCTGGTGGACGTGGAAGACGAAGGCGAGCGCATTGCACATCTGGTGGCCGCGCCACTGCCTGAGCACGACACGCTCCAGGCGGACGAGGTGGACTGCCGCATCGACTGGGACCGCCGCTTCGATCACATGCAGCAGCACAGTGGACAACATCTGCTCTCGGCGGTCTTCGTGGAACGCTTCGGCATCGCGACCGTCAGCTTCCACCTGGGCCAGGAGAATTCCACGATCGACCTGGATACGGCCACGCTGGAGCCCGCACGCGTGTTGGAAGCCGAGCGGCGCGCCAACGAGGCGGTCTTCGAGAATCGGCCGCTGCGTGTTTCGTTCGAGGATGCCGCCGAAACGCGCGACCTGCGCAAGCCATCCGATCGCGCCGGCACGCTGCGCATCGTCTCCATCGAAGGACTGGACCGCAGCGCTTGCGGCGGCACGCACGTCGCGCGAACCGGAGAGATCGGGCCGATCCTGCTGCGCAAGCTGGACCGAATCCGCAATACCGTGCGCGTGGAGTTCCTGTGCGGCGGGCGGGCCGTGCGCCGCGCGCGCGCCGATTTCGACGCACTCTCTCGCGTGGCGCAGATGGTTTCCGGCGCGCTCGACGAGGTGCCGGGACTGATGGCCGCGCAGTTCGAGGCGGCCCGCAATGCCGACAAGCTGCGCCGCAAGCTGGAAGCGGATCTGGCGCAGTATCAGGGCAGGGAGCTGTACGCCGCCACGGCGCCGGACGAAGCCGGGGTGCGGCGCATCCTGCGGCGCCTGCCATCCGGCAATCTGGAGGATCTGCGCGCCATCGCCCAGAGCTTCACTGCGCAGGCGAAGGCGGTGTTCGTGGCGGTGCTGGACGAGCCGCCCGCCGTCCTGCTGGCTGTCTCGGCCGATAGCGGCGCCGATAGTGGCTTAGATGCCGGGAAACTGCTGAAAGCCGCGCTCACGCAGGCTGGCGGACGCGGCGGCGGCAACCAGCGGATGGCGCAAGGCAGCCTGCCCAGCCTCGAAGCGTTGGAGCAGGTGCTGAGCTGCATCAGAATATCTTGAGCCGCAGGAACTTCTGCGGATCCTCGCGGAACTCCTTCATGGTCGATTGCAGATCCCGCAGCGCGCCGTTCAGCGACTCATACGTCTGCGCGTTCGAGAGCATCTGCCCCATGCTGCCCTCGCCGGAATTCAGCGCATCCACGTTTTCGATCCAGGCAGCCAGGCGCCGGTTCCACTCGACATACGCCGCGTCGCTCTTCAGGAACGCGCCGCCGGCGCCTTTGCCCGCATTGAGATCCGCCAGCGTACGCCGCACCTGCGCGATCTGGTCGCGGATCTGATCGTACTGCGTGGTGTCCCGCAGGAGGCGGTTCGCCTGCAATTGCGCGAGCCGGTCGTCCAGTTGCCGCAACGATGCGCTCAGGTTATCGTGCATGGTGGCGTTGTACAGGACCTGCCCCAGTTGAGACTGCGATCCGGTGGCGGCGCGCAACTCCTTTTCCACCTTGTCAACCCCATCTAGAAACTGGCGGTACAGATCGTCGCTCATCACGAATTGGCCGAGCGGTCCTTTGCCGGCCTGTATGTCCTGGATAATTTGGTCGATGGTCCGCAACTGCGCTTCGAACTGCCTCAAATCGATGTTCTGCATGAGGTTGGACGGCGGCGGGAAGCGCAACTGGCCGCCGGCCCGCACGGGCTGCGGGCTTCTCCCCATGTTGATGTTAATGTACTCGTCGCCCAGCAGGTTCGCGCTGTCGATGGTGGTGACGGAGTCCTCGGGAATGTACGGCAGGAATACCTCCTCGATCTTCAGCCGCACTTCCACGATGCGATTTCGATCCTGCAAGCGGGTGAGTTGGACGGACTCGACCCTGCCGATCTTCACGCCGTTCAGTAGGACATCGGCGCCGGGTTCGAGTCCCGTCGAATCGGGAATATAGGTGGTGAGGTATGCTTTGGCCTTCAGCCACGTTCCGCCGCTCAGTAAATAGGTCAGCACCGAGAGCACGGAAAGGGCGGACACCGCCACGACGAAGATCCGGAGCTTCGCCCACCGGAGTTTCTGGGGAGAGGGCATGCTTCCTCTCGATTGTAGCGTGGAGTGGGCGCTCTGGCCCATTGTGGGCCGTGTGGGGCAGCCAAGATTGGCAGGCAGGATTGCCCGCCCACAATTCTGAGTCTCTTGACAACACAGTAGCGGTAGCCCGCCCACTCAGTAATGTCAAGCGGGCTGGGCTGTGCCGGGGCCCGGAACGGCCTTCAGTCTGGGAATGCGGCTTTCCGCGGGTGGCAGCGGCGGAAAATCGGTATAGGGTCCCGCCTGATACCAATAAGCCACCGAAAAGAAGTTATCGGCGCGGTGATTGGCGTGGCCGTGCTCGATAGTGTACTTGAGATATTTGGTGAACGCGATCGGATTATCGGCGTGCCAGCGGTACAGGCAATACCGGCCTCCCGCGCGCTCCGGACCTACGATGAACGGCGCCCCATTGTAGAGATGCGCGAACGGGACGGCGCCATCGCGGCCCCCGAAGTCCCATGCGCCGTTGAAGTAATCCTCCGTCCCGGTGCCCGTGATGACGGGTTGGCTCTCGTCGTCCACGAACACCATTTCATCGCCTTCGCCCATCCAGTAATCCTGATTCTGCAGAACGCCCAGGGTCACTCCCATCAAGTGCCCGCGTCCGCGCGTTTCGGCAAAGACGTAGTTGTCCTTGCCGTCGAGATTCTTCAGCTTGTCGGCGTCGCCATTGGTCCGCCAATCGTTGGTGGTGGGCTTGTTCGGCGCAGCCTGGCGGTACTGCGCGTGGAAGTACAGCACTTCGTCCGGGAGCGCGGGCACCATCTGGTAATCGATGTTCGAATAGAATGCGCCCACGCGGCGCGCGCTTTCGTTGGTGGCGGTGATGCGGGCCGACCTGCGGAAGGGCATGGCGAAGTAACAGTTCAACGCGTTGACCGAGGAGCAATTCAGGAACGCCGACTGATAGACGAAGTATTGCCCCAGGTTCAATCCGAAGAAATCGCCTACCGGCACTTCCACGCTCGGTTTGGCGTGGCCGTCCCAATATATGCGGATCACGATCTCCTTCAGGTGATTGGAGCTGTCCGCGGCGATGGTGAACCAGATATGCGTGATCACGCCGGGGCCTTCGGAGGCGAATAGCTCTCGCGTGGCGCCCGGCTGGATCGGCCACGAGTCGGCATTGCCGCCCGTGCGGTCGAAACTGGATTGTTTGAGCGAACGGTAATTCTGGGCGCGCGCGTAACGCGGCAGGAAGGGATAATCGCCGGCGGCGCTCTGGCCGGTCTGCGCGCTCGCGGACGACGCCGCGGCCGACAGTCCCGCGAATCCCGCCAATCGCTGCAAGAAGCCGCGTCGCGGCGCTGTTTCGGATGACATAAGCCGGATTATAACGCAGGTGGGACAGGCTTCAGCCTAAAGCCACTCGTTTTCCCAAATATCCGGAATAGCTGCGGCAGTTGTGGGGCAGACCTCCAGATCTGCGCGGGTCCTCCAGGACCCGCTCTTCGCGCAATGGAACCAGCCATATCCGCGCACGAAGAGGCCGACGTGGACGTCGGCCGCAGGACTGAATGGAGTCCTGCCCCACGAATAACGCAGCTTGCTCAAAATGGAAAAACGAGTGACATTAGGCTTCAGCCTGTCAACGTTGCGCAAGGACGCGCCAGTCGTGCCACAGTGGCGGCAGCGGCTGACGCGTCCCTCGACCAGGCTACTGATTTAAGACTAAGGATTCGCAGGCCCGATGAGTATCCTGTCCGTAGAGTATTTTCCGTCCTCAATCGTTGGATTCCCCCGGCCCATGGCAGCCCCAAATCTACCGAATGGACGGTATATGATCGAAGAAGCCAAGCTGATACCTTACCAATGGAGCCTGAGGAAACCAAAGACGCCGTGGCTTTCAAACGGAGCGCGCAGCCTCTGCAGTGGGGCGCGCAAGTCGTGCTGTTGGCCAGCTTTGGCGGCATGCTGGCACTGATGCTCTTCGCCGGCATCGACTCGCTGCGCGCGTTGCGCCAGGTCCAGTCGCGCAATGTCCAGATCCGCCAGACTTTCCTGCTGCGCAATCGCGCCCTGGAGGAGATCCGCTCGGCCCTCTACCAATCGGGCACGTTTACGCGCGATTATCTGCTGGAACGGGATGCCTCGCGCGCGGAGACGTATCGCGCCAGCCTGCAGAAAGTGCGCGCGGAAATGGATGCGGCCCTGGAACGTTACTCGCGGTCGCTGGATGCCGGAGAAGAAGCGCCCTTTCAGGCCCTGCTGGCCCGCATCGCCGACTACTGGAAATTGCTCGACCCCATCTTCCACTGGGATGCGAGGGAAAAGTTGGCCCGCAGCGGCGCCTTCATGCACCAGGAACTCTTCCCGCGGCGCGCCACCACGCTGGAAATCGCCGATCGCATCGCCGCCGTCAACGAGCAGGAACTCAACAACGGCGACGAGCGCCTGAAAGAAATCTTCGACCGGTTTCGCTACCGGTTGGGCTTGATGCTCGCCATCACTCTGGGAATCGGCGCGCTGCTGGCTGTGGCCACCACCCGGCACATCCTGCACCTGGCGCGGGACGCCGATTTGCGCTACCGCCAAGTGACCCTTGCGCAGGGCAAGCTGAAAGAACTCTCCGCGCGCCTGGTGGAGGCGCAGGAGCAGGAGCGCCGCGCCATCTCCCGCGAGTTGCACGATGAAGTCGGCCAGTCGCTGAGCGCGCTTTTAATGGAACTTGGCAATCTGGGAGCCGTCGCGCCTGGCGACGCCGAGTTGCGCAGCCACGTGGAGTCCATCCGCAAGCTGGCCGAGAGCAGCGTGAACGTGGTGCGCAACATGGCGCTGTTGCTGCGTCCCTCCATGCTGGACGATCTGGGCCTGGTGCCCGCCTTGCAATGGCAGGCGCGCGAGATTTCCAAACGCACCGGCATGGCCGTCACGGTGGACGCTGAGAGCGTGGCCGACGATCTGCCCGAAGAGGTCAAGACCTGTATCTATCGCGTGGTGCAGGAGGCTTTGCACAACTGCGCCCGGCACGCCCTTGCGCGCAGCGTGCGCATTCAGGTGGTGCAGGAAAGCGGGCGCATCCGCTTGACCGTGCTCGACGACGGCCAGGGCTTCGACAGCACGCACACGCGCGGCCTCGGCCTGCTGGGCATGGAAGAACGTGTCACGCATCTGGGCGGCCAGTTCCACTTGAAGTCCGAGCCTGGACATGGCACCCGATTGCGCATCGAAATCCCGTTAGCCGCGCGCGTTATGGAGGCCATCGCGTGAATCCCGTGCGGATCTTGCTGGCCGACGACCACACCGTCATGCGCAACGGCCTGCGCCTGCTGCTGGAACGCCAACCCAATCTGCAGGTGGTCGGGGAAGCGGCGGACGGCCGCCAGGCGGTGGCGCTCAGCGAATCGGCCAACCCCGATGTGGTCATCATGGACATCGGCATGCCCAACCTGAACGGCATTGAGGCCGCCCGCCAGATCGTCAACCGCAATCCGCGCACGGCCATCGCCATCCTCAGCATGCACTCCGACGAGAGCTATGTCATCCGCGCGCTGAAGGCTGGCGCGCGCGCCTACCTGTTGAAGGATTCCGCCGAAGCCGACCTGCTGGCGGCCGTGCGCGCGCTGACCGAAGGCAAATCTTTTTTCAGCCCCGCGATCAGCAAGATCCTGGTGGAAGACTACATGCGCCAGTTGGAGAGCCGCGGCGTGGAGGATACCTATGAGCTGCTCACCAATCGCGAGCGCGAGATCTTGCAGCTTCTGGCGGAAGGCCGCACCAACAAGGTAGTCGCCAACATGCTGAACCTCAGCCTGTATACCGTGGAAACCCATCGCACGCACATCCTGCAAAAGTTGAACCTGCACAGCGTGCCGGAGCTGATCTTGTACGCAGTGCGCAAGGGGATCATCGCTTAGGGATGTGGCGCATGCACTCGTGCGCCACCTTCAACTATTCGTACCGGATCGACGTCTTATACTCAAGACTAATGTGGCGCGTTCCCATGTATGTTGCGATTCCCGTAATCGCAGCAGTCGCGTACTTAGCGCTCTGTTACATGGCGAGTCGCTCCGTTTACTTCCCCGCGAAGTACCCGGAAGGGCTTTGGGACGCCCAGGCGCTGTTGCGCGCGACAGACGTATGGCTTGACAGCGCCGATGGCGTCCGCATTCACGCCTGGTCGATTCCGCGCGAGGGCGCCTCTTTTGTCACTCTGCACCTTCACGGAAACGCGGGCAACATCACGCACCGCTACCCGCAGTTTCACGAGATCCTGGCAGCCGGATCCGCGATCCTCGCCCTGGATTACCGCGGCTACGGAAAAAGCAACGCCCGGCCCACCGAGCGAGGTCTCTATCGTGACGCCGAAACGGCTTACGACTACCTGGTGAAGACCGGCTTCCGTCCGGACCATATCATTGTGCACGGCGAGTCGCTGGGCACCGCCGTCGCCGTGGATTTGGCCGCGCGCCGTCCATGCGCCGCGGTGGTGCTCGAAGCGCCGTTCCCGTCGGCGAAAGATGTGGCGCGGACCGTGGCACCGGTGATTGGTCCGATGATCGTCTGGGGGTTCGATTCGCGCGCGAAGATTGGCCGCATCCACGCGCCGGTCTTCTTCATACACGGCGATCGCGATGAGGTGATTCCGCTGCGCCTCGGCCAGGATCTGTTCGCCGCCGCGCGCGAACCGAAGTCGTTCTGGTTAGTGCCCGGCGCCGGACACAATGACATCGTCGAAACCGCCGGCGCCGGCTATCGGCAGCACCTGCAGTCCTTTTACGAGCGTTTGCGAATGCCTTGACAACATCGGGAGATCGGCTAAACTGCAATTGCATCCAGTTCAACAGTTCAACTATCGCACCCATGCCTATCGTTACCGTCAAGAACAAATATCAGGTGGTCATCCCGCGGCATGTCCGGGAACAGATCGGCGTCGCGATCGGCGATGTACTGGAAGCGAGGGCCGTAAAGAGCAAGATCGTATTCGAGCCCAAGTCAATCGTGGATCGTGGCATCGCTGAAGGGCTCGAAGATATCGAGAAGGGGCGCATACACGGACCCTACCGCACGGTCGCGGAAGCGATGAAGGCGTTTCAAACCCGGAGCGCCAAGCTTTCGAAGCGCCCGCGGCGTGTGGCCTCGTAACCGATGGAGCTTGTCTTTACCGCTCGGTTTGATCGAGTCTCCGCCGAGCGCCAGTAGCGGTGCAACGAGCACGCGTAAACCGCGACTGGCGGTTCTATTTCAGGATCATTGGCAACAAATATCGCCTCGTGGACATCACCGCACACCCGAAGTAAACATCCACGTGCGATCATGATGGCTTGAGCCCACTCGTTGTTGTACTGCTGGCCCCCTATATGAGCGGTGATATGGGCGGCGCTGCCCGCGATCTAGCCCGCGGTGTGGCGGCCGCCGTGGCGCATGAACCGGTAGCCGTGAGCGTGAAGAATCTGTCCGCGCTGGGCGCCGGCGAAACGGCGGAAATTCGCCGCGTGTTCGAGTCTGAATTGAAGGCGGCGGGCCAGCCTGCGGCGGAAGTGCAGCTCACTATTTCCGAAAACATGACGCAGTTTCTCCTGGTGGCCGAGATTCATCGCGGTGGCGAGCGCCACGTACTGCTGGAGTCCTGGCCGCGAACGCCCGCGGCTGCCGCAACCTCCCCGAAGGACAAACCGCCGCGTGTCACGCTCGAAAAGAAGCTGCTGTGGGAGCAGGACCAACCCATTCTGGATGCCGCGCAAACCGGCGACGCCACGCTGGTGCTGGATGCCACCCGCGTGCTGATGGTCCGGGGCGCCGGGCGGCAATCCGCGCCGATTCCGGCCACGCACCCGTGGCCCCGCGACATGCGCGGCCGGCTATCAGTGAGCCAGTCGGTAAGTAATGCTGCGTTTACCGCGTGGCTGCCGGGAACCATCTGCCTGGGCAGCGCGCAGCCGCAGCTTTCGCTCGAGTGCCATGACTCGCAAGATCCCTGGCTGCTCGCGCCAGGCGCCATCGCGCTCTTCGCGCCTGACCGAAATCTTTTCCAAGGCCACATCGATATCGAGCCCGGAGGCGTGCGCGAACTTCCGCCGTTTTACTCGGCCGCGCCCGCGGGCGAAGCACGGATCTTTTCCGCCGCCGATGGCCGCGCACACGTTTACACGCACTCCTGGGAATTGGCGGGCAACATCGACCAATGGGGCAGCGATATCGCCGGGATCCAAACACCCTGCGGCACGCGCATTCTGGCAACCCGCCCTACCAGCCTCACCGAGGCGGACGCCATCCAACCCTACGAACTCGAACCCAGCGACGGCGGCGCAGCCAAACCCGCCGGTCCGGCGCTCGAATTCTCGGGACCCATTACCGCGTTGTGGTCCGCCGGCAACTCCGCCACGGCGGTCTCGCGCGATCTCCAAACCGGACGCTATGCGGCTTTCAGCCTGGCTCCCACTTGCGGTTCTTAGCGCGTTGGCAGTCTCGGGCGCTGCCACGCGCCCGCACTACGG